>JAABUZ0100008061.1_pt1 | contig 12516 bp, 9 predicted proteins | sample 5562091 | NCBI WGS metagenome assembly JAABUZ01 (sample SAMN12813069, study PRJNA571459) | rock metagenome | isolation source: Antarctica rocks | place: Antarctica: Victoria Land, Linnaeus Terrace sud | collected 2015-12-21 | reverse complement strand
CCAGCCCCTGGGGCCAGACCAGCACCACCGACCCCGACTGGTGGCACCTGCTCCACCACGACCCCGAACCCGGACCAGACCCACCGCCCACACCCCCGCAACCGGCAAGCACCGGCGACGACGACCCACCGTTCTGACGACTCTCACGGCGCGAACGGCGCCCAGCCCTGCCTCGCACCGGTCGCCAGCGAGCTGGTCATCACCCCGCGCTCGCTGACCGTCACCACGTGCGGCCCGACGACGAGGGCCCGGAGCACGGCCGGACTCCCACGGCCTGGCTGGTCGTCCTGCGACAACGTGTAGACCTGCTGCAGTCCGGCGGCATCGACGTGCACGCAGGCGAGCGCCGCTTCGGTCCCGCCCGTCTGCAGCGGCAGCATCGCCAGTCGCGCCGGCCGCCAGTAGAGAAACGCGTGCGGGTCGCCGAGGGCCGCGCTGGTGCTGTACGACGGGCGGCCAGCACCACCACCCCCACCGGCCAGTTGCAAGGCGGCGACCTGCTTCGGGGCGTCGGCATCGCGGACGTCGAACAGTCCCACACCCACCCCGGTCAGCCGACCGGCGGCGCTCCCGGCCATGCCGACGCCGAGCAGGCGGCCCGGCTCGCTCTCGGTCAGCAGGGCGGAGTAGCCGGGGGTGCGCAGGGTCCCGCGCAGTCGCGGCGCGGTGGGCTGGGACAGGTCGAGCACGGTGAGGGGGTCGGTCTGGCGGAAGGTCACGACGTAGGCCAGGTCGCCGACGAAGCGCACGGCCTGCACCTGCTCGCCGGCGGCCAGCCCGTCGAGGCGCCCCAGCGGCGTGAGGGTTCCGTTGGCGGCCGGCCGCACTGTGGTGACACCGGTCGTGCCGGAGGGAGCGGTCGTGACCACCCGCAGCGTCCCGTCCGCGGTCTGGTCCAGCGCGGTCTGGTCGTGCAATGCGCCGGGCAGCTCGCCGCTGGCGACATACCGCGTGTGCGCGGCGTCCGCCACGTCGAACAGGTGCAGCTGGGTGGTCGCCCCACCCGGCCGGACGGGAATGCGGCAGCAGGGGAACGAGCCGACGGGGCCGCCTGGCAGCGGTTGCGGTGGCCCGCCGGGTACGCCGTCGACCGTCCCGCGGCTGGTGGCGACCCACACGGACGTGCCGGTGGCGTACGTCGTGTCACCGGTGCCGAGGACGGCGACGGCACCCTCCGGGCCGGCGTCACTGGTGGGGTCGAGGGACAGCACGCCGGTCTGGTCCACGCCGTCACCCCGGCCGGGGTGCTCCACGGCGGCACAGTCGTAGAGCCGGCCGCGGGCGCTCGCCCGTCCGTCGGGACCGATCACCGAGTACGTCGGGAGCCAGTCGTCGGCGGTGGTCCCGCGCACGGCGGCCAGCGCCGCGTCCCGCGTGCCGTCGGAGCCCTGCACGCGCAGTTCCGGCGGCGGGGTGCGGGTGACGAGGCGCACCGTGCCACCGAGCAGCCGGGCACCGGTGATCTCGGCGGTCAGCGACAGCGTGCGCTCGACCCGCGGGCTGGACGGGTCGGCGAGGTCGACGACCGTCACCGAGGACGCGGGGGCGCGGCTGCCGGTGACCGCGACCGGGCCGGGCACCGCCCCCCCGAGCACGACCGCGCGGGTGCCGACGAGCAGCAGCGTCAGTGGGCCGGCCGCCGCCAGCTGCAGGCTCCCGAGCTGCCGGGCGGCCAGCGGGTCGGTGACGTGCAATGTGCTCCCGCCCACGGTGACGAGGACCGTGCCGTCGGTCTTGGCGGTGTCCGGCTCGTCCACGCCACGGGTGCGGTCGGTGGTGACGGAGTGGTATTGCGGTTGCGGTGCAACCAGACTGTCTGTGCTGCTCCCGGGCGCCGAGCCCGCCGCGGCTGGCGCTCCGGCGAGTGGTGCCATCGGGGCCGCGGCGGCCGCGGAGGGGACGGCCGAGCCGACACCGGCGAGACCCCCGTCCAGCACCGGCTGGGTGAAGCCGTCGGGACCGACCAGCGGGATCGACCGCTTGACCAGGTCGCCCAGCAGCGCGGGGCAGCCGGCGTAGGGCTGCAGCGTGGCCGCGGTGAGCACCAGGCGCGGTGTGCCGGGCCGCTGCTCGCCGGCCCGCAGCGCCGGCGCGACGGCGACACCGGCGACCGCTGCCACCAGACCGGTGACGGCCCCGCGACGCCAGCGGCACCGGGCCCGGGCCCGGCGCACCAGCCGGTCGGCCAGCCGCGGCGGAGCGGTGCCGGCTTCGTCGGCGTACCCCTGGTGCAGCAGGTCCCTGAGCTGGTCGTCGGTCATGCTCGTCCTCCGGTGGGCTGGGGCTCGTCGTCGAGCAGGCCGGCCGTGCGCAGGGTCACGGCGGCGCGGGAGCAGCGGCTCTTGACCGTGCCCGGCGAGCAGCCGAGCGCGGTGGCGGTGTCGGCCTCCGAGAGGTCGCAGAGATAGCGCAGGACCAGCGCGGCCCGCTGTGGTGCCGGGAGGGCGTCGAGGGCGTGGTGGAGGGCGACGGACAGCGCGGCCCCGGTCGCGGGGTCGGCGGTCGGGATCTCCGGCAGCGTGACCGGGTCGCGGCGGTCCTCGCGCGCGCGCCGGGTGCGGTGCCGCAGCGCGTCGCGCACCAGCGCGGTCCGCGCATAGCCAACCGCCGCAGCGGGTTCGCGGATTCGCCGCCAGTGCTCGAAGGTCTTCATGAGCGCGCCCTGCGTGAGGTCCTCCGCAGCGTGCCGGTCCCCGACCAGCGCCGTCCCGAGCCGGACCAGGCCCGGCCACGCGCTGTCGACGAGGGCCGCGAAGGCCTCCTCGTCGTCGTCCCGTCTGCCCACACCTGCTCAGAGGCGCGAAGACCCGCCGCGGTTCCCGGGACTCGCTCGGGAATCGACACGCCTGGCGCCCACGCGTGGCTGGGCGACCGGACCTACGTCGACGGAGCGGGACGGCAGACGGCGTGCAGCAGCCATCCGGCGCCCGCGACGATCAGCAGGTCCCCGACGCTGAGCACGTTCGCCAGCGGGAGCCACGACGGCGTCGGGATGATGTCGCCCAGGAAGGCAAGGTGTGGGTGCGGTAGGACGGCGGAGTTCGCGAAGTGCGACTCCTGGGCTCGGCCGGCCACCCGAAGGGCCCAGGGGGAGGCAAGGGGGAGGCCGGCAGGCTCCCGCCGTTGAGGGAGATCGCGCCGGCATTGAGCAGCGCGCCTGCACCCAGCAGCGGCAGACCAGGGACGCGCGTCCCCGACCGGCACCGTCACCACGCAGCGCGGGTGCGCACGCCCTTCGGAACACCCGAGAGGCGCCAGGCGCCGGCACCGTGCGGCGGAAGGGCACGCCACCCGCTCGCCGGCGCGAGACCAGGCTCCACGTCGCCCCCCGAACGGGACGCGATCACCGTGACCAGGGCGGCCAGCTCCGCCGGCGACGGCGCGCCGCGCACCACTCGCAGAAGGGGTCGCTGCGGCTGCTCGGTTCCCGGCCCGCCCATTCTGACATCCTGCCGCACGCGCCGGTCCTGCCCTGGTGACCAGCTACAGCGGGATGTTCCCGTGCTTCTTCGGCGGCATGCTCTCCCGCTTGTTGCGCAGCTGCCGCAGCGCTTTGGCGATCTCGCGCCGGGTCTGCGACGGCTCGATGACCGCGTCGACGTACCCCCGCTCGGCGGCGATGTACGGCGTCGCGAAGGTGTCCTCGTATTCGGTGACGAACGCCGCCCTGGTCACCTCGGGGTCGTCCGCCGCCGCAACCGCCTTGCGCTGGATGATGTTGACAGCACCACCGGCGCCCATCACGGCGACCTGCGCCGTCGGCCAGGCCAGCTCGATGTCGCTGCGCAGGTGCTTGGAGCCCATGACCACGTAGGCCCCGCCGTAGGCCTTACGGGTGATGATGGTGATCTTCGGGACGGTGGCCTCGGCGTAGGCGTAGAGCAGCTTGGCACCGCGGCGGATGATGCCGGCCCATTCCTGGTCGGTGCCTGGCAGGAAGCCGGGCACGTCGACGAAGGTCAGCACCGGAATGCCGAAGGCGTCGCAGGTGCGCACGAACCTGGCCGCCTTTTCCGACGCGTCGATGTCCAACGTGCCGGCAAAGCTCATCGGCTGGTTGGCCACGACGCCGACGCTGCGCCCCTCGACCCGGCCGAAGCCGCAGACGATGTTGGTCGCCCACAGCTCCTGCACCTCGAGGAAGTCACCGTCGTCGAGCACGTGGCCGATGACGGTCTTCATGTCGTACGGCGCGTTGTTGCTGTCCGGCACGATCGTGTCCAGGGCGAGCACCGGCTCCTCGTCGAGCACGTCGGAGGAGTCGAAGGACGGTGCCTCCTCCAGGTTGTTGCTGGGCAGAAAGGACAGCAGCGTTTTCGCCAGCTCCAGGCAGGCCGGCTCGTCGGGGCTCATGAAATGTGCCACCCCGCTCTTGCTGTTGTGCGTGCGGGCGCCGCCCAGCTCCTCCATCCCGACGTCCTCGCCGGTGACGGTCTTGATGACGTCGGGCCCGGTGATGAACATGTGCGAGCCGCCGTCCACCATCAGCGTGAAGTCGGTGATGGCGGGGGAATAGACCGCTCCGCCGGCGCAGGACCCGAGAATGAGCGAGAGCTGCGGGACCACGCCGGAGGACAGCACGTTGCGGTAGAAGATCTCGCCGTAGAGGGCGAGGCCCATGATCCCCTCCTGGATCCGCGCGCCGCCGCCGTCATTGAGACCGACCACGGGGCAGCCGGTGGACAGGGCCAGGTCCATCACCTTGACGATCTTCTCGCCGTAGACCTCGCCGAGGCTGCCACCGAAGACCGTCGCGTCCTGGCTGAAGATGCACACCCGGCGGCCGTCCACTGTGCCGTAGCCGGTGACCACGCCGTCGCCGTACGGCCGGTTGGCGGCCACCCCGAAGTCGTGCGCGCGGTGCCGGGCCAGTGCGTCGGTCTCCACGAAACTGCCCGCGTCGAGGAAGGCGTCCACCCGCTCGCGGGCGGTCATCTTGCCGACCTCGTGCTGGCGGGCCACGGCCCGCTCGGAGCCGGCGTGCAGCATCGCGTCGTTGCGGCTGCGCAGCTCCGCGAGCTTGCCGGCGGTGGTGTGCGGGTCGGGGGCGGTCGGGTCGGGGGCGGTCGGGTCGGGGGCGGACGCGTCGGGGGCGGACGCGTCGGGTCCGGACGGCTCCAGGGCAGCGATGGCCATGTGCGGCAATCTATCCGCCGCCGTCCGCGGCTCCCGCGCAGGAGCGGCGTCCATCAGCGTCCGGCCGGCTCGGGCTGCTGGGTGATCGTGCGCCTGGCCGCCAGGGCCTGGAGTGTGCCTCTGGCCCCACGGTCGTGGAGCGAGGCGAGCACCGGCAGGTAGGCCGCGACGAAGCGCTCGTCGTCAGCCAACCGTCCGAAGAGCTGGTGGTCGCGCACGAAGGCGAGCGGGTCGTCGCGTTGGCGGCGGGCTGCCTCCATCAGTCTGTCCCGCAGCGGGTCGACGACCGTCAGCGGCTCGCCCTGCTCGTCGACGCCCTCGGCGTAGCGCGCCCACGAGGCCACCACGGCAGCCGACAGCGAGACCTCGCCGCCGGCGTCGAGGTTGCTGCGCAGCACGGGGAGCAGCCAGCTCGGGATGCGGTCGGAGCTGTCGGCGCACAAGCGCACCACGGTGTCGCGCACGTGGGAGTTGGAGAACCGGGTGATCAGCTCATGGCGGTAGGCGTCGAGGTCCACGCCGGGCACCGGGCCCAGGGTGGGCGTGGCCTCCCGCTCCATGTAGGCCAGGAGGAAGTCGGTGAACAGCGGGTCGAGGCAGACCTCGTGCACCAGCCGGTATCCCGCCAGGTAGCCGAAGTAGCACAGCGCCTGATGGCTGGCGTTGAGCAGCCGCAGCTTCATCAGCTCGTAGGGCTCGACGTCGGCGACCACCTGCACGCCCACCCGCTCCAACGCCGGCCGGCCGGCGCCGAAGTCGTCCTGCAGCACCCACTGGATGAACGGCTCGCACACGACCGGCCAGCGGTCGCGGATGCCGAAGCGGCGGCCGAGCTCCGCGGCGTCCTCGGGCGTGGTGGCCGGCGTGATGCGGTCGACCATCGAGTTGGGGAAGCGGACATGCTCGGCGACCCAGTCCCCGAGAGCCGGGTCGCGGAGCCTGGCGAAGGCGGTGACACTCGCGCGTGCCACGTCGCCGTTGCCGGCGATGTTGTCGCACGACAGGACCGTGAACGCCGCCAGTCCGCGCGCGCGACGTCGGGCCAGCGCCTCGACGACGAGACCGAACGCGCTGCGGGGCAGAGCATCCGGAGTCAGGTCCGGCGAGGCCGGGTCGACGACGTAGCCACCCTCGGTGATGGTCAGGGAGACCACCCTGGTCGCCGGGTCGGCCATGCGCTCCACGACGGCCAGCGGGTCGTCGGGCGCGAACAGATAGGCCACGATCGACCCGACCACCCTGGCGGTGACCGTGCCGTCGCTGGCCTTCTCCACCACCGTGTACAGGCAGTCCTGGGCCCGCAGCGCCTCGGCCATCGCGCGGTCGGACTCCAGCACGCCTACGCCGCAGATGCCCCAGTCCAGGTCGCGTCCCTCGGACAGCAGCCGGTCGACGTACATCGCCTGGTGGGCCCGGTGGAATCCGCCGACACCGAGGTGCACGATGCCGGTCGTCACCGCGGAGCGGTCGTAGGTGGGGCGCTCGACGGCGGGGTCGAGGTCGTCGAGGGTGGCGGCGCTCAGCGGCAACATGGTCGGGTCCTCGAGGTCGGGGCGGTCGGGGCGGTCGGGGCGGTCGGGGCGGTCGGGGCGGTCGGGGGCGGGTGATGGGGCATGCGGAGGAGGAAGCTGTCACCATGTCGCTCGTCGCCGGCATCGACTCGTCCACCCAGGCGTGCAAGGTGGTGGTCCGCGAGGCGCGGACCGGCCGCCTCGTGCGCGAGGGACGCGCCCCGCATCCTGCCGGCACCGAGGTGGACCCGGAGCAGTGGTGGCAGGCGCTGCAGTCGGCGGTCGCCGCGGCGGGAGGCCTCGACGACGTGGCTGCGGTCTCCGTCGCGGCACAGCAGCACGGCATGGTGTGCCTCGACGAGCGCGGCCGGGTCATTCGCAAGGCGCTGCTGTGGAACGACACCCGCTCCGCCGAGGCGGCCGCCGAGCTCGTGCGCGAGCGGCCGAACGGCGCCGCGTTCTGGGCTGACGCCGTCGGGTCGGTGCCGCTCGCGGCGTTCACCGTGACCAAGCTGCGCTGGCTTGCCACCCACGAGCCGGCGCATGCCGCCAGGACTGCCGCGGTCTGCCTGCCCCACGACTGGCTCACCTGGCGGTTCGCCGGGGCCCGGGACCTGGAGTCGCTGCGCACCGACCGGGGCGACGCGAGCGGGACCGGGTACTGGTCGCCCTCCACCGGTGCCTACCGTGGCGACCTGCTCGCGGCCGCGCTGGGTCATGAGCCACTGGTGCCCCGGGTGCTGGCGCCGGCCGAGCCGGCCGGTGTCGTCCAGCGCACGGGCGCGCTCCTCGGCCCCGGCACCGGCGACAACGCCGGCGCGGCCCTCGGCCTCGGGGCCGTGCCGGGTGATGTGATCGTCTCCGTCGGCACCTCCGGGGTGGTCTCGGCGGTGGCCCCCAGGCCGGCCGCCGACCCGAGCGGCCTGGTCGCCGGTTTCGCCGATGCCACCGGCAACTACCTGCCGCTGGCCTGCACGCTGAACGCCGCGCGCGTGCTCGACGCCATCGCGCGCCTGCTGGGGGTCGACCACGCCGAGCTCTCCCGGCTCGCCCTCGCGGCGCCTGCCGGGGCGGACGGGCTGGTGCTGCTGCCATACCTGGAGGGGGAGCGGACCCCCAACCGGCCGGACGCCACGGGCACCCTCGACGGGCTGCGGCTGGACACGGCGACCCCGTCCCACCTGGCCCGCGCCGCTGTGGAGGGCCTGCTGTGCGGGCTCGCCGACGGGCTCGACGCGCTCCTGGACCAGGGGGCGAAGGCGGAGCGGGTGCTGCTGGTGGGTGGCGGTGCGCGGTCGCAGGCCGTGCGCGAGCTCGCGCCCTCGGTTTTCGGCTGCCCGGTGCTGGTGCCCGCGCCGGCGGAGAACGTCGCGGACGGGGCGGCCCGGCAGGCCGCGTGGGTGCTGTCGGGCGAGGACGCCCCCCCGATGTGGGAGCGGGACACGACCGAGACCTACGTCGCGGACCCGGTCCCCTCCGTGCGGCTGCGCTACGCGCAGGTGCGCGACCAGGCGGCACCGCGCGGTGGACCCGGACACGGCCGCATCAGCCCGGCAGCCGCAGGCCGCTGACCGGGGAGAAGACATGGAACTCATCGGGGTGCAGCGACAGGCGCACACGCTCGCCCTTGCGGGGCGGTGACTTGGGGTTCACCCGCGCCACCACGGGGGTGCCGAGCGTCTCCGGGTCCGAGGACCGGCCAGCGGCGTCGATGACCGAGCCGTAGAGGAAGGCGTCGGAGCCGAGCTCCTCCACCACGGTCACCTCCACCTCCAGCCCCTCGCCGGGGGTCAACGCGATGGACTCCGGCCGGAACCCCACGGTCACCGAGGAGGCGCCTTCGGCTGCTGCGGCGGCGAGGGTCGCCCGGGGAAGGGGCACCCGCTGGCCGCCGAAGGACACCCCGCCCTCGGTCAGCAGGGCCTCCCGGAGGTTCATCGCCGGGGACCCGATGAAACCGGCGACGAAGACGTTGGCCGGCGAGTCGTACATCTCCCGCGGTCGGGCGCATTGCTGCAGGACGCCGTCCTTGAGCACGGCGACCCGGTCCCCCATCGTCATGGCCTCCACCTGGTCATGGGTGACGTAGACGGTGGTGGTCGCCAGCCGTCGCTGCAGCGAGGCGATCTGCGTGCGGGTCTGGACCCGGAGCTTGGCGTCGAGGTTGGACAGCGGCTCGTCCATGAGGAACACCTGCGGCTTGCGGACAATCGCCCTGCCCATCGCCACCCGTTGACGCTGGCCTCCCGACAGCGCCTTCGGCCGGCGGTCGAGGAACTCCTCCAGGTCGAGGATGCGCGCCGCCTCGAGCACGCGCGAGCGGGTCTCCTCCTTCGGGACGCCCGCGATCTTCAGGGCGAAACCCATGTTGGCCCCGACGGACATGTGCGGGTACAGGGCATAGTTCTGGAAGACCATCGCGATGTCGCGTGCCTTCGGCGGCAGGTCGGTGACGTCGCGATCGCCGATCCGGATTCCGCCCGCGTCGACCTCCTCGAGTCCCGCCAGCATCCGCAGCGAGGTGGACTTGCCGCAGCCGGAGGGCCCGACCAGGACGAGGAACTCGCCGTCCTCGATCTCCAGGTCGAGCCGGTCGACGGCAGGCCGGTCGCTGCCGGGGAAGGTGCGGGTCGCGGCGTCGAAGGTGACGGTGGACATGGGCGGCGCCTCTCGGTCGTGGACGGGCTGGGCGGGAGTGGACGCGGCGCTGCCCGGCTATTTCACGGCCCCGAGCGAGAGGCCCTGCACCAGCTTGTCCTGGGCGGCAAAGCCGGCGACGAGCACAGGCAGGGAGATCGCGACGGCCGCGGCGCAGACCTTGGCGAGGAACAGCCCCTGGCTCGTCACGAAGCTGGTCAGGAACACCGGGGCGGTCGTGGAGTCGACGCCGGTGAGGACACGGGCGAACAGCTGCTCGTTCCAACTGAAGATGAAGCAGATCAGCGAGGTGGCCGCGATACCCGGAGCGGAGAGGGGGATGATGATCGCCCGGAAGAGCGTGATCAGGCCGGCGCCGTCCATCGACGCGGCCTCCAGCACCTCGACGGGGATCTCGCCGAGGAACGAGCGCATCATCCACACCGCGATAGGCAGGTTCATCGAGGTGTAGAGCACGACGAGCAGCCAGATGTTGTCGAGCAGCCCGACGTGCTGGGCGAAGAGGTAGATCGGGAGGAGCCCGGCCACGGCCGGCAGCATCTTGGTGGAGAGGAAGAAGAACAGCACGTCGGACCACTTGCGCACGGGACGGATGGAGAGTGCGTAGGCCGCGGGGATCGCCAGCAGGAGCACCAGCAGCGTCGAGGCCAGGCTGGCGGTGGCCGAGTTCAGCAGCGGTCGCAGCGGGTTGACACCGGTCGAGGCGCCGAAGAACTCGCGATAGCCGGACAGTGTCAAGGGGGCCGTGAAGGCCGGCGGGTTGGTGCCAGCGTCGGGCTCGCTGTGCAGCGAGGTCAGCACCATCCAGGCGACCGGGAGGAAGAACAGCAGACCGGCCAGCCACGCCACCACCCCCCAGAGCACGCCCGTCCTGCGCGGTCGGCGCCTGGCCCGCGGCGGGGAGCTGCCGAGTGGGCGGACGCGTACGGCGCCGCCCGCGCGGGTCACCCGGCGGCCCTGCACCCCCGTCGCCGTGGTCACGCCTCCTCCTCACGCAGCAGGGTCGAGACCATCCGCAGGGCGAATGTCGCGATGGCGATGGTCCCGACGACGACGATGACCCCGGCGGCGCTGGCCAGGCCGTAGTCGTGGCCCTGGTAGAAGGTCTCGTAGATCGAGTACGGCAGGTTGGCGGTGCCGAGGCCCCCCGAGGTGATGGTGAACACGGCGTCGAAGTTCTGCACGATGTAGATCGAGCCGAGCAGCGCGGCGAGCTCGAGATAGCGGCGTAGGTGCGGGAAGGTCATGTAGCGGAACACCTGCCACGAGCTGGCGCCGTCGATGCGGGCGGCCTCGATGACGTCGAGCGGCCGCCCCTGGAGCCCCGCCAGCAGGATCAGCATCATGAAGGGCGTCCACTGCCAGATCAGGGCTGCCTCGATGGCGCCCTTGGGCATGCTCGTGATCCAGTCGACCTGCGGCGGGGAGTGCGAGCCGAACAGCCGCCACACGTCGGTGAGCAGACCGTTGAGCAGGCCGTAGCCCGGGTTGTAGAGCGCGTGCTTCCACAGCAGCGCCGCCGCCACCGGGACGACGAGGAACGGGGCGATGAGGATGGTGCGCACGAAGCCGCGGCCGCGGAACTGCCGGTCCAGCAACAGTGCCAGGCCGAGGCCCAGCGCCAGGCTGACGAGCACCACGACCGCCGTCAGCACGACCGTCGTGACGATCGACGTGCGCAGCGCGTCGTCGGAGAACGCCGTGCGGTAGTTGTCGAGGCCGGTGAAGTGCCGTTCGTCGGGATAGAGCGCGTTCCAGCCGAGGAAGGAGATCACCAGCGTCGCCACGAAGGGGAGCTGGGTCACGACGACCAGGAACACCAACGCCGGCAGCAGCGGCGCCCGCTTCGACCACGCCGCGGCCCGCCCCTGGCCCCGCGGCTGGCGCGGGGCCGGGGCCGCTGCCCGCGGCCGTTGCAGGGGTGCCGCGGCCGTGGTCACTACTGGTACTTCTTCGCGACCGTCTCGGCCAGCTTCTGGCCGCTGTCGAGCGCGCTCGCCACCGTCCCCTGGCCGCCGATGACCGAGCTGATCCCCTGTGACACCTGGGTGCCCAGCTGCGAGAACTCGGGGATGTCGACGAACTGGATGCCGATCGTCGGCCGGGCCTGGGTGCCCGGGTTGCGGGGGTCGGCGCCGGAGATCGAGTCCTTTGTCGTCTGGGCGAAGGCCGAGGCCTCCTTGAGGTAGTCGGGGTTGGCGTAGGTCGACGCCCGCTTGCCGGCCGGGACCTTGGCGTAGCCCAGCGACTTACCGACGATGTTCTCGTAGTCCTTGCCGGAGGCGAACTCGATGAACTTGGCGGCCATGTCCTGCTTCTTGCTCGCCTTCTGGGCACCCCAGGCCCAGGTGTAGAGCCAGCCGGAGCTGGCCGTCTTGACCACGGGCGCCGGGGCGTAGCCGATCTTGCCCTTGACCGGCGAGTCGGAGCCCTCCAGCGAGCCGGCGGCCGAGGTCGCGTCGTACCACATCGCGACCTTGCCCTGCTCCAGGTTGGTCAGGCACTCGGTGAACCCGGCCTGCGGGGCACCGGCCTCGCCGTGCGCCTTGACCAGGTCGGTGTAGAACGTCGTGGCCTGGGTGAACTCGGGGCTGTTGACCTGGGCCTGCCAGGCCTTGCTGAACCAGGCGCCGCCGAAGGTGTTCACCACGGTGGTGAGCGGAGCCATGATCTCGCCCCAGCCCGGCAGCCCCCGCAGGCAGATCCCCTTCATGCCTGGCTGCGCCCCGTCGGCCTTGGCGGCGAGGTCGGCCACCTGCTGCCACGTCGGCTTGGCCGGCATCGTCAGGCCCTTGGCGGCGAAGACGTCCTTGCGGTACATCAGGAAGGAGGACTCGCCGTAGAACGGCTCGCCGTAGAGCTTGCCGTCGTCGGCCGTCAGCGACTCCGTCATCGGCTTGAGGATGTCGGCCTGGTCGAAGGTCGGGTCCTTGGCCACCGTGTCGTCCAGCGGGGCCAGCCAGCCGTTCTTGGCGTAGAACGGCACCTCGTAGTTGCTGATCGAGGCGACGTCGTATTGCCCGGCCTGGCTGCTGAACTCCTGGCTGATCTTGTCCCGGACGTCGTTCTCGGGCAGGACCGTGTAATTGACCTTGATCCCGGTCTGCTTGGTGAAGTTGTCGGCGGTCAGCTTCTGCAGGTCGAGCATCGGCGGGTTGTTGACCATGAGGACGTTGATCGAGCCGCCACCGGCCGCAGCCTTGGTGCCGCT
>JAABUZ0100008059.1_pt1 | contig 12522 bp, 11 predicted proteins | sample 5562091 | NCBI WGS metagenome assembly JAABUZ01 (sample SAMN12813069, study PRJNA571459) | rock metagenome | isolation source: Antarctica rocks | place: Antarctica: Victoria Land, Linnaeus Terrace sud | collected 2015-12-21 | reverse complement strand
TGTCCTCGGACAGCTCTGTTCTGTCCATCGCGGTCCCCTCCTCGGGCACACTCTCGGCGTTCCCGCGCCCGTGCCCTCTTTGGAGGGTACCGCTTTTCACGCCCCCTCACTTTTTTGGGGTACACCCCCTTTCAGCCGCAATAGCGCAATAGGGGATACACCCCGAAAAAGTGAGGAGGCGGAAAAAGGGGTGCCGTCCAAAGGGGGCACGGGCGCGGGTACGCCCTTAGCGTGCCCGAGGAGGGTACCGATGGACAGAGTGGACCTGCCCGAGGACAGCATACACGAGGTGGGATTGATTTACCCGCCGCATACGACGCAGTTGAAGGCGGGCGCAATCTCCATTTTGCCCTGGTCAGGGTCGGTCAACTGGTAGAGCAGGTGTGACGTACCGTTCAGCCCCCTGCTGTAGAGTCGGGCGCGGATCGGCGGCCCCGATGACGACGAACTGCCCGACGGTGGGTTGAGGACCTGCAGGGTGACGAAGGCCAGTCCCGACGAATCGGTCAGCCAGACCGACTGGACCAGGGCGCAGCACGCCCGCGGGGCAGGGCTAAGGAGATGGCCCTGCGCGCCGTCGGCGTTGGCCAGCCAGAAGCCGCTACCGCTGCTGTTGATCAGTAGGGAACGGCCATCGGGCGAGTAGGCGAAGGAACTCGCGCTGCTCAGGAAAGAATAGGGGCCGGCGCTATAGCTATTGCGCCGCACGCCGCCTGGCGTCCCGACGAACAATTGGGCCACGCCGCCGCTATCCGCGACTCGCCACAGGCCGGTAAGATGTCCCCCTTCCCCGGCGCCAAAGGTCTCCACCACCAGATGGCGGCCATCGGGCGCCCAACTCAGGCCGTTCGGGTTCGGGAAGGAGCCGACGGCAGTTGGAGTGGAATTATCCGCCTGGCCAAGGGAGCCGGTTGGGAAGCGCACGGTGATCAGCGTACCGGCCCCGCCATTGGTCGACACGATATGGAGCGGTAGGGCGCCCGCAGCGGTTGCTTGAATTGGGGCCACGGCGATCCGGCGGCTGTCGGGCGACCAGGAAATCGTGCCAGCCATCGCGCCGGTCGTACGCAACACGACGATACGATGGGTCCCCTGGTAGTCGACGACGACGACCGAGGCCGAGGAGCGGCTCTGGTTGTACTCGATATAGGCCAGATGCTGGCCGTCGGGCGCCCAGGCTGGGCCGCCGCGGTCGACCTGGAGATTTGTGGGGGTAAGCTTGTAGGCGCTGGAGCCGTCGGAGGCGCCGTCGACTGGTACGATCCACACGTTGTGCGAGGTTGGAAAGCCTACGGCGCGCAGCGCGGCCCGCGGGGCCGAGAGATAGGCGATCAGGCGGCCGTGCGGTGAGAGGGCCGGGCTATTGTTGTGGCCGTAGGCGGTCAGGCGGTGGGGCAGGGCGCTGCCGTCGGCCGGCACGGCGTAGATGTCGCCGCGCAGAGCCACCGCAACGAGCGGCGCCTGGCTGGCCGCGACACCCCCAACGCGATCGGACGGGACGCCGCGCGCCATCGGAGCTAGCGATCGCGCCGCGACGATCGGTGTGGCGCCCGTTGTGGCGAGCATGGCGCATACAATGGCCCTGCTCAAAGTGGAAACAGCCGGGACGCGCAAATGAGTCATGGTAGCCCTCCGCTTTCCATTGTCTGATATCCGTCATCTGATATCCGTCCGGCGAGACAAACACCGAGGCAGCAATGAATCGTCGTTCGCTCGCTCCTATGCTGCCACAACGCTACTACCGGGGTTTCACCCGTACGCCCCTCACTGTCCCTTGCTCCTTGCTCCTTGCTCTCTGCCAGGCGGTCCCACCCGCGGGTTGGCTGGCATGATCTTGTAGTGGCGAAATGCCCGATCTTGTAGTGGCGAAATGCCCTACCAATGCGTCATACTATGGGTAGCAGCCCTTATCACCGCGCGACCAGTCGTGATCGACAAGGATGAGCGCCCAATCTCAAGGCATCAGGGTATATGCAGCCCGTCATGTTTGACAACAGTACCCTTTTCATCTTATAGTCGTATCAACAGTTGAGCGGAATAGTCCTGCGCCTGGGCAGGCTAGGAGGCTGACAAGAGTAGGCGTCGTGCCATAGGGTGGTGTCGCACATGGAAGTCCAAGACCGTTCGCAGGTGAAGCGTTTGGCCGAGTTGTTGACCAAGCTTGACCGTGAGTTCCGAGAAGATTTCAAGCGCAGCAATGGAATCCCCTCTAACCTGACCCTGGCGCAGTACCAGGTCCTCTCGATCATCGCCGACAAGGGGGTGCAATGTCAGAAGGACATCGCGCTGGACCTGGGGGTGACCGGGCCAACCGTGGTGCGCATCATCGACGCCCTCGAAGAGAAGGAGTTGGTGCGCCGCACCCGGCAGGATAAGGACCGCCGCATCGTGCATGTGTCGCTGACCGACAAGGGAGTGACCACGCAGCAGGAATGCTCGACGCTGCATGAACGGCGCCTCTCGACGATGATCGAGCGCCTGCCGTCGCCTGCGGCCGACGCCCTGCTCACCAACCTGTCGACGCTGCTCCAAACGAGTAGTTAGCCGTTAGCCGTTAGCCGTTAGCCGTTAGCCTGCCGTCGTCGGCTAGCGACTCTGTCCAGCCGCCGCCCCGGCTAACGGCTAATTACTAATGGCTAACGGCTCATTGCCGCTATCCGTCGGGCGGTCAGCAGGCGGGGTTCGGTGCGCAGCCCGTCGGCGGTGCGTCGGGTGTGGACGGTGTAGTACGGACCGCCGTCGCCCGACGAATCCCACGCCTGGTAGCCGCGCAGCCAGACCTCGGCGCGCGGCTCCGGCGGGTCGAGCCGCACGCTGCCGCTGCTGTAGCGCACGCGCGCATCGTCGACGCCGAGCAGGGCGCAGAATAGGTCCTGCAGCGGCTTAATCGGCCCGTCGGCGTCGCGCTCCAGCGGCGTCGCCAGGTACGAGATGACGCGCAGGTCGAGCCACAGGTCGCGGAACAGGTCCTCCAACTCCACGGGGTCCACGCCCGCGCCCAGCAGGGCGCGCTCGGCCATCAGCTTGTAGGCAGCGGCGTTCTTGGTCAGGCGCAGCGAGGCCACGGCGCGCCCGCGGGTACGTACGGTGTACGGTTCCCACCAATCGTTGATGCCGGGCGGCGTCGGCAACGTCACCCGCACCTCGGCGGCGGGACGCTCGACCATGCGGCGCGCAACCGCCTCCGCCTCCGGCGGCAGCGGTTGCGCCGCGCGCCAGTCCTCCAATACTCCCATGGGCGATAGTTGTCAGTTGCCAGTTGCCCGACGGATGAGCCGCCGCTCACCGATCATAGCTGCTACCTCCGTATTCAGGGCTCCTTGTGGCAACTGCCAGATGGCAACTGCCAGGGCGTATGCGATACGCCCCTACTGGCAACTGCCAGGGCGTATGCGATACGCCCCTACTGGCAACTGCCAGGGCGTATGCGATACGCCCCTACTGGCAACTGGCAACCGGTTCTCGCTACACCAGGTCCGGCTCGCTCTGCATCAAGTAGCCGCCCGCCGCGATGGCCACGGCGCAGACCAGAGCGATGTAGAGCCCGATCGACGGGCCAGCGCTGATCCCGGTCCCGGCGAGACCCGCGGTGCTTGTCGCATTGTTTGTCGTGGTCAGATAGAGCAGTCCGCCAACCAGGGCCACGATGCCCGCGCCCATGACCAGCCGCGCGTCGGTCAAGGTCGGCGGCAAGGACGAGATGATGCCGCGCACCGACCGCCCGAACAGCGGCAGCAACACCACGATTGCCGCGACGATGAAGCCGAGGATGGCCAAATAGCCCTGCCATCCGGCCCAGCCGCTGATGGAAGAGCTATAGCCCGGAACCGACACACTATACCAAGGCAAGAAGCTGGCGATGATCCCGACGACAGCGGCGGCAAGGGCGATCTGGCGCCCGCGCGTCAGGTTGGCCCACATCTGCTTGGCCTGGTCGACTTGCTGGTTGGACTGACCCGGTCGATTCATACCCATGGCTATCCTATCTCCTCCCTACGTACCTACTCACGTCTGGTGTGACCAACTCTTGACGCCTGATGCAAACCGCGATCCGCGGACAACGAACCGTCTACCGTGAAGTGTCGCCCCCTTTCCTACGGGCTGCGTTGCCCGTTCCATCGCGAACACGAGCATGCAGGCGCCGTCGCGCCGCACGTGACGATCCCGCTCCCGCTCCCGCTCGGTCGTACGCTCTGCCAGGACGCGTCGTTTGCCAACAGGCCGCCAACAGGCCACCACGAGCAACACGTTGCTCGCTACTATAAACGTAGGCCCCTACCCTTTTTGGCGTACAACGTACGGGTACGCATATACTATCACATTCGGGATTGTCAGCTGTGTGCGGTACAATTGATGCACCGTATCCTATGTACCCAGCCCTCAGTCCCTATCGCGGCCATCTTCGCCGCTTAACACCCTTGAGTAGTCAGCCGGGCGCTCGTCGTCGCGCACGCTCGTGACGAGGGGGATGCCCGGCTTCCTGGAGGACATGATCGCCATGGTAAAGCCGTATGCTCCGGAGCCCTTCACCGACTTCACGCAAGAGGACGCGCGCCGCCACATGACCGAGGCGCTCGACGCCGTGACCGCGCGCCTCGGCGAGCGCTACCCGCTGGTCATCGCCGGCCGGCGCGTTGAGACGGTCACGCACTTCCCCTCGCTGAACCCCTCCGCGCCCTCCCAGACGGTCGGCTACGCCGCCAGCGGGACCGCCGCGCACGTCGAGCAGGCCATGGCCGGGGCGCAGACCGCTTTCGCCGCCTGGAGCCGCGTTGGGCATGCCGCGCGCGGGCGCGTGCTGCTGCGCGCCGCGGCGATTATGCGCCGGCGCAAGTTCGAACTCTCGGCCTGGGAAGTGCTGGAGGCCGGCAAGAGCTGGCCCGAGGCCGATGGCGATGTGGCCGAGGCCATCGACTTTCTGGAGTACTACGGCCGCCAGGCGGTCGACCTGGAGACGCCCACGCCGGTCACACAACTGCCCGGTGAAGAGGATACCCTCGACTATATCCCCCTGGGCGTCGGGCTGGTCATCTCGCCCTGGAACTTCCCCCTGGCCATCCCCACCGGTATGGTCTCGGGCCCGCTCGCCGGCGGCAACACGGTCATCTTCAAGCCCGCCGAGCAGACGCCGGTCATCGCCTACAAGCTGGTCGAGATCCTGGAAGAGGCCGGCCTGCCCGCCGGCGTCCTGACCTTTTTGACCGGCGACCCCGAGACGGTCGGCGAGCCGCTCGTGGTCCACCCGCGCACCCGCTTCATCTCCTTCACCGGTTCGCGCCAGGTCGGCCTGCGCATCAACCGTCTGGCGGCCGACCTGGCGCCCGGCCAGATCTGGATCAAGCGTGTGATCGCGGAGATGGGCGGCAAGGACGCCATCGTGGTCGACTCCACGGCCGACCTGGACGCGGCGGCGGAAGGCATCGTCGCCTCGGCCTTCGGCTTCCAGGGCCAGAAGTGCTCGGCCTGCTCGCGGGCCATCCTGCTGGACGACGTGTACGACAGGGTGCTGGCCGACGTGGCGGCGCGGGCGGAGCGCCTGGTGGTTGGTCCCCCTCGCGCCTATGAGAACAGCGTGGGACCGGTCGTCGACGAGGACGCCTACCGCAACATCCTGCGCTACATCGAGATCGGCCGCGGCGAGGGACGCCTGGTGACCGGAGGGTCGGCCGTGGAGAGCCCTGGCTACTTCATCCGGCCCACGGTCTTCGCCGACGTGGCGCCGGACGCGCGCATCGCCCAGGAAGAGATCTTCGGCCCCGTGCTGAGCGTGATCCGCGCGCGCGACTACGACCACGCCCTGGAGATCGCCAACGGCACCGTCTACGCCCTGACCGGTTCCGTCTATGCGCGCGACCGCGCCAAGCTGGAGCGGGCGCGGCGCGAGTTCAACGTGGGCAACCTCTACTTCAACCGCAAGTGCACCGGCGCCATCGTCGGCGTCCACCCCTTCGGCGGCTTCAACCTCAGCGGCACCGACTCCAAGGCCGGCGGCCCCGACTACGTCCGACTGTTCATGCAGCAGAAGTCCGTGGCCGAAGCGTTCTAAAGGGATGTCCGGGTTGGTGAAAACGCTCGCTCCGCGCCGCCCTGCCGACCATAACCGATCAACGGAGGACAGGAGACAGATGACCGCACAACGCGCCTTCACGCCGGACCCCATCGCGCCATGGGCCGAGATCGTGCCCGATGCGCCGCCGATGACGGTGGACGACCTGCATGCCATGCCCGACGATGGCTGGGCATACGAGTTGATTCAGAACTTCATGACCTAGGGGGTAAGCCTGCGACCGAGCAGGCTACCACCGCGATAATGTGGGATAGACAGGAGTCGCTGTGGTAAGACTCGGTGAGCACTATATTGATCCGCGCCTGGTGGAGTTGTACGACATCGAGAATCCTCGGGGGGCCGACACCAATTTCTATCTGGGCCTGGCGGCGGAGCTTGACGCCCACCGCATCCTCGATTTGGGCTGCGGAACGGGGCTCTTAACGCGCGAACTGGCAACTCCTGGTCGCCAGGTAATCGGCGTCGACCCCGCCCCGGCGATGCTGGCGGTCGCCCGCCGGCGCCTCGACGCCGAGCGTGTACGGTGGATCGACGGCGATGCGCACGCCCTGGGAACACCTGATGCCGACCTGCTGGTCATGACGGGCAACGTGGCCCAGGTGTTCCTGGACGACGCCGAGTGGCTGACTACTCTCGCGGCTATCCACGCGGCCCTATGCCCTGGCGGCTATCTCGCTTTCGAGAGTCGCAACCCGGACGAGCGGGCCTGGGAGCGGTGGAACCGGACGGCCACCTATGAGCGATTCGACTCCCCCAACGGCCCGATGGAGAGTTGGCTCGAGCTAGGGCGTGTGGGCGACGGCCGAGTCAGCTTGGAGGGTCATAATGTCTTCCTCTCCACCGGAGAGATCGTGGTTGCCAAGGACGAGTTGCGTTTTCGCAACCTCGAAGAGATGACCAATGCCTTGACTGACTCTGGGTTCACTGTCGAGCATGTGTACGGAGACTGGAAGAAGGGACCGCTGCTCAGCACTAGTCAAGTCATGGTCTTCATCGCACGCCGTGACTAGAGTTGTTCCCTACTAGCAGCTCTGGTCCAACCACACTTCCCAGTCCTTGATGCCGGTCGTGGTGCGGGTCTGCCACCAGCCCGCAGAGCCGTGACGACGTAGCGCGGTGAAGTCGACGAGCCAGCGGGCGTAGCCGGGCAACTGGCGGGCAAAGGCATGCAGGGCACGGAGGTTGACGCGCCACCAGGGCCGCGCCTCGGGCAGCGAGGGCATGTAGAGGCCGAACGTCTCCAGCCGCCAGCGCAGCGCGTGCGGCGCCCGCGACAGGACCCATCCCTGTCGCGCAAGCGCGCTCACGCCCGCAGCGATCCCTGACGCTCGACCCCATCGTTTCATCTCCGATGTGGCGGCTGAGCGCCGCGTCCCGCGATGAAGATGTAGGCCAGCGCGACGAGGTCCACCGTACCAACAACTCCGCCGGCAGCAACTCCGGGCCAGGAGTGGGCCAAAGCACTCGCAATAACGGTGATAAACGAGCCGACGAGCGCGACCAAGGCAATAATGCGGGCATCGCGCTGACCGACCCCCTCCATAGCGCGCTGATGCTGCATCTCAGTCTGCCACTCGGTAAAGATCATGTCGATCTTGCCCGGGGAGAGGCGTTCCAGACGTTCGAGTTCGTCGATTGATGGGACCACCGGGGCAAGTGCGGACGGGACGGCAGGCTGTGGCGCGGCTTTCGGCCGGAACGACGCCTGGGATGCCCAATGTCAGGGTTGTCAGATTGCTCGGTGCATCAGACACGCGTTATCGCCCCACGTGCCGAACCGATACTTCTACGCTTGCGCCAAGTCCAGGCGTGGGAGTATGTGCTGCCGGATGCGCGGCAACCTCTCGGTCAACGATGCGCTGCAACCCGAACCCAAGGCTCGTCCAAGCCGAGGCCATCGCCAGCGTCGCGGCCTCATTGCGGTCGCACGCGGCATGTCCGCCACCTGTCCCACTTAGATCAAGCAGCCGCGCCGCACCGCGACAGAACGGCGCGGACATCAATATCTTCATATTGCCCAGTGTACCCGAATCGATGCTGAGATAGGCTCGGGCATCGGCGCTACTCATGACGTCGCTGCATCACCACATCGTTCGTCGTTCGTTGCGGGGGCGTATGCAAGACGCCCCTACGTCGTCTGCTCGTCGTGGCCGAGCGAGGCCGCGCGCTGGAAGGCGGCCATGACGGCGTCGGCCATGGTGGGGCGCAAGCCGCCCTTCTCCAGTTGATAGAGCGCCGCGGCGGCGGTGCCGCCGGGCGAGGTCACGGCGTTCTTGAGCGCCGCCGGGTGGCGCTTAGTCTCCTGGGCCAGTCGCGCCGCGCCCAGCACGGTCTGCATCACCAACTCCTCGGCCATGTAGCGCGGCAGCCCAACCTGCACGCCGGCATCGGTCAGCGCCTCCATCACCAGGAACAGGTAAGCCGGGCCGCAGCCGCTGATGCTGGTGGCCATGTTGAGGAAGCTCTCGTTGTCCACCTGCATCTCCCGCCCCAGGGCAGCGAAGATCGTGCGCGTCTGCGCAGCCTGCGTCGCGGTGACGGCGCGGCTGGGGACCCACACGGTCATGCCCTCGCCGACGTTGACCGGCGTGTTGGGCATGGAGCGGACGATAGCCGGGTGGTAGCTCAGGCTCTCCAGGGTGTGCAGCGTGACCCCGGCGGCGATGGAGATGACGAGCTGGCGCGGGGTCAGGGCCTCGCGCAACTCCGGCAGCACTTTGGGCACCGTCTGCGGCTTGACGCACAGCATCACCACGTCGACGTCGCGCGCCGCCGTGGCGTTGTCGGCCACGGCGCGCAGGCCATACGTCTCCGTCAGGTAGCCGCGGCGCTCCGGCCGCGGCGCGCTGGCCACCACATCGTGCGCCGCCACCACCCCGCGCGTGATCAGCCCGCGGATGATCGCCTCGGCCATGGTCCCCGCGCCAATGAAACCGACGCGTAGCGCCGTGGCGCGCTCCTCACTGCGCTGCGCCTGTGGTTGGACGTCCGCCATTGATCTCGCCGTCATCATCACTCCATCGGTCGTTAGCCGTTAGCCGTTGGCTGTTGTTATGGTATTGAACACGCCGCTAACGGCTATTGTAACAGGCGTGTCCCACTATCGTCGTGTCGTCTCACGCCTACGCACCGTTAACACATTTATGACATAATACTACAGCTGTAGGCCCGATGATTGTCAAACAACCGCGCATGAGGCATCACAACGCGGGCAGGCCGAACAAGTCCCACAGCCAGGTCATGGGCACAGACAACCTGTAGGGCTACGTCGTCATCGGTCGTGTGGGCGATTCCCGAGGGTAGGGGCGTCCTACCGCGAGAACGGGATGACCCTAGACAGCCTGCGCGACCATGTTAATGGCGATGTTGGTATGCTACAAGTGATGACCGAGGCTGCGATTGACGCAAAAAGGCGCCGGTTATTAGTATTGGCCGGGGAAGGGATACAGGATAGTGGCTGCCGATCCACACGAGAATGTGTCGCCGCTAGCGGACGATCGTCCTGACGAGATAGTTCTCGCACGCTTGAGGGACGTTCTCGACAGCACCCCTAGCAGCGCTCTACGGCTGGTGACCACGGATGGTGAATCGTTCGCGATTCCCGCCGCGCTACGCCATGTGCTCTCTGAAGCCGCGGACGCGCTTTCTCGTGGGGAAGCTGTGACGCTGACGCCGCTGCAACCCGACGTTGGAACGTCACAGGCGGCAAGTCTACTGGAGATCTCGCATCCATACCTCATCAAGCTGCTCGACGATGGCGCTATACCGTATCAACTGACCGGGACTCTACGGCGTATTAATCTGCTCGACTTATACGCTTATAAAGAGCGTCGGCGACAACGCAGTCAGCATCTCCTGCAGGAGATGACCCGCATTGCCGAGGAGAGCGATGGAGGCTACGACTAGGTCCGGTGTCTAAGTCTAATGACACATCCGACCCTCCACGCATTATCACCGACGCAAACGTACTCTTTCCGGCCTCACTACGAGACACGTTCTTCCGAGCACACGAGGCTGGCCTCATCCAAGTTCGGCTGAGCGCATACCTATGGGAAGAGGTGACGCGCAACCTCTTGGGCACGGGCAGGATGACGCCGCGGCAAGTCACGCACCTCAACGAAGCGGCACAGGAGTTCTTCTCCTTGCAAGGGATGCTGGTTGAGAGGTACGAATCTTTCATCCCTACGCTTACCTGTGATCCGAAAGACCGGCATATCCTTGCAGCCGCCATTCAAGCCCAAGCCCCGACCATCGTAACGGTGAACTTGAAAGACTTCCCACCCGCTTCTCTCGCTCCCTTTGATATCATAGCCGAACACCCCGATACATTTCTCGAGCGCCTTTGGAGCGCGTATCCCGTCGCGCTCGCCAATCTCCTTCACAAGCAAGCAAGCGAGAAAACACGACCACCACAAACGGTCGATGAGCTTCTCGCCACCCTTGCGACCCATGTTCCACGGTTCACAACTCGCGTGCGGCGTGCAGTACGTACAGATTAGCGAGCGGGTTGGACCATCGAGCCTATGGGTAGGGTTCGACCGAGCGGATCAACTATGATGGGTCAGGGGTGAGGGCTACTCCTGATGCGGCGGCCGGGGCGTGGGCGGCGCCGGGACGGGAGTCGGCGTCGGAGTCGCGGCGGCAGGGGTTAGCGCGCCCCACACGAACGTGGCGGTGGCGCAGGAGGGCAGCATGTAGCTGAAGCCCTGTGTGCCCACCCGGATGTTCAGCAGCCGCCCGCCGCGCGCGTCGTTGAAGGCCAGCAGCGCGATGGAGCCGTCCGGATTCTTGAAGGCGACGTCGTCGACCGCGCTCACGCCGTAGCTGACCGTGCTGGCGCAGCCCAGCCCGTTCTCGCTGTAGCCGGTCACGGGCGAGCTCGATGCGATGCGATAGGCGCCGGGACGCACAAAGGCGCTGGCCTGCCCCAACTGGTAGTAGTCCCTGGTATAGGTGTAGGCGCCGGTATTCTGGTCGATGCGCACGGGCGCCATGCAGTGCGGACACCAGTCGCCCTCCTTCGGGCCGCCCCCCGCGTCGAGCGCCAGGTTCCACAGCAACGTGCCCCTGGACCAGTTGCGCGCCGCGGCAATGAGCAACTCGGCGACATCCCCGTGCGAGATGCCGCTGGAACACTCCGTCACATAGTTGTCCCGTTGCGGGTAGGCCTGGTGGATCTGCCCCATCACGTCGGGGCTGCCCAGGTAGCAGTGCCAGGCCGTGCCCGCCAGGTAGGGCTGCGCGGCGGGGTCGTTCAGCACGATCGACGGGTAGTTCGGCGTGGTGTCGACGGTCCGCCACTGCGAGTCGTAGGCCAGGAGACGGGGATGCAGGCTCGCTTGCGCCAGCGCGGGCCCCAGGTAGCCTCCGATGAACGCGGCCTCCTGCGTGGCAGGGAAAGCCACGGCCGGGCCGTCTGTCGCCTGTCCGGGCTCATTCTGCGGAGTGAGGGCGTAGACCGGGATGCCTTGCGCCTGGTAGGCCTGCAGGAACCGCACGATGTATTGTGCCAGCGGCCCGAACGCGGCGGGGTCGATCGTGCCGGCGAAGGAACCGGGCTGCCCCGTCTTCATCCAGCCGGGCGGGCTCCAGGGGCTGGCCACCAGCTTCAACTGGGGATTAAGCCGCAGGGCTTCTTGCAGCGCGGGGACGACGTAGGGCAGGTCGTGGGTGATGGAGAATCCGTCCAGGCCGGGGTCGGACGAGCCCGCCGGCAGATCGTCGTAGGTGTACGGCAGGCCGTCGGCGGTGAAGTCCGACGCTCCGATGGGCACGCGCAGAAAGCTGAGACCGATGCCATGCACGGGATCGAACAGGTCGCGCATCACCGTATCGCGCGCCGTGGGCGCCAGTTTGGTGAAGAGCAACCAGGCCGAACTGTCGGTCATGGCGCCGCCGAAGCCGTCGATCTGCTGGTAGGTCACGGACGGGCTGACGACGATCGTGGCGGTGATGACGTGTGCATTCGCGTCCGCAGCATGCCCGCCGCCGCCCCCCCTACGAGCCGATGCGAACGCGGACGTGAGTGGCGTCAGGCTCAAGTCGGGCTGCCGGGTCAAGGCGTTGGAGAGATCAGCGGTAGTCAGGTAGACACGTACCGGGAGTGTCACAGGGGCCACGTTCGCGTACGTTGCGAGGGCCGAACTGAGTGTAATCGCGACGGTGAGGCACGCGCAACAACCTAGCAAACCGCCCAGCCTCATCGCTATCGATGTCCCTTCCCTATCATCGCGTACTGATCGTACTGATCGTGATTGTACCAATCGTATCCTCTACAGGATACCCTCCGCTTTCGGCATCGGCGACGGAGAGCCTGCGACTGAAGTCGCATGGCAAACGACGGACACTAGAGTGTCTCATTATGCGCGGCCCCACGACTTTAGTCGCCGTTCTGTGCCATGCGACTAAAGTCGCAGGCTGATCCTGATGCAAGAAGGCCGTGGGGCCGCGGGACG
>JAABUZ0100008058.1_pt1 | contig 12525 bp, 14 predicted proteins | sample 5562091 | NCBI WGS metagenome assembly JAABUZ01 (sample SAMN12813069, study PRJNA571459) | rock metagenome | isolation source: Antarctica rocks | place: Antarctica: Victoria Land, Linnaeus Terrace sud | collected 2015-12-21 | reverse complement strand
CACTGACGATCGGTCAGATCCGTCGGATAGCGCCGCTTCGCCGACACACCTCACAGTTCGACATAACAATCCCCAGTCCTGCCTTCCAAAACACTTTCTTACAAAATTCTCAGCCGAGCCGTTGACATCCGCGGCCATCTCAGACGTGACAGGCCGGACCGAACGCCGCGCTCAGTAAGTAGCATCAGGAGCATGCGCGACCTGCTCGACCAGCCGTAATGATCCCTGAATGACCCACGTCATGCGCGGCCGCCGAGCTCGCTCGCTGCGAAGGATGTCGATGTGGCTGCCCTTTGCGCTCACGGTGATGTTGGCCCTGCTAGCCGTCAGCTACCTTGTGCTGAGTGTCATCCACTCGCGCTACGACGACCAACTGAATCGAGACCCGGTCCTACGGATAGCGGCGGCCGCCGTCACGTCGCTCATAGCCGCATGCGCCGCCTGGGAATGCAGTGGTCTTCTTTGGAGCCGGGGCCGGGCTCGACCCTCTACGACAGTCGTCATCGCGCTCACGGTACTCAGCGTGATCCTGACACTTGGGACCTGGGTCATCGACATCGCCACCGGACCGCACTGACCGCGCCGTTACTACTGGAAGTTCGTGGCGAGGACGGTGGCCGGGTGAGCGTGTTGGCGGGCATTGCGAGATCTCCTCAGATTGAGCGAGGGGATCTACAACGTGACGCTCATGCCGCCACCATGTCTTCATCGTAGGCGTCGAGCTCACGCTGCAGGTCGGGTTTTCGCCATCTGCGATAAGCGCCCAGAGCCACAACTTGCTGCTGCTCGCGGTGGCGAGGCATCCCTCGCGACATCTCGCGGACCAGGACCGTGCAGACGATTCGCCCTCTCATCACGAGGACGACATCGGGATCAGCAGCGCAGAAGATATAGGTGGCTCCGGGCCTGAGGTGATGGATGCGCCTGATCCAATGTCGGCCTGTCGGGCGGCGGTGCCCTTCCAAGGCCAACCTCAGGAGATGCTCCTCGATCTTCCTGCTGTTCAGGCAGGGACAGTGGCGCTCGCGCGCCTGCTGAACGGCGTGCCGCGAGACGATTGGAGATTGCCCGTAGCGCATCGCCTCGGCGCTAGGCACTCCCACTAGTGAATCTTGCAAGACTGGGCCTCCCTTCGGAGGTGGATTGCCCCTTTAGAGGGGACGCTGCGCGCGTTGCGCGGGTCGCAGCGTAACGCTGCGCACTCTGCACGATTGGGCTTGCGCCAACTCGTGGAGATCTACTTTGCCGCGCGAACTAGCTCGCGCGGTCACGCGGCGCAGCGTGACGCCGCGCCGGATCAAAATGGATTCATGGAGACATCTATACAAAGCTACAGGTGTTGCCGGACGGAATTCGTCGACGGCGCATCCGGGACAATATTCCAGACGAGAATCGTGGCCGCCGAAAACGTCCGCTCCCGAGATCAAAGGCCGCCCAGGCCCGGCAGATCATGGTCAACCTCTCAGCCAGCGCCACGGCGTCCTGACCGTCGTCGCCGGCGTCGCGCGCGGCTGACTTCTTCGCCTGCCGTTTCTCCCGCGCGCGTTCCTCGTGTTGCGGGTCAGGGCAGACCCCAGAGCTGGCAAAGTGCGATGACGGCCGTCCCGGTCGCGTCCGCGCGGGCGTAGTGTGGGGCTCGTGGGCGAGACGTCGCTGAGCGAGGTCGTACAGGTTCTCTACGAGGAGCTGTGCTGCTCGCCGAGCTCGTCGACGCCGACGCCGCCGCTGAGGACAGGGACGCGGACGACGCTTAGCGCACGCCGCGTTCCAACTTGCGACGCTTCACCGAGCGCTGGTCAGCTCGACCGACTCACGATCTGCAGCCGGGTCGCCTACCCCCGCAGGCGCCAGCATTAGGGGTGCCGTTAACGAAGCTGTCACGAGGGGCAATGTAGGTCCGGGTCGGATCGCCGCTCATAAGCGACTCAGTGGCGTTTGCGGCGTACGAGTCCGGCATCGGGGCTCCACTTCTCGATGACGAGGTGGTTCGCTGGCGTCCCTACGCTCGTCAGGACAACGTCGGCCACGTCGATTCGGAACCGATCGGACACCCGCTCTGCTCCGCCAGCAAGCTCGACCGCTCGGCCTGAGAGCTTCGCCTCGCCGCTCCACGCGCCAGGGTCTCCCTCGGGAGGATCGGCACCTTGACTGTGGATCGCGACACGAGGATCGCGGCGCAGATCAGCCGCGCGGCGGGTACCGGCCATCATCCCAAGGCAGAGTTGCCCATCGTCGAATTCGACCTTGGTTCCGCTGATCCGCGGTGATCCGTCCTTCCGCACCGTCGCCATGGTGTGGTGCTTGCGCGCGTTGAAGAGCGCCTCAACGCGCCCGGCGAACTCCGGGGCGGAATTGAGGAAGTCCTGCCAGCTCGCCATACGAAACCATTATCGAGCGTGTCGCGGCTGCTAAGCAAGACGCGAACCGCCGGCGCCCCATTGAGCGGTCAAACCCGCATCGGCATGCAACGTGCCAAGCCGCTCTCGTCAAGGCCAACGGCTCTCGTCCGCCCCAGTTGCCTTCAGGAAAGAGCCCTTCTGTGAAGAGAACCGGGCTATGATGGCCGCCGTGGCGCCCGAAACGGCTCCGGATCGGCCCAGATTGCCTTCACGAAAGGCGATCACGGTGTCGGCGTGGGCTTTGAGCTATGAAGAGCTGGCGCTGACGGGGGTGCGCTCGCGTGAGGTGACCGAGCGGATCGTGCTTCATCTGCGCCGCTTCGGCGAGTACCTGACGGTGACCTACGGTCACGAACGCCTGGCGAGCGTTGTGCGTCGTGATGTCGTCGGCTGGCGGGACGCGCTGGTGTTGTCGGGGCTGGGCGCGTCGACGGTCAACAACCATCTCGCGTCGCTGTCGGGCTTCTGCGGCTGGGTGGTGGCCCGGGCACCGGACGCGCTGCCGGCCGGCGATCCGACGAGCGGCGTGAGGACGCTCGCGTTGGCTCCGCTCGAGCCGCGGGCGCTCACGTCGGCGCAGGTCAGGTCGCTGAAGAGCGTCGTCGATCGCCTCGAGCGTTTCCACGCCCGCAAGCGCCGCCGCAGCGCCCTCGGCGACGCTCAACACGGCCACTCCCGGCCGCTGCGCGACCGGGCGATCGTCCATGTGCTGCTCTCCACCGGCCTGCGAAGGGAGGAGCTCGTGACGCTCGATCTTGCCCAGGTCAGCCCCGGGGACCCCGGGCGGCTGCGGGAAGCGAAGCGGGCGCGACTGGTCGGCGTCGCCGGAAAGGGTGGGACGACGCGTACGGTGTTTCTCTCCGCCGACGCCCGCACGGCCGTCGCCGAATACGTCGAGCTCGAGCGGCCCGGCGACATGTCCGGCCACGCCGCCGCGCTGTTTCTGTCCGCGGCGAGCATCGCGTCACGCCGGCCGGGTGGGCGGCTTTCGCCGCGGGCGGTGAACTCGATCTTGGAGCGGATCGGGCGGTGGCATGACGCTGAGCATTACGATCCGGCGCGTTGGGTGAGCCCGTTGCGACCGCATGACTTTCGACACACGTTTGCGTTCGCGTTGGCCGAGACGACGGGCAAGGACGCGTACGAGCTCGAGCGGCGCCTCGGTCATCGCTCGCAGCGCTACATCGCGCGGTACACCAATCCGCCCGAGGAAGTCGCCGCCGCCTACGTCGAGGCGATGTGAACCCGCCGGCCCGCAGGGGCGCACCGGAGCGGTCGTCGGCGCGCCGGGAGATCGGCCTTGATGATGTCGTCGAGCACTTCACGCTCGATGATCGCGAACACGAGCTGCTGCGCAACAAGTCAGGCTCGACACGGCTCGGGTTTGCCGCCCTGCTGAAGTTCGTGGGCTGGAAGGGCCGTTTTCCTCGCGGCCTGTTCGAGCTGCCAGACGACGCGATCGAGCATCTCGCGCGGCAGGTCAAGGTCGCCGCCGCACAGATCGGCGCGTACGACTTCACCGGCCGCCAGATCAAGAACCACCGCCGCGAGATCCGCACCCACACGGGCTTTCGGATCTGCACGGTCCGCGACGCCGAGCATCTCGCCGGCTGGCTCGCCGTGCACATCGCCCAACACGAGCGGCGCGTCGATCACGTCCGAGCCACGCTGCTCGGGTACTGCAAGGACGAGCGGATCGAGCCGCCCACGCCCGAGCGAGCCAGCCGGATCGTTGACTCCGGAATCCGCCAGGCCGACGCGATCCTCGTCGCGACGGTCGTCGATCGCCTCAACCCGAGGCACATCGCGCGCATCGAGAAGCTGCTCAACGCGAGCGTCGTCGAGACGGACATCGACAGCGACCCGGGGGAGCGCCGAGTCGAGGCTGAGGACGAGCTGAGCGCGATCAAAGCCAGTCCGGGCAACGTGAGCCTGGCGACGGTGCTTGCCGAGATCGACAAGCTACAGGCGGTCCGCCACGTCGGCCTGCCGAAGGGGCTGTTCGACGGGATCGCCGCGAACGTCGCCGCCGCGTGGCGGGCCTGGGCGGCGGTCGAGTCGCCCAGCCACCTCGCCCGCCACGACCAGCCGGTGCGCCTGGTCCTGCTCGCCGCGCTGCTTCACCTCCGCGCGCGGGAGATCACCGACACGCTCGTCGAGCTGCTGAACTCGACCGTGCACAAGATCAACGCGGGCGCCGACCGGAAGGTCACCGAGGAGCTCGTCAAGGAGTTCAAGCGCGTGCGAAACAAGAACGCGATGCTCCACCGGATCGCCGAGGTCTCCCTCGCGCGCCCGCACGACGAGGTCGAGGACGTGATCTACCCGGTCGCGGGCGGCGTGAAGGGCCTGACCGACCTCGTCAACGAGCACAAGGCACGCTCCAAGGCCTACGAGCGCGACAAGCGCAAGGTGTTCCGCTCCTCCTACACCAACCACTACCGCACGGGGCTAATCAAGCTGCTGCGCGTCCTCGAGTTCCGCTCCAACAACCAGGATCACCAGCCTGTGCTCGACGGGCTGAAGCTGATCCTGCGCTTCGCGGACTCGAAGACCACGTTCTACCTGCCGGGCATCGCGGTCATCCTGGACGGCGTGGTCAAGGACGACTGGCGCGAGTTCGCCGTGTCTCTGGACCCGCGCGGTGGCGAGCGGATCGTCCGCCTCGTCTACGAGTGCAGCGTGCTCGAGGCGCTCCGCGACCGGCTGCGCTGCAAAGAGATCTGGGTCGTCGGCGCCGACAAGTGGCGCAACCCCGACGAGGACCTGCCCCAGGACTTCGAGGCCAAACGCGAGGAGAACTACGCCGAGCTGAACCTCCCGCTCGCCGCGAGCGAGTTCACCCGTGGACTCAAGGAGGAGATGCGCCGCGAGCTCGCCGCGCTGAACACGGCGCTACCGGACCTCGACTGGCTCGAGATCCGCGAGCGCAAGACCGGCGCGATCAAGCTGACCGCGCTCGACGCGGTGCCCGAGCCACGCAACCTTCGGGCGCTCAAGAAGGCGTGCGTCGCGCGCTGGGGCACCGTCGCGTTGATCGAGATGCTCAAGGAAGCGGCGCTGCGGACCGCGGCGCTTGGCGCCCTGACGGGAGTCGGGACGCGCGGCAGCCTGCCCGAGGCGGTGCTGATCGAGCGGCTGCTGCTGATCGCGTACGCCTACGGCACCAACAGCGGCCTGCGGACCGTCGCCTCTGGCGATCACCCCCACACCGAGGAAGACCTCCGCTACACCGCTCGGCGCTACTACACGGCCGCTGGGCTGAAAGCCGCCGGCGTTGAGATCGCGAACGCCACGTTCGCGGCCCGCCAAGCGTGGATCTGGGGCGAGAGCACGACCACGGTCGCGTCGGACTCCAGCCACTTCGGGTCGTTCGACCGCAACATCTTCACCGAATGGCACGCCCGCTACGGCGGCCGCGGCGTCCTCGTGTACTGGCACGTCGAACGTGGCCGGATGGCGATCCACTCCCAGATCCTCAACTGCTCGGCCTCCGAGGTCGCCGCGATGATCGAAGGCGTCATGCGCCACGCGACCGCGATGAACGTAGACGGCAACTACGTCGACTCCCACGGCCAATCGGAGATCGGCTTCGCGATCACCAGCCTGCTCGGCTTCAAGCTGCTCGCGCGGATCAAGCAGATCAACAGGGCCCGCCTCTACCGACCCGCCGCCGGGGAGCGCTACCCCGGCCTCGAGCCGGCGATGACCCGGCCGATCCGCTGGGAGCTGATCGAGCAGAACTACGACCTGCTGGTCAAGTACGCCACCGCGATCCGCGTCGGCACCGCCACGACCGAGGCGATCCTGCGTCGCTTCACGCGCAACGCCTCTCACCCCGTCTACCAGGCGATGCTCGAGCTGGGCCGCGCGCAGAAGACGATCTTCCTCTGCCGCTACCTCCGCGACCGCGACCTCCAGCGCGAGATCAACTCGGGCCTGAACATCGTCGAGGGCTGGCATGACGTCAACGACGTCATCCTGTTCGGCAAGGGCGGCGAGTTCGCGACCAACCAGCGCGACCAGCAAGAGCTCACCGTGCTGTCCCTCCACCTTCTGCAAGCGGCGCTCGTCTACGTCAACACGCTGATGATCCAAGACGTCCTCGCCGAGCCCGCGTGGGCCGAGCGCTTGACGGCAGAGGACAAACGCGGCCTCAACCCGCTCTTCACCTCCAACATGACGCCCTACGGCGACGTCAAGCTCAACATGACCAGCCGCCTCGACCTCTCCGACCCGACGCCGCCCCCCGAGACCGAAGCCCTCGCCGCCTGACTGGCGATCCGACGCGCACCTACTTTGCCCCTCGTGACAGCTTCGTTAACGGCAACCCCATTACCGCCAGAGCGTCGAGCACGTTCGTCCGCGCCTCCTCACGCGTACGACCCTGACTCAGCGCTCCCGGCACCCCCGACACCCGCAAGGATCCAGCCATCCTCCTCCGGCTCATACTCAATCGTCACACTCAGTCTCTCACCCATCGCGCCGCTCATCCTAGGGCGCAGTTGGCAGCCGGTACTTTCGGTCGTGCTCGTTGGGCCAGAGCCCCCTGATGGTGCCTCCCCCACCCCTTCCCCAGCCGCAGCCCCCGCGCGCTGTGGTCGAGCGCAGCGAGGCCCTGCGCTGCGGGCGGCAGCCGGCGCAGCCGGCGAGCACCAGGGGGGCCCCTCGGCCTTGTGTGAGCAAACGGCCTACGGCCAGTCGAGCTGCTCGGCGAGCTGGGCCGGGCCGAGATCGATCAGCCCGCTGTGCTCGATGGCCTGATACTCGCCCCGCTCGTCGAGCGCGAGCCAGTGCACGGTGCGCTCGGCGGGGTTGAGGATCAGCACCTCGTCGACGCGGTGGGCGGCGAAGAAGGGCAGCTTGTCCCAGCTCTCGTCGCCGGGGGAGAGGATTTCTGCCGCGAGCGCCGCGGTGTGAAGCCACGCGCCGGAGCGCTCGCGGTGAAGCCCGACGTCGGGAATCCGGTAGTCGCTCAGACCCTCGCCAAGGTTGAACTGGTCAGAGACGAGCAGGCCCGCCGCTTCGGCGCCGGGCAGCAGCGCCGCGCCCAGCTGCATGACGAGGCCGCCGTGGGAGAGGTCCGGCGCGGGGTTCATGTGCAGCACACCCTCCCAGACCTCGTCGCGACGGTCCGCGCCCCACCGTCGCCGGCGCTCGAGCAGCTCCTCGAACTCGGGCGGAGGCGGGTCGGACACGAGCGTGCGCATGGCCTGAAAGCGTACCCGCCGACGGTCAAGGTGCCGCTTCTGCTCGGGAGGCTCTCTCCCCCGATCTTGTCGAGGCCAGAGGGCAAACTTCCTGATGGGACGCGCTGATGGGACGCGCTACGCCGCCCCTCGGCTCGACGATCGTCGTTTATGGGTCCGCAACGCCTTCCGCCGTGCAGAAAGCGAAGGGTGCGTCGAGAGGAGTATGTGCTGAGATTTTCCCTCGCAACGCGCAATCCACTCGTGCAGCGCCTCGATCGCGGCGTAAGAGGCGATTTGTGCACCGAGTGCGTCAGCGCGGAGCTCAGCCACTCGCAGCAAGCGGCATCGACGGAGGATTGCCGGCACAAAGCCCAGGAACGCGATGAGCGCCAGCGTCGATCCCCAAGGCGCGGCCAGCTCCAGCGCGATCGCTGCCAGCGGCAGGGCGAACACCGTGATCTCGGAGCGCTGCAATTGCTGGCGGCCGGGATCCCGCAGATGCGCCAGCTCATGCGCAAGAATTCCAACGAGCTCTTTGGCTGTGGTTTCGTCGATTTCTCGCCTGTTGACAAGTAGGATCGGCCTGAACGTGAGTGCAACCGTTCGGAGGTTTGACAGGTGTGCGCGTGTACGTCGGTTGTCGCCCAAGGTCGCGAATGCCGCGTCAAGTCGGCTCCTCCGAGCGAGGTCTTCGTCATCTGTTGGACGTGATCCTGTGCGCCGGGTCACTTTTCGAGCCAGCGGCCTCGTCCGCGGACGGCCTGGACGCGTTCGTGTGGGGCGATGTGCGCTAGGTAGCGATGGGTGGTGGCCAGGGAATGATGTCCGAGCTGCCCGGAGATTACGTCGAGGCGCTTGCCTTCAGCCAACAGCTCGTAGGCGTGCGTGTGCCTGAAGGCGTGGTTGTGAACCCGCTTGTCCGCCGGCAGTCCCGCCTTCAGCGCCAGGCGGGGCCACAGGTGGCGGGTGTAGGAGGCCGTCAGCTGGGAGCCGTTCAGGGTGCAGAACACGTGCCGGCGGCGGACGAGACCGAGCTTGCGCCGACGCTCGAGCCACAGCTCGAGCAGAGCGAAGGCGTCGTCGTCCATCCCGACGCTGCGCTGCTGGTCGCCCTTTCCGTGGCGAACGTTGAGCGTCCCCGCACGGACGTCGAGGTCACGTGGCTCGAGTGCGAGCGCTTCGGAGATCCGCACGCCCGAGCGGTAGAGCGTCGCGATCACCGCCCGGTTTCGGACGCCGGTCGGTGCGCGCGGGGAGCACGCGCGGATCAACGCCTTGACCTCCTGCTCGGTCAGGATCTCGACCGGGAGCCGGCGGCTCCCGGTCCCGTTGGGGGCAGCGGTGCTCATGAGGCCTTCCGCGACGCGTCGTTGGCGGCCACGGCGCCCGGCAGCGTGTCGTCATCCGCCTGGAGGCATTGCTCGCCGCGGCGCTCCGCTCGAGCGGACGCCAGGTAATCCTCGATGCTCAGCTGGCCGGCAGCGTCCGTGGCTGCGGACAGCATCGGTCCCACGCCCCAGCTCATCTCAGCGTCTCGCCGTCACGGTTCACGAACGTGCCCTCCAGCGGGGGCCATCCAATGGGTGCGCAGCAGCTCCTGAAGCGGCTGGGCGTCGAGCGCCTGCTCGGCGGTCGGTGGGTTAGGGTGATCCAGCATCCAAGGGCCTCCTTGGCTGTCATGCCCCCGGCCGTTTGCGCGGTGCGGGGGCGCTTTGATCCATGACCGGACGTTACGCCCCGTCTCGGACGGAATAGTCGCGCTTTGTGAGCAAAGCGCGACTGTATGCGCGCCTTCATGGCCGCGTGAGCAGGAACGCGACTATTTGGTGTCCGGCGACACGTTCTTGGCACCGGACAATTCGACGCTCGGCGTAGTCGGCTTCGCGGGGTGACCACCGGTGGGCTCCTCGTTGCCGACGTGCTTGCCCGGCGCCTGTGGGAGCGCGGCGACCACAAGGCCCACGAGGCCCGCGGCGAGCGCGGCGGCCACGAGCGGCAGGTTGTGAGTGCTGGCGTCGGCGGTTGTCACCAAGGCACTCGTCTCTCCGAGGACGAGCATGGCGATCGCGACCCGTCGGCGATCCTCGGAGCACGGGGGCTCTGCGACCATTGGCGGCAGCGTTCCAGGACCCGCCGCAAGATGTCCGAACCGAAACTCAAGCGCTGATCTGTTCGAGGGCGTCGAGGGCGTCGACGAGCTGGATGCGCTCGTGGGCGAGCTCGTCGAGGGCTCGTCGAGCGTCCTCGAACTTGTGGGCGCCGACGGCGAGCGAGAAGTCGTTGAGGATCTCCCGCAGCCTGTACGCGCGGTCAAACAGCTCGTGAGCCTCCTCGGGCTGGTCGTCCTCGTCGTCGTCGTGCTCGTCGTGGAAGGAGTGCTCGGCGGGTTGTCCTTCGGCGCTCGGGTCCAGCTGCTTGGGCTGGGAGGTCGCGACCAGCCCGCGCATCGCGGTCATAACGGTCTCGCCGACGATCTTCCGCCCGGGCCTGAGCGCCGCGGCGCGGTCGTGGACTGAGAGCATGATCTGCTCGCCGTGCTGGTTGAGCACGCTCGCCAGCGCGCGCAGCCCGGTCGTGCCGGGCAGGTTCTCACCGGCGCCGGCGAGGCTGATCCGCTCGCCTGCCTCGAGCACGAGCAGGGCCTGCCCTTGGCGGGAGAGCTGCTTGGCGCTGGTCGCGGAGAGGCCCTCGAAGGTGTGCTCGACGTAGGCGCCGAAGCTGTCAAAGCCGCGGACGAAGTGCGCTCCGCCGTCCTGCAGGCGGCGCAGATCGGCGCAGAACTGCATCAGGTTGCGCTCCGTAGCGCGGTAGTGGCGCTTGGCCTGGCGCTCGAGGTCGCGGGCGTGACCTCGGCTGAGCGACGGCGCGAGAACTTCGGAAGCTGGCTGAATGATCGGCATGGGTGACACTCTAGCATAGCTGGGTGACACATGTCACCTGAGCGCGCCCGGTGTCACCTGGCGCCCGAGAGGGGGCCTGACGCGTCGCTGGCGGCCACCGGCATACAGACGGTGAGGAGCGCAGCGGTCTCCTCGGCCGCATGGATGCGTGGCGTCGCCCGGCCACTTTGCGGCTCCTGACGCGGCCCGAGCACTGGGCCGTGTCGGCGTGTCGGGATCCTTTGGTCGGACTCGGGAGCTGTCGCGTGACTGTCGATCGAGTCTTCCCCGATCGCGACCTCGCGATCCGCCGCGTCGAGCGGGGACTCGTCGGTCTCATCGGCGACGTCTGGCTCGCCGGACGAGCTGGACCTGACTCGCCCCGGGCGGGGGTTTACTGCTTGGGCAGCGGAACGGCGAGTCGGGCGCCGTCGTTGAAGCGGACGTGTAGCTCGGCGAGTTCGCTGCCGAGCGCGTTGAGGTAGGCCAGGATGGTGGAGAGCTTGTTGTCAGGGCGGCTCTCGATGCGTGAGACGTGGGTCTGCTCGACTCCGAGGCGCTGCGCGAGTTGCTGTTGGGTCAGCCCGCGTGCCTGTCGTAGGCTCTTTAGCGATTCGCCGATCGAGTCGCTGGCGGGCAGCGTCATCATGTAGTCCGCGACGCCGGAGACGAAGCGATCGGCGCGAGCGGGGTGAGGGGTGGTGGTGGTTGCGTTGCTCATGGGAGTGCTTCTAAGTCTAGGCGCCACACCGGCTGCTTTGGGGTGGGTGCGGTGGCGTCGCGGATCAGGAGTCTCTGCCCGCGGGTGAGCAGGATCTCCACTTCGCCCAGGTACTCGATCAGATCGGGGGCGCCGCAGCGGATCCCGGCGGGGAGCAGCACGCGCGCGAGCGCCGGGCGCGATGCCTGGCCGGCGGGCAGGTTCACGAATCCTTCGGCGTGGCGAGCGAGCAGCGATGTGGAGAGGTACGCGGGGTCCTGGATGACCGCGCCGCTGAGCGCGACGCCAGCGAGCTGAAATCCCCGGTGGACGAGGACGGGCTCGGGTAGTGAGAATCGCGCAAGCGCTCGGTCGAGCAGTCCAACGCTGCGCGTCTGCTCCGCGCTCAGCGGCGCACGCGGCCGCAACGCCGCGTTTAGTGAGCGGTATCCCTCACCCTTGTAGTCGGCCAGCGCGCCGTGCTCCTCGGCGGGGAGGCGGTCCGCCCAGCCGCCGAACACCTCACCGAGCCAGTCCCCGGCGGCCGCTTGATCCTCGAACTGGCGCGCAGTTTTGAACACAAGAGTAGTATACCGCCGACAGTATAGACAATCAAGGGTATGCTGAGTGATTCGGAGTGGCAGAACACCTTCCCCGACTCCGTCCCCCCGTTCGCCGATCGCTTCTCGCCACGCCGGGTAACCGCGCCCGACCCGACCCGCCCTGGGCTCTCAGGGCGCCGTCTGCGTCATCACCGGGGACCGGCCTGGCGCCCGAGAGGGGGCCTGACGAAGCGTCGCTGGCGGCCGCCGGCATACAGACGGTAAGGAGCGCAGCGGTCTCCTCGCCCGCATGGATGCGCGGCGACTTCCTATCCGGAGGATCAGTGCTGCCGTTGGCTGTTTCGCGGTGGCATCTGCGAGGCCGTGATGGGCGATGACGCCCGATGGTCCCTTCCCCCGCATCTCACCCTTCCCCGGCGATTCCCCGCGCGCTGTGGCCGAGCGCAGCGAGGCCCTGCGCTGCGGGCGCGCAGCCGGCGCAGCCGGCGAGCACTGAACCGCCTGGTTTTGGTGGAGGCTCTGGCGTTTTGTTTTCGGGCCAGTACCTTGTGGGCCTGGCGGGGAGCGTAGAAGCTCTGTTGAGCTGTTTCTAGTTGTTGATGTTCTTCGATCGATCCTGTCCTTCACCGGGCGGCGGCGGAGCGCCGTAGGACTGCGGCGGCGAGCGGGGGCGGCGCCGGGAGCCGATCAGCGACGGTCTGAGCGCTTTCGGGATTGGGTTGACGCTCTGGGAGGCGATCTGCGGCCCTGCGAGCAGGCTCCGCGACCGGTAGGACCCGCGGATCGGGTGTC
>JAABUZ0100008057.1_pt1 | contig 12526 bp, 17 predicted proteins | sample 5562091 | NCBI WGS metagenome assembly JAABUZ01 (sample SAMN12813069, study PRJNA571459) | rock metagenome | isolation source: Antarctica rocks | place: Antarctica: Victoria Land, Linnaeus Terrace sud | collected 2015-12-21 | reverse complement strand
GATCCTGGACCTCGGCGAGGCGGCGTTCAAGAGCCGCCTCCACCGGGCGCGTCTGGCGGTCCGCGACGCAGTGCGTGACTATCTCCTGGAGGATTCAGAGCTTTGATGATCCGCGCCGTCGTGCTGCACCCTCTTCGCGTTCATCGCGACCACCGCTTCACGCGTACGCAGGCTTCGGCCTTCCTGGACGGAGAGCTCGGACCAGACGATCGTGGGCGCATCGAGTCGCACACGCACACGTGCTCTCCGTGCGCGAGGTTCATGGCTGGGTTACGTCGCACGGTGTCGGCGCTCCGCGAGCTGCGCAACACCGAGGCGCCCCACGTCCGGGTCAGCGACGGCGTGCTCGCTCGGCTGCGGGAAGAGCCGCACATCGACGGCGGGGGCGCGGCGCCCTCGGTCTGACCAGGCCGCGGAGTGCAGTCATTCTCCGCTTGGCGCAGGTCGCGAGTTGCGCCGGGACTTCACGACCGACGCTGCGAGCAACAGGGCGACGGCTCCGAGCGACGCCATGAAACCGATCGATCCCGGGTCGGCGATCGAATCGCCGAGGGCCACGAACGCGACGCTGCCGGGGACGATCCCGATCGCGGTCCCGATGGCGTGATCGCGGCGACGCACCGACGAGAGTCCGAACGCGTAGTTGAGCGCGCTGAACGGGACGACAGGAAGCAGCCTCAGGCCGATCACCCCTGAGACACCGCGTCGCTGCACCCAGGCGTCGGCTCGCAGGACCCGTTCACCGACCAGGCGGCGCGTTCGTTGACGCCCGATGCGCCGGGCTACCTCGAAGGCCCCGACCGCGCCGGCGGTCGCGCCGGCGATCACCAGCAGCGACCCCCACACCGGACCGAACAGCGCACCGGCGGCGAGCGACGGGATCGTCCCCGGGACCAGGGCGACGGTCAGGACGGCATATGCGGCGACGAACGCGGGCGGCCCCAAGGGCCCGGCGGAGTCGACGAGCGATCGCAGCTGATCGATCACGAAGCGTTTCGACACTGCGCCCGGACGAACGGTTCAGCGGCCGCGCGAGCGGGGCAGGGTACGGCGCGTACCCTCATGTCAGGCTACACTGACATAATTGGCAGCCGTATCCGTCATCGAGGGTCCGTTCCTGCTCCCGCAGCAGCCGACCGAGCCGGACCTCGTCGCCAAGTACTTCAAGGCGCTGTCTGACCCGGCCCGTGTGCGGGTGCTCGAGCTGTTGCACGAGCGCGGCGAGATGTCGGTCGGCGAGCTGACCCTGAGGCTGGGGCTCGGGCGGACGAACCTGTCCAATCATCTTGCGTGTCTGCGCTGGTGCGGGTTCGTGCACACGCGGCGCGAGCACCGCACGGTGCTCTACCGAGTCGCCGACGCGCGAGTGAGCGAGCTGCTCGCGCTCGGCCGAGCCTTGCTTGCCGACAACGCTGAACACGTCGCCGCCTGCCGGCGAATCGACGGGAAGGGATGCTGACGAACCACGCCCCGAAGGAGTCTCGGACTGGCCCCACGGCTGACCTCGGCGTCCTCGCGGTCGTGTGCCGCGCCGGCGCCCCGCTGATCGCCGGTGGCGCTCGGAGGCATCGCCGTTGATCCACTACGCCGCGCTGGCCATCAAGACCAAGGCGCCGATCTCCGTCCTGCGAGACACCGTCGCGCAGTTCCCCACGTTCACCGAGGCATGCCTGAAGGGCGTCGAGAACCTTGAGCTCTGAGCGCCCCTCCGAATCGGCCAGGGGCACGAGGAGTCAGATCGCCTTCGATTATGACCTGGCCATCGTCGGGTCGGGAGGAGCTGCGTTCTCCGCGCCGATCGCCGCACGCCGCGCCGATCTCCGCGTCGTCATGGTCGAGCGCGGGACCGTCGGCGGCACCTGCGTCAACGTCGGATGCATCCCGTCCAAGGCGCTGCTCGCCGCCGCCGAGAGCCGCCACCGCGCGGGCGAAGCTCGCTTTCCCGGTGTGCGCACCCACGGCGAGCCGGTGGATTTGGGCGCGCTCATCGCCGGCAAGGAGGCGATCGTCGAGACATTGCGCCGGCAGAAGTACGCCGATATCGCGACCCGGCAGGAGATCGAGATCATCGAGGGCGAGGCGCGCTTCCTCGACGGGCCGGCACTTGATGTCGACGGTCGGCGGATCGAGGCCGCGCACTACCTGCTGGCCACCGGCGCCGATCCAGCGATCCCGGAGATCCCGGAGATCCCCGGCCTTGCGGACAGCGGATTTCTGACCTCGACCACGGCCATGGAGCTCGAGGAGTTGCCCGAGTCGCTGATCGTCATCGGCGGCGGGCCGGTCGCCCTCGAGCAAGCCCAGCTCTTCGCCCACCTCGGCACGCGGGTCACGCTCCTTGTGCGATCGACGCTCGCGCGCGGCGAGGAGCCCGAGATCGTCGAGCGGCTCAAGGCGGCCTTCGTGTCCGAGGGCATCCGGGTCTGCGAACGCGCCCACATCACGGCGGTCGGTCGGGCCGATCACGTGGTACACGTCACGACCGACGACGGCCAGGAGTATCGAGCAGCGCGCCTGCTCGTCGGCGCAGGGCGCCGACCCCGAACCGGCGGACTGCACCTTGACGACGTCGGGGTGGGCGTCGGGCCGGGCGGCGAGGCCGTCGTCGGCGGCGACTTGAGCACCGGCAACCCCCGCATCTGGGCTGCGGGCGACGTCTACCGGGCACCCGCAGTTCGTCTATGTCGCCGCCAAGCAAGGCGCGCTCGTCGTCGCCAACGCCTTTCAACAGGCGGCACGGCACATCAGCTACCGCTCGATGCCGCGCATCACCTTCACCAGCCCGACGATCGCCAGCGCCGGCCTGACCGAAGCCCAGGCGGACGAGGCGGGCATGGACTGCGAGTGCCGTGTGGTCGAGCTTGCGGACATCCCCCGCGCGATCGTCAGCCGCACATCGACCGGCGCCGTCAAGCTCGTCGCCGAACGCCAGACGGGCCGCGTTCTCGGAGTCCACCTGCTGGCCGACGGGGTCGGAGACGCGATCCTCGCCGGGGGTCTACGCCATCGATGCCGGCATGACCGTCACCGACCTGGCGGAGAGCTGGGATCCCTACCTGACCATCGGCGAGGGGCTGTATCTCGCCGCTCAGGCCTTCACCCGTGACTTGAGCACCCTCTCATGCTGCGCGGTCTGAGATGACCGCTGACTGGCTTGCACGACATACGACGGGGTAGGAGCACGTCATGGGCATGTCACCGCGGTCGCGCAGGCCGCTCCGCGCGTCGCGGTTTTTGACGTCAACGCGACGCTGTCGGTGCCCGCCCCGCCGCGTATCGCGTCCCGAACCCGGGACGGCCTCCGGCGCTAGCGGCCCGCGTGCCCTTCCCGCGAGTCGTTCCCGGCGCGGCACCGGCTGAGGGAGACCGAGCGCGTCGCGCGGCCGCCGCTCACGTTCGCGGCCGCGACCTTCAGCTCGTGCCGGCCGAGCTTCAGCGTGGCCAGGTCGACCGTGACGCGGAAGCTCGTCTGCCGCGTGACCTTGATCGTCCGGTTCCCCACCGTCAATCGCGTCGCGGCCAAGGGCTGCACGTCGCGCACGGTCACCCTCAGCGTCCACGAGGTCGTCGCCGTCGCGGTCCCCGTCGGCGTGCCGGCACGTCCGTGGGACGCCTCGCACCGTGATCGTCGGGCGGCTGTCCGCTCGCCACACGCTCTTGCTCAGGCGCAGAGCGTAGAAGCCGGAAGTTCCGTCGGAGAACCAGACCTCGCGCCGCGCCGGCGCGAACGCGGGCTTGGACATCGCGTAGTCGCTCGCCATGTAGCCGTTCTCCGAGCGTGGGTTGGGCGGCGCGACGTAGTAGGCGACCTCCTTCGGATGCGTCAGCTTGCTGATGTCGAAGACGCGCAGCCCCGACGCGATGAACGAGCACGCAACGAGCTTCGGATTGACCGTGGTCGGGAGCTCAGGATCTCTAGAGTCCGTCGCGTGGCGACCGACATGCGCTCGCAGCCCGTCGGCCATCCCGTGCTGGTGGAGGAGCAACTCTGCTTCGCGCTCTACGCCGCGTCGCGGGCGGTGACCGCCCTCTACCGTCCCCTGCTCGACGAGCTGGGCCTCACCTACCCCCAGTACCTGGTGATGCTCGTGCTCTGGGATCGCGGCGCCGTGCCGGTCAAGGAGCTGGCCGGCGCACTGCACCTGGACTACGGCACCCTTTCGCCGCTGCTCAAGCGACTCGAGGCGGGCGGGCTCGTGCGCCGCGAGCGCCGCCGTGACGACGAGCGCTCCGTCCAGATCCTCCTCACGCGATCGGGGCAGGCGCTGAGCGAGCGCGCCGGAGCCGTCCCCCGGCTCCTCTCCGACGCCATGGACCTCGATGATCACGCCTTCGCCACGCTCCGCGACACGCTGCGATCGCTCACGGAGTCGGTGACGGAGGCGGGTCGCAGGGGCCCGCCGAGTTGAGCTCGCCCGCCGCGGCGCCCGTCCGCCAGTCGGCGCGCATGCCCTTCGTCCGATCGGGGCAGACGGCAAGGGAGAGGGAGGCCTATCGGTCTCGCCGTGCCAACAGAGGGAGGACGCCACATGCCCATTCCGACCGAGCTCGTCGGATCGTTGCCGAGGCCGATGAAGTTGCAGGAGGCTTACCAGGCCTACGACGACGGCCAGATCGACTTCGAGCAGCTCCAAGCCGAGCAGGACAAGGCCGCCGAGGACTCGATCAAGCGCCTCGAGCAGACGGGTGAGACCTACGTCACCGACGGCGAGCAGCGGGAGTCGAGCTTTGCCACCTACCCGCTGACCCACACGCTGGCCGGGACCGGCCTCGCCGAGAACCTCGCGGGCGACGGCCAGTACTTCGCCATCTTCGACGACGGCCACCACCGCCAGCTTCCGCGGCTCACTGGGGGCCCCTTTCGCTACCAGACGTGGGCGGCGGAGTTCGTCGAGAAGAACAAGCAGATCGCCTCCAAGCCGGTCAAGCAGGCCGTGATCTCGCCGTCGATGATGATGCTCCTCTACCCGCTCGAGGAGGACCTCCCCGACTATCCGCGCGAGGAGTTCCTGAGCGACGTCATCGACCAGTGCGAGCAGGACATCCGCAAGGCGTTCGCGGCGGGGGCCAAGCGCGTGTCGGTCGACTTCACCGAGGGCCGTCTCGCGAACAAGAACGACGCGCGCAACCCCTGGACGGGCAAGGACATGCTCCAGGACTTCATCGACCTCAACAACCGGCTGTTCGCCCGCTTCTCGCCCGAGGAACGCAAGAACATCGGCATCCACACCTGCCCGGGAGGCGACACGGACTCCGTGCACTCCAAGGAGGTGCCCTACGAGAAGCTCCTGGACCACATGTTCGACATGAACGCGGGCTACTTCCTCATCCAGTGCTCGAGCGAGGAGGACCGCGAGAAGGTCTACAAGCTCGTCGGCGAGCACCTGCGCGAGGACGCCGAGGGCGTCAAGCAGGTCGCCTTCATGGGGGTGGTCAACCCGCTCAACCCGGAGGTGGAGACTCCCGAGCAGGTTCGCGACCAGCTCGTGACGGCGGCGAAGTACATCCCCAAGGATCAGCTCGGCGCCACCGACGACTGCGGGTTCTCGCCGTTCTCGCGCGACGAGAAGCCGGCCCACGGATCGCCGGACTTCGCCCGGGATATCGCGATGCAGAAGATCGCCAACCGGGTCAAGGGCGCGCAGATGGCCTCCGAGGAGCTCGGCGCCTGATCCACAGGCTGCGCCACGGCCGCTCGAGTGATCTCGGGCGCGCCGTGGCCGCGGCTCTCGAAGCTCGCCGACCTGCGCGGCGGCGGGAGACATGGGAGTACGCTGGCCGCGCCGGTCGCGCGCCCACCTTCATCGATGCGCGGGGAGCCGCCGGCGTCTCGTAGCCCACCCCACTCCGCGAGGAGGTGACGAGCCGTACCCGCCGATCGAACGCAGAGCCGTTGCGCTTCGCAGCTCCCGCTGGGCGCCTGCTCCCGCGCCGCACTTCGCCGGCTCTCACGCCTGTCTACGCGCATGCGCTGCTTCGCCGCGCGCCGACGACACGCGCTGACCGTCCTCGGCACGGCGGCGACGCTGGGCGCGCTCGCGCTCGTCCTCGCCGGACGCTGGGGACAGTTCGCCCACGCGGCCGCCGGTGCTTCGTGGTGGCTGCTCGCCGCGGCCGTGGCTCTGCACCTCGCGTGCCTGCTCACGCGCAGCGAGGCGTGGAGCATCTGCGTGGGCGCGGCGGGAGCCGTGGTGGATCGCCGGCGGGTCTACGGGGCGGCGAGCATCGGCTACGTCGGCAACCTCATCAACGGCGAGCTTCGGGTTCGCCATGCGCATCCTCGCCCTCCGTCGCGCCGCTCCCGAGCACGTGCCCAAGGCCGTGACGCTCGCGGCCACCGAGCTGCCGATCATCATCGTCGAGGTCACCCTGGCGACCTTGACCTGCTTCACCCTGGTGGGCCCGCTGGGGCTGGCCTGGTGGACGCCGCTCGTGGCCTTCGCGGTGATGCTCGGGATGACGGTCTTGCTCGCTCACCTCGCGCGCCGGCGTACGCGGGGATGGCGCCGCGGGCTCGCGGTACTGGGCGACGGCTCGGCGCGGGCCCGAATGGCGGCCCTGGTGCTCTTCGGGATCCTGGCCCAGATCGCGCGCAACTGGCTCATGCTCCGTGCCGTGGGCATCCATGCCTCGGTCTTCGAGGCCACCGCAGTCCTCATCGCGGTCTCCGCGCTGAGCACGCTGCCGGTCGGACCGAGCGCGGCCGCGGCCGCGGCCGTGCTCATCCTCGGGGCGCATGGCGTCGCCGGCGTCAGCGCCGCCGGCGTGCTGCTCACCGTGACCGGAGCCGCGGGGGCGCTCGCCTACGCCGCCTGGGCGCTCGCGGATCGACGCTGGATCCGGCGCACGAACGCGCCGGAGCTTGTGCCGAGGCCCTCCCAGGCAGTAGTTTCCTCATCGTGAAGCGCTCGGTGCTGCTGCTCGGGGTCGTGTGCGTGGCTCTCATCGCCGTCGTCCTCCCCGCGACGCTGTCCTACGGTCATCCCGAGCGGCCGACCACCTTCCCCGACCCGGGGTTCGGCAAGGTGCCGGCGTTTCGCACGCACGGTCCGAGCCTCGTGGTCTGCAAGCGACGTGAGTCCGCCCGCCGGTTGCACCGGGAGTTCCGCGGGAGTGCGTTGCGTTCGCGCCTGGCCCTGCTGCGCCGCTGCCGCTTCGCCGACATCCAGGCCGCGGTCAACCACGCGAAGAGCAACACGCGCATCCTCATCATGCCCGGCGTTTACCAGGAGCTTCCGAGCCGGCGCGTGCCGTTCACGCCGAAGAAGTGCAGCGACCAGGGCAAGTACTTCGCGGAGACCGAGGGCTACGGCAACGACGCACCCCCGCCGGCGGGAGCCCGCTCGAACGATCCGCCGGTGCGGCCGAACTTCCGCTTCCAGCATGACTGCCCGAACGCGCGCAACCTGATCTCGATCGTCGGCAACCGCAAGGTGCTCGGCGACGGCGCGCACTCCCCGCGTTGCGACGTGCGCTGCAACCTGCAGCTCGTGGGGATGGGACGCAAGCCGGGCGACGTGGATATCAAGGGCGACCGCACGAAGATGGACGTCATTCGCGTCGACCGCGCGGACGGCTTTGCGGTGCGCAACATCACGGTCGAGTACGGAGCGTTCAACGGCATCGACGCGGTCGAGTTGAACGGCTTCCACATCGACCACGTGATCGCGCGCTGGAACCAGAACTACGGGATCCTGTCGTTTACCACGGACCACGGCCTCTACGAGAACATCACCGCCTTCGGCAACGGCGACTCGGGCGTCTACCCCGGCTCCGATCCCAAGGGATGCTCCCCCGCAGACGGTTATTCCAAGCGCCGCTACGGGATCGAGTTGCGCGGCATCAACTCCTACGGCAACACGCTCGGCTACTCGGGCACCGCGGGCAACTCGACCTACATCCACGACTCCCAGTTCCACGACAACGCCACCGGCCTGTCGACCGACTCGTTCGCCGCCGGGCACCCCGGCATGCCGCAGGAGTGCTTCAAGTGGGAGCGCAACCGGATCTACTCCAACAACTTCCCGCTGTTCGCCGAGCCCCATCAGCGCTACTGCGCGGACACGCCGTTCAAGAAGCGCAAGCCGCACCTCGTCTGCCCGCAGTTCCAGGTGCCCGAAGGCTCGGGAATCATCATCTACGGCGGCAACCGGGACGAGATCCGCAACAACCAGATCTACGACAACTGGAAGAGCGGCGTCCGGATCTTCTGGATCCCCGCCGCGTTCCGCGGTGACAACAATCCGAACGATCAGCGGGACACGTCGAACGGCAACCGGATCGTCTCCAACCGGTTCGGGCGCTCCTCGAGCAACGCGCGACTACCCAACGGCTACGACATAACCTGGGACGGCGAGGGCGCCGGCAACTGCGTGCACGGCAACTCGAGCGCCGACGCCGGAGGCGCCACCCAGGAGCATCAACCGGCGATGCCCGACTGCGGCGACCCCACCGTCGGCGTCTTTCGCCCCGGCAGCCCCGGCGTGCTCGAGAAGGAAGCGGCGTGCGCGGCTTGGGACCCGAAGAACATGACCAACCCGCCCGGCTGCGACTGGTTCACCCTGCCGCCCAAGCCTCGTTGAGGCGCCGCGGCGGCGCGCGCGCCGCGGTCCTCGTCCTGCTGGCGGGGCCCGCCGTCGCGGTCGGCTGCGGCGGGCACTCCGGTGCGCCGCTGGCGTGGAGCGGAGCGCCGCACGTCTTTCGCTACGCGAACCTCCCCCGCGACGGCGTGCTTGGGGGGAAGGTCGAGAACCGGTCGGGAGCGCCGCTCGTACTCGACGCGCGCCGGATCACCCTCCGCGACGGCCGTGGCGCCGTCGTGAAGGGTGCCACTGTCCGCTTCCTCGCAAGCTTCGCGCACGGCCTCTACTCGCCGACCCAGTTCGGCCAGGTGCAAAACGCCTTCGAGCTCGAGCGCCTCGGCATCAGGGTGCGGATCGCGCCGCGGCAGGTGCTCCCCATAAACGCCGCCTGGCGCCTTCCTCCGGGAGCGGGGCAGCCGGTCACCCTGGACTACGGCGGCGGACGGCTCCCGATCCACGCGGGAGGCCGCTGAGCGTCGGCCCCGAACGCATACCAGCGGCGTACGCGGGTATGCCCACACCAGCGCGGAGATGACCGCGGCGGGAGATCGGAGGCAGCGCATGTTCGAAGGTCAAGAGCCGAGCGGAGGCGAGAGGGTGGACGAGGAGACCCCCCCGGACGAGCTTCAGGAAGCGGTCCGCGGCCGCGGCGCCGCAGGAAGCGGTGCGGCGGCGGGGACGGACAAGATCGGGGAGGACGCCGTCAAGGAGCAGACGGCGGTCCGCGCGCCCGACGAGGATGCCGGCGCGGGTGGCGAGACGGAGGATCGGCCCGGAGCGTAGGAGCGCAAGAGCGGTGACCCGGGGCGAACCGGGCCACCGCGTGCGCGCGTCTTGCGATCAGCCGCCGAGGCCCCGCGGTGGCGGCCCGTCGCCGTCATGGTGGTCAAGGTGGTCGTGGTGGAACCCGTCGGGACCGCCGCGCTGGTGTTGAGCGTCCGCGGCGAAGACCGTGGTTCCCTCGCTGGACTGCGAGACGTGCACCCGGTCCCCGGTGCGAAGGTCGGCGAGCTTGGCCGCGGAGCCGTTGCGGTACACCGTGGCCTTCTCGGGCACGGTGAGCGTCACGTCCTTGTAGGTGACCGACCCGGCCGCTTCGGTGATCGTGACGTCCTGCCCGGACACCGACTTCACCGTCCCGTTGTCCGCGGTAACGGTGAGGAACCCGTCGCGCGCCTTGTTGAGGACGACGAGCTGGGCGTGCACAGGCGGCCCGCCCCGGTGCTCGCGTTCAAAGCCGCCGCCGGGGCCCCGAGGCCGCGGGCAGTCTGCGCCGGGCCGGCCTTGAGGTGGGTGCCCGAAGGCGAGGCGGCGGTTCCGGCGATGCCGGCTCCCGCCCCGACGAGCGCGCAGGCGCCGGCGACGACGCCCGCGCGGGTGAGCAGGGACCTTCTCATGTGCTTGACCTCCGAGTCGGGTGCATGGACGGGTGGCGTCACCCGAGGAGGCGAGTATCGAAGGCGACCCTGAGAGGAGACTGAAAGTGCGCTGGGAGATCAGCGCGCGAAGGGCGCAAAGCGCGGCTCGCGCCGCTCGAGGAAGCTCGAGACGCCTTCCTTGAAGTCGGGCGCGGCGAAGGAGCCGAGCATGAGCCGGTTCGCCTCCTCGAGGCCCGCGTCGAGCCCGCGCTCGAGATCGCCGTAGAGCTGGCCCTTCATCGCGGCCATGCTCGCCGGCGAGCAGTTCACCGCGAGGTCACGGGCGTAGGCGAGCGTCTCCTCGAGCAGGCGCTCGGGCGCGATCGCGCGGTTGACGAGCCCCAGCGCCGCGGCCTCCTCGCCGAGCACCACCCGCCCGGAGAGAAGAAGGTCGAGCGCCCGCGCCGGACCGACGAGACGCGGGAGGATCCACGCGATGCCGTACTCGGCGACCAGGCCGCGGCGGGCGAAGGCCGTGGTGAGCTTCGCGCTCTCGGCGGCGAAGCGGATGTCGCACATGAGGGCGAGGACGAGGCCGATCCCGGCGCACGCGCCGTTGACGGCGGCGATGATCGGCTTGGGAATGCTCAGCGGAAACGACTGCGGGCGCGGGTCGCGCTCGCCGGCGGAGGGCTCCGCGCCGTTCTCCCCGAGCGACTGCAGATTCGCCATGTCGGCCCCGGCGCAGAAGCCGCGTCCCTCACCCGTGACCACGATCACCCGTACCTCCTCGAGCGCGGCGCATTCCTCGAGCGAGTCGAAGTAGGCGCGCCCCATCGCCGGGGTCCAAGCGTTCAGCCGCTCGGGGCGGTTCAACGTGAGCAGCGCCACGCCGTCCTGCACGGTCCGCTCCAGCACTGTGCTCATCGCTCCTCCTCCCTCGGGGCTCGAGCCGCGTAGTCTACGGAGCGTCGAGCAGCACGAAGCGCACGCCGGCGATCTCCACGGCCGCGCGGCCACGGCGCACTCGGGGCGGGAGCGCGACGGCGATCTCGGCCAGGCCGACGGCCCGGGCGGAGTCGGCGCGCGAGAACTCGACGTGCCCGCCGCCGTCGAGGGAGATCCGGGGCGGATCCCCGCGCGGCTCCGGCGCGGCGAGGAGGGAGGCCCAACGATCGGCGACGGCGCCGGGATCGGCGACCCGGACTCCGATCCCGACGAGCGCGCCGGGTGCGCCGTGGCCCGTGCGGCCGGTCCAGTCCGGGCCGCCCCAGCGCCACGAGGCGCGCGGCTCGGGTCGGTCGAGCGAGACGATCGAGCCGCCCACGTCGCCCGGATGCAGGTGGGTGGCGGAGATGTCGGGAAGGTCGATCTCCCACACGACGCGTACGCCCCGCTCCCGTGCGCGCGCGCGGGCCGCGCCCAGATCGTCGAGCTGGAAGATCGCCATGTAGCCGCCGTCTCCGCCGTGGCGCTCGAGCTGGCGCCCGGCCGCGGTGCCGGGGCGAGAAGGAGAGACCACCTCGATGAACCCGTCGCCGAGCGCGCACACCGCGTTGCGCAGGCCGAACTCCGCCACGCCGGGGTCGCCGTAGGGCTCGCCGAGGCCGAGCTCGTGCCGCAGCTCGGCGAGGACCGGCTCGAGCTCGCGCGCCACGATCACCGCTTGGCGCAGGCGCACGCCGCTTTCCGCGCCGTTCACCTGGCCCACGCTACTCGGGCTGGCGCTTCGTGGGCCGGTCGGAGGCGTAGGTCAGCGATCGAACCCGACCGAGAAGAGAGTGCACGATGGAGATTCCCAAGGACAAGATCCTCGCCCTCCTCAAGGAGCGCGGCGAGGGCGAGAAAGCGGACCAGGCCGACCAGGAGCTCCCCGATCAGGTGGATCCCGAGCGCGACAGCGGGCTGCTCGAGAAGCTCGGCATCGACCCCAAGGATCTGCTGGGCAACCTCGGAGGGCTGGGAGAGAAGTTCGGCCTGTAGGCCGGGGCTGGTAGGGGGGGAGGCCGGCGGCGCTATCCCGGCAGCGCCTCGTCGAGCCGCCCGCGCAGCTCGGCCACGGAGTCCCACACCGAGCGCGCGCCGGCCTCTCGGAGCTCCTCGGCGGAGAAGCCGCCCGTGCGCACGGCGATTGTCTCCACGCCGGCCGCCGCGGCAGCCTTGCAGTCCCACGTCGTGTCGCCGATCATGACCGCCGGGCCGCCGCCCGCCTTCTCCACAGCCGCGTGCACCAGGTCGGGCTCGGGCTTGGTGTTCTCCACGTCGGTCGAGCTCGTCCAGCCGTCGGCGAGCTCGCGGGCGTCGAGGAGGTCGAGGTAGAAGTCGATCTCGTCGGCCTTGGCCGAGGAGGCGAGGATGACCGCGTGGCCGCGCTCCTTCAGGTCCTCGATGAGCTCGCGTGACTCCGCGAAGGGCTCGACCTCCTCGATCAGCGCCATGTAGAGCGCCTTCTCCGCCGAGCGGATGTCCTCGCCCCGCTCCTCCTCGGTCGTCTCGTCGGTGAGGGAGGGCACGAGCCGATCGCCGCCCATCCCGATCGAGCGGTGGATCCGCCAGATCGGAAGCACGATGCCGTGCTGGCGAAAG
>JAABUZ0100008054.1_pt1 | contig 12529 bp, 12 predicted proteins | sample 5562091 | NCBI WGS metagenome assembly JAABUZ01 (sample SAMN12813069, study PRJNA571459) | rock metagenome | isolation source: Antarctica rocks | place: Antarctica: Victoria Land, Linnaeus Terrace sud | collected 2015-12-21 | reverse complement strand
ACTGGTCTGGCTCACCCGGACGAGGGTCACTGGGCAGCTTTGCTGCGGCCCGGGGGCGAGGCGGCAGGCGCGCGTACCGGCTGTACCGGCTTCGGGCGGCAGCGTTGCGCTGGGCGATCACGCTGCCGCCAGAGCCGTCAGATTGGGCGTGCCCCTCGCTCGGCTCGGGGAGGGACGAGCGGCCGGGGATTGCCCTGCGGGGGCTCAACCCTCGACCCGAGGTTGAGGGTTGAGTTGGCACCCGGGCTCGGCGTCCGGGTCGGGTGGCCGAACGAGGGGGCAACGTAGGGCCACTCGGCTCACCCAGGATGTGTCCGCGCTGTACCGGTTCGACGCCGATCGGCGGGGCGTGCGGGTCTGCCCGGATGCAACGCCGGCTCTGCCGGCATGTGTCGGCGGGGACCACGGCTCGGCGTGTCGCACCCGGATCTACGGAGCGAAGGCGAGCACTGTCGCCGCTATGACGGACAGCGAACGGACCCTCGACCCTCCCCCGCCGGATGATCCGCCGGACCTCTCGGCTGACGGCTGCCGGACCCCGGCGGACGCGCCGCCGGATGGCGTGCCCCCGACGGGGTCCGGACCGGCGACTGGGCCCGACGGGGCGTCCGATCATCCGACAGACCCCGGTCCGGAGGCGCCGACCTATTCGGCTGCCGAGGCCGGGCGCGTCCTCGGAGTGTCCGACCGGCGGGTCCGCGCCCTCGCCGAGGCCGGCCGGCTGACGTCCGTGCCTGGTCCGACCCTGCGGGTCCTGGTGTCCGACATTGACGCCGAGGCGGACCGGCGGGCCGCACGAGCGGACCGGGCCGCGGACAAGTCGGCGGACGCCGCGCAGCGGTCCGGCGGACAGCCGCCGGACGGGGGAGCGGACCTGTTGCCCGTGCCGCTGAGTGAGTGGCGCCAGGTCATGGCGCAGCTCGGCCATCTGCACGAGGCCGGGTCGGCGCTCGCCGAGGCGCGGGAACGGGTCGGGCGGGCTGAGACCAGGGCCGAGTTCCTGACTGAACAGCTCAGGGAGGCCCGGGGCCGGCTGGCGGACACCGCGACGGTGCCGGCCGCGATGGTGCCGCCTGCGCCGCCGCTCGCCGCGCCGAGCGGAAAGGAGCGGACCTCGGGGCTGCGTTGGTGGCAGCGGCGCGATCCTGCGCCCCGAGGTGAGTAGTGCCGCGACTTCGAGGCCGTGGTGACTCTGGCACTTTCGCGTCAGATTGTGTGGCACACTTCAATGCATGACCTCCCATGAGCTGAGGATCGGGCCACAAGGGCGCATCGTCATACCGGCCGCAGTCCGGCACGAACTGGGCCTAAACCCGGGGGACATCGTCGTCGCCTACTCCGAGCCGGGGCGCCTTGTCATCACCACCCGGGGCGCATCACTGCGCGGATTGCGTCGACAGGCAGCTGACGCGAGGCCGGCGGGTGCGTCGAGCCTGGTGGACGAGCTTCTGGCGGACCGGCGTGCCGAGGTGGGGCGCGAGACGGACGTGGAGTCCGACTCGGTAGTGGGTGCGCTCGGATGAGGGAGAAACCCGGCGTCGCCGCCGTGCTGGACGCCTCAGCCGTCCTCGCCTACCTCCTGGAGGAACCGGGGTCGGAGCGAGTCGAGGAGACCCTGCCGGGTGCGCTGGTGTCCGCGGTGAACTACTCGGAGGTGCTCGCCCGGTTGCGGCCCACGGGCCAGGGATCGTTCGGCGGGTTGCGGGCGCAGTTCGAGGCGATCGGCCTGGACCTGGTGCCGTTCGATGCGGCGGCGGCCGAGGGCGCCGCCGCGCTGTTCGGGCCAACCAGGCCGGCCGGGCTGGCGCTGGGGGACCGCGCCTGCCTTGCGTTGGCGCTCCAGCGGGGCCTTCCCGCCTACACGGCGGATCGCGCGTGGTCGACGGTGGACCTCGGCGCCCGGGTGGTCCAGCTCCGGGGAGAGCCGACACGCTGAGACGCCCAGGGTGCCGGACGCGACAAGTGTCGGCGTGGTGTGCGAGTATGGGGAAAGCGAATTACACGCATGAGATTCGAGGGAGGCGCCGGATGAGCATTGCACGTGCCACGTCTGGTGTGGCGGGCGAGGTTGGGCTTGTGGCCCTGGCCGAACGGTCGGGCCTGCCTTACCGCGTGCTTGACCATGCAGTGAGGACGGGGCGCGTCCATACCCGGCTCAGGTTCCCCGACTTCACCGGGTCGGGAAACCGTCGGCTTGTCAGCGCCACGGAAGCCGACCGGGTGATGTGCGCGGCGCAGCTGGCCCGGCAGGCCGGGGTCTCCTTCCCCGTAGCTCTACACCTCGTCGACGGTGGAATCCTGCAGGCCTCGGCATTGGACCAGGTGCCGGCATGATCACGGCAGCTGAGTCGGCAGCGTTCACCACGACAGGTGCGGTTGGGGAAGCCGCACCTGCGTCTGCGGATGCCGTCGGCTCGGCTGTCTCTGTTCCCCGCCGCCCTGCGACCTACCGGCAGACAGCGGTCCGAGCAAGGGTGAGCGCGCCCGGGGCATCGCTCGCTACCGGCTGCATGCCGTGGCGGCAGCCCGGGTGCGCAAGCTGGCGCGCCGGTACGGCTACGGCTGCGCGCTCGTCCAGAATCTCACGGCCGCGGTCCTCGCCGATGTCGGCGAGCGCTCCCTGCGAGCGCCGTTCCGCCGCCTTGACGCCCAGCTCGCCCGTCTGTTCGCCGGCCTGCCCACGTGGCCCGTCGTCGCCGCTGACGACGTGTCCGCAGGTGAGGTTTATCCCGCGAGGACTACTCCGGTCAGCCCGAACGCCCCACCCGCCACGCCTAAGGGCGTGGCGGCAGTAGCCAACCGCGATCATGCTCAGACGGTGATGGTCACGTAACTCAACCGGGGTCGGACAACCGGCCCCTCGACAAACGAAAGCGGCGCCCTGTCCTTTGGCCGGGTACGGGCGCCGCTTTCGGAAGGTGTTGCGATGCCTACTGTAACCCGAACGCGCAAGATGATCCAACCGCCGCCCGCAGCCCAGACCGGCGGCGACTGGCGAGGCCTGACACTGTGCTCCGAGGTCGATCCGGCGATCTTCTATCCCGAGCCTGGCGAGTCGTGGGCAGCGGCGAAGCAGGTTTGTTCCGGCTGCGAGGTCCGGAGGCAGTGCCTGCAGCACGCACTGGACACCCGCGAGGCCCACGGCGTCTGGGGCGGCACGACGCCACGCGAGCGTTCCCGACTGCTGGCCGGCGCCGGGCAGCATCGGCTGACCCGTTCCGCTCCGCGGCGGCAGCAACGCAGCGAGTGCCGCCACGGTCACCTGCTCGACGGAGAGAATCTGCGCATCCGCCCCGACGGTGGCCGCGTCTGTCGCCCGTGTGCTCGTGAGTACAAGCTCGCCCGCAGGGGCGTCTAGTGAGTACCGATTCACCGCCCTTCGCCGATCTCGTCCGTGACGCCGACCGGTCGCCGCGGGCCACACCTCGCGGCAAGCGGGCCGCCCCCGGCGTCTCTGACAAGCCTGCGCCACCCGAGGTGGTCGGCGCCGACGACACAGACTCCGAGATGGCGCCAGCCGCACCCGTCGACCTCGTCGACCCGGTGGCCCGCGAGCAGGAGCTGACTCGGTGGGAGTCGCTCGACGAGCTGTCCCTGCGCCGGAACGTCGGCGCCCTGGTGACGCAGCTCGCGGACGACGGAGCCAGCGAGGCGGCCCGTCAGGACTGGCGGGACGCACTGGCCGCCCGCAAGTGGCTGACCAAATCCGACTTCGCCGCTCGCATCCGCGAGGCGGATGTGCAAGTGGCCGTTCGTCGGACAGGGGCTGCCGGGTCATCCGCGGCCAGGCGTATCCCCGGAGTCGGCCGGGTGCAGGTCTACCCCCTCGGTGGGCAGCAGTGGCAGCAGCGCGAGCACGAGCTGGTCCACATCGTCAACGTCCAGGAACAGCGGGGCGCCCCGATCCTGTCGGGCCAGCTGTCCGTCCCCACGGTCTTCGATCTGCGGGACGTCGGGGACAATCTGGCCCCGTCCCCCCTGAACCTCGACACGGTCTATGACGTCGAGTACACCGCCCCCGGAGGGTCGGTCACGCAGGTCCCGATCCCACTGACCGACCTCGAAGCCCAGCACCCCGAATGGCCGGTTGTCAGCGGCCTCGGGTCACGGTCCATCAAAGCCCATCGGGGTCGCATCAGCGACGGGATCAAAGCGATGGGGGAGGCCACCTGCAGACAGGTGGCGTACGGGGCCACCGGACCCCTGGTCCTACCGAACGGGCACCGCGTGTTCCTGCGCCAGGGGAAGCCGGCGCTTGCCGTGGACGGGGTGGACCCCGGTCATCACTGCCGGCTACCGGCCGCAACCGCCGAGCACCCGGGGGCGCTGGTCCTCACGATGGACGATCCGTCCCCGGCGGACCAGCTCGCCGAGGACGCCGCCACGTTCGCCCGGGTTCTGGACACGGTGCCCGGCAACCCGGTGGCCGCGCTGGCCGTGCTGTGCGCGCTGGCCTGGTCGCCGTGGTCGGTGCTGGCCGATGCGGGCCGGGTTGCCGTCGTGCTCGCCGGTAACAGCGGAGCGTGCAAGACCGCGATCGCCGGGCTGACGGTCCAGGCGCAGTCCAGCTCGTACGTGGGTGGCAAGGGAGTGGAGGTCCCCGCAGCCGTGAAGCTGCGCGGGAATCAGTCGACGACGTTCGGCGCTGACGTGCTGTTGCACTCGCTGCGGGGAATGCTCGCACTTGCCGACGACGCGTTCGCGGGCATCCAGACGGCTAAGGACGTCCAGGCAGCCTGGCAGCGGGTCTCGCTGATGGCGGACAACATGGCGACCGGCACCGGCGGGCTGCGGGGGAACTTCCGCAACGGCCGGGGCGGAATGGCCCCGCAGCGCTTCCCCCGCTGTTCACTGCTGTTCACCGCAGAGGAGCTGACCGACGAGGCCCGTCGGCATTCCGAAGTAGCCCGGGTCGCAGCCTTCCCCACCGGCCCGCTGGCCGATGTCGACCTGGCCGTGCTGTCGCAGGTACAGGCGTCGGGTCGGCAGCTGAGCCGTGCTCATGCCGCGTTCGTCCAGCGCCTCATCGGCCGACCGGCGTCCGTGCTGGCGGCCCTCGAACGCTCGGGCGAACTGGTCGGCGAGTGGGAGGGGCACCCGCGCTCGGCACAGACCTACCGCCGATTGCTCGGCGGGGCTGTTCTGCTCGACGAGTACTTCCGGTCGGCGGGGGTTGGCCGGCCAGAGTTTCTCGAGGATGCGTCGTCGCTGTTCCGCGAGGCCGCCGCCGATCAGGGGCGCCGTTCCGGGGTGCGGGGCGGCCGGCAGACGGCGCGGGACCCGGTGCGCATGTTCGGCAAGCACCTGAGGGCAGTGTTGTCCACCGGGTCACGGTTTGTAGCGCACACCGAGCGGGGGCCAGACGGGGAGGCGCGGTGTCCCCGCGTGCCTCACCACTCGCCGGCCGCGTTGGGCTGGCGGCAGGCGGGCGACGGGGAGCCGGCGGGGCCGGGCGAACGGAAATTCGGGGGATGGTCCCCCGCTGCACTAGGCGCGCCGTTGGGCATGGCCCGGGTGGCGGCGGAGACGGGGCGCCACCCGTGGCAGACGGTGACTCTGGTGATGCGCTCCGCCGACTTCCCAGCCCTCGCCGAGGAGCTGTCGGCCCGTTGCCAGGCCGAGGAAGGGCACGGGCTGCCGGACCAGGACCGGCTGCGCGCGGCGCTCGTCGAGGCGAAGATTCTCAAGTCGGCGACGGGCGAATCGGTCGAGCTGTTCGGTCGCTACAAGAGATGTCTCGTATTCGACCTGGACCGTCTGCTCAACGGCGAAGACGACAGCGAAGACGGCTCGGGCTCGGGCGAACCGCCGGGCGTGCCCGGCGGTACTGGGGACGCCGACGGCGGAGTGGAGGACGCGACGGGGCCAGTCCCGGAGTCCGTCGACACGCGGGAGTTGGTATTCAGTACGGAGGCGTATAGCGGGTCGCAGGAGCCATCTGCGTCTACGGACGGCGGGGCAAGCGACCGCGATGGATCGAACCCGAGAGGCCTCCCCCGCTGCGGGGTCTGTGGCAAGCCGGCGTCCATGTCCGACGCGGCCGGACCCTGGCATCCGGCGTGCCGCGATTGGGCGCCGGAGCCGACGGCTGCCGATCCCCCGGTCACCTCGACCGGGACTGCTCCCCTCGTCGTCGACGCGGACAGTCGCAAGCCAGCGGCCGCGCCGTCGGACTCACCACGGCAGTCGGACTCACCACGCAGGCGGACGGGGTCGGCCGAGCGAGCCGCACCCGCACTCGGGGTCCTCGACGTCGACGGTCTGCACCTGCTTACAGCGGCCGCCCCAGTACCCGCCGAGCTGCCCGCCAACGTGGACCAGGCATACGCGCTTGCCGCTCGCCACGGGTTGCGACAGCTATGGCTGCACGCCCGGGTCGCCCGAGCGCTCGAACTACCCCCCGAGCTGCCCGCAGGCGTGGCAAAGGGTTCGGCGAGCGGGCACCCGTGGGCGACTTCTCCCGAGCTGACTTGCGATCCGGCGGGGCTCGCCCCGTGGGTGAACGTGTGGCCGGCTGAGAAGGAACGGGCGAAGACCGGGGTGGCCGTCGTGTTCCCCGGTTGGGAGGACCGGGCGCCGTGGTCGGACGCGGCGGACGGGGCGACGTTGCTCGCGGCGCTGACCTCGTTCGCGGACGCGCTCGGCCAGGACTACTACTACTCACCTACGGCGACAGCGGGTCAGCTCATCCGGCGGACAGCCCCGGCGGGGGGCCTGTCCGTGGTCCAGGACTGGCCCGAGCCGATCCTGGCCCGGCATGCCTCGCAGGGGTCCTGGTCTCGGCCGCTGACCGATGAGGAGTCGGACAGTGTGTACGTCCACCGCTATGACCTGAACGGTGCGCAACTCGCGACGTTCGGCGGTGTCTATCTCGGGGTGGGCGACCCCGTCCACGTCGGGCCGCTCGCCATCCAACTGGGCGACGCGGGCCGGTGGGCGGACCGCAACACGGCCGGCTACTGGCGGCTGACCACCGACCCAGATTCCTGCACCGTCGACTCGCGTCTGCCTGACCTGCTCTCCCCGTGGCGACGGGCGGCCGAGCAGGGTGAGGACGCGTGGGTGGACACGCCCACCCTGGCCCTGCTCGTCGAGATGGGCCTATCGGTCGAGGTCGCGGAGGGCTGGGCCTGGTCGAAGTCGCGCCGCTTGCTAGAGCCTGCCTACCGCAGATTGCGCGACGCGCGGGCGACATTGCTCTCGCAGCGGGACACCTGCCCGGCGGCACAAGTCGCCTATCAGGCGCTGGGGGGCGTGTACAAGCGTCAGATCGGGGCGTTCGCCCGCACCGACGGGCCGCGCGGGGACACCGACCTGCTCTACCGTCCCGACTTCCGGGATTCGATTATCGGGCTGGCGAGCGCCAACATGTACCGGCGCCTACGGAAAATCGCCCAGGGGTCGGGCCGGTTTCCTCTCGCCACCTACGTCGACGCGGTGTTCTACACCTCCGACGAATCGGACCCGGTGGCGGCCGCTCCACCCGGGTTGATACTCGGGTCGTGGTTGGGTGAATGGAAATGGGAAGCCTCGGCACCCCTTGCGGCAGTTGGAAAGTACGCGGGGGAGCGGCGATTCCAAGCGATGTTCGATCGGGAGGTGACGAGCCGTGCCTAGGGATTACGACGCGTGGAGGTGGGGCGGCGAGTTCGTCGACCGCGCAGAGTTCGACGAGAAGATGTCGACCGCATTCTACGGTCGTCCGGTCGATCCGATGAATGTGCGTGAAGTCGTCGACACGGTAGGGCGGCGCCGGCTCACGGAGATTCTGTCCGGCTCGACGGACACGAAGTCCCGGGCCTATCGCAACCAACGGGACAATATTTCCCGATGGTTGAGGCAAGGCCGCCGGCCGACTCGCAGCAGGACAAAGCTGACCGCTGCCGTGAGCGCGGCGCGACGTCAACAAGTCGAACGGAAAGGTCGGCTCGGTTTCCGGACAATCGCCACTGTCCGAGTGTCCAGCAAGCCGTGGCGGAGCGGACGCATTACCGGCACGCTGGCAGGCCGGAACCTGACCGACTTTCTGAACGCAGCAGATGGCGGCGACTGGGAGATGGCGGCTCAGATCGGGTTCGAGCAGTACGGACTCAATCCCAACAGCGTCCGAGGACTGGAGGGCCTGTCCGATGTCGACTTCACCTGACCGCACCTCGGCCGCGCCAGTTTCATCACAACACGAGAGGCTCCTCATGACCATTACCGCCAGCCCGAGCCCGAGCCCGAGCCCGAGCCCGAGCCCGAGCCCGATCCCCCGCCGCACCGGCATCGCGGGACCCGCTTACCGGCAGTTCAAGCGCTGCCAGGCCATCCGCGACAGCTACCCCGATGGCGTGCCGCTATCCCCGGAGGATCGGAAGGTAGTGCTGGCGACACTTCGCCATCACCCCCGCGGCCGGGAGAAGTTCGGCTGCGGAGTTGCGCACGTCGTGGTCGACACCTACGTCGGCGGAACCCGGTGCTTCTTCGTCATCCGTGATGACGGCTCGGTCGAGGACTTCTCGCTGCGTAAGTGCGTCGGATACGACACACCCCCACGCTCCGAGCGCCTACGCGCCATGATGGCGCGTTTCGACTTCGGTGGCGTGCTGCGGCGAGCCAGGTTGCAGCTGCGAGGTCAGCGGTGTTGAGCGCCGGCCGGGCAGAGGTTCCCGGCACCCCGGACGACTGGTGTGAGTCAGCGGCCTGCTCAGAGGTAGACCCTGAGCTGTTCTACCCCGAGACCGGTGGGCCATGGACCGCCGCGAAACGCATCTGCGCCGGCTGCGAGGTGCGGGTGGCATGTCTGGAGCACGCACTGTCCACCCGCGAGGTGCATGGCGTGTGGGGCGGCACGACACCGAACGAGCGTTCCCGAATGCTGGCCGGCACCGGGCAGCCCAGGCTGACCCGTTCCGCTCCCCGGCCGCAGCGCCGCAGCGAGTGCAACCGTGGTCACCTGCTCGACGGAGAGAACCTGCGAGTTCATGGCGACGGCGGCCGGGTCTGCCGGGTCTGCGACCGGGAGCGCCGGCTTCGGCAGCGGGCTGCGTCATGAACCGCCCACACTTCGGATCACTGCGCAGCGGACCGAGTGGACCCCCGGTCGCCCCTGACCGACTCAGCTCCACCCGAGTGGCCGCGACGTTGTCCGCCTCGGGTGGTGAGTGGGCGTCGACGCAACAGGCGGCGCTCGCGCTGGGCCTGGACGAGGCGCATGCCAGGGCAGCACTGGCGGAGGCCGTAGGTGCGGGCCGCCTTGTGTGGTGCAGACCGGATGACCTCGTGCCCGAGGACCCTCGGTTGCTCAAACTCGGAGTGCGGCTCCGGTGAGCAAACACATGGCAGAGGCCTCCAGCTCCCCCGCGGCCTCGGCGCTGCGCGACTACCAACGGCTCGCGGTTGATCTCACCGAGCGCGCCATCGCGGCCGGCGGGCGACGCATGTATCTGTCTCTGCCAACGGGCGCCGGCAAGACCAGGTGCCTGGCAGAACTGGCCCGCCGAACCCGCGAAAGGGACGGCGGCCGGGTGCTGGCGCTGGTGCACACGAGGGAGCTGGTGCACCAGCTCACGGGTGCCCTTGCTGCCGGCACCGGTGAGCACGTCGGCGTGGTGATGGCCGCCGACGATGAACCGGACGCGGGCGTCGTCGTCGGCAGCGTACAGAGTCTGCGCGGCCGACGCTTCGACGACGTACTAGGCGCCGGACCCGTGTCGCTTCTCTGTATCGATGAAGCCCACCATGCCACGGCCAGCAATGGTTACGGCGCCCTCGTCGACCGGGTGGCTGAGCGGCACCCGGACGTCGCCGTGGTCGGTGTGACTGCGACGCCCTTCCGAGCGGGACGCGAGCGGATGCAGGACGTGCTGCCGCGCTGCGTATTCGAGCGGTCGATCCCGGACATGACTCGTGCCGGCGTGCTGGCACCGATGGTCTGGCAGCGGGTCGAGCTGGCCGGCCTGGACCTGCGTAGTCTGCCCCGCGGTCAGGTGGACGGGGAGCGCGACTACCGACTAACCGAACTTGCGGCCGCCATGAGCGGGGGGGCGGTTGTCGCGGCAACGGCCGAGCTGACCGCGCCCCTGCTCGGCGAGCGGCGCACCGTCGTGTTCGCCACCGATGTCCGTCATGCGTTCGCACTCGCGGATGCCTACCGGGCACAGGGGATCGCGGCCGCACCCGTGTGGGGAGCGATGCCCGCACCCGACCGGGTCGAGGTGCTGGGCGACTGGAGGGCCGGCCGGCTACAGGTCGTGGTCAACGTCAACGTCGTTTCGGAAGGCTTCGATCTTCCGGCCCTCTCGGCGGTGGTGATCGCGAGACCTACGCAGTCACCCGGGCGATACGTCCAGATGATCGGCCGGGTGTCCCGTACCGCCCCCGGCAAGACAGACGCCCTGGTGGTCGACGTCACCGGCTCCCCGTTCGGGCCGGGCTCGCTCGACCCCGGGCAGTTCACGCTGCCGGACCTGCTAGGGGAGCGGGTCGGCGAGACCGGCAGCGACGTAGGCGTCGAGCAGGGTGAGCAACTCGGCGGGCGGCGCCCCCACTGGTTGGTCGACCCGACCGGAGCCTCCCGGATCGCGTGGGGATTCGACGAGGGGTCCGGGTGCTACTACGCGGGGGCAGGTGAAGGTGCCGCCGTGATGTTGCGGCCGGACACTGCCGGTTCGGGGCTGTACGTCGTGGTCTGGCTGAGGATCAAAGGGCCGGCTTGGGTGCAGGCAGACGGTCAAGCTCTTCCTCTCCGGGATGCGGTCGGGGTGGCGATGGCTGCCGCGGCCCGTAGTGGGCGGCTGTTCAGCCTGATCGACAAGGGTGCGAGGTGGCGGGCGGACCAGGCCACTTTAGCCCAGCTGCGCTGGCTCGACTCGCTGGACAGGCCGGCCGCGATGCGGGCGCGGGCGGCCGGGGCCAGTAAGGGAGAGGTCGGGCTCGCTATCACGTGGGCGCTGACGCTCAGGCGGTTACGGGACTGGGAGCGAGCGACGTGATGGCCAACGTTGACCAGCCGGCAACCGGCGGGCAGGTGCTCAGATTCCCAGGTATCCGACGCCACAATCCCGACCCGCTGTTCCACCGAGCAGCCGGTCGGGAGGCTGCGGCCAGCGCTAAATGCACGTCTGGCGGCCCGCGTCGCATGGCGCAGCGCCCCCGGAAACGGGCCGTTCGTCACTGTGCGCAGAGTAAAGTCGGACTCCTGACCTGCACTTTTACGATCTGCAGGCGATATCTGCAGGCGACACGAGCAATGATTCGCAAGCGGGGGGTGGGTTGCACCAGTGGCTCTGACTGGAGCGGCCGCCCAATCCTCCGATCGCGCCGCCCGGAGCGACGCAGCGGTGCTGGGGGCATTGGCCCAGGCCGGGGTAGCAGGTCTGGCACCCGGCGAGCTAGTCAGGCGGGCCGGACTGCCCGAACGGACCAGCCAGGCGGCACTCGCCCGACTCATCGCCGCCGGCCGCGCCCGCCGCGACGGCAAGGTCCGCATCTGGGCTGTCGGCACGGCGCTGGCGGCCGCAGACGAAGCACCCACCGACCCTGCCGCGCTCACCCGCGTCGAGCGCTCCCAGCACGAGACGCTCAGCCGGCGCGAGCAAGCCGCAGCCGCACGCGATGCCGAGACCGCACTGCGGGTCCACCGGGACACGGCAGCAGCACGACTGACCGCGTTCGCCAGAACGCTCGACCGGCGCCGCATCACCGACCCGGAGTTGGCCGGCCACGCCGCCGGCATCCACCGGGCACTTGTCGAAACCGCTCGGACCATGTCGTCAGCACAGAGTCAGTCCGAGCTGGACCGACTCATCCGAGCGACGCAGCAGACCCTGGCACCCGCGTGCGCAGAGCTGAACCGGCGGATCGAAGCCTCCCACGCCGAGAGCCAGTCGCAGCGGGCGGCAGCCGAACTGGCCGAGACGGACCACCAGGGCCAGCGTCGCAAGCTGCGCCGTGACCTGGCCGCCGTCGACCGGGCGATCGACGGCACCGAACGAAACAGCGGGCGATGGCAGCCCAGCGACGGTGACCTGGTCCAAGCGCTGCGAGTGCTCGGCGGCCGACCCATCGCGGTCCGCTTCACTCGGACCGGGCACGCCGAACCCGACTCCGGCTGGCTGGCCCGCAGGCACGCAGCGCAGGAGCAGACCTGGTGGCGCTCCACGTTCGAGGTCGACGTCGAGGTCCAGCTCCACTCCGCCGCGGCAGCCCTGCGGCTGCTGCGGCCCGCGCGTGAGGCGGTGCTGTCCGAGCTGGAGAGGGCGGCACCGACGCGACAGGGGACACGGTCCGAGCTACCCGTCCTCGAAGGGCGAGTGCTGGAGGGTGTTGTGCTGGACTCTCGCACCGCGCAGGCTCGGGCGCTGCCGGCAGCGGCACCTGTTCAGCCCACCGTCCGGGCAACCCGCATGGCGCCGCCGAAGACTCTGCGGGCAGGAGGTCGGTGCACCAGGTCCGGATGCAACCGTCCCGCCGAGCAGTGGGTCAGTTGGGAGGGGACCTCGCCCTACCCGCAGCTCCCGCAGCAGGGCGCCTACTGCAGCGGAGA
>JAABUZ0100008053.1_pt1 | contig 12533 bp, 15 predicted proteins | sample 5562091 | NCBI WGS metagenome assembly JAABUZ01 (sample SAMN12813069, study PRJNA571459) | rock metagenome | isolation source: Antarctica rocks | place: Antarctica: Victoria Land, Linnaeus Terrace sud | collected 2015-12-21 | reverse complement strand
TTTTCGAATTCAGCCAGCTCGTTCTCATCCAGCTCCTCCTCGCCCACTCCCGCATCGCTTCCAAAGTCCAGGTCAGAGTCGTCTGGTAATGGCCCTATCTCTAAAGGACCAGGTATGGATAATGGGTCGTCGGTACGGTTGGGTGATGTGGGTGATGTGGGTTTGGTAGGGGAAGTGGTTGATGTGGGAGAGTGCTTTGCGCGCTTTGGCGTCTCGGGCGAGGTTTGCTCTGTATTCGCTGCGCGCTTCCGCATCCGTTCCACGTCCGGAGTGCGTTGCCTAGGCTGTTCCCTTGCTTTCTTCTTATCGGCCATGATCTCCTCAAAGGTGCGTACACGAAAGTGACCAGTGTCTTTGTCTCCTTTCCTCTCTGCAGACTTGTCGCTTCTACTACTCGGCAACCGGACATGCTTGGCGGTGTGGCCCTCCTTCACCGGACTCGTCCGCTCTGGGACCTTTGTCTGAGGAGTCTCCTTCACCGGACTCGCCTTCTCTGGAACCTTTGTCTGAGGAGTCTCCTTCACCGGACTTGCCTTATCAGCGAGCTTCTCCTCGGGCAGATTTATCTCCATGGGCACAGGTGGTATGGGTGCCGCCTCTTTACCTGCCTCGTCAGATTTGCCATTCTCGTCCTCCTTCTTTCCATTCACAGCTCCATCAACATTCCTGGGCCGACGATGTCGATAGATGCAGTCTTGTCTCTGGCACCCTCCCGCCGTCGTCTCATAGAAACAGTCCTGTTGGATGGTGTGTAGATTAGGGCACTTCAGTCCGCGTGGACAGGTGCGTGTCTGGCTGTATGCCTCGCAGACGACTCCGCTCTCCCTCGCCTCCTCGCAGTGTCGATAAGGACAGTACACTCCCTGCTGTCAGTATCATTCGCCCACCATAATCCTACCTTGTTGCAGCCATTTGGAGAGAGATAGAATCGGCAGTCTAGCGTGGTCATGTACTCGAGGATGGACAACACGACGAGAATAATTTAATCTATCTAGTGTACGCTTCCTGGCCCCCCAAAACAACAAGACCTAACCCTGTGACCGTCTCCCTGAACCCGAGGTGTTGATACTTTTGGTGCCCCTTGTAAGGATTGCATGTGGTTGGACGAGTGGCTAGCTGACAATCGTGCGCGGATCCCAGTCGGCCAGGAAGTGGTTCGGTTCCCGGGTCCATTGACGCGGCACACTCGGCGAGGACACCGGGTACCGTGCGCCGGGCGGGAGGGGAGGCTCGCGGGGTAGGTGCGCCGGCAGGGCGTGCGACGTGGCACACATCCAGATGCGTGTCTTGTAAATCTTGAAGAGATCCTTGACCAGCTCGCGAAAGTCGATCCGTTGAGAGGCGGTGTAGTAGAAGGTAAGCTTGCGTCGGTCCCACTGGTACTCCGCGTCCACGACTTCCATGGGGAGGCGTCGCGCGCGCACCTTGGTGGCGCACACCTGCACTGCCTCCGCCTCCATCTGCGCCTTTGGCATCAGCTGTCCAATCTCTGCAGGCTGTGCCAGACGATGGATGATTTTGGGCTGGAATGGCGGCACTAGTGTTTCCTCCAGAGAGAGTGGGGGCGCTGTGCTGGTGGTTGAGGGGGAGCCCATCATGGCCTGATGCTGTTCGTGCGCTTGCTTGATCTTGATGGCGCGGACTTGCGCAGAGGTAATGTTGGCCCGCACGACCTTGCCCAAGTCCCTCCCGCGGTCCGCCTCCACAATCACCAAGTCGCCGAGCTGGACGTGGAGGGAGGAGAGGTCGGGCAGGTAGAAGACATCCATCCGCGTGCTCTTGAACTCCACGAGGAAGAGCTGCATGCCCTCGGTGGTGCAGATGTAGTCATCTGGTGTTGGCGAGTGCGGAAGGGCCAACGGCGGCTCCTCCAGGATGGGCAGGCCAGGCAGGCTGTTGCGGAGCGAGGTGCTCCATGATCCCTCTGAGAGGAAGGAGTGCGAGCGCTGCTGCGAGTAGATGGGCGGCCGAATTGCTGCCAGACCAGGTTCCTCCTCTCTTGACGCATGCGTGCCCTGCCCCACGGAGAAGGACTGGCTCCTCACCTGCCGCGGCATGAGCAGCCTCTCCATCCTCGGGCTGCCTTTGTTCGCCGCAGGCCAAAGTCCGAGCGACTGGCCAAAGAATCCAAACTCACTTCCTCCACCTGCTCCTCCTGCTCCTCCTCCACCATCGCTGCCGCCGGTCAGGGGGGGGAAGGTGCGTGTAGAGAACTCTGCAGCATACGACGGACGGCGCGAGGACATGGCAGAGATGCTGGGCTTGACGAGCAGCTCATCATCCTCCTCGGAGACTGTAGACGTGGTGGACATTGAGGTGCGCGTGACCAACGATGGACAAAGACCGAAGAGCAAGGGAGGAGGTCACTCCCTGTAACTGGGCTACAGCCTACTCCCCTCTCAGCCTACTTCCATGTATTTTTCCCTCTCCTTTCTCCTCCTCCCATTCGCGCTGCTCCTCCCTCGCTCTGATTGGTGCGTGGCTGGCTGGCTGGCTGCTACCCCGCTTTTGGGCCCTAGCGAAAGGAGGCGCATGATTTTGTCGCTAGCAGCCGGGCGAATATGACTCGCCAGTGACGAGACCCAGCACGCCCCCTCCACCCCGCGGAGCCAGCCAAGGATCGCAGCACCCAACACCATGAAGCACCAACTGGCGACAGAGGCCAACCACAGTCCGGGCAGGCGCAGGGAGTTCGCATTAGTCCTTCGCAGCCCCTCCAACTCCTCCGCCTCCTCCTGCTCCTCCACGCCCTCTGCAGACGACACCCCGGCCGCGTGGATCCCGCTGACCCCCTGCGACGCAGCCATCCAGGTCCCCTTCCTGGATCGCCCGGGCGAGATGAAGAGCCTGATGGCGCACGACCCGCTGGCTGTCTTTCACGTCATCCACCATGCCGTCGGCGACGCTGGATTCCGGCATTGCCAGGACCTGTGGTGCAGCAAGGACAGGAACCAGATGGATGACTCTACATGGATACAAAAATCAAAAGCCCTGCTGGGCGACGCGCTCTTTCCCTCGTGGGCAGAGGTGGTGGGCGTGGATCTGGATCTGGATCTGGATCTGGAGGTGGTTTCCCTCTCCGTCCCATCCATCCCAGAGGAGTGATCATTGGGGAGGGAACTGGGTGTGGTGGGACAGGAATGTGTAGGGTACAAGTGTAGCATAATGGATCAGATGGACCGCATGGAGCGGGAATGCCGACGTCGCGTAGAAACCCAGGTGGATGAGATCAAGCGACTTCGCGCCCATCTCGCCCTCTGCTGCCAGGTGGAGGTGGACGAGGCGCCGTGGGAGGAGATGCAGAGCATCCTGCGCGGTGCCATGAAGGAGAACCGCGCGCGATACAAGCGACTGGTGGAAGCAGCGCGGGGGGAATTGCGAGGGAGTGAAGAGCAGCGTCAAAGGACAGTAGCAGAGGCGGATGCAGCAGTGCACGCTCTGATAAGCATCCCGCAGCCCCGCGTCCCCATGAACCATCGTCTCGTTGATGCGGTGGAACGTGTGATGGCTACATTAGATTAAATAGGTGAAAGTTAAAAGAAAAACAAGGCAATTGCTGCAAGAGCGGCCGTCTCTATCCCTGCATGAGCTGCTGCCCCAGTGAACTGGGCCAAGTTGCCGTTGGTCCCGTTGGCAGCGACACCAGCAATGGAGCCACTCCCGTAACCTGCTTCTGCTCCTGTGTTGGCTCCTGCCGTGTTGGCGCCTGCCGTGTTGGCGCCTGCCGTGTTGGCTCCTGCCCCCGTGTTGGCGCCTGCCGCCGTGTTTGAACCAGCCCCCGCCCATGATCCAGTATCAGCACCTGCAGTTGCACCGGCACTTGAAGTCGCAGCGGCACCGGCACCAGCAGTTGCCGATGCTGCTGCACTAGTTGCTGCTCCCGGAGCCATGGCGACAATAGGACAAGTGACCTCCATAGGGGGTGGAGTAATTGTAGTGACATGCACACCAATCGTTGTATTGGCAGACTCTCCTGCAATGACCGGCAGCTGTAGATTCGTAGAGTGATAGGTCAGGGTCGCGTTGGACACAATCGGCTGCAGATCGAGTTCGATTGGGGAACAGTTTGGCTCTTCCGAGCAATCACCGAGTGCGGAAAAGAAGACAGCCCTGCTTCCTTGCCCGTCGTCGCATTCAAAGAAGGTACTGGTTGCATTCGCATCGCCTGCTGAAGCGGTCGCATTCCCTCGCTCTTCCTCCACATGCACGGTCTCTTTGAGAAGAATCTTGGGCCCGACTTGGCCCTCACGCACCACCCAGTGCTCCCACCCCGCATGCCCCGTCTCGGAGATCTCCAGCCGACGACACTTGTCCTCGTCGCCTTCCTTCTCTGCCACAAAGAGTCGTCCACCGCCCCCTGTTGTGACCATAATATAGTCATGCTCAAAGTCGAAGCGGCCAGCGTGCTCGGGCGCGGTGGCTTCCGTGATGGTTTCGTTGGCTGGAAAGCCGGCTTTGGAGGTGATGTATCTCCCATCCCCCACATGAATGACAAACTCGTCGATGGTCCCAACGATAGGAAGACCCTTGCGGCCCATCGGCTCGTCTGCCTCTTCGTTGTTGGTGCTGTTTTGAGCAAGCACGCCGTGGACGGCACACCATGTGGTGAGGAGCAGGCCGAGTAGTCTCATGAAAGAGAATGTGCCGGTGGCCTCCCCGGGCTTCCTTCTTATACTCCTCCCAACCTCCCCTGTCTCCTTCTTCGAGGTATGCTCCGTGGGACGGGCTTGGTCCTTGCCACTCTGCCTGCTTCGCGGCTCATTCAATCATTCGTCAAAGATTGGAGGATGGATGCAATGGCATCTTTACCTTGTATGAGGCTGTCATTCGTCAAGCTCTTGCGTCTGTCAAGTCATAGACACATACGTAAGGGGCCATGCAGGTGGGAGGACGTCAAGGAGTGGACAAATATGAACGACAGTAGAGGAACAATGGAGGCATAGTGAAGAATCAAATGAGCAATGGAACACTGAAGCAATGGAGCAATGGCAAGGGAGCAATGACAATGGATATATGTAAACATGGTGAGATTACTCTCCTCTCCCAAATCCTCCACGGAAGGACGGTGCAAACTCCCCAGGCGCAGTATCCTTGGCACTGCGATATCCCTCTCTGTCACCCCTACTCTCGAACCTCCTTCCCCCGTCGCCTCCTCCACCCCCTCTGCCAAAGGCCGGGGTCTGCGCAGACCTGGCCTGGCGCATATGTGTAGCAGGGACAATCTCGGCCGGTAGGTGCAGCCATTCGCGCAGATACTCCAGCCCCTCTGCGGTGAGGGTGTAGTAGTAGTACTGCCAGCTGTAGCGTGTCTTCACGTACCCCCTTGAATCGAGCGATTGGCAGGCTTTGATCACATACAGATTCTTGGTGTCTATGTCGCCGTGCTTGGGCGCATTGTAGTCCTTCTTGGCGACAAGCACGCCCTCCTTGAACAAGTACTCGTGGATCTGTTTCCGGTCGCTCTTGGGAATGAGCATGGTGGAGGTGCAGGTTGTTGTGGACTGTGATTCTCGTTCCGGAAATTAGCCCTACCTCTGCAACCGGCGCAACAAGATCTTCAACCCCGGGTCAGGCAACAAGATGATCACCGTCTGCGTCCGGACTCCGCCGGGGTTGCAGGATGTGACGCTGCATCTGCCGGAGGGGGCGGGGATGGAGGAGGTTGCGCAGCGCATGTGGATGCCGGAGGGAGCTAGGCTGCTGGGGGACTTCACAGGGCCGGTGGTGCGGCTGTGGATGACTGGGAGGATGCGCGGCGGAAAGGGCGGCTTTGGGTCGCAGCTGCGCGCTCAAGGCAGCAAGATGGGCAGTCGCAGGAAGAAGGGTGAGAAGGAGAATACGGGATCGTGCCGCAACCTAGACGGCCAGCGCTTGCGTGTCGTGGAGGAGGCAAGAGTAGTCGCCGAGTACATGGACACCCGCCTGCAGCAGCAGCGCAAGGAGGCGCAGGAGAAGAAGGACAAGTGGCGCAGCATGATCCAGGCCGCTGAGCGGGACCCGGAGGTCAAGTTTGAGGACCACCGCTTCCTCGAGCAGCACGAGCAGCTGGTGCATGCTGTGGACCAGGCAGCCCGACGCGCCATCCTCTCCCCTGCCCTCCCTCTCCCCCTCCCCCCTCGGCCCACGACTGCGACGAAGGCATTTGTTGGGTTTGAGTAAGTAATTTGTACATACAAGGACGTCATATGCTTCGACGCACACTACGCCAGCCCCTACGATCAGGATGGCGTCGGCACCTCTTCATCCAGACGGAGAGCACGCCGAATAACGATGCGCTCAAGTTCATCCCCGGCCAGCAGGTCCTCCCTCCTGCGCGCCAGTCCGTGGAGTACGTGGACGGGCGGGCCACGCACAACTCGCCGCTTGCCCGGCAGCTCTTTGGCGTGAGCGGGGTCACCAGCGTCTTCTACGGCCCGGACTTCATTACCGTGGAGAAGGACCCGGACGCCAGCTGGGCGCACGTCAAGCCGGAGGTCTTCTCGCTCATCACGGAGCACGTCTCGTCGGGCGCGCCGGTGCTGACGGAGGATTCGCAGGCGGCCATGGACACGGCGCCGGCGGAAGGCGACTCCGAGGTGGTGTCCATGATCAAGGAGCTGCTGGACACCCGCATCCGGCCGGCCATCCAGGAGGACGGGGGGGACATCGAGTACCGAGGCTTCGAGGCCGGCCATGTGCTGCTCAAGCTGCGCGGCGCCTGTCGCACCTGCGACTCCTCCACGGTGACGCTCAAGAATGGGATCGAGGGCATGATGATGCACTACATCCCGGAGGTGCAGGGCGTCACGCAGGTCATGGACCAGGAGGAGGTGGTGGCCCAGGAGGAGTTTGAGCGGTTCGAGGAGCAGCTGCGCCAGAAGAGGGCGGCCCAGTGAATGTACATACTTGTGCTTCTACGCCTGTGACTGGATCCACCCCTCCTGCTGCCACACCGGCCTGCCTTCCTCCTCCTCGCCCTTCCGTCGCCGCCTGCTCACACGCAGCGTGCAGCCGTAGAGCTCGCTGGCGTCCATGTTGTCGATGGCATCCTGCGCGTCCGCCTCCTCCTCAAACTCGACCCACGCCGTCCGCCCGTCCACATGGATGCTGAGGATGTCGCCAAAGGGCAGGAAAGCCGCCTGGACCACGTCCGCATGGCACCCCGCTGGCACCCCACCGACGTAGAGCATGGTGGCCATCGGATGCTGACGCTGGTGCCCGCGGTCTCGTTTGCCAATCTGCCCCAGCTCACGCTCGACCTGGTGGTGCACGCGCTGCGGCTGCCGCTGGTGGCGCGGTTGGAGGCGGACGAGGTGGTTGCGTTTGCCGGTCCGCGCGAGGATGGGCTGCCGGGCGTCACGACCGCCTTGGAGGTGTATGGAGGGGCGGGGCTGCGTGTGCTCATGCAGCGCGCCCCCGTGCTGCGCGGGAGGGAGGGCAGGTTCTTGGACGGGCTGTTTGCCTGGCTGGGCAGCGGAGGGGAAGGCGACGTCCTGCTGCTGACCTCGGCCAACCGGGCCTTCCGCAGCCCGGACGACCCGCTCTTCCAGCAGGGGGTGCAGGGCGTCGACATGCACGAGGAGGGCGTGACGACGGCCTTTTTGCAGCGCGCGCAGCACGAGGGACTGCCGGTGCGCGTGCTGGCCATGTTTGCCTACCAGGGCGACAACTCGCTGGACGCACGCCGCTTTGCCGACGAGCTGGCCGACGTGGCGGCAGTACCGCGGACGGAATGGACGCCGCCGCCGAGCTGGGCGCGGCTGTACGGCGAGGAGCGCGAGAGGTATGAAGGAGGCACCCTCTTCTGACTATCAAGCAAGTCCCCTGTCACACCCGACCGTCCTCTCATCGCGTCGACCCTGACCGCGTCCTTCGCAACTTTGTTAGCCTCCGTGATCCTGCCGCCACTCACATTTGCGTCTGTAAACAGCTTGTTGCCCATGGCGTAGCAGGCGGCGCCCAGGCCTGCGCCGATGACGACCGCCAGCGGCCACAGCTCGGGGGGCACGCGGCGCAGGAGGTTGACCCTGTGCGAGACGGGGTGGGCGCGGTGTGGTTCTCCAGATGGCGTCGTCATCTTGTGGTCTTTGGTGTGGTCTGGCCAGGGGATGGAGCACCGACAGGACCTGCCGCCCAAGGAGGGCTACCAGGCCGTGCAGTACCGCCGCAACCTGCCCAGCAAAGGGCCGCGAGCAGGCGTCTGGCTGGTGGCGATGGGCGTCGTCTGCGCCTTCGGGCTCTACAAGGTCGGCCAGGGGAACCGGGAGAAGCGCGAGCTGCAGCGCGAGAAGCTGTGGGCGCGCATCCATCTGATGCCGGTCCTGCAGGCCGAGATCGACCGCGACAATGTGCGCCGCTTCTTTGCTACGCGGGCGCGCGACGAGGAGGCCATGAAGGACGTCAAGGGATGGCAGGGCAATACCGACTACCACAGCGACCGCTTCGTCAAGCCCACGTATGCGGTAGTAGGGGGAGGGGCCAAGAAGCCGCCGCAGTCCATGTAGTACTATCTGCCTGCCTGTCTGTCTCTCTGTCTATATTGCGTTCGTCTTGCTCCCGTCTGTCATGTTGGTCTTGCTCCCGTCTGCTATGTTCGTCTTGCTTCTCGGGCTGACGAGGAGATGCACCAGCATGAGAAGCCACTGCACCAGCATCCCCCAGAGACTTCGCCGCGGAGCCCGGCCGCGTGAATAGGCGGCGTCCGTGGGGGCAAACGGCAGCTTGGCCCCCAGATCCATGGCCGCGCGGATGCCGGACGAGAAGGCGTCCTCATGGAACCCATACTGCGTCCACGCGCCGCAAATGTGCGACCGCCGTCGTCCCTGCAATCCCTGCAAGTCCCTTTGCGCGTCGACGCTGTCGGGCGTGTAGAGCGGATGCGTGTACGTCCATTGCCCCTGCTGGTGCCGCGGCGGAAAGATGGGATTCAGCGTCACCAGCACCGGGCCGTGCTTCTGGGGAATGTGCTGCAGACTGTTCATCCAGTAGGTCAGGCAGGTCTGCTTCCCGCCAGCCGCAGAGCTGTCCATGTAGTTCCACGACGTCCACGCTTGCCTCCGCTGCGGCATGAGCCGCTCGTCGGAGTGCAGGATGGCCGTGTTGACGGTGAAGCGAAAGTGCCCCAGCACCTCCTGCTCCTCCCGGTCTGCGTCCAGCATGGCCAGCGTGGCGTCCGCATGGCTGGCAAAGATGACGTGGTCGTAGCTGTGCGTGCCCTCGTCCGTCGTAATCGCGACGGCGTCCTTTCCCCTCTCCACCTTGCGCACCGGCGAGCGCAGCTTGACCTTGGGCAGGCGTCCGGCAATCCGCTCCACGTAGCGCCGCGAACCGCCGGGGATGGTCAGCCAGTCGGGCCGTGCCGTGAGGGTGTTGAGCAAGTGGTGGTTCCACATGAAGCGCACGAGGGTCATGATGGGGAAGGAGGCGGCGCAGGCGGTCGGGCCGGTGGACCAGACGGCCGCCGTCATGGGGACCAAGTAGTCGTTGCGAAAGGCGGCGCAGTAGCCCTCCCCCGTCAAGTACTCGTCCATGCTCTCGCGCGCCCGAGGATGGTGGACGTCCCACGCGAGCACCTCGGCGCTGCAGTAGTTGAAGCGGATGATGTCAAAGAGCATGTGGTAGAAGGAGGGGCGGAGGAGGTTCGCCCGCTGGGCAAAGATGCCGGAGACCGTGCTGCCGGCCCATTCGAAGCGGCCGCCGTCGCGACTCACGCCAAAGGACATCTCGGTGCGCCGCCCTTGTATCCCGACCTCGCGCAGGAAGGCTATGAAGTTGGCTACTTTAGTCTTGGAGCTCCCCGTACGTACGATAGGTCGCTGTGTTGTAGATGATGAAGCCGGTGTCCACCGGGATGATCGTGCCGTCGGCCACAAAGCCCACCGTGTTGGTGTGCCCGCCCAGCCTGTCCGCCGCCTCGTACAGCGTCACGGTGTGCGGCGAGTGCTCGTTCAGCGCCCAGGCAGCCGCCAGCCCTGCGCAGCCAGCGCCCACGACTGCAATCTCCATCCCCATCTCCTCTCCTCTCCACTCCACTCCAGCACACCACAAGCATGGACAGCGACCCTGGGACAGAGCTGTTTGCGTCGCACGAGTCTGACTTCCAGCTGGTCAAGGCGGACTTTGCCCAGAAGCTCGACCAGATCGACGAGCTAGCGGGCGAGCCACGGAAGGCGGCCGTGTCCGCTGCCCAACGAGCCCTGGACGAGGCCGATGAAATCGCACGCTCCTCCCTCTGCTCCGCTAACTCCAGATCGCACAGATGCAGATCGAGGTCTTGAATATCCCGACGTCCGCCCGAAGCAAGGCCAATGCACGGCTGCGCAACTACCGCACGGATCTCGACAACGCCAAGCGGGACCTCGTACGTCCTTCCCCCCCTCCTACTCTGCTGACATCAGCGCAAGTACACGCAGGATGCGCAACGGAGCGAGCTGTTTGGAAGCAGGTACACGGACGCAGACGGCGCCGTGTTTGACCAGCGCCAGCAACTGCTCTCCGGGACCGACCGGCTCGAGCGGTCGTCGCAGCGCCTGCAGGACTCTCAGCGCATTGCCAACGACACGGAAGCGCTAGGGGCTAATATTCTTACGGACCTCGGGTCGCAGAGGGAGCAGCTGGTCCATTCGCGCTCTACGCTCGTGCAGGCGGACGGGTATGTGGATAAGAGCATCCGCACGCTGCGTGGGATGGCTAGAAGGTGGGCGTAGTGATGCATGGGCTGACTGGTAGAATGGCGACAAATAGGCTGATTACGATTGCCATCATCACGGTGCTGGTGCTGTTGATTGTGGCGGTGATTTATAGCAAGTTCAAGTAGTTTTCGCGTACATGTAGATATGGATATGGCTATGGCTCGGACTCCGAATCCTCGGATTCTTCCTCTTCTTCCACGTCATCCACGTCCTCCTCTTCTTCATCTATGCCCTCCTCCTCGGATTCCTCCTCGTCTTCTTCCGGAAGGATCTGGGTAACGTTCTCGAGCTCAACGTCGTCAGGCTCGATATATACAGCGGCCATATCCTCCTCCTCCTCGTCCACCGTCTGGCGAATCTCCATTTGCGCAGAGAGCATGTCCAGTCTCCCCTGCAGCGCCAACAGGTTCGGCAGCATGGCAGCACGGCTGGTCAGAGTCCGGAGAAGCGAGGCAATGCTCTTCTTCAGACTGGGCATGGAGGTCAGCTGGCCGCCATGCACCACGACGCACCATCGGATCCACACCCCAAGGGCGGCACGGTTCGGTTTCCGCGCCATCCGCTCTGCAATCCGCTCCAGCAGGAGGGGGGACAAGGCAGGGGGAAGACGCTTGATGGTTGCCAGCACAACATCCGAGTCGGTCTGATGCAAACAGGTCTCCAGGAGGTTGTTGTCGTTGGTGTGCAGGGCTTGGGCTAGGATCGTTCCCAGCGACCGTGCGCTCGGAGCTTTGGCTCTTCCCTCCACCGGCCGCTCGAGGGCAGCCAGGCGCTCGCCCATACTCGGCTCGACGTCGCTCCCCTCGTTGGTCTCGTCCATGTCCATGGCCATGTTCGAGGTGTCGTGGCCCTCCGCCACCCTGGTCGATGCCTCGTTGTAATGCGCGACTCCATTAGCGTGTTTCTCCTCCTGCAGGGCTCGCCGAGGAAGAACGACCTGTCGCTCCACTTCCTTCCACTTCACGCGCTCAAACTCAACGGCCGTGCCATGGCGCAGGATGGCCAGGAGAAGTACATCCCCATCCACCGCGGTGGCAAGGACCTCTCCATCCTCTACGGCCAGCAGTGAGTCTGCCGTCTTGGTCCGCTTTTTTGTCTTTGCAGAGGGCTTGCTCCATGGGGAGAGAAAGACGTCCACACCGCCCTCGCTCGTCACGGCAGCCAGAATTTCCTCTGCCACGGCAACCTGCACGACAGCAGCATCGGCCACAAGCTGCACGTCTCCATCGGATCCATGCACATTGACAAACCTGTCGTCCTGAGCGGCAGTAAGAAAATGGTTAGACTCTTTGGCGGCCGCCACCATCGAATGGATTGGGGATGCGTGGGCCTGTGACGTCTTTTCGGAGACCATGGACGGCAGCTCAGTGATGTAGACCTGGTGGGAAGCGAGAAGGAGGGATGTGTCGGAGAGCAGGGCAAAGCGTTGGGGGGAGGGTTGCTGCAGGGCGTAGGTATTCAGCGGCGTCTGCGTGGACACATCCCATTCGTAGAGCTGCCGGTCCCTGCTCAGACTCCAGCAGCGATCCCCCGCAAACTGCACATCCGTCACGCAGTCCGTATGTCCCTCCAGCATCCGTGTCGACTGGTCCTCCGTGCCGACCACGACCACCTGGCCACTGCTGGTGCCAATGGCCAGGCAGGGTGGGGCAGCGCCGCCCTCTGTGGATCTCCTGCGCTTGCGTGACACGGCGAGGGTGCCCCATCGCAGCACGGAGGGCGTCTGTCTCCTCCCCTCCAGCTCAAACTCCCATGTGAGCTTGCCGGTGGTGGTGTGGTGGATGCGGATCCGGTGCGCCTCGAGGCCGCCGATGGTGGAGGCGAAGAGGGGCTGCTGGGGGTGGAAGGTGCTGTGGGCTACTA
>JAABUZ0100008052.1_pt1 | contig 12533 bp, 10 predicted proteins | sample 5562091 | NCBI WGS metagenome assembly JAABUZ01 (sample SAMN12813069, study PRJNA571459) | rock metagenome | isolation source: Antarctica rocks | place: Antarctica: Victoria Land, Linnaeus Terrace sud | collected 2015-12-21 | reverse complement strand
GGGACGACGGCTTCATCTATCCCATGCAGCCGTTCGACCACGCTTGCGATCGTGTCGCCGCAATGCGCGACGACGGAGGGCTTCCGTTCGACGCTCGACACGCGGACGCGTTCGAGCGCGGGGACGACGCACCCGCTTCCAATCGATACCGCGCCTCATCAGCTTGAGTTCGTAGACCGTCCCGCCGATCAGCCGGCGTCCGAGCGACGTTGCGATGACGGTTGCGATCATGAGCGGAAGCACGATCGTGTAGTCGTCGGACATCTCGAATACGATCACGATCGCCGTAATCGGCGCCTCGGCGGCGGCGGCAAAGACTGCCGCCATGGCGACCAGACCATACGCCGCGGCTGACGCGGTCCACTCCGGAAAGAGGTCGTGCACGATGCGTCCGAACCCATCGCCCCGCATCGCGCCGGTGAACAGCGAGGGCGCGAACACGCCGCCGCTGCCGCCGAAGCCGAGCGTCAGCGAGGTTGGCAGTGGTTTGAGGAGTGAAAGCACGAACGCACGATCGGCTCCCACATGACCGTCGAAGACGTGTTGAATCGCACCGTAACCGACGCCGAGAACCTGCGGCGCGTACAGTCCGATGGCGCCGACCAGCGCAAAGCCGGCCGCACCTTTGAACTCGGGCGCGATCTTCCACGCATCGCCGAGATATTCAATCGCGTAGAGCACGCGCACGAAACCCCACGCCCACAGCGCACACAGTACGCCAAGGAGTGCATAAAGCCAAAGTTCGCGCGGCGACACGAGTGAGAAGGCGGCTGCTAAAGGACGGCCGATTGCCGAGGTAAGCACGCGATATTACCGCCGCGATGACGCTCGAGACCACAATCGTTGCGAACGAGCGTGGAGCGAAATCGCCGAGAATGACTTCGCTGGCGAAAAAAACACCGCCGATAGGAGCGTTGAAGGTCGCCGAGATACCCGCCGCCGCCCCGCAAGCGACGAGCGTACGGACGATCGGCGCCGGCGCGTGGGCGAGTTGGGTGCGCCGACGACGCGGCCGAGCGCCGGTTGAAGAATGCCGAAAGCCAGTGTGCCTTCGAGCGTAATCAGCGCGCGGAACGCGATCGCTCCGAAACCACCGAGGAAACCGACGACGACGGCGGCCACCAAGAGATACGAGCCTTGCGGAATCGCAAATGACCCGACGCGTAACTGATATCCGCGTGTCCCTTCGCGGAATTCGACGGCCGGAAAGGCCGGCGCCCATCTTCTGAGCATGCGCCGCCCGAGTCTATTCAAACCCGGCTAGCGGCACGCCCGAGCGTAGCGGCGTTTCGCGGATCGCGACGCCATCGGGACCGGGGCACGGCGCGAGCGTGGTCGGAGCGGAAGCGGTAAAGGTCCCGTTCGGAAAGACGAGCGCGACCGCATGGCTTTGCGGGCACGTTTTGCCGTGCGGATCGGTGGTTGCGAACGAAAGCGTAAGCGACGCTTCGTGGCCCGCGCGCACGGGAAGATCGCCCACGTTTCGCCGCTCGGAAGCGACGACGGTGACCGCCATCAACCGCCCTTGCGGTCCGAGCAACTGCGCGCGCATCGCCCCCGGCATGGTGCACGATGTCAAAGAGCGATTCTGCACGGCAATGACCGCGCGTTGCATTCCTGCGCCTAGGTCGGAGCCGGCGTCGCGCACGGCGAGATCGGCGGTTCCGCAGCGTCGCGCAGTTTTCGAAGCACGCGGCGGCGTCAACGGCAACGGCGTCGGCGTCGCGCCTTGTGCCACCGATGTGTATGACGAGAGGTCGACTTCGGAGAGCGTCCGGCACGGCGAGATCGACAGCGGTGCACCCGCGACCGTCGTGCCGCCGATGACGATCATCAAGCCGCAACCTGCGGCGAGCGCGCCCGGTGCACGGATATACCGCACGACAAACGTTGCCTGCGTCTCTGCGGATCGAGGAGCGCGCTGCTCGGGTTGCTGAGCCGTCCCGTGCGCAAGCTCGGAGTCTTCGCATGGCCCGCGAACGCGATGTCGGCGAAACCGGAAACGAGACACGGCGCTCCCGCGTGCAAGCTCAGCGTGACCGTCTGCACGGTAACGGTGCCACGCGCTCTCGCCGCTCCTGCGCTCACGACGAGGCCTTTCCCGCAGGTCGGCGACGTTGACGCACTCGGGGCCGGCGGGGCGACCAGCGGCGGAAACGTTTGCGCATCAACCATCTCGCCCGCTCCGACAGCGAGGGCGCATGCCGCGAGCCAAAGACCGCCGAACGCGACACGCCGCTTGGTCACGCGCGCAGATAGCGCTTGCGGAGTTCGTCGACGACGACGGCCACGAGGATGACTGCGCCGAGCACGATGTCCTGCGTATACGATTCGATGTTGAGCAGGTTCATCACGTTGTTGAGCAGTCCGATGAGCAGCGCGCCGAAGAACGTCGCGACGACGCTGCCGCGTCCGCCCATCAAGCTCGTGCCGCCGACGACGACCGCAGCGATCGACTGCAATTCGCTGCCGATGCCCGTGTTCGGCGACCCGGAGCCGAAGCGCGCCATCAACAGCAGTCCCGCGACCGCCGCGCAACCGCCCGAGATGACGTACACGAGCGTCTTGACCCGCGCCACGTTGATGCCGGCCAGACGCGCCGCTTCTTCATTGCCGCCGATGGCGAACACGTAGCGGCCGAAGCGCGTGCGGGTCAATACGATCGCAAACGCGACGACCAGCACGATCATCCACACGACCGGCACCGGAATGCCCGGAAAACCGAGCGGCCGCAACAGCGGCGCGAACAGAAAGCCGGTTCCCGTCGCATCGAAGGCCGACGAATCGGCCAGCGTAACGGGTTGCCCGTGCGCCAATTTGAAGGCGAGCCCGCGCGCCATGAGCATCATCGCCAAGGTCGTGATGAACGGCGGCAGATTCAAGCGCACGACCGGCACCGCGTTGACGAACCCCGCAAAACAGCCGACGGCGAGACCCACGAGCAACGTCAGGCCCAGCAATGCCGGGCCGTGAAACGGCACGGCATTGGCGAAGGTCGCCATCACGACGCCCGTCAGTTCGATCAACGAACCGACCGACAGATCGATGCCCGCCGTGATGATCACGAACGTCTGCCCGATCCCCAAGATCGCGTTGTAGGTGATCTGACGCAGCACGTTCGTCAGGTTGCCGGCCGTCAAAAAGGCGCCGTGCGACAGCGCGTCAACGACCGCTACCACGGCCGCCAGCAGCACGATTGCGCCGATGAAACGCAACAGCAGGGCGCGGTTTTGGCGGCTGCGCGCCCCTTGTGCGTCGGCCTCAAGCGCGGCTTTGACCTGCGTCGCGTCACCCGCGCGTGCTGTGTCGTTGATGCTCACGCCGCGATTCCCGCGGCGGCGGCGATCACCCGCTCGGGCGTCGCGTCGGTACGCGCGAATTCGGCTGCAATTCGTCCTTCGCGCAGAACGAGCACGCGGTGCGACATACCGAGCACTTCGGGCAACTCGCTCGAAACCATGACGATCCCCTTGCCGCGCGCAAGCAGGCCGACCATGAGCGCATAAATTTCGGCCTTGGCCCCGACATCGATACCGCGCGTCGGTTCATCGAAGAGATACACGGCGGCATCGCCGACGAGCCATTTCGCCAGGACGACCTTCTGCTGATTGCCGCCCGACAGATTGCGGACGAGTTGCTCGGAACTCGGCGTGCGAATGCGTAGTTCGGCGATCTCGTCGGTGGTTGTCGCTTCTTCTTTGTTACGATCGACGAAGCCGCGACGCGCGAACCGGTCGAGGTGCGCTAAGGTCGTATTCTCGCGCACGTTCATCCCGAGCACCAGTCCCTGACCTTTGCGGTCTTCGGTAATGAGCGCGATACCGGCGCCGATTGCATCGTGCGGGGAACGCACGACAACGTGCCGTCCCTGCACGAACACTTCGCCCGCACTGGGGACGTCTGCGCCCGCGATGGCCCGCACGACATCGGTTCGCCCCGCTCCGACTAATCCGGCAAGGCCGACGATCTCCCCCGCGCGCACATCGAACGTCACGTCGTACACGGCCACGCCCGCTTGCGCGCACACGCCGCGTACCGATAACACGAGAGGCGCATGCGAATCGATCGGCGGCAGTTCCGGAAAATGCGTTGCGAGCGAACGTCCGACCATCAGCGCGATCATGTCATGCTGTGGCAGTGCCGGCGTCGCACGCGTCTCGATCGTTCGTCCGTCACGGATCACGGTGATTCGATCGGAGATGCGCGGCAGCTCTTCGAGCCGGTGCGAAATGTATACGAAGGCGACGCCTTGCGCGCGCAGTTTGTCGATCAGCGCGAACAGCGCATCGATCTCACGCTCAGTCAACGCCGCGGTCGGTTCGTCCATGACGATGATGCGCGCCTTGCGCGCGAGGGACTTGGCGATTTCGACCATCTGCTGCTGCGCGACCGTAAGCCGGCGCGCCGGCAGATCGAGCGGCACGCTGATCCCGAGTTCGGCGAGAACGGCGCTCGCGCGCGCGATCGCAGCGGCGGGGTCGAGGAAGAGGCCGCGCACGGGTTCGTGACCCAGCAATACGTTGTCGACAACGCGCAGATCGGGAACGAGGTTGAATTCTTGGTAGATCATCCCGATGCCCAGTGCCTCGGCCGCTTTTGGCCCGTCGATCGTCACGACGCGCCCGTCGATCTCGATCGTGCCGCCGTCCGCGCGATAGGCGCCTGCAAGCACCTTCATCAAGGTCGATTTGCCGGCACCGTTCTCGCCGACGAGTGCATGGACTTCGCCCGCGCGCACGTCGAACGAAACACCATCGAGCGCCTTGACGCCGGGAAACGTCTTGACGATTCCGTTCATGCGCAAAAACGGCGCGGGCGCCACGGCGCCGCTCACCTGGATTACTTCGCGTTCGCCTTGGTATAGGTGCCGACGACGACCGCGATCTTGGGCGGCGGCGTTTTGCCGGTGAAGTAAGCATGGATGGCGTCGATCGTCTTGGCGCCGATCTGGTCGGGATGTTGGATCGCGTCGCCGTACATCGAGCCGCCCGCAATCGCGGTTCGCGCTTCGGGCGTGGCATCGTACCCGATGACGACGACCTTTCCGCCGTTGCCCGCCGCCGTGATCGACTTGGCGGCTCCCAGCGCCGAGTCGTCGTTGATTCCGAAGATGCCGCGCAGGTTCTTATGGGCCTGAAGGATGTCGTCGGTGGCCGAACTAGCTTTGGCGCGTTCGCCGCCGCCGTCGATATCGGCGACGACTTTCACGTTGGGACACCCGGATGCGAGCCCGGCACGGAAGCCCTTGACGCGATCTTGCACGCTCGTTACCTCGGGCTCGTCGAGAATTGCGACGCTGCCGCCGCTCTTGCCGAGCGCTTGACACATCAGCTTCGCAGCCTGGGCGCCGCCCTGCACGTTGTCGCTTGCGATATGCGAGACGACTTTGCCGCGCTTGGACGCGTTGGCGATGTCAGCCGTGAACACCGGGATGCCCGCGTTGTTGGCCTCGACGATCGCGCTGCCGATCGCCTGCGAGTCGTACGGCGTCAGCACGATCGCCGCGACTTTCTGCGAGATGAAGTCTTCGACTTGGCTCTGCTGCTTGGAGTTGTCGCGGCTTGCGTCGACGACGTCGACCGTGTAGCCGTCCTTCGCCGCTTCCGATTTCATGCCCGATTCCATCTGCTGGTAGAACTGCGCTTCACGATTCTGAATCGAAACGCCGATCGTTTTGCCGCCCGACGCGGCTGCGCGCGGAGCAGAACCGGCCGAGCCTGACGATGACGACGAATGGGACGACGAGCAGGCGGCAAGCGCCACCAACAGCACCACGGGAATGAAGCGATAAACGTTCACGAGCGGACAATCCCTCCGCCGTGCCTCATGCGCGTGGCTACGGGCCGAGCCCTCCCCAGCACCTCTCGGGTCAGACATAATCGAACAATGCCATGAACCCGTAATCCATGTGCAGTTACTGATGGCAGGGGAAGAGCGATCGCCGAGAACCCACACTCCGCCCGTGCCCACGCAGGCGACGGTGCCGGTACTGTGGCTTGGCACGGCCGAGCGCATTGATGCAATCGTCGAGATGGCGCATCCAGTAGCCGCCCGAGGGCGATGACCGTAAACGCGTGAGCGGGCAGCGCGAGGCTCCGTATCTCCGTCGCACTCGCGTTGAGTACGCAACATCACGCGCTCGCCGCGCCGAACGCGAATCGGCTCACCGGCTCCGAGCATCCGGCCATTGATTGAAAACGACCGGTACGCGACTTCGAAGCCCTTCGGCATCCCGGCAGAAAGCGAGCGACGCATGGCCGCTTCGCCTTCCGCGCGCAGCACCGGCACCTCGCTGCTCGGATGCAGGAAGGCTTGCGTCAAGTCCCCGCCGTGACGCAAGAACGGTCCGAATTCCTTGAGCACGAGGAACACCTCGCGGTTATACGCTCCCGGTTCGTTCTGAGGCTCGATGTAGACGGCCCAACTTGGCCGTGTTGCTACGTTGGCTTTATTGCCCTGCACCAGCCACCGTCGCCGGCCGCATCAAGCACGGTATCGCCTCCGCCAAGAGTGCCGGAGTCCCGCTGCTTATCCACATTTCAGACTTTTGACCTGTGCAACGTGTGGAGAAGCCGCCTCGGTGGCGCCCCGCAAGGTCCGTCGAAATGGAGGCTTGCCGTCATCGTAACCGTCGCGATACGAAGGGCGTGATCGCTTTGGCCCACAGCGCCTCGATGCTCGGAATCGACGGCTACGTCGTTCGCGTCGAGGCCGATAGCGCCGCCGGCACGCCGAGCTTTGGTCTCATCGGGCTGCCGGATCGGGCGCTCAACGAAGCGCGCGACCGGGTCCGGGCGGCCGTCGTAAACTCGGGGTATTCCTTTCCCGCCGGGCGGGTGCTCGTCAATCTGGCGCCGGCGCACATCCGCAAGGTCGGACCCGGCTTCGATCTCCCGATCGCGCTCGCACTCCTGGGCATCGACGAGCACGTCGATACGCTGGCCTTGCAGCGCTTCGTCGCGCTCGGCGAATTGGCGCTCGACGGCAGCGTGCGGGCAACGCGGGGCGTGTTGCCCATGGCCATTGCCGCCCGCAATGCGGGCTTCGATGCGGCGCTCGTGCCCTGTGCGAACGCGCGCGAGGCCGCTCTGGTCGACGGTGTCGCCGTGTACGGAATTGCTTGCCTGCACGATGCCGTTGCAGTCGTGCTCGGACACGGCGCCGGATTGCGCTATACCGGCGAGGTGCAGTCCACTGCTGTCGCGCGACCGAGCAGCGACTTTCACGACGTACGCGGTCAAAGCGTGGCCAAACGGGCGCTGGAGATCGCGGCTGCCGGGGGACACAACGTTATGCTCGTGGGTCCGCCGGGCTGCGGAAAGACGATGCTGGCGCGTCGTTTGCCGTCGATTCTGCCGGCCATGTCGGCCGGCGAAGCGCTCGACGTCACCAAGATTTACAGCGTCGCCGGTCTCTTGGGCGACGACGCAGGGATCGTTACGACGCGGCCCTTTCGCGCGCCGCACCACACGATCTCCCAGATCGCGCTCTGCGGCGGCGGGTCGACGCCGCGTCCGGGTGAGATTTCACTCGCGCAACACGGCGTGCTTTTCTTAGACGAACTTCCCGAATTTTCACGCAGTGCGCTCGAAGTGATGCGTCAGCCGCTCGAAGAGGGAACGATTGCGATCGCACGCGCGGCCGGAACGTTCACGTATCCGGCTCGCTTCACGTTGGTCGCGTCGATGAACCCGTGTCCATGTGGGTTTCGCGGCACCCGTACGAATGATTGCCGCTGCGACGACGCAGCCGTCGCGCGCTACGTCGCCAAGCTGTCGGGACCGCTGCTCGACCGCATCGATCTACACATCGACGTCGCGCGACTGCCCTTCGACGAGATGCTGGCGCGCACGCCGGCTGAAAACTCGGCCGCGATTCGGTCTCGCGTGGAAGCCGCCCGCGCCGTTCAGCAAAAGCGTTACAACGGCACCGCATACCGTTCCAATGCGGCGGTCGCCGACGCTGACGTTCGCCGTTTTTGTCCCCTCGAGGACGGCGCGACGGCATTGCTGCGCGCCGCCTCAGCCAAGAACCACCTCTCTGCGCGCGCGTTCGATCGCATCGCGCGCGTTGCCCGCACGATAGCCGATCTCGCCGGCGCTCAACAACTCGCGGCCGTGCACGTCGCCGAAGCAATCGCATACCGTTCCCTCGAGCGCCGCGGCCTAGCGGCATAACCCTATCCGGGGACTTCGGTGGGGGCCCCTTGCCGTTTCGGCTTACGCATGAAAAACACGAGCGGTAGAAACAGCGCGGCGACGGCGGCAGTTGCGAACGTCGCGTCGGCGTAAGCGAGGATCGACGCCTGGAGGTTGACGAGGTGCGCGAGTTGCCCCGTCGAGCCGTGCTGCAAGAACTGTTGCACCGTTGGACTGGAACGGTTGACGCTTGCGCCCAAGATCGCGGAGTGAAACGCCCAGCGACGATCGATGACGACGTCGAGTCCGGCGACCGCTATCGAGCCGCCGAGTTGCAAGGCGAGGGTCGTAAAGGCGCTCGCCTTGGGACCTTCGCGGGGCGTCGTGGAACCGAGCACGGCGATCGTCAGCGGCACGAACAGTAACGACCCTGCTGCGCCGACCAAAATGAGCGCGAGCGCAAAGGTCCAGAAGCCGGCCTGGGCCGTCGTGATCGTCGCCTGCAATGCGGTTCCGCCCGCCAGCAATATGAAGCCGCCCGCTAAGAAAAAGCGGGCGTCGAAGCGCGCGACGAGCCGCACGATCACCGGCGTCAGCAGCGCGATCGGAACGGCGCGCAAGAGAAATAGTTCGCCGCTGAGCGTCGGGGTGAACCCAAGCGGGCCTTGGGAGAGCTGCGGTAGCGTATACGTCGAACCGAAAATAACGACGCCGAGCGCGAGCGCCAGCAGAGAGCCCGCCGAAACGCTGCGGTTCGCCAGCACGCGCAGGTCGATGACGGGATTTCGCGCGCCGAACAACTCCCACAGAACGAGCGAAACGAGGCTTCCGACGCACAGCACCGTCGTGATGTCGATCGACGCATCTGAAAACCAATAGTGCCGTTCGCCCTCAGTCAGTACGTATTGCATCGTGCCGAGGCCGACCGCGAGCAATCCCAGTCCGACGGAGTCGACCGGAGTCTTGCGCGGTTGCGCCGGGTCACGCAGCAACGCGAATAACAGGATCGCAGAGAGAATGCCGGGGCCGATGTTGATGTCGAAACACCAGTTCCAAGCGGCTTTGTCCACGAGGATGCCGCCGAGTGGTGGGCCGAGCGCCGGCCCCATGATGGCACCGAGCGCAAAGATACCCTGGCTTGCGCCGAGCTTCTGCGGCGGGAACGTATCGCGCAAAACCGATTGTCCTGTAGCCAGCAGGCCGCCGCCGAACAGACCTTGGATGAACCGCCAGAAGATCAGAAAATAGAGATCGCTTGCGGCGCCGCACATGACCGAAGCCAGTGTAAATCCGACGATCGAGACGACGTAATAGTTTTTGCGACCGAAACGGTTCTGCAGCCACGGCGTGATCGGGATGACGATGATCGCCGCGATGACGTATGCCGTCACGACCCAGGAGCCTTCATCCTGTCCCGCGCCGAGGTTTCCTTGAATGTTCGGCAATGCGACGTTGACGATCGTGGAGTCGAGCGTCTGCATCAGCGATGCCGCCATGACGCCGGCCACGATCAAGATCAGCCGGACGCCCTTTTCGGAGACGTCGGCGTAGGCCGATCCCGATTCGAGTTGCGCGCCGCTTGCCATTGACGTTCTTCTTCGAGCTGCGCCTATGAGAAGACCCACCGGCATAAACCGGCGCGGGTCGACTCTCGGCGCGCAAGTCTCCGGACGCCGCGCCGGGCAGCGGTTCGATGCGGAGCGAGGCGTGCTTACCGAAGCGCTCATGTTCTTGGGCGACCTCGATCCCGAGGCGATCGGTTCAAGCCTCGCGCATGCGACGCACTACGAAGCGACGCCCGTCGCGGATTTCGGACGACTTATCGGCCACGTTCCGTTCGCACTCGAACATGCGACCTTCATCGATCTCGGCGCGGGCATGGGACGCGTTATCTTGCTGGCCGCGATGCGGCCGTTTCGGCAAGTCGTCGGCGTCGAGCTTTCACCGGCGCTGACGGCGATCGCACGCGGCAACTTACGCTCTGCACCGCGCCACGCGTTTCGTTGTCGCGACGTCCGCATGGTCTGCGCCGATGCGGCGGCGTACCGTTTTCCGCGGGGACCGCTCGTCGTCTATCTCTACAACCCATTCGATGCCGCGGTCCTTACGCCGATCGCGGCGCGCTTGGCAGCGCGGCGCTGCCCACTGGCGCTGCTCTATCACACGCCGGTGCAGCGCGAAGTAATCGAAGCGCTCGCCGCCTTCGAACTCGTGGCGGAGGAGTCGTGCGGCGTGGTCTATCAACTCGCGCGGCGCGAACAAAGGTGACGCCGCAAGCCGCTGGGCTGATCGGCGCGGCCGCCTTCGTCGCAAGCGCCGTCAATGCGGGAGCGGGCGGGGGAAGCTTCATCTCGTTTCCGGCGCTGCTGGCCATCGGGGTTGCGCCGATCAACGCGAATGCAACCAATAATACGGCTATGTGGCTTGGCGGCCTCGCCTCGGCGAGCGTATTTCGCCGTGAACTCGGAGCGCCGCCACGGAGCCTGCTTCCGATGTTCGCGGTCAGCATTGCCGGGAGCGTCGCCGGGGCACTGCTTTTACTGCGCACCTCCAACGGCTTTTTCACGCAGCTCATCCCGGTGCTGCTGCTCATCGCGACGGTGCTGTTCATGTCGGGTCCGGCGCTGACGCGAGCCTCTCAACGCACGCAATTCGGCGGCGCACTGGGCATTGACTCGCCACTCGGCTTAGGCTCGCAGTTCGCCATCTCGGTCTACGGCGGCTTCTTCGGCGCCGCGATGGGAATCCTGATGCTTTCGCTTTTTGGGCTGCTCGGAATCAGCGATCTGCGCCGCGCGAATGCATTCAAGGTGTTACTGTCCGTTGCCGTCAACGGCGTCGCCGTCATCCCGTTCGTCCTCGCGCGCGCCATTGCGTGGGACGCCGCTTTCGTAGCTGGCGTCTGCGCAATTGCCGGCGGCTATCTCGGCGCACACCTCGTGAAGCGGCTACCACACAATGTCGTGCGTGCGCTGGTCACCACGATCGCGTGCGCGATGACGCTTTTCTTTGCGATCAAGACGTATGCGCTGCACCGATGAGAACGTCGCTTGCCAACTGCGGGACGCCGTCGCCTTCGAGGTAGCGCGCCAGTTCCGAGATTGAAAATTGCAGGCCGGTGTAGAAAGGGCCGAATGCCGCATAACGCGCGCTTGCTACGTCGAAGCGCATCTCATAGATCAACCTTTTGAAGATCAGCGGATCGTCGGCGTAGAGGTCGACACCCCATTCCCAGTCGTCGAAGCCGATCGAACCCGAAATTACTTGCGTGACAAGACCGTGAAACGAGCGGCCGATCTTACCGTGATCGACCATCAGCCGCGCGCGTTCGGCGTACGGCAATTCATACCAGTTCACGCTTTCGCCACGCCGTTTGTCCATCGGATAGAAGCACACGTAGCGCCGCCTCGGAACCTTGGCCCACAGGCGTTCGGCGTTACGTGGATGCCGCTCTTGCTCGAAGAGCGCGGAATCAAACGTTTGATTCCACTCGGGCGAGTGCGCCTTCAATCCCCGTTCCGCGAGCGTCGCATGCAGCTTGGCCGTTGCCTCGTACAACCCCAGTTCGAGGATCGACACGTACGATGAAGTTTCCTCGGCATAGTCCGCCAGCGCCAGCTTATCGAACGCCGTCTGGGCGCCGGCGAGCGCGTCGAAGCTCTTCGCGTAATGGGTAACCATGAGGTCGCTTTTGTGGCCCAGCAGTTGGGCGAGGGAAACGTCGCCTTCTTCGGATCGGGCTAACAGCTCGAGGTACGTGCGCGCTTCGTCGGCGATCTCAAAGCGCTGCGCCGCAGGCAGCGCGTCGAAGGCGCGGCGCCCAAAGCGGAACATGCGGTGCAGGATGCTCCAGCCGTCAAGCGTTTCGGGAACCGCGGGATGTCGCATGCTGCGCCGCTTCGCCGCCGGACGTTCGTTCATCTTTGTTGCGCGAACCTCAGCGCGCGGTCTTCGCTTTCTTCAGCCCCGTACTTTCGAGCCGCGAACGTCAGCGCATGATGCTCGGCGATTGAATCGTTGTCAACTGTGGTAATACAAAGAGCAATGGTTGCGCTTCCACCTCATTCGATGTGCGCCGGTGTACCGGGCGCGTACCTTCGTGATGCGTTTGCACTGCCTGCTCCACCTAAACTTGCGCCCCTCGACCGCGAAGCGCATCTGCACGGACGCCCGCACTCGATCGCCCGTGATCGGGCGGCGATCGCGCATCACTACGATCAACCGGTCGAGTTCTTCAAGACATTTCTCGACGAAAACCTCGTCTACTCGTGTGCCTACTACAATGAAGAAGTGATCGACGGGTCGCTCGAGTCGGCTCAGGTCGCCAAGATGGACCACATTCTACGTAAACTGCGCATTCGACCGGGTCAACGGCTGCTCGATATCGGTTGCGGC
>JAABUZ0100008050.1_pt1 | contig 12538 bp, 7 predicted proteins | sample 5562091 | NCBI WGS metagenome assembly JAABUZ01 (sample SAMN12813069, study PRJNA571459) | rock metagenome | isolation source: Antarctica rocks | place: Antarctica: Victoria Land, Linnaeus Terrace sud | collected 2015-12-21 | reverse complement strand
CTGGGGCTGAGTGCTGCACATCCACCGCTCGGAGCGGGCTGACCGGCTCGCGTCGGCGCTCGCGGAGGTGCTGCGGGACCCGCCGGCGGACCCGTTCGCACCCGAGGTCGTCGCCGTGCCCGCCAAGGGGGTCGAGCGCTGGCTGACCCAGCGGCTGTCGCACGTCCTCGGAGCGAGCAGCAGCGGCTCGCCCGGCATCCGGCAGGACGGTGTCTGCGCCAACATCAGCTTCCCCTCCGTCACGACCCTCGTGGCAGATGCCCTCACGGTGGCCAGCGGCGTCGCGCGTGGAGAGGACGCATGGGACGGCGCGCGGCTGGTGTGGTCGCTGCTCGAGGTGATCGACGAGTGCGCCGGCGAGCAGTGGTGCTCAGCGCTCGCAGGGCACCTCGGGCTCGGTCCGACGCCCGACCCGCACCGGCGCGGGCGCCGGCTCACGGCGGCACAGCACCTGGCCGCCCTGTTCGGCGCGTACGGCGCGTACCGCCCACCCATGCTGCGGGAGTGGGCGAGCGGGGCCGACACCGACGGGGCGGGCGGCCCGTTGGCTGACGACATCGTCTGGCAGGCCGAGCTGTGGCGCCGGCTGCGCAGCCGCCTGGGCGTGCCGAGCCCGGCGGAGCGGCTCGACGCAGCGTGCGACGAGCTGCGCGAGCGCCCGCAGCTCGTCGACCTGCCCGAGCGGCTCTCGGTGTTCGGGGCCACCCGGCTGTCGGCCGACCAGCTCGCCGTCCTTTCCGCGCTGGCCCAGCACCGCGACGTGCACCTGTGGATAGCGCATCCATCGCCCGTGCTGTGGGAAACCATCGCGCACGAGCATGAGCCGGCGGGGCCGGTGCGACGCCACGCGGACCCGACCCGCACCGTGCCCCGGCATCCGCTGCTGGCCTCGCTCGGGCGCGAGGCCCGCGAGCTGCAGCTAACCCTGGCGCCGGCGGGACCAGTGACTGACACGCATCATCCGCCCGGCCCCCGGCCCGCGACGCTGCTCGGCCGGTTGCAGCAGGATCTGGCGTGCGACGAGCGGCCGCCGGGCGCCCCGCTGGGCAGTGCGCCCGGTGCCTCCGGTGCCTCCGGTGCCTCCGGTGCCTCCGCCGCGACCGACAGCCGCGCCCTGCTCGAGCCGGGCGACCGCAGCATCCAGGTGCACGCCTGCCACGGACCGGCCCGCCAGGTCGAGGTGCTCCGCGAGGTTCTGCTGGGGCTGCTGGAGGCCGACCCCACGCTCCAGCCGCGCGACGTGCTGGTGATGTGCCCGGACATCGAGAACTACGCGCCGCTGGTATCGGCCACCTTCGGCCTCGGCGACGGCGGGCCGGACGGTGCTGACCCCACCGGCGCGGCCAAGCCCGCGCGTCACCCCGGGCACCGGCTGCGGGTCCGGCTCGCCGACCGCTCGCTGCGCCGCACCAATCCGCTGCTGGACCTGCTCGCTCGCCTCATCGAGCTCGCCGACGGGCGGGTGACCGCCTCCCAGGTGCTCGACCTGGCCGCGACTCCTCCGGTGCGGCGCCGGTTCGGCTTCGACGACGACGACCTCGAACGGCTGCGGGACTGGGTCGCCCGCTCCGGCGTCCGCTGGGGCCTCGATCGCGACCACCGCGCACCCTTCGGGCTGCAGCAGGTCGGCCAGAACACCTGGCAGGCCGGGCTCGACCGCATCCTGCTGGGAGCAGCCATGGCCGAGGACGAGCTGCGCTGGCTCGGCCTGGCCCTGCCCCTGGACGACGTCGACAGCGGCGACATCGACCTCGCGGGTCGGCTCTCCGAGCTCGTCGACCGCCTCGCTGCCACGCTCGACGCGCTCGCCGGCGAGCACCCGCTGGGGCACTGGCTCGCCGCGCTCGAAGAGGCGCTCGACCTGCTCGGCGAGGTCGGCCCCCGCGACTCCTGGCAGCTGGCGCAGGCGCGCGGCGAGCTGACCGAGGTCGCCGATGCGGCCGGGCACTGGGTGGAGCAGGTGCGGCTGTCGCTCGCCGACATCCGTGCGCTGCTCGCCGGGCGGCTGCAGGGGCGCCCCACCCGCGCGGGCTTTCGCACCGGCACGCTGACCGTCTGCACGATGGTGCCGATGCGCTCCGTGCCGCACCGGGTCGTCTGCCTGCTGGGCCTCGACGACGGCGTCTTTCCGCGCGGCGCCGGCACCGACGGCGACGACGTCATGGCCCGCGAACCGTGCGTGGGGGAGCGCGACCGCCGCGCCGAGGACCGCCAGCTGCTGCTCGATGCGGTGCTGGCCGCGCAGGAGACGCTGGTCGTCCTCTTCTCGGGGGCCGACGACCGCACCAACGCTGTCCGGCCGCCGGCCGTACCCATCGGTGAGATTCTCGACGTACTGGAGTCGACCGCCCGTACCCCGGACGGCGCGCTGGTGCGCGACCGCCTCGTCGTCCGGCACCCACTGCAACCCTTCGACGCGCGCAACTTCACCGCCGGCGCTCTGGCTGGCGCCGGCCCCTTCAGCTTCGACAAGTCGGCCCTCGAGGGGGCACGTCAGGCAGGCGCCGGTGTGCGGCAGCCCGTGGCGCCCTTCCTCTCGGTACCGCTCGCGCCGGTCGACGGCGAAGCGGTGGAGCTCCGAGAGCTCAGCTACTTCCTGGAGCACCCCGTGCGGGGCTTCCTGCGCCAGCGGCTCGGCGTCGTCGTGCTGGAGGGGGAGGACGAAGTCGCCGACGCGCTGTCGGTCGAGCTCGAGCCGCTCGAGCGCTGGCAGGTGGGCAACCGCATGCTCGACGCGCGGCTCAGCGGTGCCGACGCCGCCAGCTGCCGGGCCGCGGAGTGGCGCCGGGGGATCCTGCCACCCGGGGCGCTGGGCAAGCGGCTGCTCGACGACCTCCAGCAGCAGTTGGAGCCGCTGGTCCTGGCGGGGACGGCGGCACGCCAGGGGCTGCCGGGCGCAGTCGACCTGGCCGTCCCGCTTGCCGGGGGGCGGCTGCTGACCGGCACCGTGGGCGATCTGCACGGCGCGAGCATCGTCCGGGTGGTCTACTCCCGCCTCGGGGCCAAGCACCGGCTCCGGGCCTGGGTCCAGCTGCTCGCCCTGGCCGCCGGCAGCCCGAGCCAGCCAGGCAGTTCGGGACAGCAGTGGCAGGCGGTCACCATCGGGCGTGGGAGAGGCAAGGGGATCAAGCGCTCGACGTTGACCGCTCCCGCGCCCGACGTCGCGGTGCAGTTGCTGAGCGCCCTGGCCCAGCTGCGTGAGCGCGGCCTGTGCGAACCCCTGCCCATGGCCCTCGACGCCTCCCACACCTACGCCACGCGGCGCGAGCTCGGCGACGTGGTCGGCGATGCCGCTGCCGCTGCCGCCAAGGACTGGGACGAGGGGTTCGAGGGGGCAGCGGAGCGGCATCACGTGCTCGTGTGGGGTTCGGATGCCCCCTTCGACGTCCTGCTCGACCGTGTCGCCGATGTCGCCGATGTCGCCGATGTCGCCGATGTCGCCGATGCCGCCGATGCCGCCGATGCCGTCGGGGCCAATGATGCCGTCGGTGCCGTTGGTCTCGTCCAGTCCGCCAGCGCGCCGCTGCCCGGCTGGCCCGCCGACGAGGCGTCGCTGTTCGGCGCGATCGCCCGACTGGTCTGGGCGCCGTTGATCGCCGCAGAACAGACCGATCTCGGATGAGCGTCCCCGAGTTCGACATCTGCGGGCCGCTGCCGCTTGGCACCACGGTGCTGGAGGCCAGTGCCGGGACAGGCAAGACCTTCACCATCGCGGCCCTCGCCACCCGGTACGTCGCCGAGGGCATCGCCGAGCTCGAGCAGCTGATGATTGTCACCTTCGGCCGCGCGGCCACGCAGGAGCTGCGGGAGCGGGTGCGCGAGCGGCTGGTGACGGCCGAACGCGGGCTCGCCGACCCGGCTCGCGCCCGGGTGTCCGACGACGAGCTGCTGCGCCTCCTGGCAGACGTGCCGGACGAGCAGGTGGCCCTGCGACGGCAGCGGCTCGCCGCCGCGCTCGCGGGGTTCGACGGCGCCACCATCGCGACCACCCACGGCTTCTGCCAGCAGATGCTGGCCGGCCTGGGCATCACCGGCGACCTCGAGCCGGGCGCCGTGTTCGTGGAGAGCATCGACGACCTGGTGACCGATGTCGTCGATGACGTGTACCTGGGCAAGTTCGGCCGCCCCGATGCCGGGCCGCCCCAGCTGACGTACCGCCAGGCGCTGGAGGTCGCCCGGGAGGCCGTCGGCGACAGCCAGGCCGAGCTGGCGCCGGCCGACGCAGGCCCCGACTCGCCGGCGGGCCAGCGCTACCGGCTGGCTCAGGCGGTGCGGTCCCACGTGCTGCGCCGCAAACGTGAGCAGCGCCTGCTCGACTACGACGACATGCTGACCCGGCTGCGCGACGCGCTGACCGACCCGGGACGAGGGCCGACGGCGCGCCAGCGGCTGCGGTCGCGCTATGACGTGGTGCTGGTCGACGAGTTCCAGGACACCGACCCGGTGCAGTGGGAGATCCTGCGGCTGGCCTTCCACGGCCACACCACCCTGGTGCTGATCGGTGACCCCAAGCAGGCCATCTACGGGTTCCGGGGCGCCGATGTCGTCACCTACCTCGCGGCCACGGAGGAGGCCGGCACCCGCGCGACGCTCGCCCGCAACTGGCGCAGCGACGCCGCACTGCTCGATGCACTCACCACCTTCTTCGGCCGGGCGGCGCTGGGCGACCCGCGGATCGTGGTCCGCCCGGGGGCTTCGGCGCATCCGGAGCGGCGGATGCGCGACGCACCGGCTCAGGCACCGCTGCGGGTGCGCCTGCTGCGCCGTGACCAGGCGGTCAAGCGGACGGGTGGCGGGCTGGTGCAGGTCGGCGCGGCCCGACAGCAGGTGGCCGATGACTGCGCCGGCGACATCGTCCGCCTGCTGTCGAGCCCGGGGCGGCTCACGGTCGCCGGCCGGGACGAGCCGGTGTGCCCCGGCGACATCGCCGTGCTGGTGCGGACCAACCGGCAGGGCACCATCACCCGCGATGCCCTGGAGGCCGTCGGGGTGCCGGCCGTGCTGACCGCCACGGCCAGCGTCTTCGCGACCGAGACGGCCAAGGAGTGGCTCGTGCTCCTGCAGGCCATCGAGCAGCCGCACCGGGCCGGCCGGGTCCGGTCGGCCGCTTTGACCTGCTTCGTCGGCTGGAGCGCCGCGGCGCTCGCCGACGCGGGGGAGCAGACCCTGGACGAGCTCGGCCCGCGGCTGCGGGGGTGGGCCGACGTGCTCGGCGAGCGGGGCGTCGCCGCGTTGCTCGAGGTGATGACGACGACCGGCCGGTTGACCGAGCGGCTGCTTGCCACCACGTCCGGGGAGCGGCGGTTGACCGACCTGCGCCACATCGCGCAGGCCTTGCACGAGGCGTCGGTGGAGCTCCAGCTCGGCCCGGCCGCGCTCGTCGAGTGGCTCGGGCGGCGGATCGCGGAGGCAGCGGCCGACACGGCTGCCGAACGCAGCCGGCGGCTGGAGTCCGACGCCGACGCGGTCCAGGTCGTCACCGTGCACCGGAGCAAGGGGCTGGAGTTCCCGGTCGTCTACGTGCCTTTCGGTTGGGACCGCAACAGAGATGTCGGCGGGAGCGGGCCGCTGCGCCTGCACGACGCGACCGGGCGTCGGCTGCTCGACGTCGGCGGTCTGGCCGGACCCGGCCACGCGGAGCGCAGGGCCGCGCACGAGGCCGAGGAGTCGGGGGAGGACCTGCGGCTGCTGTACGTGGCGCTGACCCGCGCGCAGTGCCAGGTCGTCGCGTGGTGGGTCCCGACGTGGAACACCGAGAGCTCGTCTGTGCACCGCTTCCTGTTCGGGGGAGCCGGGCCGGGCAACGCGCCTGCACCGGTCGTTCGCCTGCCGACCGATGACGAGGCCCAGACGCTGCTGCTGGCGATGGCCTCGAAAGCCGGGGCCGGTATCAGCATCGAAGCCGCGGCTGGTGCGGGCCTGGCCCGCTGGCTGCAGGCGCCCGGACCAGCTGCCCAGCTGGCGGCCGCGGTGTTCGACCGCAGCCTCGACACCGCCTGGCGGCGCACGTCGTACTCCGGCCTGACCGCGGCTGTGCACGAGGCCCCCGCCGCTGCCGGCGCCGGCAGCAGGGGGGGCGGCACCGGCCCCGCACTTGCCGTCGACAGCGAGCCGGAGGTGCCGCAGCTGGCGGACGAGGCCGAGCCCGGCGCACCGCCGGCTGCGCGGTCGGCAGGGGAGGCCGAGTCGGCCGGCGAGGACGCCACCGGCAGCGAGCCTGACAGCGAGATGCTCCGCGCCAGCATCAGCCCGATGGCGACCCTGCCGGCGGGAACGTCCTTCGGCACCCTCGTGCACACCGTGCTGGAGACTGTCGACACCTCTGCGCCGGACCTCCAGGCCGAGCTGACCGCCCGGTGCGAGGCTGCGCTCGCGGGCCGCAGCAGCAGCGGGTTGGACCCGCAGGCGCTGGCGAGCGGGCTCCTTCCGGTCTTCCGGACCCCGCTCGGTCCGCTGGCCCCCGGTTACACCCTGGCGGTCGTGCCGCCCGCTGACCGGCTGACCGAGCTCGGCTTCGAGCTGCCGCTGGGCGGCGGGGACGATGTCAGCGACGCCAGCACCACAGCGACGCTCGGCGCCGTCGCGCAGCTGCTGCGCCGCCACCTGCCGGCCGACGACGTGTTCGCGGGCTACGCCGTCCTGCTCGACGGGCCTCTGCTGCGCGGCGAGCAGCTGCGGGGCTACCTCACGGGCAGCCTCGACGCGGTGCTGCGGCTGCGCGACGCGGCGGGCGAGCCGCGGTACGTCGTCGTCGACTACAAGACCAACTGGCTCGGCGCCGACCTTGCCGACCCCAACCGGGCAGGTACCGACCAGCTGACCGCCTGGCACTACCGGCCAGCCGCCCTCACGGGGGCGATGCTCGCCGCGCACTACCCGCTGCAGGCACTGCTCTACTCGGTGGCGCTGCACCGCTACCTGCGCTGGCGCCAGCCCGGCTACGACGCCGAGCTGCACCTGGGCGGAGCCCTGTACCTGTTCGTGCGAGGCATGTGCGGGCCGGACACGCCACTGGTCGGCGGGGTGCCGTGCGGGGTGCTGGGCTGGCGTCCACCCACCGCGCTGGTCGAGGACCTGTCGCGCTTGCTCGACTCGGGTGGGCCGCACCGCGGATCGTTCGTCGACGGAGCAGCATGAGCCCCGTCGCGCCTGCCCGCGGCCGGGACGGCCAGGCAGACCCGTACGACGCCCGCATCGCCGTCACGGCCTGCGGTGCGCTGCGTGGGTTCAACCAGGCGGGCGTCCTGTCCGCGGCCGACGTGCATGTCGCGCGCCGACTCGGTCGGCTGGGTGGCGAGGCCGACGAGCGAGTCCTGCTCGCGGCGGCGCTGACCGTGCGCGCTGCCCGCCTGGGTTCGGTCTGTGTGCCGCTGGCCGAGGTGCGCGGCACGGTCTCCGTCGAGGGCGACGAGGCGGGGACCGACCTGTCGGCACTGCCGTGGCCGGAGCCGGACGCCTGGCTGGCTGCCTGCGCGGCGAGCCCGCTCGTGGCGGTCGGTCCTGAGGACCCCGTCGGCCAGACCGGCCCCGGCAGCACCGCGTGGCGTCCGCTGCGCCTGGTCGAGGGCCTGTGCTACCTGGACCGCTACTGGCGGCAGGAGGAGCTTGTCAGGACCGAGCTGGACGAGCGGGCGAGCCGGCCAGGGCCGGCGGTCGATCCCGAGCGGCTGCGCGCAGCGCTGACCCGACTGTTTCCCGCCGCCGGCCCCGACCGGCAGCGGTTGGCCGCCGTGACAGCAGCATCGCGCCTCGTCACAGTGCTGGCAGGCGGCCCGGGGACGGGGAAGACGACGACTGTCGCGCGCCTGCTAGCGGTGCTGCTCGACCAGCCTGGTCCGCATCCGCGCATCGCACTGGCCGCACCCACCGGCAAAGCCGCCGCCCGGTTGCAGGAGGCAGTTCGCGAGGAGGCTGCCGCACGCGGTCTGCCTTTGCGCGACGTCACGGCCTCGACCCTGCACCGGCTGCTCGGCTTCCGGCCGGGCAACCGCAGCCGCTTCCTGCACGACCGGCACAACCGCCTGCCCTTCGACGTCGTGGTGGTCGACGAGACCTCCATGGTGTCGCTGACGATGATGTCGCGACTGATCGAGGCGGTGCGTGCCGATGCCCGCCTGGTGCTCGTCGGCGACCCGGACCAGCTGGCATCGGTGGAGGCCGGAGCAGTGCTCGGCGACCTCGTCGCCCGGCTCGCCCCAGCGGTCCTCGCAGGCTCAGCGGCCCGGGCGGAAGATGCGGCTGCCGGCTCAGCGCCGTCAACGGTGCCCGCTCTCGTGACCACGCTGGCGGCCGCCGACCTCGACCCCGGTGAGGCCGGCAGTGACAGCCTGCGCAGTGGCGTCGTCCGGCTGCGGACCATTCACCGGTTCGGCGGCGCCATCGGGAAGCTGGCAGCCGCGGTGCAAGCCGGTGACCCGGACGAGGCGCTGGCGCTGCTGCACAGCGGCGCGGCCGACATCGAGTTCGTTGCGGGCGATGCCACCGCTCCGGCCGCGGGAGCTCTAGGGGCGCTGCGCGCCGAGGTCGTCGACACCGGTACGCGGCTGGCCACAGCCGCACATGCGGGCGAGGTCGACCGCGCGCTGCAGACGCTCAGTCGGCACCGGCTGCTGTGCGCGCACCGGCGGGGGCCGTACGGCGTCTCCCGATGGAGCCAGGAGGTGGAGCGCTGGCTCGCAGCGACGCCGGGCTGGCCGGTGGGGGAAGGCCTCTGGTACCGCGGCCGGCCGCTGCTCGTCACGTCGAACGACTACGAGCTGCGGCTCTACAACGGCGACACCGGCGTCGTGGTCGACGGCGGTACCCGAGGCGTCGGGGGCGTGCTCGCCGCCTTCTCCCGCGGCAACGAGCCGGTGCTGCTGTCGCCCAGCCGGCTGTCAGCGATCCAGACGATGTACGCGATGACGGTCCACCGCAGCCAGGGCAGCCAGTTCGACTCGGTGTCACTCGTCCTGCCGCCGGCGGAGTCGCCGCTCCTGACCCGTGAGCTGTTCTACACCGCTGTCACCCGCGCGACGCGGCACGTTCGGGTGCTGGGCACGGACGATGCGGTCCGAGCTGCCGTGACCCGGCCCATCGTCCGGGCCAGCGGGCTACGGCGAGGCCGGTCGAGCGTTCACCCGGGCGGCCGGCCGAGCGACTCGCCGGGCGCTTAGCCGGGCGGTCAGCCGAGCGCTTAGCCGGGCGGTCAGCCGAGCGCTCAGCCGGGCGACGAAGCGAGCGGTCGGCCGTACGACGCGCCCGCAAAGACCGGCTCCTCGCGCACGTTCGTGCCGGTGTGCGCCGCGACGATCATCTGGTTGTTCCCCAGGTAGATCCCCACGTGGTAGACGGCCTTCGGGGCGCCCCAGAAGACGAGGTCGCCGCTGTGGGCCTGGCCGGGGTAGATGTGCCAGGTGGCGTCGTACTGCTCCTGCGCCGTGCGGGGCATGGTCCGCCCGGCCTGCGCGAACGCGTACTGGACGAGCCCCGAGCAGTCGAAGGAGTCGGGGCCGGCAGCCCCGTAGACGTACGGCTTGCCCTCCTGTGCGGCGGCAGCCGTCACGACGTTGGTGGTGGGTACGGGGGTTGTGCATCCGGTCGTCACACCGAACGCGACCCCAGCGGTGAGGGCTGCTGCTGTTACGCTTCGCCAGCGGTGCCGGGCACGCGGCTCGGCTGGTGCCCTGGTGGCGGGATGGGTCGGTGCGGTTGCGGGCATACGGCTCCCTCGCCGCCTGCGAGGTGAGCTGTCGGGTTCGGACGGGGACGCCCGGCCTCGTCGTGAGGCTTCACCCCAGGCCCGCAAAAGGCGGACCGCGATGGGTCCCCCGCTCCTGCCGTGCGCTGTCGATGGGGCCCGGCCGCGGCAGGATTCGGCGAACGGCGAGGCGCTGTGCTGTCCAGTACCAATCGGCAGCGAGTGACGGCGACGCAACCCCGATCGGGGGACGTCGTCAGAGCCGAGCCCAGCGGCGCCTCAGGCCGGGCGCTGCACCAGCAGCGTGATGATCTGCTCGACGGCGTCGACGGCCTCGGTGGCGTATCGGGGCGCTGGAGCCAAACCCGCCGGAGCCTGCCCGCGCAGCCACACCACCGGCTTGCCGGTGCGCAGGGCGAGGCTCACCTCGTTGACAGTGCCCCAGCTCGACCCGACTGCCAGCACCCCGTCGGCCGCGTTGATGACGATGCCGTTGCGCAACTGGCCCAGCCCGGTCGGGATGGCGATCGTGACGAAGGGGTTCGCCTCCCGCCGGTAGAGCCCGGGCAGCAGGCCGACCACGGTGCCGCCCCGCTCTCCGGCGCCACGGCTGCACGCCGCCGTCACGCCACCGAGGCCGCCGGTCAGCACGATGGCCCCACGGTCCGCCAGCGCCGCCCCCACGGTCGTGGCGAGCTCCAGGCACTGCGCGTCGGCGTCCGCTGGACCGACGACGGCCACATACGGCATCAAAGGGCGAGCAGGAGGCCGGCGGTCCACACGCTGCCGTCCGCTGTGGTGCTAGCGCCGCCGAACCCGTACCCGCACGTGCACGGGTGCAGCCCCTGGCCGGCGCGCTTGCCGCCTCCTGGTGACCACGGGTGTCGGCCGGGAACTCAGGCGGCCGGCCAGCGTCCGCTTGGTGGCGGGCGGTGTCGGCCGCGCGCCTCGCCAGGCCGGCAGCCCCCGGCTAACGGGTGCCGGCGTCCGCACCTGCTTGGCAGCTCGGCGACGCAGGGCCGAGACGAGCAGCGCCAGGAGCGCGACTGCCGCCGCGAGCGGCCCGAGGCGCTTGAGGGCCGGAGCCCCGGCGACGTCGAGCAGGTCGATCGCCTCCGCGCTGCGACGCGGAGCGGCTGGTGCAGGCACCGGAGCAGCGGGTGCGGCCGCCTGGGCGGGATGCGGTGCCAACTCGCTGGCGGGATGCGGTGCCTGCTCGCCGGCCGCAACCGGTACCGGCTCGCCGGTGAGGGCCGCATCCGAGCCGGTAGCTACGGGGGCGCCGACTGGAACAGCGGGAGCCGCCTCGGCCGCGGGGGCCGCTGCCGGGGCGCTGATCTCCTCCGACAGGCAGTCAGCAAACTGGCCGATGATCTTTTGGGCCACCTCGCCCATCACGCCGCGGCCGAACTGCGCAGGCTTGCCGGTGATGGCGAGGTTGGTGTTGACATCAACCCGGGTCACGTCGCCCTCCTGCACCATGGCGCACTTGATGGTGGCCGAGGCGGTCCCGGAGCCGCGGGTCTCGCGCCCCTTCGCGTCGATCGTCACGGTCTTCCCGGCGTCGTCACGGTCGACGAAGGTCGCTGAGCCCTTGTACGTGACGCCGATCGGCCCGACCTTGACCTTGACGGTGCCGCCGAACGACTGCCCGTCGTTCTCGGTCAGCGTCGCCCCCGGCATGCACGGGGCGATGCGCTCGACGTCGAGCAGCACGTCCCAGGCTTGGTCAATCGGTGCGGGGACGGTGAATGAGTTGTCGAGTTGCATCGCTGCTCCTAGCTGCGGTCGGGAAGGGGACTGGGCTCCGCTGCACGGGTGGTGCTGGTGGTGCTGGTGGTGTGGGTGGCGCTGGTGGCACTGGTGGCGCGGGCGGCGCGGGCGGCGCTGACGAGGTCGGCCGGGGTGTCGAGGTCGGTCGGGTCGGCGACATCATCGCAGGGCACCCGCGTCACGCGGTCGGGGTTCTCGCGCAGCCAGTCCCGGGCGCCGGCATCCCCGCTCACCGTTGCCGACACCTCGTCCCAGACGGGCGCGTCAAGCACCACCGGGTTGCGCGGCTGCCCGGCGTAGGTGGCGACGGCAGCCCCACCCGGCCGAGGTGCGGCGATGAGCCGCCGCACGGCGGCGGCGGTCAGGTACGGCTGGTCGACCAGCCCGATGACGGCCGCTTCGCCCGTGGCGTGGGCGAGCCCGGCCCGCAGGGACGACGCCATCCCGCTCGCCCAGTCGGGGTTCACCACGACGAGCGCCTGCCGCAGCGGCGGTGCCTGGTCGGCGCCGGCGCCGAGCACGACGACGACGGGCGAGCAGCCGCCCTCGTCCAGCACGCGGATGGCGCGCTCGACGAGCAGCTCACCCTCGTAGGGCAGGAAGGCCTTGGGGCGTCCCATCCGGCGCCCGCCCCCCGCCGCCAGCAGGACCGCGCAGATGCTCACTGCGCGCTCGTCGCCTGTGTCGCCGCCGCGGGCAAGACCGACGGTGCGAGTGCAGTGCCGCCTGCGGCGGCGTGGATGGGGCCGTCCGTCGCAGCCAGCGGCCGGCCGCTGCCACCCCACCGGCCTGAGATGATCTCGGCCGCGATCGACACCGCCGTCTCCTCCGGGGTTCGGGCGCCGACGTCGAGGCCGATGGGGGAGTGCAGTCGGGCCAGCTCGAGCGGCGTGATGCCCACCTCACGCAGCTGGGCCAGGCGCTCCTGGTGCGTGCGACGGCTGCCCATCGCGCCGACGTAGCCGGCGGAGGTGCGCAGGGCTACCTCGAGCAGCGGGATGTCGAACTTCGGGTCGTGGGTGAGGACGCAGATGACGGTGCGCTCGTCGACGCGCGTGCGAGAAAGGTAACGGTGCGGCCACTCGA
>JAABUZ0100008048.1_pt1 | contig 12541 bp, 12 predicted proteins | sample 5562091 | NCBI WGS metagenome assembly JAABUZ01 (sample SAMN12813069, study PRJNA571459) | rock metagenome | isolation source: Antarctica rocks | place: Antarctica: Victoria Land, Linnaeus Terrace sud | collected 2015-12-21 | reverse complement strand
TAAAAGTACTTGGCTCTCAATAATACTGAGAATAATCGCAATAAAGCTAAGAATCAAACTTCATTATTGGGATTAGCATTGCCTACATATCATATTTTGGGCATTTTTTTCTTGCGCTTACCCTGGTGTACCACCAGGAATCTGATTAACCTTTTGTACCCATGTCTCCAACAGCATTACTGTGAGAAAGACAACCCCTTGACCGAGTTTTGATTGATGGAGCGTATCATACAGACGCTTGACTAAATCAGCAATGACAAGTGGTGTTGTAAAACCATCATCATTAGAGTCGTTGATTACATCTATTTCGTCAAAACAAATGATAATTGGGTTATAGTGACTAACCAAGTTCAATATTTGCTGGATACTCTTAAGGGCGTCATTTTCTTTTTCTTGACTGGTTTTGCTAGGATTAGGTAATCCCAGAATTTCAGCATTAGATTGAGCTAGCTCATCGCCCGACAACCATCTGATCGCAAAAGGTGCCTGAGTTTCTGAGAGCGTCCACAAAATAGCTCGGACAATATAAGGGTCTGCATTCGGTTTTGTTTTGAGAACTTGCTTTGTCAGCGTGTTCATTAAATTCTTGTTATTGACCAACCAATGGGCATATACTCTGTCAAATCGGTTGACTAGCTCTTCTGGAAAAAGACTCTGAGCATTGGGATTGATGGCTTTAAAGCCTTCATTTGCCATTGCTGTCGCCACTTCCTGCCACTGCATAACCCCTTGATTACCAGTGTGTCTCAGGCTTTCTGCCAAGGTTTGCTGGAATTTGTAGTTAATCAGGTTTAAGTCCTTGTAGTTATCGACACTTGCATAAACGAATAAAGTACCGCCCTCACGTTCAAGCCGATGGCGAATGCGACTGATAATGTGACTTTTACCCACTCCCTGCTGAGCAGTTATGGCAATTGAAGTCACCTTGTCTTGACTAGATTGACTTGTCCGAACCTGCTCAATTGCCTGAAAAACTACATCAGATGCGTGGGCATTTAGGGTGGGCACGTCGGGGAAACCCTTCCCCCAGACATCCTGCTCCTTGACAATCCCTTCGTTGCTAAATGGGTTGTGACTTTGTATGGCAGCCTTGAGGGCTTCTATCGGAGAAACAGCTGAACTGTCCATAGTGATTCGGTGTCAGGTAACGAACTACAAAAGCATTCAGGCAATCTTAGGAATTCAAGCGCTTGGCGTAGTAGCGCAATCCACCTCCTGGGATGGTGATTGAGTCCTCGCCTTTATCAGGGGTGATGTCTGGCATCTCTCCCCCTATCAGCTGCAAAATGTCATTGGCTTGCATCTCCAGCAGCCACTCCTTAAAATGAGATCGGCTAACGTGATCGCCTATTTCCCGCCGGATGCGATAGATCGGCACTAGGTGATCAAGGTTGTAATCCCGGTTGAGGTGGTCGTAGACTTCCAATGCCACTTTCTCAAACTTTTCGTAGGATGCGATCGCAGGTTGTGAGACTTTGGCGTGGGCAGCTGGCGCACTCCCTGCACCGTCCATCTGCCGAATCCACTTCAGCAGGGCATTGACAGTCTTGGCTCCCACACCGGCTTCATACTCGAACTTAGGGCTTTTAAGTCCATCACTTAGTATCTGCAAGCCCTGTTCCGTGAGGGAAACCTTCTCTACGCTGTTTTTTTTGGCGATCGCGATCGCACCTTCTTTTTCCAATTGTTCAAAGACGCCTCGGTAATCTCCAGCCTTTTCATTAGTCCGTTTGACTAGACCTGTTAATTCACCTCTCTTAACTTCTGCCTTCGCGCCCCCTAAATTCCACAAAGCGAGAAGAGTGCGGGTTTTCCTTTGGGCTCCCTGTAGTTCAGTTGTTTTTGACTGCATATTAATCGTCCTAATTGATTTTTTTAGTATAGGTTTGACGAAAAATTTGCGCTTCGGTAAACATACGAGTAAATCTCAGGGCAATTCCCCTGAGATTCGGCAAAATTCGGTATATTAACGGAACAAAAAAGAGGTAACGTCTGTGTCAGGATATCGGAGCCGCCGCCGCTAGCATCGACTATTTGAGTAAATCTGCTAGTTGCAAGTAGTGTAACTCTGACCCAAAAGTTAACAACCGCCTGGTATAACTCAAAGACAAATTCTTAGCATTTCATTCTTAAAATATCTACCGCTTGGCAGATATGTTATTTAAAGATAAGCCTAAACGTATGGTATAATTATCTAGTCATGAAAACAAAGACCCAGTTGTCAAATATTTAACAAGAGTTTTTTAAGTATGATAGAACAGCAGGCACCTGAGCGTAAAACGTCCGAGGAAGGACGTTTCGAGGATGACTATTATTCATATTTTGAGCTGCCTGAAAGTGCCACTCGATATACGCCGGTAGCTTATTTTCTAAATGAAGCTATTAAGCAAGGAACATTCTCTTTGTTGGATTTGGGATGTGGGAATGGGGCTTTGAGCAAATATCTACCTGAGCGGTGTGACTATCTCGGGGTCGATCACAGTGAATTGGCAATTGAACGCTGTTTAAAGCTCTACCCCAACAGAAAATTCCTTTGCCAAGATCTATCAGTAGCACTGCCTAAACTCGCTGAGCAGAATCAAAAATTTGATGCAGTAGTGCTAGCTGGCTTGCTATTTCATACCGTTGACAAGGAAAGCCTGGAAAAAAAGGACGATCAGGAACTCATTCAATTTTGCCTGGATAACCTACTAAGTGACAAAGGATATCTGGTTATCATTGTACCTTTTGCTTATGGTGACCATCCATCTCATAATCTTTTTGTCCGGGCGGAATGGCTACAAAAGTCAGTAGAAGAAATGCTGAAAACTGCAAAGGCAAAACTTGTTTACGAGAATATAGCGTTGCAGATTGGCTTGGAGAAAAAGATTCAACAGCAAAAATCGATTCCTGACTGGTTTGTTGCGGATAGCAGTACTGACTATTCAAATAAGTACGCCGGAACATATATGGCAAGTTGGACATTTGTTGCTTCCCATTAGGTAGGCAATACGTCTCGATTAAAGGGAAAAGGGGAAGGGTTAAAGGAGGAGAAAAAGCCCCTTTTCCCGAATCTCTCATAAAGATGTCATTAACTGAACTAATTCAGTAGATACATCTGCCGTAAATTTCTGGTGCTTTGTGAATACAACACCTGCCAAAAGGTAGATATTTTTGGAATAGAAAGCCATGTTGTTTTCTCTTAACTCCCTAATCCTAGTCCTCACCTTTGGGTCAGAACTATAATACCCAAATCTTAGAGGTGAAATTAGAAAATTGGAAGTTTGGTAGCCTTTTTCTCTTGCATAATTAATTATGCCCTCTGGGTTAGAATAACTAGCGATCATGACTAATACATTTTCATAGCCTAGTCCTAAAAGCTGTTTTGTAACTGTAATTCCATCTATACCTCCATGCAAGAAAGGTTGATAAATCTTGTTGTCTGATGCAGGCAGATACGGTGGATTTGATATTAAATAATCTGCTGGCAGTTTAGAGGACTCAAATAAGGATCTATTATGCATTAGATACTTCTGCTTTAGTCCATATTCCTCTATTTTCGAGTTTGCAGCTTCCCAGGCTAAAGTATTTATTTCAAATCCATGTACTATGCCATCGAATCTTGTTCTAAGCAATGATTTAATAACTGGGGTTCCATCTCCTGAACCAAATTCAACGATAGATTCTGAACCAACACAATTATTTAAGACTAATGTTTCTAAGCAATGGGAATAAAAATTAGATTCTTCTGGGCAAAAGAAGATATCTTGCAATTGCTTGGACGAGGTAAGCATAGAACTATTCAATCAACAACTATAAACAACGTAATATTTAGGTACTATTACTGACATCTACCCTGGGGATTACACTTCAATTTTTAGACAAAAATTATACTAATCTTATTAAGCTACCCTGATTGGAACCCAAGTAATATTGTGGAGACAGGAACACGTCACTTCCCACGTTGGAGTTGTTTTGTCCGCACGGCGACAGGAACACAGCTAACAGCTTTGTCAAATGGAACGCACTGGGGTGAAGTTTCGTACCCGCATGGGTAAGCGCATTGCCGAAGAACGCAAAGCTTACACAAAAGAGTTTCTACAGCGTCTGCGAAGTCAGTGGTAGAAAGCTCAAACTTGTTTTTACGCATCCAACAGGTAAGGTCTAAGCAAAAAAAGTTAAGAAAATCTTAAATTTATTATTATCCCAGTATTTTGTAGCAATAGCTACAGTTTTATCAGTTAAGATGGAATTAATCGTTCATCTCCTCAAGCTGGTTAAGCCTTCGCTACCACTTTCTAGGGAGACGGAAGTAGGGATTCGTCCTGAAGGAACGCGCCTCGCCCAACTCCATTACTTTTGAGGCGAAAACTATGCATTTGTTTGGCACATCGCTTAACGTTACCGCCCACCCAGCCCTCGTAACGCCGACATTGCGGCCCCATTACTTGGGTGGAGCCGCTAGCTACTCTCGTGACAGGCGAGAATTGCAGCTTGTGATTCGCGATCCTGATTCAAAAGAGGTTAAAACTCTCTATCCGACGGGGGACGTTTTACAAGGACATTTAAATTACATTTTTGTGTTTTCAGACCGGAAAGGGAATTTCTATACTTGGCGCATACAAAAGGAACATCCAGAAATATTGCCAAAAATTCATCAAGACTTAATCGGTACAGGTTTTTTGACTAACGGAGGAAGTTACAAATATCGGAGAATTGAAGAACAGGTGAATTTTATGAAAAAAGCCTGCCAATTAAATCTCCGGGTCATACCAGTAATTTACACGGATAACTTTGGTATACTATCACCCTTTATTCAGGGAATAACTTATCACAAATATTTACTTTTAGGAGGAATAACAGCCACAAAGAATGTTTTAGATAATATTAGAGTGTCCCATAAACATAATATTGTTTATGGGGACAGGTGGGCAAAGAATACCATCGTACAACAAGACGAGTCAATTATAGAAATTGACTTTGATATTGAATTAAGGGGGGAGATTGCCAAGGAATTTGAGATGGCTCAACTCCTTTATCATATCCTCTTGTTTTCAAGTAGACGAAGGGAAATGCTAAAATTTTTAGATAATTATTTACGAGACAATCAACTAGATTTGGCTCAATATGATATTTTTGTAGTTAAAAAGATTTTGTCAAATTATGCCAATTACTTTGCCGATCAACCTTCTGAAGGAATGTCAGGAGGAATAAGGCAAGAGATAGCTGAATTAATAAAAATGTTATCATTTTATTCCAGGCAAGAAATAGTAGCGCAATGATTAAGGCAAGGAATGAATAGGGCCAGGGCTCGGAACCAATGAGGCATTGCCGATCTGGCGAAATAGGCTAGAATAAGAATTATGTATAAAAAGAGTGTAAAGGCATGAGTAACAAGGTACAAAAGCCGGAGTCAGAGTGGAAACAGCAGCTCACACCGGAACAGTTCCAGGTCACCAGGAAGAAGGGAACAGAAAGAGCCTTCACAGGAGAATACCACGACAACAAAAAGCCAGGAACTTACAAATGCGTGTGTTGTGGTAACGACCTGTTTAGCTCAGAGACAAAGTACGATTCTGGCACAGGTTGGCCGAGTTTCTCGGCACCTATCAATGAAGAAAACGTAAAACAAGAGGATGATGGCAGTCTGTTTATGCGTAGAACAGAGGTTCTATGCGCTGCATGTGATGCCCACCTCGGTCATGTATTCAACGATGGTCCCGCACCAACAGGGCAGCGCTACTGCATGAATTCTGCCTCGCTCAAATTTGTTAATGAACCTCAAGCGAACGCAAACGGTTGATTGCAGCCACTAATTCAAAGCGACGGAACATGGCTAAATCCCCTTCAGGAAAGGGGGTCAAAAGATCCAATCCCTTTGCCTCAATATCTGCCATTATGCTATCCAGGATCTCGGCTAGGGTGTGCTGCCCGTCCAGGTATCGCTGTTGGGCATAGACCATCGCCGTCGCGATCGCCCGCAGTTGTCCTGCCTCGGCAATCTGTTCAACAAAAGACAGGTCAATGTCGTGCCTGTCGAAGACGAGGGTGTCTACATCGCGGACTTTCCACTTCACCGGGTACTGACTGCGACTAGGGTTGAGGCTCTCAGGTGACAAGACGCGCGGCGTGAGTGACCCAAATTGCTTGCCGCCTTCTGAGCGACGCTCCGTCGCATAAAGGCTTGCAATCTCTCGCGCCCTGGTAGTTACCTCCTGCGGTTGGAAATTCTCCATCGCAATCACCGTATCCGCCACGTCAAAGTAGTCACCACTGCCACCAATTACCAAAACGGTAGATACCCCATAGTCTGTATAGAGCTGGCGAACCTTGTCAATGAAGGGTGTGATCGGTTCTTTATCCTTAGCAATCAACAGTTGCATGCGGCGATCGCGAATCATGAAGTTGGTCGCAGCCGTGTCTTCATCTACCAGCAGCAGCCGGGTTCCCGCCTCCATTGCCTCTACAATGTTTGCCGCTTGCGAAGTACTGCCACTGGCATTCTGAGTAGAGAACTGAGTCGTGGACCGCCCTTGGGGCAAATGATTGATAAACGGCGAAATATTTACACTCGTGATGCTGCGACCATCTTCCGCCCGAATCTTCACGGCGGTTGGATCGGTAACCACTAGTTCGCGTCCATCAGTGGGAACATGGTTATAGACACCTAATTCGATGGCTCTGAGCAGGGTAGATTTGCCATGATAGCCACCGCCTACAATCAACGTCACCCCGGCTGGCACGCCCATCCCTGTAACTAAACCGCGATTGGGACAGCGTACTTCCACTCGCAATGCATCTGGGGACTGGAAAGCCACGACTTGATCTTGGAGCGGACGCTCGTCCACGCCACTGCATCGGGGTAAGACCGCACCATCGGCAACAAAGGCGACTAATCCTTGCTCCGCCAGTTGTTGTCGAATCCCATCTGCATCTTCAGCAGTTTCAATATGACATTGGATCGCATCAGCATCCAAATTGCGATATTTTAGGGTACGCTCCACCAGTTGCGGCATTTGGTCGCACAGCATCTGGGCTGCCTCCTGTCCGGCGATCCGGCGACCAAAGGCAGGTAGCCCAATAACGAATCGCACTTCGACAAACGCATCGGTGATGAATGCTGCGCTGCGCTCCAGGATGGCTTGCCCTGGACTGGCAATGCCAATTAGTCCACTATTGCCAGTGCCACGTCGCTGACTGATGGTTCGCGCTACGTGGTCGAACTGGCGAGTCAGGTAATCGCGCAGCGCTATCTCCCGGCTACGCGTGCGATACAGCTCACGGGGAAAGCCAGCGATTTCCTGTGACAACTGCACCCGACACTGACTGGGGGTGGCAAAGGGATCTCCCTGGACGCGATCAATAATCAGGGTGAAATCTACAAAGGCATAACGACCCTGAATGACTTTGTAAGCCTTATAGCCCCGCTGTTCAAGCTGCAGTAGCTGCTGACGCAGATTCGCTTGACTCGTCATCTTCGTTAGTCCCCATTAATTCATTGCCTTACTGCTATAGTTTATAATTGAGAAGATTTTGTCATTTGAGCCAGCTGTGACAACACCGAATGTACCTGTTGCTTTGACGATCGCGGGGTCAGATAGCGGTGGTGGCGCTGGGATTCAGGCGGACTTACGCACCTTTGCCTTCCACTGTGTCCACGGTACTAGCGCTATAACCTGCATAACGGCACAGAATACCGTGGAGGTGAGGCGGGTTGATGCCTTGCCAGTGGCAGCTGTTGTGGCTCAGATCGAGGCAGTGGTTCAGGATATTGGCGTACAAGCTGCTAAAACGGGGATGTTGCTGAACCAGGAAATCATCGCCGCCGTAGCAGAGCAGGTAGAAGCTTTAGGGATTAATAACCTGGTGGTCGATCCGGTGATGGTATCGCGCACCGGTGCCCAGTTGATTGATGATGCGGCAGTGGCGACGCTTCGGCACGTTTTAATCCCCAAAGCAGCTATTGTGACGCCCAATCGGTACGAAAGCCAGCTGTTGAGTGGCTTGGAGATTCATACTCTCGATGACATGAGAGCTGCCGCGATGCGCATTCATCAACTGGGTGCGAAGGCTGTCTTAGTCAAGGGGGGAGGAATGGCAGGCAATTTGCGTGGTGTTGATGTCTGGTTTGATGGTCAAAAGCTGGAAACCTTGACGACAGCGCTAGTGGATACGAAGAACACCCACGGTACTGGTTGTACACTTGCAGCAGCGATCGCAGCTAATCTCGCACGACAGCAAGACAGATTGACGGCTGTGCGACGAGCAAAGGACTATGTCACTACTGCCCTAAAGTACGCCCTCAACATTGGTAAAGGGCAAGGACCCGTGGGACACTTTTTTCCGCTCTTACAAATGGGCGAAAAAGAAAGTTTCATCGACTAGTCGTTCTTCTGAGCTTCTTGAAGAAATAGAATTGCTAGTCTTTTATAGGTACCGGGGCCAACATATTGAGGGTAGGTGTGAGACCTGCTGTAGACCCATACCAGGTTTTCCCCGTCAAAAATCCGGATGTCTTCAAATAGACTTTTACATTTGGGTTGAAGAGACTTGGCAGTATTTAAGGCATCTGTCCATCTTTCAAACTCTTGGGAGAAACCACGGGTTATCACTTTAAACATCACTCGTTACTGAGGGTTGATTGGTGCGTATAATCAGCGCATAGGTAATTTAAGTCAAGGGGGCGTATGGACGTTCGGACTCGCGCTTACAGGAGAGAACCAAAGACAGCCTTTGAAAGTAGCGGCTATCATTGTACAATACGAAGATGCGACTATGTTGTTAGCAGAGGAAGTAAGTGCGTGCGGTTGGTGAAGAATTGTTAAAAGCATTATTTAGAGTTGTGTTAATTAAGTTTTTGAAACACCGATTGAACCGAAATCTTAATCAAGGCTATAGTTCCTTTAGCCTCTTTCTTAGGGTAGAGGGACAGATTTAGCAATAAGGTTAGGCTGAGGAAAACGTTTTAGCTTCAGCTGAATATTTAGTAAAAACAAGAACTAAGTAGTTTGGATATAGTGACCTGATCAGCCTTAATGACTTTCAAAAACCTGTCAGTTATCAGTACTTATACTCTCGGAAGCTATTGTATTTTTGTGTATTCTTGACGACTGAAGTTAGTACGACTCTGCTTAAGAGAACCTGCCCCCAAATTCGGGGGCCAGAATGAAGCAATACTTGACTTGGAGAAAGAGAGAAATGAATACGGATTATATCAGAGCTAAGGTTAATCTTCTACGGGGTTCGACACCTCAAGAACGCGAGCGGTTGATGATTTCTATCGGCGTGTGTGCTGGATTACTTCCAGCCCGACAGAGCAGTGCTCAACTTTCAGCCCAGAAACAGCACGAAATCCAGTCTTGGTTGAAGCAGAACGCTGTCATGCTCAAGTTACAAAAACAGCGACAAGATGTCTGGCCCTAGCGTTCTATCACTCTGGTCATTGCTCAAAAATTCCCATGGGACCGAGACGAATTGTCAAAATTTCTACATCAGTAATCGCCTGATGTGGCCCGTTTTGGGTGTTGGCAGGTGTGAACCAAAAAGTACCTTTTTGGCATTCGCGCCCACCTGTTTCAACGATGCCGTCGAGGACATAGACGTACTCATCGCAAGGATGAACATGAACTGGAATCACTGTGCCAGCAAACATTCGTAATCTGTGAATCGAGCCTTGGGGAACGGGTTCAGCCAGAGGCAAAAGCTGGGTGCCTGGGAATTCTTCCGGCGTCATCCAATGCTCTGAGTTAGTGCTGATGAAAGTTGATGCACTCATGATGAAAAGCCCTCGCCACGACGGGCTTGGTAGTTTTGGTAGGTAGCCCGCTTGCGAGCCCGCTTCACGTCTCTGGATGCCAAGTCCGTATCCAGATCCGCCAGGGCTTTGAGTTCCATCGCCATCATCCCAGAGGCAGGGGCAGTCATCATCTGGACTCTGGCTGCTTGCAAAGATGCTCCGGCGGCGGCAAAGTCACCCCGATCTAGACTTCTCACGGCTTCCTCTTTGGCACGGGCTGCCATCAGTCGGGCGACCTGTTGCTGCACCTCTGGATTTAGCGGAAACTCCTCTAACTGTGCAAAGGGAACCGCTGGCAACTGGAGTGTCATACGTTGGACTTGCCGCTGTTCCTGGTTGGGGTCATTCCAGGCAAGCCGGAAGAAGCAGAGGTCGGTCGCCTGAGTCATGGCGGGCACCTTCAGCCGCATCACCACCTCAATTGAGTTGCCTACGACTAAATTTGGCAACTGGTAGTCACCTTGCCGATTCACGTCGAAGTCGTTGAACACATCAACGACTTCGACACCTGCTTGCGGCTCAATTCCCAAGCTAACGGTATGACCGACCGTTGCCATCAAGCCTTGCAGTTCCGTTTGGAAAATTTCGGGCAGCTGTTGGGGGGATTCAATGTAGTAATAATTACCATCCCCACTGCGGGCGATCACCTCCAGCAAATCCTCGCTGTAATCGTTGCCAACGCCCATAGTGCTAGTGCTGACGCCCCGTTTTGCCAAGCCGTGGACATCCGAAGCGATCGTATCTGGATTCGTCTCGCCTACATTTGCCAGTCCATCCGAGAGTAGGAGGACTCGATTGATCTGTTCTGGATTGAGATATTGACTGACCTGCACTCCCCCTTCCAACCAGCCAGCATGGAGCGCCGTGCTACCCCTGGGTTGAATGCCTTCAATTTTGCGAGTGATGCTTGACTTCTCGATGGCGGGCGTACTGGGGACAAGGGTTTCCACTTGGTCATCAAAGATCGTGACACTGACGCGATCGCTCATTTGGAGCTGTTGCACTGCATAGCACGCCGCCTGACGTGCCGACTCAATTTTCTGTCCGCTCATCGAACCCGAACGGTCAATCACAAAGCCAATATTCAGCGCCGGTCGTTTGAGATCGATGGCTTGGGCGGGGGGAACAATTTTGACTAAAAGATCTAGAGTGGAGGGGCGGTCTGAGCTAACCACAGGGCGAAGTGGGATGAGTTCAATTTGAGGTAGATTCATCTTGATGATCTCCGGTTGGTGTAGACAGCAAGTTTTTGACTGATGTATTGCAGTAAGTTTTGTTGCTCTTGAGGGCTACTGGGATAGGTGAAATCTTCTCGGACATGAAGTTCCAGACCGGGCAGTACCTCTAACCTTGTCCATTGGGATGGGGCTGGCGGCTGGCTTTGAGCTTGATTGGCAAGGCTTTGAGCTCCGGTCGTCCTGGGGGTTGCAGTACTTGATGGTGGGGCAGAGCCTGATTGACGCTGTTGAATCTGTTGCAGAAATGCCAGTGCTGGATTCGCCGGTGTGACTGTTAGCTGCACTCCTCCTTGCAGCAGTGCCTCCAGTTCAGAATTGTCTGTGGAGGTAGGCAGCCGATTAATCGCACTGGCACCATAACCCGTAGCTAAGAGTCGCCGCACCAGCAACATTTGTAAAAGATGGCGGTAGGTGTAACGAGCTTCACGCCCTGACTTAAGCGGCTCATCGAGCATTTCTAAGCTACTGTAATGCCGCACTAAGCGAGGCGTTACCTCCTCTCGCACTCTGGTATTTGCCGGTGTTTCTGGCAAGAATTGCGGGAGGAGATCGTTCGTGACCTGGACAAATTCATCCAAGGACCAACTGGGATGGCTCTGTGCTAACTGCTGCAGATTTGTCATACCGGCAGTATATCTATTACATACCGAACTGTCAATAACAATGCCTGCTGTAAATAATTAGCAACACGCTTTTTCTTCAGGTTGCGGGGATTCTAAAAAGGAAACCAACTGGCTGAGTGGTTGCTGAAAAAATATTTGCATGCACAGGAAGCGGTGGGGTATAATGAGATGTCTTAGCCAGATAGATCTTCAGAAATCAGTGGCTGGTGGTTAGCGAGCGGCCGTTGGCAAATATCGCATCAAATGCTGCGTTCGCCATTGTGCTGATTATGGTTACGGTGTTTGGTGCTGGGTATTTTATTGTGTGTCCACGATTGCAAACACGTTAAAAAGGGTATTACCCCTTTTTAACGTTAAGTCAGGATATCGGTTGACCCATGAAAGGTTGAGTCCAAGGCGAACAGCTAGGAGACATTATCGCCGCTTAGCAGAGCGACGCTCACGTTCTTGGCGACGGCGATCGCGCCATTCCGCAGCTGTCAAATAAGCAATGCCCCCGGTGACAACTACCAACAGGCTAAAGGCAGCTAAAACAAGAACATTCAGAATTGGCGTTTCCACTTTAGTTTTAGAGGCCGTTGCGACCCCAGACTACCATTGCAATTGACCAAGTAAAGGTAACCAGCAGTGTAACCCAACCTAGCGTCAAAATTTCCATAATAGTGAGTTGAAACCAACTTTACAAAACGACTCTAAGATTTATCATACTTCGAACTGAAGGTCGATTCGCGCTCCAGAAGCTACAGACCTTAACTCCTCGATCACTGTTACCTTAGTCTATTTTGGCGTTGCATAATAGAGAGATGAATTGAGGCTATGTACTGTGCACTGTCCATACTGTCAGTCTACGGAGATTCGGAAAAATGGTAAGCGGAAAAATAAACAAAATCACATCTGTATACGTT
>JAABUZ0100008047.1_pt1 | contig 12541 bp, 11 predicted proteins | sample 5562091 | NCBI WGS metagenome assembly JAABUZ01 (sample SAMN12813069, study PRJNA571459) | rock metagenome | isolation source: Antarctica rocks | place: Antarctica: Victoria Land, Linnaeus Terrace sud | collected 2015-12-21 | reverse complement strand
TGATCGTCTGCAGGTACGCGTGCTGGTAGGGGATACCGGCGTCCCCGACCGTCTTGCCGCGCAGCTGCGCGACACTGGTGACGTGCTTGGCGCCCAGGGAGACGATCGAGGTCAGTGGCCGCTGGACCAGCGCGGCGATCGACGCGATCGCCAGCCCCTTGTCACGGGCCAGCATCACCTCGGGCTCGTAGGAGACGGCGAGGTCGACCCTGCCCGCGGCCAGCAGCTGCAGCGGTGTGGCCGGATCGGTGGGCACCTGGACGTGCACGTCCAGGCCCGCGGAGCGAAACGCGCCGGTGGCCAGGGCGCGGTACAGCCCGACGTGATCGGGGTTGGGGATCCAGTCCAGCATCACCCGCAGCGATTGCCGTGAGGCGCCCGGCGGGGTGATCGTGTCCTTCTTCTCGCCGCAGGCGGCCAGCGCGAGGGCGGCAAGGGCAGCGGTCAACGAGATCAGCAGGCGTCGTGTCATGAGGATGGTCTGTCTCCGGGAGGTTGATGGGTCCACGGCAGGGTGAGCCGTTCGGCCAGGGTGAGCAGGGCGAACAGGGCGATCGCGAACAGCGAGAGAATGACGACGGACGCGTAGGCGCGGGCGGTGAGCAGCTGGGGGATGGACTGCTCGAACAGGTAGCCGAGTCCGGAGCTGGCTCCGGACTGCTCGGCGAACACGGCTCCGATCACCGCCACGATGACGGCGATCTTGGTTCCGGTGAACACGCCGGGCAACGCGGCGGGCAGCTCGACGTGGCGAAACGTGCGCCACCGTGAGGCGTCGAAGGTGCGCATCAGCTTGATCAGGTCAGGATCGACCGCGGCCAGGCCGGCCAGCGTGGTGATCACGATCGAGAAGAACGAGACCAGTGCGACCACGACGAGCTTGGGCAGCAGCCCGAAGCCGAGCCACAGCACGAGCACGGGCGCCAGCAGCGGCACCGGGATGGTCTGGGAGGCGATCAGCAGCGGGTAGAGCGCCCGGCGCAGGCTGAGGAAGAAGTGCATCGCCACCGCGATCGCCAGCGCGGCGATCGCGGCCACGAGGATCCCGAGCAGCACCTCACCGGCGGTGACCACGAAGTTGCTCCACAGCAGCCCCCGGTCGTCATACAGCGAGCCGGCCACGGCGTGGGGAGAGGGGAGGATCAGCGGGTCGGCGCCACCGGTATCGACATACGCCTCCCAGATCCCGATCAGCACCGCCAGCAGCACCACCGTGCGCCACGATCCCAGCACGCGTCTCACGCGCTCATCCCCAGCGCGGCGTGGACGCGCTCGCGCAGATCCTGTAGGCCCGGTGCGGTCCGACGGCGCGGGTGCGCGAGCGCCACCGTGATCTCGGCCGCGACCCGGCCCGGGCGGGGGGAGAGCACGACGACCCGGTCGCCCAGCAGCACCGCCTCCTCGACATCATGGGTGACCAGGACCACGGTTCGCGGCTCGGCGGCGAGCGTGGCGGCCAGCCACGCCTGCATCTCGGCCCGGGTGATCGCATCCAGCGCGGCGAACGGCTCGTCCAGGGCGAGCACCGGCTTGCCGGCCAGCAGCGAGCGCAGAAACGAGACCCGCTGACGCATCCCACCCGACAGCGCGGCCGGATGCGTCTGCTCAAACCCCGACAGGCCGAAGCGCTCGAGCCACGGGGCGGCCGCGGCCCGGGCCCGGGCGCGGTCCAGTCCCCGGGCCCGCAGGGCCAGCGCCGCATTGTCCAGCGCTCCGAGCCACGGCAGCAGCAGGTCGCGCTGGGGCATCAGCGCCGCCGGCTCGGTGCGCACGGTCCCTTCGTCGGGAGTCTGCAGGCCGCAGATGAGCTCGAGCAGCGTCGTCTTGCCCGAGCCACTGGGACCGACGACGGAGACGATCTCACCCGGCGCCGCATGCAGCGAGACACGGGCGAGCGCGGGCACCGGTCCTCGCCGCCCGGCAAAGGTTCGGCTCACGAGCTCGACGTGCACCCCGCGGGAGCCGTCACGCTCGTGAGGCTCCACTGACGGAGCCTCCACCATCATCTCGTCACGCTCCCTCCGCGGGCATTACCCCACAGGTTCGAAGGGTCAGCGCCGGGTCGGGACGCTATCTCAGCCGGCCTTCCGCCAGCCCCCCTGGTTGTCAATGCGACCTGAATGTTAACGCGACCGGCGACGGCGGCGGCGCGGTGAGATATCGTGCCGCCGATGCGCCACGCGACAGGGGCCCGCCGTCTGTGCATCGTGGCGCTGAGCATCGGCGTGTGCATGCTCGCGCTGCTCGCCGCCACGGCACTGGCCTCGGCCGCCACCGCGCCGGCCAGGGCCGCCCCGCGTCCCGCGCCGGCTGCCACGCGCCCGACGCCGCCCCGCCTCGGCACCGCGATGGGGATCCTGCCCCGCCTCGGCGCTCCCGAGGTCGCCTCGGGCCAGAACATCCCCGTCGTCTACCACGGCGGCCCGGTGATGCGTGACGTGACCATCCACACCGTCTTCTGGGCGCCCCCCGGCTACCACTTCGACGGCTCCCCGGGAGCGGGCGCACCCGGCTATAAGGCGATGGTCAAGCAGTTCCTCGCCGACGTCGCGCACGACTCGGCGGCTCCCACGGGCGTCTTCTCGACGCTGACCCAGTACCACGACGGCGCCGGCGCCGGAGCGACCGCCGTGCATTACGACCCGGCGGTGAACTCGGTCGATCTCAGTGCCCCCTATCCGCGTCAGAGCAAACAGTGCGCGTCGCCCTCGAGCGTGGCCACGTGCGTGACCGATCTGCAGATCCAGACCGCGCTGGATCACCTCATTGCCACGTCGGCCCCGGGCGCCCGCGGACTGGGCAATCTGTGGCTGGTCCTGCTGCCCCCCGACGTCGACAGCTGCCTGAACGCCGGGGCCTGCGCCAGCAACGCGTTCGCCGGCTACCACTCGCTGTTTGACCTCGGCCACGGCCCCACGGTCTACGCGCCGATCCCAGATCCATTGATCGAGCTGACCCCGCCACCCGGCTCAGATCCCCAGGGCAACCCCGAGGCCGAGTCCGCGCTGAACACGATCGCGCACGAGTACGAGGAGGCGGTGACCGATCCCTACGGGACCGCGTGGATGGACCCCAACGGGCTGGAGACCGGAGACAAGTGCGAGCACGGGCCCCAACAGGGCGCCCCGCTGGGTTACGCGCCCGACGGTTCCCCCTACAACCAGGTGATCAACGGTCATCAGTATCTGCTGCAGGACATGTGGTCAAACGCCGCCACCGGCTGCGTGCAGAGCTCATCGGCGACCGGATCGCCGCTGCCCCTGCACACCGTCGCGCTGCGCCAATTCAGCCCCCTGGTCAGCGGACGCCTCGGCGCGCGGCGCCGGGTGCCGGTCACGGTGACGCTCGTGCGAGGCCTGAATCCGATCGCGATCGGGCGCACGACCACGCGCGCCGACGGCTCCTGGGGGCCGGTGGCGCTGCGCGGTCCCGACGGGACGCTGCACGCGCCCGGCGATGACCGCGACGGCGTGCTCGTCAGCTACGGCTTCGGCCGCGGCGCCCCCGCCCCCGAGCTGATCGCCACCGGTGACGGAGGCAACCCGTTCACCCAGTCGGGCACGACGGGCTGGTACATCCTCGATCACTTCGCGGCGGTCGAGTCCCACCGCGTGGCGATCGGACCGTGCTCGCAGGTCGGCGTGCTGTCGCTGCGCGTCGGCGTGTCGCTTGCCCGGCCACCGGTCCCGCTGTGCAGCACCGAGACCGACGTCGCCACCGTGCCGACCGCACGGATCGCCCTGGGCACGCCCGTCACGTTGACGAGCTCTGACAACCGCTCGGTCAGCCTCGCTGAGCCCAACGGCGCGCTCGTCTCACTGTCGGTGACGCTGGGCGAGCCCGGCGCGCTGCCGGCCCCCACCGGCCAGTCGGGAGCGTTCGCGACCGGCTTTCCGAGCTGCACGGCGTTTCTGCGCATCCGCTCGGTGCGCTGCACCGGCCTGGTGGCGGGCGCGCGCTACCGGATCGCCTCGCGGGCGATCCACGCCGGCCGGGACGGAACCTTGTTCGCGGGTGGCCTGGCATTGCGCGCAGGACGGGCGCTGACGCTCGTCAATGCTGCCGGCCGCCGGCTGACGACTCTGCACGTCGCCCATCTACGCGTGGACCTGATCGGCTCGCAGACCGTGATCGCCTCGGGCATCTGCCAGCCCGGGGATTTCTACGGACCCCCGCTGACCCACGCTCCGACCGCGAGCACGGTCGGCACCGGCCCCGGTGGTGGCGGCACCGCATGCCCGGACAGCGGCCGCGCCAAGGGTCTGTCCACGGCCGACATCGCCCTGACCGACGACCGCAGCGGAGGCCAGACGGTGACCCAGGTACCGACGATCGCCTCGACGGCGCCGCAGCAGGACGACACGCTGTACGGCCGCTTCATCGCCTCGGCACAGTCCAGCCTGCCCGGCGCGCACGGGTCCACCGCGGCGGCCGGCACGCCGATCGCCCTGAGCATCCGTCCTGCCGGATCATCGCACCGGGTCTTCTACGCCGCCAACGTCGATACCCGGCACGGGATGCCGGTCCCGGCGCTGGCGCCGGGTACCTATACCGCCACGTGGGTGCTGCACGACGCCAACGGCGACACCCGCACGACGACCACCCGTTTCACCGAGCAGTGACGCGTGCGCGGCCTCGCGCGACGGTCAGGTCATGACGGCGGTGGACAGGACACGCACGAACTCCTCGAGCTGATCGGTGCGCCAGCACTCGAACGCCTGGCAGTGCTGCTCGTAGGCGGAGATCACCGAGTCCCCGTAGTTCCAGTACAGCCGTGGCTCGGGGTTGAGCCAGAAGGTCCGCCCGGCGCGGGCGGTGATCGCGGCGAACACGTCGTCGCGCGGAGGCCGGCCGTTGGTCCGCGCGTCCCCGAGCACGATCACCGTGGCTCGGGGGTTCAGCTCGTCCTCGATCAGGGCCAGGAACTCGGTCCACACCCGTCCGTAGTCGGTGTAGCCCGAGATGTCGGCCACACCGGCGTCCTTGGAGACCGCCTCGGTCGCGGCCCGGAAATCGCGCTCGCGCTCGAACACCTCGGTGACCTCCGAGATCCGCTCGATGAACACGAACGAGCGCAGCTTGCGGAAGGAGTCGTGCAGGGCGTGCAGGACCGAGAGAAAGAACGTGCTCGCGCTCGTCACCGAGGTCGAGACATCACACAGGACGAAGATCTCGGGCCGTCGCGGCCGGCGCGGGCGGTATCTGAGCTCGATCGGCACGCCACCGGTCTGCAGCGAGGCGCGCATCGTGCGCCGGACGTCGACGTGAGCGTGGCGGGCGTGGCCCTTGTGCTCCTGGCCCTGGCTGGCCAGCCGCCGCTTGAGCTGGGCGACGACCCGGTGCACGCTGGCGAGATCCTGGATCGGTCCGCTGGGCAGGGCGCGGTCCAGCTCGGTGAGCGGACGCTTGGGCGGCAGGCTCGCGGTGCGCTCGATCATCCCCCGCTCCAGCTCGCGTCGCAGCTGCTGCTCGAAGCGGCGCAGCTGGTTGCGGGGCACGCCGTCGCGACGTGGATCATCGGCGGGCAGATCGGGCTGGGGCTCGGAGCGCAGCCCGAGCGCCCGGCGGATCCGCTGCACGTCGACGCCGAGCACCCCGGAGCCCTCGCCCCGCCCGAAGGCGGCGATGGCCAGCCGGGCGAGGTCGCGCAGGGCGGCCTCCGAGCCGTCCTGCAGCGCGGCGGCGATCTGGCGGCGCAGCTCGTCGAGGTCGACGTCGAGGCTCTGGGCATTGCCCGCCGACCCCTCGCTGATCTCGCGGCGTGAGGCTTCGGCCTCGGCGGCGCGGAAGAAGAAGCGCTCGAACACAAGCGCGAAGATGCGCGCATCGTCAGGAGACTTGGCCAGCGTCGTCGAGAGCGCGCCGCGGAAGGCCTCCTGGTCGCTCCACGCGATCTGCTCCAGGGCCGCGAATGCATCCAGCAGCTCGGAGGTCCCGACCGCCATCCCCTCCTCGCGCAGCTCCTCGGCGAACGCGAGCAGGTGTCCGGGTAAGCCGCCGGGGCCTCGCTCGGGGATCCGCGCGTACAGCCTGCCGGAGGTCGGCGGACCGGCCACCGGCGCTCAGGCCGCGGCGTCTTGGCCGGGGGCGCCCTGGAGCGTGACGCCGACCCGTGCCGCGACGGTATCCAGGTCGGTGCGGTGCTTGACGATCACGCTCATCGTCTGGCGGAAGGTGTCGGCGTCGATCTCGGTTGCCCCGAGCAGGATCAGGGCGCGGGCCCAGTCGATCGACTCGGCGATGCTCGGCGGCTTCTTTAAGTCCAGGTCGCGGACCTGCTGGATGATCTCGACCAGGTGCCGGGCCACCGTCGCGTCCAGTCCGGGGGAGTGCAGCCGCACGATCTCCAGCTCATGTTCGAGCTCGGGGTAGTCCAGCCACAGGTACAGGCACCGGCGCTTGAGTGCCTCGGTCAGCTCGCGCGTGTTGTTGGAGGTGAGCAGCACGACCGGCTGGGTGCGGGCCTCGATCCGGCCGAGCTCGGGGATCGAGATCTGGAAGTCCGAGAGCAGCTCGAGCAGCATCGCCTCGAACTCCTGGTCGGTCTTGTCGATCTCGTCGATCAGCAGGACAACCGGCTCGGGGGAGGAGATCGCGGTCATCAGCGGCCGGGAGAGCAGGAACTCCTCGCCGAAGATGTCGGCCTGCACATCCTTCCAGCCGGTGTCCCCGGAAGCGCCGTCCTCGCCGGCGGTGCCGGTCTGGATGCGCAGCAGCTGCTTGCGGTAGTTCCACTCGTACAGCGCCTTGGCCTCGTCCAGTCCCTCGTAGCACTGCAGGCGGATCAGGCTGCGCCCGAGATAGCGCGAGAGCGCCTTGGCCAGCTCGGTCTTGCCGACTCCGGCCGGACCCTCCACCAGGACCGGCTTGCCGAGCTTGGTGGCCAGAAACGAGACCAGCGCGGTGTTCGCGCCCGGCAGATATCCGGCGGCGCGCAGGCCGGCGCTGACCTGTTCGATGGATTCGGGGAGGGGGGCGGGCATGGCGGGGATGGACGGCGAGCACCGGAGCGCGACCGGCGTGTGCCGTCCGCCTCAAATATAGGGTTCATCGTCAGGATGGTCCTGCTCATCGCCTCACAGCACACCCAGCTGGTCTCCCTGATCGTCGTGATGGTGTTCGGCCTGGTGGTCGGGGTCCTGGGTCATCTCGCCCAGGCGGCGTGGCTGATCCTCACCGGCATCCTGATCATCGGCGGAGTGAGCGCCTACTTCTTGATCTACGTCCAGGCCGGGCGCTGAGTGCGGCTCACTCGGGGTGCTCGAGCGGGATCGTCAGCTGCTCGTCGGGGCCGGCGACACGCCGCACGGTCGGCGGCTCGGGGGGATCGTCGAACCCGATCGCCCGGGCGTCGGAGCGGCTCAGGCCGTGGGGGACGTCGTCACGGGCTGATGGCGCATCAAACGGCTGCCGGGGCTCTGCTCGGGACGTCGCGGGCGCCCGCCGCGGCGGCGGCTGATGCGAGTTCGGGGTCACCCAGCCGGCATCGGGGTCGCCGTCGACGGCGTTGGGCCGGTTCGGGCGCTCGGGCCGGTTCGGGCGCGCCGGACGGGCTGGGCGCGCGGGGCGCGGTGTCTGCGGCGAGCTGGGCTCACCCGGCAGCGGGGGCTCCGGCGTGTGCTGCAGACGGATCCGCTGGCCGGCGTAGGCCAGCAGGCCCGCGAGCCCGAGGGCGATGAAGATGCCCCACTCGATCCCCGAGGTCGTCACGAACTGGGCGTGGCCGTCGGTCCCGGACCGATCGAACATCCGCCAGAGGATGAGTACGCCGGTCCAGACGCCGGCGCCGGTGATCACGCCGCCATCCCCACCGGGGACATGGAAGGCGCGGCCCTCGGCGCGGGTGAACAGCAGCGTAAGCACGGCCAGCGAGACGAGCAGGACGGCCGCCTCGACGAACGAGAACGCCGCCCACCCGGTCAGGGTCGCGCTGGGCAGCACGGTCCTGGCGCCAAAGCCGGTGGGGATCACCGTCTCCTGGTACCAGGGCAGGAACAGCGTCGCGAACAGCCCCGCCGCGGCGCCCGCGGCGAGCTTTCGTTCGGGTCCCAGCGCGCGCCACGCGAAGCGAAGCCGGCTCCCCGCCGAGCGCCCGGCCCGGCTGGCGGTGCTACCGGACTCGGCCACCGCTCAATTGTAGAACCGGGGGCGGAGGGTCAGGCGTGGCGGGCCGCCTCAGAGGATGGGGATGTCCTGCACGACGCCGCGGCCACCGGGCCGGCGCTCGGTGCGCTCCAGGTACCAGTCGATCAGCGCCCGCAGGGCCAGCAGGAGGTCGCGCAGGGCCTCACCGAGACGGCGCTGCAGCTCGGGAGGAATCCGATCACGCAGGGAGAGGACCGCCTCGAGCAAACGCTCGAGCTCACCCTGGGTGGACGGGTCAGCGGGCGGATCGGGCTGGGGCGGCTGCCAGCCCGCGGGGGGTGGCCGGCGAATCGCGGCTGCGGCGGCCTCGGCGATCAGCCGTTCGGCTGCCTGCGAGGCACGATCCAGACGCTCCTCCAGGCGCCCGAGCAGCTCATCCCCGGGCAGCCCCGGGGGGTCCGGGCGCTCAGCCATCGAAGCGCACCTCCAGGGCGCCGTCCTCGAAGGTCGCCGCCGCGGGGGTGTAGTCGGCCATCGCGGCCGGCAGCATGATCGTGCGCTTGTGGCCGTCGACTCCGACGATCAGCTCGAGGCCGATCTTCTTCAGCGAGATCGCGCCCTTGTCGACGAAGGGCAGCGTCAGGCGCAGGCGGGCACCGTCAGCGTCGACGTCGAGCTGCTGGGTGACCGAGGCATGGAGGATGGCCGCGGGGTCGTGCGCGACGAACAGCGCCTCCGCGAGCCGATCGAGCATCCCGGGGCCGACGACCTCCTGCTCGAAGTACGGCGCGCGCAGGACGGGGACCGGCGCGAACGCCGAGTCCACGAGCTCCAGGTGCTCCTCCTGGACCCGCCGCCAGGCGGCGAAATAGTCTCCGACCCCGGCCGGGAAGAGCCGGTTGACGATCACCGCGTCGGTCACGTAGTCGTACAGGTTGAGATAGGTGAAGGTCCGCATCGCCTCCCCGATCACCATCTTGTCGGGGTTCATCACCAGGCGGATCGTGCAGTGGTCCCGATCGCGGAGGATCTCGTTCATCGCGATCAGGTTCTCCGACAGGCGCTGGATGTCGGAGAACACGGCCGGGCTGGGTAGCGGGATGTCCAGCAGCGAGCGAGCCAGGGGTCGGGCGGCGGCGAGGATCTGCTTCTCATAGGGGAACACCTTCTCGATCCACCAGCGCGCGAGATCGGGAAACGAGAGCAGCCGCAGGGTCTCGCCGGTAGGTGCGCAGTCGACCACGATCACGTCCCAGCGGCCGGACTCGTTGTGGGCCTGCAGGCGCAGCAGCGAGAAGAGCTCATCCATCCCCGGTGGCACGGTCAGCTCCTCGGCCGAGATCCGGTCCACACCGCGCTGCATGAACAGCTCGCCCAGCCAATCCTGAACGCCGGACCAGTGGCGCTCCATCTCCTGTTGGGCGCTCACCTGCTGGCCCCAGAGCTGCTCGGAGACCTGAGCCGGTTCACCGGCGAGCTCGCAGGACAGTGAGTCGGCCAGGCTGTGCGCCGGATCGGTCGAGATGACCAGCGTGCGCAGTCCGGCGGCTGCGCACCGCCGCGCCGTGCCGGCGGCGACCGACGTCTTGCCGACGCCACCCTTGCCCGTGTAGAGGATCGTCCGCGGTCGCATCGGGCGAGTCTATGGATTGGCGCCGGGGGTGGCGCCCGCCGCGGGCCAGGCCTGGTGACCCTGGCGCAGGCTCAGCGGCTGATCTGCATGCTCCCGGTGATCTGCTGTGGGTTGCCGGCCTGATCGGTCGCGGCCAGCAGCACGCCGTAGGTGCCTGGCCGCGACAGCGCCGGGACGGCGAAGCTATCGGTGCCGTACGGGAAGCTCGCGCTGCTTGCGAACACCGTGTGGGTCCCCCGGGTGATGGTGATCGCGACCCGCGCGAGCTTCGAGAGCTGGAAGCGCAGCCGGGTCGGATGTTTCGCGCGGCCCCGGAGCGTGAGCTGAGCGAGCGCCGGCGGCGTGGTCAGATCGGCGGTGAAGTGCTGGGCCGTCGTGCAGTAGACGGGGGAGCCGGTCAGCGTGCACAGCTGGGAGAGAAACCCGGTGACCAGCTGGTGGTAGCCGAGGTCGTCCTCGCTCCCGGGCTGATAGAGCGACCACGCGCCGGTGTCAAAGCTTGGGACCTCGGCCATCGCCTCGGTGTTGCCGGCCGAGAACAGCGCCGCGGCGCGGGGGTCGCCGCTGACCTGGGCGTAGGTGTCCAGGCCGATCAGCGTCTGCAGGAAGGCGTTGATGATCGAGGTGCGGGGCGCGAACGTGTACTGCAGGTAGCGGGTCCCCGACGGTGCCGGCACCTGGACACCGGACGGGGGCGGGGCGGTGAACAGCGCCAGCGCCTGAGCGGCCACCGACAGGTAGCTCGGATCCTTGAGGGCCAGGTAGGCGTGCGACAGGGCCTGCAGACCCGTGGCCTGGGACATCGCGCTCGTCCACGGGGGGCGGCCGCCGTCGAAGCTGAAGTAGTACTCCCAGGCAAGGTTCGAGCCGCGCCACGCGGCAAGCGGGATCATCTCGGCCATCAGCTGCTGCAGGGCCGGGTAGCCGACCGTCCCGGAGGAGTACAGGCCGTTGGCGCGGCCGAACGTCCCCAGCACCTGGAGCTGGATCCCCTGGCCCGCTGGTGCAGCGTCTGGATGACCGCGGTCAACTCGGTCCGGCGGGTGCCGCGCAGGCGTCGTTCGGTGGCCAGCGCCTGGGCGAAGGTTGAGCGGTACAGGGAGTAGGCGCCGGAGGAGATCGCGCCGTCGCGCAGCAGCCGGGCGAGCTCTGAGGTGACCGTCTTTCCTGGCTGTTTGACGCGTTGCCGACCGCGGCTGCGCGCGACGCCCGCCCGCGCGGCTCGGGCATCGGTGTGCGCGGTCACGGTCGTCGGTCGTGGGGCCCCGCGGCGATCGCGTGCGATGCTCCGCACGCGGCTCGCGGCCGGGGCAGGCGTCAGCGCCGGCCTGCTGAGAATACGGGTCGTCGCGAGTTCTGGCGTGTCCGTGGTGGCCCAGGACCAGCACCGGAGCGGCCGCGGCACTGGAGGGCAGGACCAACAGCGCCAGCAATACAGCCGCGCTCCTGCGCACCTCTCCGATGCTACATTGGCGCCAGTGCTGATGCGAAGCATGAGCAGGACGTTGCATGCGTAGGGGAGCCGGGCGCCGCTTGGCCGGGCTGATCCTCCTCGCCGGCCTCGCGCTCATGGTCGCCGCCTGCGGCTCGAGCTCGCGCTCGAGCTCCGCTCAGGCCGGCTCCCCCGAGGCCCAGAGCCTGCTCACCGCCACCTTCTCGGGGTCCCACGCGGTCAGGAGCGGGGTGCTCGGCTTCAACCTCACGCTCACGCCGTCGGGCTCGAACACGATCAAGGGCCCGATCTCCCTCGGGCTCGACGGTCCCTTCCAGAGCCGTGGCGCGGGCAAGCTGCCCGCCTCGGACCTCGCGATCTCGATCGACGCGCTCGGCCACCATGGCGCGCTGAGCATCGTCTCCACCGGCACCGCGGGCTACGTGACGCTCCAGGGCGCCGCCTATCAGCTGCCCGCCGCCTCCTATCAGAAGCTCGCCTCGAGCTTCGCCGGCGCCGGAGGCGGCATCGGCGGCCTGGCCAAGCTCGGGATCAGGCCCCTGCACTGGCTGACCGCCCCGGCGATCGTCGGTGCCGACAGCGTCGCCGGGACGCCGACCACCCACATCCGGGCCAATGTGGACGCCGCGGCGCTCCTCGCTGACGTCTCGACGCTGCTGTCCAAGGCCGCGGCCAGCGGCGCCACCGGCACAGCAGCGCTTCCGACCACGCTCTCCGCGGCCACCCGCCAGAAGATCGCCGCTGAGATCAGGAACCCGACCGTCGACCTCTGGACCGGGAACGGTGATCGGACGCTGCGCAAGCTGTCGATCAACCTCGACCTCCCCGTGAGCGGCACGATCTCTGGTCTGCTCGGCGGGCTCAGCGCGGCGCATGTCGCGATGACGCTGCAGTACGCCAACCTCAATCAACCCGAGACGGTGGCCACGCCGAGCAAAGTGCGGCCCTTCTCGCAGTTCACCGCGAAGCTGCGCAGCATCGTCGGCGTGATCCAGGGCGGCCTGGGCGCCGGTGGACTGGGGTCCGGGTCTGGGTCGGGGTCAGGTGCCCCAGCCGGCTCGGGGTCAGGTGCCGCGGCGGGCACCGACAAGATCCCGGGTGGCGCGGCGCACGTCCAGAAGTACAGCGCATGCATCCAGCAGGCCGCTGGAGACGTGACCCGGATGCAGAAGTGCGCAACGCTGCTGCGCGGCGGCTGACCGCGCCCGTGACCTGCGGCTGAGCGGCGCCCCCTGCGCGCCAGTGACCTGCGGCTGAGCGGCGGCCCCCGCGCGCTGACGAGGGGGTTTAGTCCTCGTGCTCGGCGTCAGGCTCGAGCTCGGCTTCGTCCTCGACCTCATCGTCGCCGGCGGTCAGCGCGGTGCTCTCCT
>JAABUZ0100008046.1_pt1 | contig 12543 bp, 8 predicted proteins | sample 5562091 | NCBI WGS metagenome assembly JAABUZ01 (sample SAMN12813069, study PRJNA571459) | rock metagenome | isolation source: Antarctica rocks | place: Antarctica: Victoria Land, Linnaeus Terrace sud | collected 2015-12-21 | reverse complement strand
CGTTCTTCGACGGACAGCAGGTGTTCGACCTCGAGACGCAGGCTGGGCTCAACTACACCCGGTACAGCATGACGACGACCGCGACGGGTGCGGCGACCGAGATGCGCTTCGTGGTCGAGAACGACCCGTCGTTCTACCAGCTCGACGACGTGAGCGTCGCGCCGGCCGCGACGACGACGCCCGAGCCCGCGAGCGCGGCGCTCGTCGGGGCCGGGCTGCTCTCCCTCGCCGCGGCCGCGCGCCGGCGGCGGGCGTCGTGGGCCTAACGCGCTCCTTCCGGAGCGCTACGTGCCCACCCACGATCGCGCCGTAGCCGCGGCGCTCTCGCGCCGCGAGTTTCTCGCGAGCGCGGCCCTCACCACCGCGGCCGCCTCCCTCGGCTGCTCGCACACCCCCGAGCGGATCCTCACACCCGGCGCGGGGGCCGCGGCCCCCGCCCGGGCCGCGGCGACCCTCGCCCTGCCGGCGCCCGCGCAGTCGGGGATCGACCACGTCGTGCTGGTGATGATGGAGAACCGCTCCTTCGACCACCTGCTCGGCTGGCTGCCGGGCGCCGACGGGCGACAGGCCGGGCTGTCGTTCCGCGACCGCGCCGGCGTCGCCCACGCGACGCACGCGCTCGCCCCCGACTTCCAGGGCTGCGGCCACCCCGACCCCGACCACTCGTACGCGGGCGCGCGCGCCGCGTACGACGGCGGCCGCTGCAATGGCTGGCTGCAGGCTGGGTCTAACGACATCTTCTCGATCGGATACTATCAGCAGCAGGACCTCGCGTTCCTGGGCCGGGCCGTGCCCGACTGGACGACGTCCGACCGCTACTTCGCGGCGATCCTCGGGCCCACGTTCCCCAACCGCTTCTACCAGCACGCCGCGCAGACCGACCGGACGGGCGACACCTTCGCGATCTCGACGCTGCCGACGATCTGGGACCGCCTCACGGCGCGCGGCCTCGCCGGGCGGTACTACTACACGGACCTGCCGTTCCTCGCGCTCTGGGGGTTCAAGTACCTGCCGATCGCGCGGCCGGCCGCGGATTTCTTCGCGGCGTGCGCGTCGGGCACGCTGCCCCAGGTGTCCTTCCTCGACCAGAGCTTCGTCGGCGAGTTCACCGGCACCGGGAGCGACGACCACCCGCACGCGGACGTGCGCGCGGGCGAGCACTTCCTCAACACTGTGTATCAGGCGGTGACGCAGGGGCCGGCGTGGGAGCGGACGCTCCTCGTGATCAACTTCGACGAGTGGGGCGGCTTCTTCGACCACGTGCCGCCACCCGTCGCGCCGATTCCGGACGCGGACCGCGCGGCCGGGTTCCGCGACGGCCTGCGCGGGTTCCGCACGCCGCTGCTCGTCGTTTCGCCGTACGCGCGGCGTGGGTACGTCGGCCACGAGGTGATGGACCACACGTCGGTGCTGCGCTTCATCGAGTGGCGCTGGAACCTCGACCCGCTCACGGTGCGCGACGCGGGCGCCGCGAACCTCGCGACGCTGCTCGACCTCGGGAACCCGCAGCGGCGGGCGCCGCAGTACGCCGTGCCAGACGTCACCGGCACGGTGTGCCTCGCCCTGCCGTTCCTCGCGCGCGCGGCCGACTCGGGGCGGGCGGCGACCGCGGACGCGGGCGCGCCGACGGCCGTGTCGCGCGGGGCGGAACAACGGGCGGCCCTTCGGGCGCTCGCCGAATCGCACGGGTTCGCGGTCGGCCACTGATCGCAGCCGCCGCGACGGGCCGCGACACGACCGTTACCGGGCCGTCGGCGGACCGCGACGGAACGCGGCCACGTTAGTCGGGGTCGGCGGTGCGCGCCCCGCGCCGCACGGCCCCACCTCGCACGACGCCTGCCCCCATGTCCCGCCCGAACCGGCGCGCGCGCGCCGCCGGCACGGTCCTCCTCGGCGCCTGCCTCGGCGCCGGCGGCTGGACGGCCGCGCGCTCGCCCGCACGACCCGACGTTGCACCGGCCGCCGCGCGCCGTTCCGCGGCCCCGCTCTGGCGCGTCGACGCGGGACTCTCCACGCACCTGCGCGCTCGGGTCGCGGGGCGGCTCGCCGAATTGGACGCGGCGCTCGCGCGCCTCGAACGCGCGGACACGCCCGCCGGCCGCCGCGCGGCGTACCGCGACGCGCGCACCGAGTACAAGCGGCTGGAGGGCGTGCTCGCCTACTTCGCGCCGCCGGTCGCCGCGGCCCTCGACGGGACGGAAGCGGACGAAGGGGACGACAACCCTGACGCGGGGCGCGTCGTGACTCATGGGTTCCCGCGCGTCGCGCCGCACGTTTTCGGCCGCCCGGACGCCGCCCGGACCGCCGCGGCGGGCGCCACCGTGCGCGCGGAGGCCACGCGCATGCGGACCTTCGTCGCCCAATTCGGGGCCGCGGTGCCGTACCTTGCCGTCGCCGACGCGGAGCTCCTCGACGTCGCCCGGCTCGAGCTCGCCCGCGTGAGCACGTTAGACATCGCGGGCGTCGACGCGGGCGCGCCCGACGGCGCTATGGCGGACGCGGCGGCGGCGCTCGACGGCGCGCGCGCGCTCGTCGCGGACGCGGCGGCCGCCGCCGCGGTCCCCGGCGCGGAGTCGCGGGCGGCCGACGCGCGCCTTGCCGCCGCGGCCGCGTACCTGCGCGCACACCGCGATTTCGCGGCCTTCGACCGGTTCGCGTTCGTGACCGCGTACGCGAACCCGGCGTTCACGGCACTCGCCGACGTCGCAACGCGCGTCCCGGCGCCTCGCGTGCCGCTCCGCCGCGCGTGGCCCGGCGGCGGCGCGAGCGTGTACGACGCGCGCGCGTTCGATGCGATGGCGTATGCCGCCGCCGACGCGCCCCGGCCCACGGCGGCGTGGGTCGCGCTCGGCCGCGACCTGTTCGCGGAACCCGCGCTGTCGGGCGACGGCGCACGGGCGTGCGCCTCGTGCCATGTGCCCGCGCGCGGGTTCACCGACGGGCGCGCACGCGCGGCGGGGCTCGCGGGGGCTCGCCCACTGCGCCACACGCCGCGGCTCGCCTACGCCGCGTGGCAGCCGGCGCAGTTCGCCGACGCGCGCGCGGCCACGCTCGAAGACCAGATCGACAGCGTGCTCGCGAGCCCGGCGGAGATGGGCAGCTCGGCCGCGACGGCGGCCGCGCACCTCGGGCGCAGCGCCGAGTACCGGCGCCGGTTCGCCGCGGCGGGCGGCGGGCCGGCGGCGGGCGCGGTCACGCCCGTCGCGGTGCGGCAGGCGCTCGCCGCCTACGTGCGCTCGCTCGGCCGGTTCGACTCGCGCTTCGACCGGGCCGTGCGCGGCGAGACGATGCTCGCCGCCGAGGAGCGCCGCGGGTTCAACCTGTTCATGGGGCGGGCGCGCTGCGGCACCTGTCACTTCGCGCCGCTGTTCAATGGCACCGCGCCGCCGGACTTCGCCGCGTCGGCCGTCGAGGTGATCGGCGTGCCTCACGTGTACGCGCCGGGCGCGCCGGGCGCGCCGGCGCGCGTCGACTCGGACTCCGGCCGCGCCGCGCGAGACCGGCTCGACGGGCACCTGCACGCGTTCAAAACGCCGTCCGTGCGCGGCGCGGCGGCGGGCGGTCCGTTCATGCACAACGGCGCGCTCCGCACGCTCGACGACGTCCTCGACTTCTACGACCGCGGCGGCGGCGTGGGGCTCGGCGCCGACGTGCCGAACCAGACCCTCTCCCGCGCACCGCTCCACCTCACCACGGGCGACCGCCGCGCGCTCGTCGCCTTCCTCCGCGCGCTCGCCGACCCGGCGGACGCACGCGTTGTCGCCACTCACTCGTCCGCCCAACCCCACGCCCGATGAGCATCCGCCTCACGCCCCACCCCGCCGCCACCGTCGGCACCCTCGCCGTCGCCGCGGCGATCGCCTCCGCCGCCTGCACCGACAGCACGTCGCCGACCGCCGCGTCGGGCGATGTCTCCAGGGTCAACCACCTCGTCGTCATCTACCTCGAGAACCGCTCGTTCGACAACACGTACGGCGAGTTCGCCGGGGCCGAGGGGCTCGGCGCGAGCGCGTCGCACGCGACGCAGGTCGACCTCACCGGGACGGCGTACACCGCGCTCCCGCAGGTCACGGGCTCGCCGCTGCCGACGACCCTCGCCAACACGCCCTTCGACATCGGCCAGTACGTCCCGCCCTCGACGCCAACGCGCGATCTCGTGCACCGCTACTACCAGGAGCAGCAGCAGATCGACGGCGGCAAGATGGACAAGTACGTCGCGGTCAGTGACGCGAAGGGCCTCGCGATGGGCTACTACCACACGGCCCAGCTCCCGCTGGCCGCCGAGGCGGCGAAGTACACGCTCGCCGACCACTTCTTCCACTCCGCCTTCGGCGGCTCGTTCCTGAACCACATCTTCCTCGTTGCGGCCGCGGCGCCGACCTTCCCCGGCGCGCCGGCGAACCTCGTCGCCAAGCTCGACGCGAACGGCGCGCTCGTCACGGACGGCGCCGTCACGCCTGACGGCTACGTGGTGAACACGTCGTACACGGTGAACGCGCCGCACCCGGCGAGTGCGGCCGCCGCGACGCTCGTGCCCAACCAGACGATGCCGACCATCGGCGACCGGCTCTCGGACAAGAACGTGAGTTGGGCCTGGTACTCGGGCGGCTGGAACAACGCGTTGGCCGGCACTCCCGATCCGACGTTCCAGTTCCACCACCAGCCGTTCGCCTACTTCGCCAACTACGCCGATGGCACCGCGGCCAAGGCCGCGCATCTCAAGGACGAGACCGACTTCCTCACGGCCGCGCAGTCGGGCACGCTCCCCGCGGTCTCGTTCGTCAAGCCGTTAGGCGTCAACAACGAGCACCCGGGCTACGCCGACATCCTCACCGGCGAGAACCACGTCCTGCAGCTGATCAACGCCGTGCGGAACGGGCCCAACTGGAAGGACGCGGCGATTGTGATCACCTACGACGAGAACGGCGGGTTCTGGGACCACGTCACGCCCCCGACGGTCGACAAGTGGGGGCCGGGGACGCGCGTCCCGGCGCTCGTCATCTCGCCGTTCGCGAAGAAGGGCTACGTCGACCACACGAGCTATGAGACCGCGTCGATCCTCGCCCTGATCGAGAAGCGCTACGGCCTCGCGCCGCTCGGCACACACGACGCGCAGGCCGCCAACCTGCTCGGCGCGTTCGACTTCTCGCAGGCGCCCTGACCGCGGGAGCGCCGGGCGGCGGCGAGCCGCCGCCGCCCGGCAACCGTCCTACCGCCCGAACCCGTACTTCACGCCGAGGATGAAGCTGCGCCCGTAGGTCTCACGCTGGACGCTGTAGGTCGCCCCCGGCGCGCCCTGATAGAAGCCGAAGACCTCGTTGTTCAGGTTGAGCCCCTGCAGCTGCAGCGAGACCAGCGGCGTCACGTTCGCGATGATCGACGCGTCCACCTGCCCGTGCGGGTAGAAGTACGTGTCCCCACTCGCCGTGCGCGTGCCGTCGCCGTAGCTATAGATGCTCGCCCCCTGGTACTGGTACGACGCGCGCGCCGACACGGGCCCGAGGTCGTACGTGAGGCCGAGGTTCGCGAGGTTCGGCGCCTGGCGTGCGAGCTGGGCATAGCGCTTGACGACGGGACGTCCGAGGTTCGCCGCGGTCGTCGCCGTGTCGCCGAGCAGCCCGACTTTCGACTCGATGTGCGTCCAGTTCACGTCGACGCCCAGTCCCGCGAGCGCGCCCGGGAGGAACAGCAACCGCTGCGTGTACTGCACCTCCGCGCCCACCAGGTGGCCGCTGCCGCCGTTTTCCGGCTGGCGCCCGTAGTAGCCCTGGAAGTCCGCCACCGGACCCTGGTAGACGAATTTCCGCAGGAAGATGAAGTCCGCGATCCGCTTGTAGAACACGCCGCCCGAGAGCACGCCCGCGCCGGGGAAGAAGTGCTCGCCTAACAGGTCGTAGTTCCAGGCGTGCTGCGCCTTCAGGTCGGGGTTGCCGCTCGTGAGGTTGTTGAAGTTGGTCGCGCAGCCGGTGCACACGGTGCCCTGCAGGTGCGGCGCGAGGTCGATGTAGTTGGGCCGCGCGATGGCGCGGGTCACCGCGAACCGTACGTTCGACTGCGCGTCGAGCGCGTACCGGAGCTGCGCGCTCGGAAAGAGGTCCACGTAATTCTGCGATCCGGGCACGGCCGTGATCACGTAGGCGCCGCGGGTGCCGTCGGCGTTCTGCGGGCGCGAGGCCACGTTCCCCGTATAGCCCGAGTGCGTGGCCTCGACGCGCAGGCCGACGTTGACGCGCAGCGGCCCGAAGTCCGTCGTGTTCATCCCGTAGCCGCTGTAGACGCTCTCCGTGCCGCTGAAGCTGCCGACCTGGTTGCGGACGACGTTCGTCGTACTCTTGAACAGGCCCGGATTGGCGTCCTCGAACCGCTGGATCGCGCCGACCGCGGGCACGGGGCCGAGCGTGAAGCCGGGCGCGACCGCGCCGTAGTAGTTCGGGTCGGTGAAGCCGCTGAGCATCTGCGCCACGGTCGGCGCCGCGGCAGTTCCGGTGTACGCGTAGCTCGAGCCCGTGTTCACGTAACTCTTCCGCTCGTCCCGGATCTTCGCGCCGAACTTGAACGTGCTCGGCCGGTCGCCGCCGTTCGCGCCGCCAAGCGCGTAGTGGACGAGGGCATTCACCTGGCCGCCGTCGTCTCGCCCCGTCGTGAGGCCGCCGATGGCCGAGTAGTTCGAGAGCGCGTAGTTGGACGCGTTGAGTGCCGCGGCGGAGTCGGACGCGTTCGCGAAGCGGTAGCGGGGCGTGTTGACGTTCGACCCGTTGTAGAGGAGCGGCACGCCGTTGCCGTCGGGCCCGTTGTACGTGAAGTCGTGGAAGCGATAGTTGCTGATCGACTGGCGCGTGCCGCTGAAGTTGCCCGAGTAGTCGAGCTCCACGCGCCCGGCCGGGACACGACCACCGGCCGTGAAGCCGAAGAGCCGCTCGATTGGCGTGCGGTTGGACACCTCGCGCGTAAACTGCGCGCCCGTGCCGACGCCCTGCAGCCCGTTGGCGAGTTGGGCGGAGTCGCCGTTGGTCGCGATGTCGTAGCGGTAGCGCGTGCCGAAGTTGCGGAAGTCGCTGTACAGCCCGCGCAGGAACACCGAACTGCCGCCCGCGAAGCGGTAGTCGACCGCGCCGCCGCCGCCGGTGCGCGTCCGCCCGTAGACGTAGTCGCGGTGGTCCCACTCGACCGGGTACGACCGCCCGGCGTCGTCCACGTTCCAGCCGCCTTCGAGGTCCTGGATCGAGCGGTTGTTGCGGTCGTACGAGGCCCCGAACAGCACGCCCAGCCGCTGCTCGGCCCCGAACCGGCCACCGTAGGTGAAGCTCGTCTGCGCCTGCTTGGCGCTGAGCTGCGTCTGGTTGCCGCCCTGCAGGGCGACGTACCCGCGCGGGCGGCCTTCGGGCGTCTTGGTGACGAGGTTGACCGACCCGCCGATCGCGTCGGCGTCCATGTCGGCGGTGAGCGTCTTGGAGATCTCGACCGCGCCTAACAAGTCGCTCGGGATGGCGTCGAGCTTGGGGACGCGGCTGCCGGTCTCGGTGCCCGGGACGTGCGCGCCGTCGATCGTGACGTTGGAGAGGCGCGGCTCGGTGCCGCGCACCTGCACGAACTTCCCCTCGCCCTCGTCGCGCTCGGTCGAGACGCCGGGCATGCGCGCGGCAGCCTCCGCGGCGTTCGCGTTGGGCAGCGCGCGGATCTCGTCGCCGGACAGCGTCGTGACGATGTTGGCGGCCGTGTCGCGGCGGACGATCGCGGCCTCGCGCGTCTCGCTCAGCCGCGGCGACGCGCGCACGACGACGGCGGCGAGCGTCGTGACGTTGGAGCGCAGCCGGAAATCGCGCGTGGCCGTCGCGCCCGCGCCGACACTGAGCGCGGCCGAGTCGGAGCCGAGGCCGACGCGCCGGACGACGAGCACGTAGTCGCCCACCGGCACGGCGTCGATGCGGAAGCGGCCGGTCGCGTCGGTCGTCGCGCCGAGGCGGGTCCCACGGACGAACACGACGGCGCTCGAGACGCCCGCGCCCACGGTGTCGACGACGCGGCCGGTCACGACGCCGGCGGCGGGTGTCTGCGCCGCGAGCCGCGCGAGCGGGACCGCGGTCGCGACGGCGAGGACCGCGCCCGGCACGAGGGCTAGCGCGGCGGCGAGCGGCGCGCCGACGGCGGGGCCGACGCGGACACGTGCGGCGCGACGCTGCCGGCCACGGAGAGAAGAGCGCATGAGCAGAGACGGGGCAGGGGTGACGCCGGGCGCCGACGACGGGCACCCGGATGACGCCAACCTGCACCTCCGCCATCACGCGCCCGCATCGGGACGGCTACGAATGCGTCACGGGCCGCCACGCCACGTGATCATTACGCCGACGCTTCACGTGCAGGACGTGGGCGGAAACACCGGCCACCCGCTGCCTAACCGGGCGCCCCGGCGAATTCACCAGCAGTAGTAACATGCGGGACAGCCGTCATAGCGGCACAGGTCCAGCCCGCGTAGCCATCCGCTTGTATCTATAGCGCGAGAAGCACCAGTTCCTCAACGCGTTATCCCACGGCAGCGTCCCAACGCATGGGACACGGATCCTCTGGTCGCGCTGGCCCAGGAGTGAACGCCGCGATCGAGAGGTGATGCGGCTGCGCGGCCCGGAACAACGCGACCCGAGCGGTCAGCGTCGCCGACGCATCAGCACACCCGTCATCGCCAGACCGGCCAGTACCAGCCCGTACGTCTCCGGTTCCGGCACGACCGCCGCGCCCGCGATCGCGACGCCGCCGAGGCGCTCGCCGGCCGCCGCGGTCTCGAGGACGCGGAATGGTGAGGCCGACCCGTCGGCGTTCACGGTGATCGTGACCAGCTCGTTCGGGTCGGCGCCCAGGTCATGCCCCGTGTCGTTCGAGGTCGTCGCCGTCGTCGCCCAGAGCTGAAACGAGCCGTCGGGATTCGCCAGACCGGTGAGGTTGCGCAGGCCGTCGGTGAAGATGTTCCAGGGGAGCCCCTGGGAGTAGCTCGCGTGGCCGATCAGTCCGGCCGAGAACGTCGCCACCTTGTTCCAGCTACCGCCCTGCAGCTTGTACTCGCCGAGGCCGGCGTTCGCGCCGCCGGTGATCGTGCCGTCCCCCTCGTCCGCGACGAACAGCGTGCTCGCGTCGCCGAACCAGAGGCCGAACGGATGGGTGGACACGTCGGGCTTGCCGGACGTCACCGAGAGGAAGCCGGGGAGGACGGTGATCGGGGTCGTCGCGGCGGTGGCGGCGGTCGGCAGCGTGCCGGCCGTGCCAACCTGGTAGACGGTGTTCACGCCGTTGCCGCCGCTCCCCTTGGTCGCGTACAGCGTGTTGTTGTACAGGGTGAGGCCGCGGAAGTTGTCGTCCTTGCCCGTCTTGTCCGCGGCGACCCCGAGCTGCGCGATCGAGAAGCCCCGTTGATAGCCGTTCGTGCTGCCGAACACCCCATTCACCTGACCGACGACGGTCGTGTTGCCGCTGGTGCCCCGGGCGATCATCTGGACGCCGGTGTTGTCGCTCAGCGTGCTGAAAACCGTGCCGGTCGCGAGCGGGCTGCTGTTGGCGGAGTTGCCCGCGTTGCCCGCCATGTAGAAGTTACCGTTGGTCGCCAGCACCGCGCCGCGCCCGTTGTTGCCGCTGTAGGCGTTGACGGAGGTCGAGGTAATGGCTCCGGTACTGAGGTCGAAGACGCCGATCGCGCGAGAGACGGTTGGCAGCGGGTTGGCCGCGTTGGTCACCGGGTTGCTCGGATCGGTGAAATAGGCGGTGTTGGAGTTGGACACGTCCAAGGCGTTCAGGGGCGCGGCGTAGCCCATGAAGGTGACGAGCCGGCCGTCCTGCGAGACGTTGAGGCCGAGCTCGGACTTGGAGGAGAAGCTGGTCACCAAGGGAACGTTAGTCCCCGGCGAGTAGCTCGAGAGGATGGCGCCCGTGAGCGTGCGTCGATCGATGACGATTCCGGTCGTCACGCCGAACGATGGATCCGGTGTCTCGTTCTTGAACACGTTGACGAAGCTGCCGTCACCCACGGCCAGCGCGCCGTTCGGGAGCACGGTCTGGCCGGGTGTGATCGAAGGGATCGCAGCGCCGGTGGGGTAGACGGTGCGCGCGACGATCAGGGCGGGCTGGGCGTGTGCCGACACCGCCGTCGCAAGGGCGGCAGCGACCGGCAGGACGAGCAGCGTGGGGCGATGCGACATGGTCCTCCTCCGTTCCAAGGATGGCTCGCGGCAGAGGCCGCGAACCGGTGGGCTCGCGTGGCCACGCGGCGCCGTGCGGCACGGCTGCATGCCGGGGTCGCGCAAACCATACGCATCGTCGGCCTCGTCGCGGCGGCGAACTCGTCACGATTGGGCCACAGTGGCCGCACCCTGCGCTGGCCGGGCTCCGCGAGTGGCGGGACGGCCGTGCGGCCCGCACTCGGGTACCGCTCGGGTACATCGGACGACGTCCGGTGCGGACCGCGGCCGAGCCGCGTGTACCGGCAACGGAAGCGCCCGTGAGAAACGCGACCGACCGGACCGACACGTCGTGTGCACGCGGCCGGGGCGCAACCGACGGCTGGCGAAAGACGACGAGGCGCGGCCACAGACGACCGAGGTGCTCATGTGCGCCGCCATGATCGGCCGCATGCTCGGCCGGCTCGCACCGTCCCGTTAGACATTCCGAAACACCTCGTGAGAGCTCAGCGGCCTGCGGACCGGCGGTACGCTATGGGCGGTGAGAGACCGGAACGCCATACCCCTTTTAGATTGGATGCCGCGCGGACCGTTAGGCACCAGCCGGGATTTGGGGCGGGCGACACGCATCCGGTAAACGACCCACGTCCACGACCCTCGTCCGGCGAAGTGAGCAGGTCGAATCAGCGAGGTTGCGGCGACGCGCGGCCGTCCGGCGCGGGCCGCGCGGGGTGCCGATGCGGCGGGCCAGCCGAACCGCTTGGCGCTCGCACGCAACAGCGCACACACTGACGCGCCACGCCGACGCGCCAGTTCGGCCCGGTGCCGCCCGCGTCGACGGCGTGCCTGGTCCCCTGGTCGTGAGGTGTCCCGTGCTGGACGTCCGGAAACTCGCCGCCATCGACGTCGCCCTCCTCGGGCCGCTCCTCATCCTCGCCGAGTTCGGGACGGGCGTCGTCGGCGCGCTCGCGCTCGGAATCTTTGCGGCCTTCCGGAGCCGCAGCACGCCGGGCGGTCTGCTGGGTCCCCGCCGGCAGTCCGGCCATCGTCCACGCCATCGGTCCTGCCTGCGCTGGAGAGGGGACCAAGATACGCGCGGGTCAAGTGCGCGGAAGTGTGTAGATCGCTTCTGGGGTGCTGCGGTTAGGCGGCGCGCTGCCGCGTGACGTTGTGGACGTTGACGGTGGGCGAGGCGGGCACGACGTAGCAGCGCTTCGCCCACTGGTCGTTGCGGTCGGCCGCGAGCGCGGTGGCGAGCCGGAGGAAGCTGGCCTCGCTCGGGAAGATGCGGATGACGCGCGTGCGGCGGCGCACCTCCTCGTGCTCGCGCTCCAAGGCGTTGGTCGTGCGCAGCCGCCGGCGCGCCTCGGCCTCGGGCAGGGCGTAGAAGCCGAGCGTCTCGTGGCGCGTGGCGTCGAGCCACTCCGCGACGGCGGGCAGCGTGGGGCGCAGCGTCGTGACGAGCTTGGTGCCGCGCGCCTCCGCCTCGGCGCGTGTGGGCGCGGCCCACGCGTCCCGGAGGCCGGCGAGCAACTCCTGCTGGCGCGCGGGCGTGGTGACCTTCGCGCGCGCGTTGCGGAGATAATGCACTTGGCAGCGTTGATGGATCGCGTCGGGGCAGTGCCGCTGGAGGGCTGCCCGGAGCCCCGCGTGCTCGTCGCTCACCACATAGCGCACGCCGTGGAGCCCGCGCTTCGTGAGGTCCCGGAACAGCGCGCTCTAGGTCTGCGTGCTCTCGCCCCCGCCCGTCCAGCAGCCCAGGTACTGGCGGTAGCCGTCGGCCCCGACGCCCACGACCCACAGCACCGCGGTGCTCAGCACCTGCCCCTCGCGCCGGATGCGCTCGTAGTGGGCGTCCACGATGAGGTAGGGCATCGCCTGCGCGTCGAGGCGCCGGGCGCGCCAGGGAGCGGCCTTGCCGCCCGCGAGCGTCGCGTCCAGGCGCTTCGTCGCGCTGCTCACGAGCGAGGCGCTCACCGTCTCGCCGCAGGGGAGCGCCTGCGCGCCGCTTCGACCACCTGCCGGACCTTGCGCGTGGACACGCCCTGGAGGTAGCACTCGGCGAGGGTGCCGAGCAGGGCCTGCTCGTGGCGCTGATACCGGGCGAACACCGCGGGCTCGAACAGCGACTCGAGGGCGCGCGGCACCCGCAGCTCCAGGCGCCCCACGCGCGTGACGAGCGTGCGCGGGCGCGAGCCGTTGCGCACCCCGCGGCGCTCCTCGGTGCGGGCGTACGGCGCGGCGCCGAGGAACTGCGCGAAGTCGCGCTCGAGGGTGGTCTGCACGAGCTCCTGGACCATCTGGCGGAGGGCGTCGGGGTCGGCGCCGCCGAAGGCGCCCGTGAGCGGGCGCACGGCGGCGGGCAGGGGGGCGGGTGCCGCTT
>JAABUZ0100008044.1_pt1 | contig 12546 bp, 11 predicted proteins | sample 5562091 | NCBI WGS metagenome assembly JAABUZ01 (sample SAMN12813069, study PRJNA571459) | rock metagenome | isolation source: Antarctica rocks | place: Antarctica: Victoria Land, Linnaeus Terrace sud | collected 2015-12-21 | reverse complement strand
CACCGCTGCACCTGCGGGGTAGGATTCTCACCTACATGGTCATTCAGTTTTCAAGGTTCAAACCTTGCGGCTAATCCTCAAAACCCTTGAGGGTTTTAGTTTCTAGCCAACGAATCGCACATCTCCCGGCATCTTTGGACTACGGCTGATGCTACTGGGGTCAGTCCGACCAAGATCCTGGGCAATCGTCGAGATCACCACTTGCGCTGACATTAGCCCAGCAAGGGCGGCAATAAGATTGTATCTGTTGCTGCCAGTCCTGGGCCACCCGCCGCCCCGACCAGACTCTGCTCTGGCATTACTGCTCACTCTGCTTGAGGTGACTTTTCAAGAGTAGCGAATTATATCCTCAAGCGGTTGCGGCAGCGCTCTCATAAGCAAAACTCATCAAAACTGGCTGGAACCCTGATGATGTCGTGGAGCGGGTGGCGACGGATTGATAAGTCTGGTTTAAGTGGGGCGCTCGGGGTCAGGCTGGCAACGATAGATTAAGGGGTTGAGCGATTTACACCGGAATAGTGTAACTTCCCGGTGTAAGATAAATTTATGAAAATTGACCGTCACGATCAAGCTAAGATTTTATCAGCTGATGAGCTATCCCGGCTGTTCACCGTTGGGTTGAAATCAGCACGCTCACGGGCTTTGTTTGGAGTCTGTCTCTACACTGGCACTCGCATTGCTGAAGCCTGCTCACTCCATACTAAGGATGTGTACGCGATAGATGGCAGCGTCAGACCCCGCGTAACTATCCGCAAGGGGACGACCAAGGGTAAGATAGAAACTCGCTCTGTCCCGGTCAATCCTGATCTACGGGCGTTGCTGTCAGACTACTCTTCATCTAAGGTCTATCTGTTTCCAGGGCGTCACGGCTTGGGACACATCCACCCAGACTCGGCCGACAAGATTCTGCGGGCAGCTTTCATCGAGTTGGGCATTGAGGGAGCGAGTACCCACAGTTTTCGCCGCACCAGCTTAACTCAAATGCACAGAGCGGGCGTACCGTTGAAGGTGATTCAAAAGATTTCAGGGCATAAAACCTTGTCGGCTTTGCAAAAATACCTAGAGGTGCTAGATGAAGATTTGGAGTCGGCAGTCTCAAAACTCAAATTCTGACGCCCTCACCAACGCGCAATAGCTCAAACCAAACCGAATCTGGAGCTACCGCTCATGAACAGTTCAACAACTTTATTAGAAGATTATTTTGAGTTTTTGTCCCCCGATGACATTCGCCTAAAAGGGCATCGCATTGGCATTGACAATGTGATTGACTATTACCTGACTGGATGTAGACCTGAGCAAATTCAATCACATTTTCCCTCACTTTCCTTAGAAAAAATTTACGCGACTATCACCTACTACCTGCACAACTTTGAAGAGATGGATGCGTATATGTCGCGATTAAATTCCTCGCGAGAACAACGCTACCAAGAATGGCTAACTGCTGAACCATCGCCTGTGATCAAGCGTTTAAGAGCAATCCGAGATGAGACCCAGCCTGCGGAATTCCGCATCTCGTCTTGCCTACTCAGGTTTTCGACACCTCAGACCTAACAGACTGTTTTTATTCGTTCCTCTCGTTTGATTGTTTGTTCCCTTAGATGGATTCGATTTAACCGCCAGAACCCCTTACTCATGCCGTTGTTATGAGCTAACGCGGCGGGGTACTAATCTCTGGCGTGGTCAGGGTTGCTTGCGCGTGTTACGCCCTGCCAGGTGATAGGTTACTTTTATAGAATCTGTTTCATCCTAGGAACCCCCTGTTAGCACCAGTGTCAACCCGTAATGGTTGTCTGATTGCACCCTGTTCCAGGCTTCAGTCTACAAGAATCGAGCTTGTTCGCTGCTGGCAGATAAGGAGTCACGTCAGAGTTTAACGGGTAGGGCTTACACCTACATCAATCGGGAAGTTCAGTCTAGACTTGGGAGTCTTGTATTGGAGTAATTATGTACGGTCTTTTCACCGTGATTTACCACTCAACGAATCGCACGCTCATTTCACCCCCAGTACGAGAATTTCAATCCTACATTGAAAACAATGCCGCTTTTATTCCCAACTATGGAGAACGTTGGCGCTATGGTGAGACAATTTCAACTGCGTTTGTGGAATCAACAGTGAACCAAGTCATCAGCAAGCGCATGGTCAAGAAACAGCAGATGCGGTGGAGTCGGCGAGGTGCTCATCTCCTGCTCCAAGTTCGCACTCTTGTCCTCGATGAAGAACTGCAAAAAACCTTCCAGCGCTGGCATTCAGGCTTTAATCCCAGTAAGGAAAATTTCAAGCAGGCTGCATAACTCCCCAGCTTTTTAACGCTCTCCGTTTAGAACAGAATACTTACAACATTGAAATGGAGCAAAATTGAGAGGGAGAGCAAGATTGAGAAGTAGATTCCAATAGATGCTTTGAGCGTAAATGTCAGTAAGCTGCTTTCTTCGACAGCTAAGTGGTCGGAAAATGCCTCGTCCTTAAAGATCGTGAGCACAAGAACAATAATGGGTATCGAAGAAAACACCGCATGACCAGCTCCGCTATTGTGTGCAGCCGAGAACAAAAGACCTTGTCCCCATTCGTCCCCAAGTTTCTGCTGAACCGCAATCAATAGTGCATTACCTCCTGTATTTGAGCCAGTGACAAATCCACTCATCATTCCGATGAGAGGGGATAAGACAGTAAATAACTGTACCCCAGCATATTGAGAGATAGATGTAGCAAGATTTTTTATCATTCCAGACTGAAGCATCACTTGAGATAGAAGAAGAAACGTTGTGATACTTAGACAGGCATTTCGAGATTTAAACAAAATCGCAGGAATAGAAACTTTCACAGGCTTCATTGCCTGCATGATGAGTGATACGAGAATAAGTGTTATGCCGGGACTTGCAAACAAAGAAAAGTGAACATTTTGACTTTTTAAAACAAGAATGTTAGATATAAATAAATGAATTGGCTGAATCAAATTTGTTGTAGCAATGATTAGTAATACTAGGAAGTAAGGTAGAAATGTTTTTAAAAAAATCAGAGTGAATAAATCTTTAATTTGACTTTTGTTAGGGTAAGAAATATAGATACCAATAAGCCCCGTAACAATTCCACTTATAACGCCTGCTGTTTCAGCAGCAAAGAAGTAATTGTTCAGGAATAAAAACGTGGATAATGAAACACCGAGAAATATTGCTGTCAAGGCATGTCTATATAATGTATTCTTGCCTCCAAGAACATATAATGAAGCGAGCGCCAAATATGGAAAGATGATAAAACTAGTGAGGCTAGTTAATGTTCCTAATTTCGCAGGAGTTTCCTGAATTAATGAAGAACCTATAACTGTCGCTAATGCTAAAGTTCCCCATGGCATAATGTTCATTCCTAAAAGAGAAATCTTTAAAGCTATATCGCTTGGAAAGAGCTTGAGAAAGATAGGAACAGATAGAAACAGGGATACGCCAAAGCCCGTAAGTGACTCCACGGCAGGCAAAAATCCCGTTAGTAATATCAATGATTTATTTGCAGGGGGGATAGGAAGAATTTCGACCCAATGTGTGATTCTATCTATATATTTTTGTTCTCTAATAACTCCATTCAGATATAAACCAGGTAAAATCACAAAAATTGCGCTGAGACTTAGAATAAATGCCGATTTAGAAGCCTCAATAAATTGCGAAAAATCAATTCTATACCGATGGAAAAGAATACTTATAAATATAGCTAGAAGCAGTCCAAAACAAGAGCTAAATACAGAGGTTTTCTTGAAAACTAAAATACATAATATCACTGCTATAATAGGTAATAAAGCGCAAATTGAAGCCAATAAATCTATCATCTTTTATCCCTTTTAAATAACCTAGATTTTTGAAAGCTCAATATTGTATTTTAATTTAATGAGAGTTTTGATTAGGTTTTAACTTTATTTACCTCACGAATTTTTTTCACTAAGTCTCGTTATTAAGCCATTAAAAGTTGCACATAGTTAGGAATTATTAGTGAAAACACTGTCAAATTTTGACTCAGAGTTCGGTAGTAGATTGAAGAGCTGGCAAACACATTGATGCGCCTCCATAAAAGCACGATTTTGACTAAATGGCGAAGGTATATAATGATTGTAAAAAGTTGTACCTTCTAAAAGTGGGCCGAGAATCCAAAGACGTTTTTGTGGCCTGTCTTTTTTATCTAATGGCTGGTAGTTACGATCTACATTTGCGCTTTGACAGTAGGCTCTAAAGGGATTTAGCCTCCCTGACTCAACTAAGTTTTGAATTAATTCTGAGTTATTGTCCTTCAGCGCAGGGCTTTCAGAGTAGCCCTGTATTAACCAGTCAACAAGAATAGTATTTTGAGATTTCAGCTGAGTGCTACTCAGTTCCCAATGCCGACCATTAAAGCGTATTTGTGGCTGAGGACCACATGCAATACTAAGTACTCTTGCTTCTACAAGAGCAAGGATTTCCTGATGACGTTCTTTTTGCGGTCCGATGACGATACGATTCATAAGAGCAGCTTCTTCTTGTAAAAAGTGCTTATGAGATGTTTCAGTGAGCCCTCCCCAATCCATCGCAGTTCGAATAACATTTCTTGAATCTCTAAAAGTCTCCAACGCGGTCTTGAGAGGACTGTAGTGTAACCCTGTCTGTGCATGATAAAGATCATCTCGTATAAGTTGTAGCACTCGCTCTTGGTAGCTTTGGGCATCTTGTAAGTGAGCTTGAATGTTGGGATACAGAACTGCTTCTGGATCAAAGACACCATAGACTACTGCAAGTCTTTTCAAGCTTTGACTCAAAAGATTTTGTTGATATGCAGTGCAAAGTTGCGCGTGTAGTGTGTGTGCTGAATCCCAACCATGCCGGAGATATTCAGATTGTAGATAGTAACGACAACACATCTCTAGCAAGATGAGCGGCTTTAGCTGCTGTTGATAATCCAGAGTAGTCTCGGATTTCTTCAGTTCTTGCACAACTTGTAATGAGAATACTACAGGCTCAAAGATTTGCTTGCGGTCAAATTGTGGGCGTGCCCTGAATGGTAAGCCTGAGCGGGAGTACAACACCAATTTTGGCTCTTGACCACTGGGGAGATACTTCCCATTTTGATGTCTTCCTCCTCGACCCAAGGTGAGAGCGGCAATTACGTCCATGCTGCTTAAGCCAAATCCAGCAATAGCAACCGTTTCTTTGGCTTTAACACATTGTAAGTTTTGGGGCATCGGGTAAGGGGTCAAGGTGTGGTTGGTTTTAGGAGTTTGGTTGGGTACATGACCAACTGTGAGGAACACGAAGTTGACTTTTAAGTTTTTTCCATCCCTTAAAATTACCACTTCACAGTCTTGCTCGCAAATCACATCCACGGCTTCCTGCGAGTGATGGTGTAAGGTCACATTATTAGGAAGCTCTTGAGTAATCTCTTGATAGAACCACATCAAGTACTCACCTAAGATGCGCCTTGGAAGGTGATCTGAGGGTTGAATTTTATATTCCCCTTTTAAACTCACTGTGTACCCATCTTGGTGCAACCTATAGCCCCGCTGATATGTCCATTGATGTAGGTCTAATCCTTCCCGGCTAAGGTCTGCGCCTAGAGCAACGGCATCCGGGAACATGCTGATTTGTGAACATACGGTGTTTAAAAGCAAGTAATCTGGTTGTTGAGGGCTGTGAAGCCCTACTCCGAGTATTAGAGGCTCAACAAGGTGCAAGTGAAAGTGCCGCTGTCTGTCCCCCGTCTGTTCGGCGTGTTTAAGGCAGCGTTCCAAAACCGATAGGCCGCGAGATCCCAACCCAATGATAGCGATGTTAATGTCAGTATTTAGCATTATAAGCAGGCCAATTATAATTAAATGTTTTTCATAACCATGAACGCATGATATCTTACTTCTAACATTTATTTTTATATTGTTTAGTTATTGATATCACTCATTATAACTATAATTGTAAGAAGCTTTTCCGGCAACTCATCTATACTCCTAAATATCTTTTGTCCTAAATTTAACACAAATAATCTCAAGTTATATTTTTTTCTTTAACTTGTCAATACTTGGCCCAATGCTAGGAAAGCTGTAATGAACTGCAAAGTATTGAAGAAGGCAGAGGGCAGAGGGCAGAAGGGACTTTTCAGAAGGGGATTCAGACCCCTCCTGAAAAGGAGCAACCAAATCTTTGATTTGGTTGGGGTCTTAAACCCTTGGCTCCCTTTGGTCGCCCAGAAGGATCGTGCCTCGACAGAAGGATTTATCCTTCTGCCCTCTGCCTTCTGCCTTCTGCCTTTCTGGGTAAAAGTTTGCCTAAAACAGAAGCTTGTAGTATGTTGCTGGCATGGCTCAAACCCTGATTTTTTCTTTGAAAGGCTGTTTAACTTTGCTTAATTTGGAACATTGTATGTCAAGTTGAAACGCCAAAAATTAGCGGCTAAAATGCTTTTACAGTAATACTTTCTGCTAGTTTCAGTTCATAGCAAATTTCTTAGTATTAACCCCAATAACTCTCGGTTAAGCCCGTTTTCCTCACGATTTTGAGCGGGTGACATAGCTGAAACCCTTGAAACTCTATGAGGAAAGATTGTTCAGAATTCCTTAACCAAGAGGTATTGGTATTAACCCTACTTAGCATCCCACAACTCTTTCAAGGTTCAAATGGTACATGACCAATATAAATTGGCATTATTCTGTTCAAACCCTTAGTAGTGCTACTCACCAATTACTTTCACAGTCGCTGTGCTCGACTAGCTCACAGGATATCTTCTACTCTGAAAGTTGAGTATTCCTCAATCAAGGCTCAATAAGGTGCCAACCCCTTCAGCAATAGCCTTCTGGTAAATGGATTGGGCACAGACTATATCCTCAATTGCCATTCCCATTGGGTTGAGAATGATAATTTCTTCGTTTGACTCCCGCCCTGAGCGTCGGCCGACAATGATCTCGCCTAGTTCTGCATGGAGCTGATCGCGTGAAAATTTTCCTTCCAATACTAACTGATTAATCACTTTCTTCTCCCGGTTGGACTGCTCCCAATCGTCCACCACTACCTTGTCAGCTTTGAGGAAGACTTCCTTGTGCACGTCCATGATGGAAACGTTGCTGACGAAAGTCCCTTTTTGCAGCCATTCGTAGGGAATGTAGGGTTTGTCTGTAATCGTACAGGTAATTACCACCTCGCCAGAGCGCACGGCTTCCTCAGCCCTCGTTGTAATCTGGTACTTCACCTCCGAGAAGCGTTGGTGCAAAGCCTCCACTAGATCCTTTGCTGCAAGGGGGTTAAGGTCGAAAAGGTGAATGGTAGTGATGGACGGGAACTGCTCGAGAAGCGTAAGTAGTTGCATCCGGGCAATGGGACCACAGCCGATACAGGTTACGTGGCAAAAGCCTGTTCGCGCCAGGTAGCGGGCTGCTACTGAGGTAACCGCCGCTGTTCGCATACCGCTGATCAGGCTTCCCTCCATAATGGCAATCGGGTAATGGGTCTCGGTGTCGTTCAGGATGATGAGCGCACTGGCCCGCTCTAAACCGCGTCGGGACGGGTTATCGTGCTTGCTCCCGACCCACTTCAAACCAGCTACGGAACTCTCGCCACCAAGATAGGCTGGCATGGCGATGATCCGGTCTGCAATATGACCCTCATTGCCACGCCAACGCAAGTACGGCTTAAGAGGCTGGACGATTTCGCCTCGGGCGTGAAGGGTAAGGGCATGGCTGACCGCCTCTATGTACAAATTGGAGGAATTTCCACCCAGCTTGATGATGTCGGATTTGCTCAGGTAGAGAATTGTCGGCGGCTGTGAAACTGAGGGATGCAGTTCCATGTTTTTTCTCCTTTCTGTGGATGCATTCAGTTTCTTGAGGTCAGGTTCGTTTGGAACCAGACAGCGCGCTGGTAAGAGCAGGCAGGGTGGGCTGTACCTCTGGGCGGTGGAGTCGTGCTACCCAATCGTCGTTGTAAACCAGATTCAGGTAGCGCTCTCCTCGGTCGGGTAAAAGAGTGAGGATACGATAAGAAGAAGGCAAGCTAGGGAGGAGCTTCTGAATAGCAGCAATGACTGATCCCGAAGAACCACCGGCAAAGATGCCTTCATAATTGATGAGATCGCGGCAGCCCTGCACAGACTCCCAGTCGTTAACATAGATGACCTCATCGACCTCAATCTGCCTCTTGAGCTCAGGCACCCGACTCGCCCCAATGCCAGGTATCTCACGTGGTCCTGGAGGTGCCCCAAAAATGACCGAACCCACGGCATCGACGGCAATGACCCTAAGTCGTGGAAATTCCTGACGGAGACGGCGGGACACTCCCAAAATTGTTCCTGTGGTGCTGACAGCGAGGATGAGGCAGTCAATGGAGCCGTCCAGGTCCGCAACAATTTCGCTGCCAGTACCGTCGTAGTGAGCCTTCCAGTTAAGCTCGTTGGCATACTGGTTAATCCATAGACTTCGAGGAATGGTCTGCAACAATTCCTGCACCCGTCGAATCCTAGACTGTAGATAACCCCCCTGGTCATCAAGCTCGTGGACCATCTCAATATTGGCCCCCAAGAGTTGGAGCATTTGCAAATTCGTTGACGAGATCTTAGGGTCTACTACACATGTGAATGCAAGCTTGTAGACTCGCGCCACCATTGCCAAGGCAATACCCAGGTTTCCAGACGTACTTTCAATTAAGTGGGTTCTTTCATGAATGGTTCCGTCCTGCAACCCCTGTTCGACGATAAAGCGAGCAGGGCGGTCTTTGACGCTGCCACCTGGATTTAGAAACTCCAGTTTGGCAATAACGTCAAGGCCTGGCTGAGGAAAGAGCCGATGCAAGTAGACTAATGGTGTTTGACCAACACAACTGACCACTGATTCTTGAATCATATACTTCCTCTGTGCTAAAAACTTGTGATGAATTGAATTGGCCCGAATGACGTTTCTCAGACTAGTACTAAAGCTCTAGTGAAGTAGAAACTCCCGCTCTGCACAATAAATGATGATTGGGACGGGTGGACGCAAAAGACTACATTGTAGTAGTCCACTCCAGCGAATTTTGACAGGCAAGTCATTTCTGAAGTGCCTTTTCTGCAATCAAATTGGCGGTTTGCGACCTACCAAAATCAGCGTGGCCGAGTAGTAGCTGAGGGGGGTATTTTACAGAAGCTCGGAATTATGTACTTTGGGAGGCTGGAGCTTCCAGTGAAAGCAGCAACACCTTAATAACTAGGGGAGCGGCTTGGTTAGGTCAGCCGTTGGAATCCCTATTGAGCTGAAATCCTTGGTGGGCATCAAGAAACCATGACTTTGTTTATTCCTCCTGACAATAACCTGAAATGCTTTAACTGCGAAATGTAATCCCAACAACATATTTATGGTTCCTATATAAAATCCTGGTGATTTTGTTCTTAAGACTGAGTATAAAACACTACAAAAACATAGCTGATTCAGTGTTTCTAATGTTTTAATTTCCTCGGACATTAGATAACACGTGTTCAAGATTTTCACTGGGAGGTGTTTAATGTTACTTTTTTTAGATGTTTGGGGGGCAATTAAGATTCTGTATTTTTAGATACAGCAGTAGATAATTTTTTAGTGTCTAAAAGAGTAAAAATTAATCTGAACCACCTATTGAGTAAAGGCCATAAAGCGCATTGATAGCTGGGGCAAAATATAAGAATAATTAATCAAAGGGTAAACCTACATAAATTATGGTAAGCGCTAGTCCCTAGTGCAAGTTCAGGGGACCTCTTTTGCGGTAGAGCCAAGGAATTTCGGTGGTGTTCTAGATCTGGTGTTTGCCTAAATCCTCTGAGCGGATTTCACCCAAAGCTCGTCAGTGCGAAACTTGCTTTCGAGGCGCTATTTCCCGCGCTTTGTGATACACAATCTGGCAATCCAAGCCGAGTTTCACCAATCCCTGCTCATCAAAGCACTTCTCAAAGGATGCAAGATTTTGCTTGATAACAGGCAGGTATTTCTCAGATGGCCCCCAGTAGAAATGCATAATCACCGCCCAAATCACCCCCCCTACTGCCATCGCCACGCCTAGAGTAGTCAATGGTGCAAGTGACGGCCCTTGAGTAGCATTGGAACAGAAAGTTACGCTAAGACCAAAACCCTTGCACAGTGTCAGTGTCAGGATAATATTGCCGTTTGGCACGCTTATGCTGACGATTGTTTCCAGCAGCATTATGCTGACAATATCTCAAATCCTTGCAGGCTCTATATTCAAGTTCAATGCATTGAAATGCATCAACCTAAAAATGAAGTTTTGAAGTGCCTTATTTTGGCAAGTTTATCGTTCCATTTTTAGTGAAGGGCAATGTTATGGTTCCAATTGTTTAATTAGGGTTACGAACGCTTAACGTAAGAATGAGCATTACAGCCTCTGTCGCGGCAATATTATGGTTCCAGTCGCGGCAATATTATCCTGACACTGACACACAGAGGGCATTCTAGACTGAAGCCCTAAATGCCCCGCCTTGTCTGAATGATAAAATTCCTTAATAGCCTTAATCCAGGTTATTCTGCTCACTGTCCAGTGAGGCGCTGCTGTGAAAGCCCGTAGTCCGCTGTAGAACTGCCTGAAAATCATAAATAGAACTTATTAATCAGCCTGCCTAAAGAGGTGAAATGCGTAGCTCTGTTTCCTTAACGTACGTTTTGGTGACAATGCTACTCAAGGGCCACTATAAGCTCAATGTATTCCAACGAGCTAATGGGAGCTACTGTTGCGCGCCCTTGCGATGTACCAAGGGTCATCAAAAAGCAAGCGCGTTCTATTTTCGAATTTCTGGGTGCAAAACGAGCCCTTGCCTTGCTGTCAGAGAGTTCTGAATTTTCGGTTTTCATGGCGTCGGGCAGTGGATAGCTCAAACAAACCAATTTCACCCATCTCCCGCTGAATTCGCAGCACTGTACTGGCAGCACTGGAACCACACGCGGAAACCTCCTTGCCACTACTCTAGTCAATGCCCTCATCAAGCTCCGCTTAAACGAGCGGTGCCTCGATGCATCGGGCGGCGAGATGGCACCTGATGGAGCGCGCTCGACCCTGTTACTGCCTTTGTTCTGGTGGGGTGACAATCCAGAGAGTGCATTTAGGATTGTGGTCTTTTTGGCATTTGAGAATCCTCGACGCGTTCCAATTCACCAAATTGCGTCCCAAGACACTAAGAGAATCATTCCACTTCAGCGACCAATACCACCATCCAGTGCCAATACCAACTAGAAAGACCACAAGCAGAGCAGTCAACGGTGAAAACCATCTGCTAGTATTGGCAATTGCCATGCCCTTCTGTAGTTGATTGATATCTTTCTTAGCATTGTTGAGTTCTTGAATTGCGCTATTTTGACTCCCGATTGACTGCCCCATCCGCTCTAACAGAACTTTCAAAACCTTGATATTCGTTTCTCTATCATGTTCTACGCTGTCGCGGAGCGCTGTAATCTGGTTCTTGAGTTCAATAGCTGATCTTATAGTCTCTCTTGATTTGTTCAATACCTCCCCATTAGCTTCAGCTATGGCAGATGTAGCAGCCATACCAGACTCTTGGAATTTGGCAATGACTCCCTGAGATGCTTCAATCATCTGTTTGATAATTGCTTCAGCCTGTTCTGAGCCTACTGCCTGAACAACTCTAGCTGATTGTTCCATTGCAGTACGTTCAGTATTAATTCCGCCCAGGATATCTTCACAGAGCTTGACAGTGTATTCAAGCGATGCCAGATAAAGGAATAATATGTCGTCGTCAGGGAGGTTGAACCGCTTCTGAAGTTTTCGTACATTGTGCTTGTGCTCATCCGACATCGACAACCCACGGAGTATATCGTCTAGGTAGTCGTCATCATAAATTGGCATAATCTACAACCCCAAAAAAGCTGATGCGTTTCTCACCTCAGTTTCCATATCTGCCAGCCACCTATAAGCTCGTGTGCGTTGGCTACGCTGAAGAATCGTCCGCTCTGCATCTACCGCCCACCGAAAAGGCAAATCATTATCCTCAATGACATCCCACGATGTCCAGAACATCTCTTGCATATTCAGCTCTATACCACCCAACTGCTCAATTACTTTTTTTCGGGTCTGAGAGGCATCATAGCGAGTAAATGTGTGAGGTTCACCAAACAGCAAGTTTTTCACCACCACATAATCAGCGCTATCCCCACAAAGCTCAACTACCTCTTTGAGCGCACTTACTGAGCTTCGGGTCTTGCCCAGGACATGAACGATAGTAACTCGATAGCCTGATTCATCTGCGACATTAAGTAGGTCTAGTTCCTGAATGAAGGTTGTAAACGCATCCCTTGACCGAGCTGGCAGATCCACTAGAATCAATTCATTGTAATCACCCAGGCTATCAATGAGATAGTCTGCCTCTCAACGCACTGTAAAGTCTACCCGCTCAACAGCATCCGGTTCATCATCTGGTAAGGTCTGCATCCCAGACCCTATTCGCTTGTAACAGCGATATAAATCAGCGTTGCTAGTATCGGAATCAATTGCCTTACAAGGAATGCTTAGGGAGCGATAGATATCAAGTAATAAACGGGCGAAGGCAGACTTGCCCACACCGCCCTTGTCACCGTAGACAAAGAT
>JAABUZ0100008043.1_pt1 | contig 12546 bp, 10 predicted proteins | sample 5562091 | NCBI WGS metagenome assembly JAABUZ01 (sample SAMN12813069, study PRJNA571459) | rock metagenome | isolation source: Antarctica rocks | place: Antarctica: Victoria Land, Linnaeus Terrace sud | collected 2015-12-21 | reverse complement strand
GTGGGGCAGCATGATCGGCGCTCCTATCGAAACCGGCAGCGGCCAGTAAAGAAAGGAGAGAGACAGATATGACAGTAACAGAAGAACTGGTGGCGGCAAACCAGCAATTCGCCGAGACCTTCGACCATGGGACTCTTCCCATGCCACCAGCGCGCAAGGTAGCCGTGCTGACCTGCATGGACGCCCGCCTCCATCCAGAGAAGTTTCTGGGGCTGGGGATTGGCGACGCGCACGTCGTTCGCAATGCCGGGGGTCGCGCCTCGGACGATGCCATCCGCTCCTTGATTATTTCTTCGCAGCTGTTGGGCACGACCGAGTACATGGTGATCCACCATACCGATTGCGGCATGCTCACCTTCACGAACGACGACTTGCGCCAAAAACTCGCTGACCAAACCGGCGCCGATGCCTCGCACATCGACTTCCTACCCTTCGATGATCTGGAGGAGAGTGTGCGGGAAGATGTGCAACGCCTGCAGCAGTCGCACTTTGTGCCGGCTGGTGTTTCCGTGCGGGGCTTCGTCTATGACGTCCGCACGGGGCGCTTGTCTCCGGTGGAAGCACACGAGGGGGCATCGGTATGACCACCGCGGGAATCAGCTTTGAAGAAAAAGTGCACGGATATGCTCATCCGGAGAAGGTAGTCTCCACCGAGTGGGTCGCCGACCACCTCAACGACCCCACGGTCCGTATCGTGGAAGCCGACGAAGATGTGCTGCTCTACGAAGTGGGACACATCCCCGGCGCCGTCAAGTTGGACTGGCATACCGAACTACAGGACTCCCTGCGGCGCGACTTTGTCGATGCCCAGGGCTTTGCCACCCTTCTGGGCGGAAAAGGGATCGGCAACGACACCACGGTGATCCTGTACGGTGACAAGAACAACTGGTATGCAACGTACACCCTCTGGCTGTTCGATCTCTACGGTCATCGCGACGTGCGGGTGATGGACGGAGGACGAATTAAGTGGGAGAAGGAAGGCCGACCATGGACGCGTGAGGTGCCGACCTATCCCACCGCTGAGTATCGAAGTGGTGAACCGGACCTCTCTATCCGGGCCTTTCGGGATGAAGTCCTCAAGCAGATCGAGGCCAAGCAGCCGTTGATCGACGTCCGCAGTGCGGCCGAGTACCACGGAGAATTAATCCACATGCTGGACTATCCGCAGGAGGGGGCGCAGAGGGGAGGCCATATTCCGACTGCCAAGAGTATTCCCTGGGGAACCGCGGCCAATGCCGAGGACGGGACCTTCAAGAGCGCCGAGGAACTCCGCGAGATCTACGACGAGCGGAACGGAATCACCGGAGAGAGTGAGGTGATCAGCTACTGCCGGATCGGAGAGCGGTCGAGCCACACCTGGTTTGTGCTGAAATACCTGCTGGGTTACCCGAAGGTAAAAAACTACGACGGTTCCTGGACCGAGTGGGGCAACATGGTTGCCGCCCCAATTGAAAAATAACCACTTCCAGCCGGTCTGTCTACCGGGCAGGTGGTGCGCTCCGGGTGGCAGATGCGGGAGTACTTTAGCTTATGATTCGCCCTACGACCTTCCCCTCTCTCCACTTGCGGGAGAGGGGGGTTGGGGGGTGAGGGTCAGCAGGATGCCTGTATGATTTCGGTAGACCCAACGTCCACATACTGCTCTCCCGATTCGCGACGGTACTCCAAAGGCACGTTTGCCCAGATGACGCTCTATACGTTTGCCCTCTTCATTCACGTGGTCGCCGTGCTCGGACTGTTCATGGCGATCACCATCGAGATCGCGGCACTCTGGCGCATGCGCGCGGCCACGAGCGTGGCGATGGTGCGCGAATGGTCTGCGCTGGTCGCGCGCACGGCGCCGGTTTACCCCCTGGTCTCGCTGCTGATTCTGCTCACCGGAGTCTACATGGTTGCTCAGCGATGGAACTGGCAGACAGCATGGGCTGATATAGCGCTGGTGGCATTGATTGCGCTGGTCGCGCTAGGAGCAGCGGTAAATGCGCGGCGGGGCCAGGGAATCCATAGCGCGGCCCAGGAGGCGCCGGATGGTGGCGTGCCGGGGAGCTTGACCCGCCGCATCAACGATCCAATGCTGTGGACTTCGGTGCAGACCATGATGTTTGCCACTCTGGGGATCGTCTATCTGATGACGGTCAAGCCGGAGGTAGTCGGCTCGCTGGTTGCCATGGCGGTCGCCACTGGGCTGGGTCTAGCGTCGGTCCAGCCAGTACTGCGGCGCCCGCCAGCCGGACGATCGGCGGCTGGATCGGCCCGCAACCGAGCGTTACCGCCAGAAGCCTAGCTGGGCGGTCGACCCGCTCTCTGTGCAGAGACCATGCCAGAATCCATGCGGTTTTGACCCGTGGAACCTATTGCGCGGCATTCCCAGCTGCAGTAGACGTCCCCGCCCTCGTAGCGGCCGCGGCCGGGTAGCTGCCCAGGATGCGGACGAACGGGGTAAGCCGTTGCAATTCACGCAGGCCGGACCGCACATTTGGATCGTCGGTGTAGCCCTCGACGTCGGTGAAGAAGAGGTATTCCCAGGGCCTTTGTCGGGAGGGACGAGATTCCAATCGGGCGAGATTCACGCGCTCACGAGCGAAGCAGCCGAGGGCGCGAACCAACGCGCCCGGCTTATGATCCACGGCAAAAACCAGGGAGGTCTTGCCCGCTCCCGGTCCCCTGGACGCTCGCTCCGGTTGCCATGTGCCGGGAGCCAGCAAGACGAAGCGAGTGGCATTGTCGGCCGCCGTCTGGATTCCCTCCGCCAGGATCGTCAGACCGTAGCGCTGGCCCGCCAAGCGGCTGGCCACTGCCGCATAGCGCCGATCTCGCCGCTCGGCCACCATCTGCGCGGCGCCGGCAGTGTCGTAGAAAGACTCGGTCTCCAGTCCGGCCCGGCGCAGGAAGGCCCCTGTCTGAGTGAGAGCCTGAGGATGAGAATACACGCGTTCGATCTCCGCTGGGTCAGCGCCCTCTATCCCGAGCAAGAAGTGATGCACTGGGTGAACATACTCCGCCTGCACCGTCACCGGCTGGTCCAACAACAGTTCGTAGACCTCTGCCACGCTGCCGGCATGTGAATTCTCCACCGGCACCAACGCCAGGTCGACCTCGCTCATGTCGAGAGCCGTGAATACATCCTGCAGAGTACGCAACGGCACCGGCTCGGACCGCGGTTGGAAGGACAGCACTGCCTCCTCGCTATACGCTCCGGGAACTCCTTGATAGCCGATCTTTAGCGTTGTCATCCTCTCCCCTTAGTTTGCTCTCGAACCGTGCTGGATGCGTACCGTGGTTTCTTTACCCTGGCGGTGTAGCAATGGCCGGGCCAGCAGGGCTAACTGCAGAGCGAGCCGCTGCGCCGAACTCTCCAGGTCGCAACCGGCGATTTTTTGAATCCGGGTCAGTCGATACAGCAGACCGTTGCGATGCAGGTGCAGCGCGCGGGCCGTTTCGCTGACGTTTCCCTGCTGATCGAGAAAGCAGGTCAGCGTATCCAATAAGTGGCTGGTATGCTGCTCGTCGTATCGCTCCAGCGAGCCAATCGTTTCCTCGCAGAAGGTGTGCAGCTCCGGCTGGTCGCGCAGGTGAAAGAGCAGCCGATAGGCGCCAAGATCGTCGAAGGCAGCAGTCGAGGAGAAGCCGGATACCGCTGTGCCAATGCGCAGGGCGTGCTCCGCTTCCCGATAGGAGTGTGGCAGCCTAGTCAGATCTCCGTATGCCCGGCCGATACCCGCGGAGATGGTGGGACCGTCCAGCCGTTTCTCCACATTCTCGCGCACCGTTTCCACTCGCCGGCGGAAGATACGCGGGTCGTATTTGCCGGCCGGCGCCAGCACCACCATGGAGTCGCTGTGCTCCCACACCAGTGTTCGGCTCCAGATGGCGGGAATGCAGCTATCGATACTGCGCCGAAAACGCTCCTTCAACTGCTGGATCTCGCTCTCGTCCAGCTTGTGGCGCTCGATATACGCGGAAAACTGGTCCATATCGAGCATGAAGACTACCTGTTCGCCGCGCAGATCGTAGCCCAGATAGCGAGCACGGCGGCGCGTGCTCGTGGTGGACGTCACACTGCCAAGTAACAGATCTTCCAAAAAGGAGTTACGCACACGGGATTCGCCTTCCACCAGGGCGTGTTGTCGCACCATTTCCATGGCGCAGGCGCCTGCCGCCTGTGCCACCACCTGGTCCGCACTGGCGGCTACCCGGCTGTCACGGTCGGCCACCCAGACATAGCCCGCAATGCCGGACGGCAGCACCACTGGCGCCACCACGTATTCGGCCCCGCTTTCCGCCTTAGCGCGCGTGGTAGGCGGTGCGGTGCTGGCCTGCGGCTCGCGGTCGATATCGAAGCGAAGGCGTGCCTGCACGTCCGCCGGCAGGGCAGCCTCTTCGGGTTCCAGGTGACGGCCGCGTGGTCCGAAGCCGTGCAATGGCTCGAACTCCTCGTCTGCCACCGTGGCCGGCAGGGCCAGCAGGTCGCACAGCATGCGAGCGATCGCTGCCAGACCATTACCGGCAATCACCTGTTCCATGAGGCGCCGGTACGTATCGCTGCTGTGGATTGCATCCGCTGTGTTTCCCATGTTCCCCATCTGTCGCCTCCACTGATGCGCAGGGCGGACCGATACCTCCGCCTGTGACGGAAGCACCTCCGCTCCCTCTACTGTAGTGGTATTGGCCAGCTTGTACAGTGGTAAAACTAGCCAAAAAAAATATCGACAAACTGTGCACTATACATAGATCATTGCAAGGCTAGAAAGAGTTCGCTCTTTTGTAAGGGGGGCGTCATCGCCCGGCAATGTCTATGCGGAATACTGCAAGCAGAAGTAGTCAGCTTTCATCATGAGGTGCACTATGACCTGCCTTCACTGCGGGACGGTGAACGCGAACGTCCTTTCCTTCCAGCAGCCGATCGAGGGAGGTCGCGCCTTTGCCCGCACCTGCATCCACTGCGGGCGTATCCTGTCGGTGCGTCCGCGTACCCAGGATGACCCGACTCCCGCGCCCGCGGAGTTGACCGCCGTTCAGGTGGAGCGCTTGCGCTTTGTGCAATGGCGCTTGCGGAACGACTGCCTGGCGCAAATTGACGAGGAAGAACATGGCCCAGGTGGCTCACCGCTGAGCGCGGCGTAGCTTCGTACGGGAAGCGTCCGACCTGGTTTCTACATTCGCTGTACCTCCGACCAGCAGCGCCAAACAATCGGTAAATCTATGGCGTCGGTGGGATGGTTGGTGGCGGCGGTAGCACGCTGGTTGGAGTGATGGTGGGCGTCGACGGGACAGGCGTCCGGGTAGCGGTCGGCATCGGCGTTGGCGTCGGCGTGGGCCGCGGATTGCACTGATCCGACGTCGTGATCCAGTGGCACGCGACATAGTGGTTGAGCGCCGTATCCGCCAGCACGGCGCCATGGCAGGATCGCAGGAGCAGGAGATCGCGACTGCACACCGTATCGTTCACCTGCCGGGTCTGGCCCAGCAGCGCCTCCGCCGGCGGCACGACGATGTCGGCATGGTTGGCCACGCTGTGGAGATGCCCCTTGGTGCGCCACCATTGGTTTGGGAAAAAGAGAATCTCTTTGATGGTTTCGCTGTCCGGCTGGAGGCTATAGGCGATGTCACCGCCAAAGAGGCGCGTCACCAGATTGTTGCTGAGAGTGTTCTGCAACCCATGCAGCGGGCTGTCGAAGGTGACGATGCTGTTGACCACATGCAGTAGACCGCGTGAGGCGTGGAAACCGTACTGCCGGCCGTTGCTCACCGCCCAACTGGCGGCTACCACGCCACCCAGGCTGTGGCCCACCAGGTCGAAGTGGGCCGATGGGTCGTGCTGTCGGGCGGCGCGCAGCTCCCGCTCAAGTGCATCAACCGAGCGCGCCACGGTCTGATGGGTGCCGCTCACGGTATAGCCGCCGGCATCGCCCGGGTTGTAGCTGTAGAAGAGGGGCGTGTACACGACGTGCGCAGTCGCCAGTTCGTCGATCAGCGTGCGAAAGGTGGAACGGGCACGGGCGCCGGCATCGATTCGTCCATGGCAGTACGGGTCGGAGTTGGTGTAGGCGCAGAGGCCGGGGAGAAAGATGATGTATAGGTGTGTCGCGGCGGGCGCTGGTGGGGCATTGCCGGCGCGAGCGGTGCGGGACATGGGCGCCATTGTTATCAGGACGGCAAGCATTCCCAGCACCCACCATCTTCGTCTTGCCATAGTGGTTCCCCTTTCGGTGTACCGCGTACCTACTGCTCAATTGTACGGAGCTTGCTCCTGCCAGCCCAGCGTTCCGTTGCCCGTGGCCGGGAGCCCGAACGGTGTATCGCTCTGGCCAGCAGCCTTGCGCGAGGGGAGTATGCTGAAGGAGTGTAGAGCGTGCGCCGGCATCATTGAGTGGCGCGCCACGTGTAAGAGGAGCAAGCAGTATGTGCTTTGATGATAATGCCCGTCCGCCCATTCCCCTGTCGGAGAATAGCGGCGCCACCGGCGCAACCACGATCCTCACCTCGGCCGATGGTACCCGGTTTGCCGCCTACCTGGCTACACCCAGCGACACAGCAGAGGCGCAGGTGGTGATACTGCCGGATGTGCGTGGGCTGCATCACTTCTATGAGGAACTGGCGCTCCGTTTCGCCGATGTCGGCATTCGAGCCCTGGCCATCGATTACTTCGGTCGTACAGCGGCCGATCAGCCGCGCAACGATTCCTTCGAGTACATGCCCCATGTGGAGCAGATGTCGCAGCAAACCTTCGGGGCCGATCTCGATGCGGCGCTGCAGTACCTGGAGAAGGGCCAGGGAGAACGGGTTGCCACCTTCACCGTCGGGTTTTGCATGGGAGGATCGCTTTCCTTCTGGGCCGGTACCCGCGAATCGGATCTCGCCGGAGTCATTGGATTCTATGCTGGTCTCACCAGAACGCGCGGCGCCGTCACGCCGGCGGTGGATTGGGCTGATCGGATCAAGGTTCCGCTGCTCGGCCTGTTTGGGGGCGCGGACCAGAGCATCCCGCAGGAGGCCATCGACCGGTTGCAGAGCGGTCTGGAGGCCGGCGGCGTCGAACATGAGATCATGGTGTACCCAGGTGCGCCGCACAGCTTTTTTGATCGGCAGGCCACCGAATACGCCCAGGCCTCGGCCGATGCCTGGACGCGTATTCAAGGTTTCATCGCAGAGAATTCTTGACACGCCGGGGGCCTTCAGCCCACAATAGATACGACATAGAGACGTGTGATTGAGAGGGTTGCTTGCAGCCGATCAAGAGAGTCCCACAGATACATAGCCGGCTCGTCCCCGCCAGGGACGAGTCTTTTTTGCAACTGGGGTATCGTGCCGATCACCCTCCGCACGGGAAACAATCTGCCGGCGGGAGCCGCTGGTGGAGTATGTGCGCTCCACCGGGTTGTCCCGGTATTTCACCATTGCCCACCTCACTCGCCCCATCTCGGGACGAGTGTTTTTTTATGGAGATGGACAGATTCTAGGGGAAGCGATGAAGGTACTGGACGCAACGCAGGTGACAATCGACGCGCCGCATCAGGTGGCGGCGGAGCAGCAGTTGACGGCGGTGCTGATGATGGCCGATGGGACCTGCTTTGAGGGGCGGGGACTGGGTCCGGTGGGCACCGTCAACGGCGAGATGATCTTTACCACGGCCATGAGCGGCTATCAAGAGGCTCTGACCGATCCCTCCTATCGTGGTCAACTGCTCATGTTCACCTACCCGCTGGTTGGCAACTATGGGACTGCCGCCGGCCGGGCGCAATCGCGCGAGGTCCAGGCGCGAGCCGCAATTGTCAACACCCTCTCGCCCAGTTGGGATAGCCAATCTTCTTTGCACGACTACTTGCTCGACCGGTCAATACCAACTCTGTACGATGTCGATACTCGCGCCATTGCCCGGTGGGTGCGGACCCATGGAGCCATGCCCGCTGCTCTCAGCGTCCATTTGCCAGGCCGGCCTCCCAGTTGGCGCGCCCTCCGGGCTGCCATTCAGACCTGTACCTACGACGCTACCGACTTCATCGGTGAGACTACTGTTAGCAGGCCGGAGATCCACGGCGACGGACGCAAGTCGATTGCGCTCCTGGACTGCGGCAACAAGCACAGCGTGACCCAGGAGTTGATGCGGCGCGATGCCACGGTGATCGTGCTGCCGGCTCGAACCTCAGCCGCCGACATCCTCAAGCTGGCGCCAGACGGCCTGGTTATTTCCAACGGACCTGGGAACCCGGCTCTGGCCGGCTCGATCGTGGAGACCATTCGGCAGCTCTATAGCGCGATGCCTCTCTTTGGCATCTGCCTGGGGCACCAACTGCTGGCCCTGGCGGCCGGCGGCCGCACCTTCAAACTCAAGTTTGGGCATCGCGGCGCCAATCACCCGGTGCAGGACTGCGAGACCGGTCAATCCTTCATTACCACCCAGAACCACGGTTTCGCCGTCGACCCTGTATCGCTACCCGATGATCTCCTGGTCTCGCACCGTAACCTGAATGACGGAACAGTCGAGGGGCTGCGTCACCGCACGCTGCCGCTCTCCTCGGTGCAATTTCACCCCGAGGGCGCACCCGGCCCCAAGGACGCCGGCGTGCTGCTCGACCGCTGGCTGGAGGCGATTCCGACATGATTCGCAGCGTCCTGATTATCGGCTCTGGCCCAATTGTTATCGGGCAGGCCGCCGAGTTCGACTACTCCGGTACCCAGGCCTGCCTGGCGTGCCGCGAGTTAGGCGTCCGCACGATCCTGGTCAACTCCAATCCGGCCACCATTCAGACCGATCCCCATATCGCCGACACGGTCTATATTGAGCCGCTCACGCTCGACTCGTTGACCCAGATCATCGCGCATGAGCGTCCCGATGGCGTGATTGCCACGGTCGGCGGCCAGACCGCCCTCAATCTGGCAGTGGCGTTGGACGATGCCGGTGTGCTGGCTCGGTACGGTGTACAGGTGTTGGGCACCAGCCTCCGGACCGTCCGACGCGGCGAGGACCGCGCTCTCTTCGCGACCGCGCTCCGCGCTGCCGGCCAGCCGATATTGCCCAGCGAGGCGGTCACTTCGATTGAGAGAGCGATAACTGTCGCTGAGGAGATCGGTTTTCCCGTGATGTGTCGCTCGGCCTATGCGCTGGGCGGCGCCGGCAGCGGGTTTGCCGACGACCGTGAAACCCTGATCCGACAGGTCGGTGACGGACTGCGCTTTTCCGGCAGCGGACAGGTGCTGGTCGAGAAGAGCGTATACGGCTGGAGTGAAATCGAGTACGAGGTGGTCCGCGACGCCCAGGACAACTGTCTCATCGTCTGCAATATGGAAAACATCGACCCCATGGGCGTGCACACCGGCGACTCCATCGTGGTGGCCCCCAGCCAGACCCTATGCGACGACGAGTATCACCTGTTGCGCGCCGCGGCCATGACGGTGGTACGCGCCCTCGGCGTGGAGGGTGCCTGCAACGTGCAGTTTGCCTTCGACCGTCACAGCGGCCAGTACTTTGTGATCGAGGTCAACCCGCGACTCTCGCGCAGTTCGGCCCTGGCCTCCAAGGCCACCGGCTACCCCATTGCCAAGGTGGCTACTCGCATTGCCATGGGATTTACGCTGCCAGATATTCGCAACGATATCACCGGCACCAGTGCCTTCTTCGAGCCGGCACTGGACTATGTGGTGATCAAGATACCGCGCTGGCCGTTCGATAAGTTCACCAGTATCGAGCCCAAAATCGGCACCAGCATGCAGAGCACCGGCGAGGTCATGGCGATTGGCCGCACCTTTGAGGAAGCGATGCGCAAGGCGATGCGTAGCATCGACCAGGCGGTTACGGTGCCCGAAACTGGTGATTTGGCCGGTAAGCTCTCGCGCCCCAACAGCCGGCGCCTCCCAGCCCTGCTGGCGGCACTGCGCTCCGGCTGGGATCCCACATTGGTGGCCCGCCTCAGCGATATCCATCCCTGGTTCATCGACCGCCTGGCGGCCATGCCGGCACGCCCCGATACCGACCACGGCGCCTACGTCTTCAAAATGGTCGATACCTGCGCCGCTGAGTTCGAGGCGCGCACCCCGTACTTCTACGGCACGGATCTGCCTGGGGGCGAGAACGAGGCCGTGCCGCTGCCCGGCCCGAAAGCCATTATTCTCGGTTCCGGGCCGATCCGTATCGGCCAGGGCATCGAGTTCGACTACGCCACGGTCCACGCCTGCCATGCCCTCTCCGCAGCCGGGGTCAAGGCCATCATCGTCAACAACAACCCGGAGACGGTCAGCACCGACTACACCACCTCGGATCGCCTCTACTTTGAGCCGCTCGACATCGAGGCGGTGGCGGCGGTGGTCGAAAATGAGGTCGATGGTCTGCTCGGCGTGATCCCGCAGTTTGGCGGCCAGACCGCCATCAACCTGGTGCACGCCCTGCGCGACCGCGGCGTCACCATCCTGGGAACTCCGCCGGAGGCGATCGATGCCGCGGAGGACCGCGGCCAGACATCGGCCGTGCTGGCGCGAGCGGGCATCCCCACCCCGGGCTGGCAGTCGGTCAACCGCTGGGACGATCTCCTGGAGGCGGTCGAGTTGGTCGGCTACCCGGCCCTGATTCGCCCCTCCTACGTCCTGTCCGGTCGAGGCATGACGGTGGTCCGGTGTGGTCACGACGTACTGCGCTATCTCGACTCGCATGCCCACGCCGAGCTGGCCAAACCGTTGCTGGTCGACCAGTTTCTGGAGGGCGCCACCGAGCTGAACGTCGATGCCGTCTCGGACGGGGACGATGTGGTCACGGTCATCATGGAACAACTTGAAGAGTGCGGCATCCATTCCGGAGACAGCGCCGAGGTCTATCCGGTCCAGACGATCCCGGCCGAGATTGTGGAGACGGTCGAGCAGTACACCCGCATCGTGGCCCGCGTCTTCGGAAGTGTCGGTCTGCTCAACGTACAGTACGCCGTCCATCGTGGCACGGTCTACGTACTGGAGGTCAATCCCCGTGCCAGCCGCTCGATCCCCTTCGCCAGCAAAGCCAGCGGCATCACGCTGGCCGACCTGGCCATCCGCGCCATCCTCGGCCAGAAGTTGCGGGATCTCGATATCCCGACGCCGCGCACCGACCGGGTCTGCGTGAAGGAGGTGGTGCTGCCCTTCCGGGTGTTCCCCGGCGTGCTGCCGGTGCTCGGACCGGAGATGCAGAGTACCGGCGAATCCATGGGAATGGGGCGAGGTTTCGCCACCGCCTACTGGAAGGCCGAGCTGGGAGCGGGGTGGAAGCATCTGCCGTTCGGCAAGCCCGTGTTTCTCTCGCTGCCAACGGTCCTCGAGCCACAGCTGGCGAACCTGGTGGCGCAGCTCACGGCTACCGATTGCACGGTTATTGGCTCACCCGGCATGGCCCAGGAGCTGGTGGGATTAGACCGCTGCGCGGCTGCGGAGGTCGACGTTTCGCAGCTTGGTCTGGTGATCGCGCTCGGTCAGTCGCCTGATGAGTTGGCTTTGCTGCGCCGTGCCATTGATGCCGGCGTCCCCTACATCAGCACCACCGGCGGATTGCGCGGACTGATGCTGGCCCTGCGAGAGGGTGTGCCGGATTTGCGCCTGGACGTGGCCGACTGTGCTGCTGAGGTTGGAGCGGCCTGAAGCAGACAGTGCATTCGCGCAGCACCGCTTAAGGTCTGGATGGTAGCACTTCTTCACTGGTGCTGTAACGCGTGCAGCCGGTCCAGTTTGACGCGTACTCCGTCGCCGACGAACCACATATATGAGCCTACATGAAGAGACTCCCGATACCGCCAGCGCCGACACTTGAGGCGCCAACGCACGGCAAGCGGGCCGCCCAGTTCACCGGCTACTCCACCTCAGACCTCATCCAGCTTTATCGGCAGATGGAGCCGCCTCTGGATAAGTTCGAGTTGTCCTTCGCCAGCGCTTGGAGGACCCAGATGAGTGTGTGCGAGAGCAGGCCGTCGAGGCGCTGCAAGTACGCGAGGGGCGGAACCCTAGTGTTTCCGGCTGATCTTCGCAAATTAATTCGGTCAGCGCATGCTCCCACTCTTCCTCGACCCCACGCAGCAGTCGCGGAGAAGTCGTAAGACACGACCTATCAAGCACTCTGAAGTGCGGCCGATAGCCGTACGCTTCGGCGCACCGCGCATAAGTTATTTGACATGCCTCGCTCACTTCGTTAAGGTAAGACCAAAGCAACAGAGATACCTCGACGGGAAGAGTACATCCCTCAAGGGCGAGCAAAGAGAGCCGCGTAGCTGCGAAGCGGTCTCGCTGGAGGCGGTGGAAAAAGGTCCCAGAGTAGCCGGTTGAACGCCCGCGGGCCAGTAGACTGAGCCGGAAGCAGCCACCGTTAGCATGGGCTGAAGTATCGGAGTTCTCGGCTCCCGTACTTGAAGAGGCCGCTGCCGCGAGGCGGCGGTGAAGTTGGGTGGTACCACGGCAGCCTGCCGTCCCTAGTGGACAGCAGGCTATTTTGTTACTCGCGATTTCACCGTGAAGGGAGGGCAGCGTGCCAGTCGACCAATATTCCATCATCGATTCCACCTTGAGAGAAGGGGAACAGTTCGCCAAGACCAATTTCTC
>JAABUZ0100008042.1_pt1 | contig 12547 bp, 8 predicted proteins | sample 5562091 | NCBI WGS metagenome assembly JAABUZ01 (sample SAMN12813069, study PRJNA571459) | rock metagenome | isolation source: Antarctica rocks | place: Antarctica: Victoria Land, Linnaeus Terrace sud | collected 2015-12-21 | reverse complement strand
GAAAGAGCGGACGCCGAGAGCTTTCTCTTCGTCTGTATTACTCTTACCCTCTCCTTAACAAGGAGAGGGTCGGAACGGAGTTCCGGGGTGAGGTCTCGTGACGGGGTCAGGTCTCCCGAAAGGAACATTCAAAGTGGCAACCGCCGAAGAATTGCAGGGCAGCTTGAACTCATTCGCCGAAAGCTGCAACGAGAACACGCGCCTGATGGCAATGATCAAGGACTGGAACCGGGTCATGCACATTCAGGCGACTGATTTAGGGGCAGACGCGGCGCTGATCACGCGGGACGGGACCGTAGCCGCCCTGCCGGACGCACCGGCGGCGGCGGATTTGGTGCTGCAAGCGTCCGCCGAGATTCTCACCCAGATATTCTACGGTGAGCTGTCCCCGAACGATCCGTATAATGATGGGACGCTGCGAATTCAGGGGCCGGAAGACGACATCGTGCGGCTGGATTTCGTGATCGCGATGCTATGGGAATAAAATTGGAATGGGAATAGGGCCGCCGCTGAAGCGCTCTATTGGGCTGGCGACGGTAGTGTCTACCTCAGCCGGGCTGACGTTTGCGTCGTCCACGTTTCTGGTCGTCGTGCAGATGGCCTGCTATTTGGCGGGAGATGCGGCGTGGATTGCGATTGCCATTGCCGGCGCACTGTGCGCCCTCGCCGCCGCCGCGTTTTCCGAGCTGAACGGCATGTGGCCGAGCGTCAATGGCATTCGGCTTTACATTTACCGCGCCTTTGGCGAGAAGCTCTCGCTGGTCACGGCGCTGACGTATATGTCGGTGGTGACGCTGGTGGTCGGCACGGAAGCATATGTGCTGTCGCATGTCCTGAGCGCGGCTTTTCCTGCCGTTTCACCGCCGGTCTGGATTTTCCTGATGCTGACGCTGGCGACGGGCTTCAACTTCTGCGGCTTGAAGATCGCCGGGACATTTCAGAATGTGCTGACGTATTCGGTCGTCGTGTCCATTGTCGTGATGAGCGTTCTCGCGCTGTCCCACACGCATTTTCAAGTGCCTCAGCCGCTGCACACGGGCGGCACCGGGCCGCTGTTTCAGGCGGTCGGCGTGGCGATTTTTCTGTTTGTCGGCTTTGAATGGGTGACGCCGCTGGCCGATGAGGTCAAATCGCCGTCGGCGATCCCGACCGGCATGTTTCTCGCTGTTGGCCTGCTGGTATTGGCGTATGCGCTGGTAGCGACAGCGATGTTCTCCGGCATCGTGCCGCGCAGCGGCCTCTTGCTTGAAGCGACGGGCGGACGGCAGCCGATCCCGCATGTGGTGTTTGCGGCTGTTTTGGGTCCGACTGGCCGCTGGGTGATGATCGGGACCAGCCTGTGCATGTCGCTGACGACATTTAACGCCGGGCTGATGGGGGTCAGCCGCTTTATTTATGGCATGGCCCGCGACCAGGTGCTGCCGCAAACGCTGTCCAGCTTATCAAAACAGTTCAGCACTCCCGACCGGGCCGTTTTTCTCGTGTACGTCATCGCGCTCGCAGTCTCAGCGCTGGTCTACTGGTCTCAGCGGTTCGTGCTGCTGGTCAATTTAGCCGCCGCGACCGAGGCGTTTATTTATGCGCTCGCCGCCGCCGCCGTGATTTCCCTGCGCCTCAAAGACAAAGACCGGGCGAGGCCTTTTCGCATGGCGGGGGGCCTCTGGCTGCCGGGTTTGACGGCGCTGGTCTTTGTCGCGATGGGCGTGGGCGTCTTCGCTCAGCCCGGCCCCGAAGCCTGGGGCGCGGGACTGTTGCTGGTGCTGCTGGTGCTCGGCTGGGGAAGTTATGTTCAGTTCTTCGCCCTGCCGCGCCTGACACGGCTCCGCGCCGATGCCGCCGCTCGTCCCTCTCGCCGTCCGTCCCGGCGTCCCGCCGCCGAGTCTGCGGCAGAAGATGCAGAAACTTCGTAAAAACGACTGCGAGATACCCTGCCCTGAACGGCAGGGCTTTAGAAAAGCAAGCCCCCGCCTTCGCGGGCGAGGAAAAATTGAACATCTTCGCCCGCTTTTATTCTTCGCCTGCGAAGGCGGGGGCTTGCACTGCTGAAGCACGGGGGTTCAGCCCCGTGTTTGTCTCCTAGATTGGAATCTCATTTATGTTCGCTCAACTCGCTTTTCGTATCCGTACTGCTGCCGCCTGCGCGGCTTGTGCCGCACTTTTTGCCGCCGCGCCTGCGGCATTCGCAGACTCCCCAGCCCGGCAGGCCTCTAACTTTGCGTCCGGCAGCGGCAACATTATCTACCTTGCGGCGGCGGTCGGCCTGCCGCTGCTGTCCGACGGCAAGCACGGCACCACCCATGCCCTGCGGGCCGCCGATGCCATCGGAACCAGCGTTATTATTGGCGAGGGCCTGAAAAACTTGTTTCACGAAAAACGCCCCGACTCCAACGCCCACGACAGCTTTCCGAGCGGCCATGCGACGGCGGCGTTTGCGGCGGCGACGGTCGAAAGCGACCTGCATCCGAAGCAGACGGTGCTCTGGTTCACCGGCGCGACACTGATCGCCTATTCGCGAGTGCGCCTGCACCGGCATTACGAGCGCGATGTGATTGCCGGCGCACTGCTCGGCTACGGCACGGCTCGTTTGGAGTTGTCCGCGCCGCGCGGCCTCATCCTGTCGCCGATCATTCAGCCTGAATCCCGAAGCTTCGGCCTGCAAATGACCCTGCCGCTGCGGTAGCTTTAAAAACTTCGTATTTCAGGGAATAATCGAAAGCAGGCAGACATGCCTGCTTTTGTTCGTTTCGGCTGTGCGTTTTGCCTGTTTATTCCTGGCTTTTCCGCCAATAATCCCAGTGATCCTTCTGCAATCCCAGTGATCCTTCTGCTGTGTGAAATAATCGAACGGGCAATCAATACGCAAGTGAACAATAGACCCTCGGAAACTCCCTTTTTCTCGTCCTTCGTCCCCGCCCAAGCCGGCTTGCATCGGTGGCACCGAACACTGGCCTGGCTGCTGGCGGTGACGGGGGCTGTCTCAGTCGCGCTGCTGCTGGCGGCGATGGGGGCGGCGGCTCAGGATCGGGCCGCGTCCGCGCTGCTGCGCCTGGGGTTGGCCGGGCTGCTCTGCTCGCAGGCGGCTTCCGGCCTGCTGCTTTCCCGCCTGCGGGCGGCGGAAGCCGGGACGCCGCAGGCGCTTGCCGGGTTCCAGGAAAGCCGGAACTTGTTTTTGCAGTCCATCAATGCCGTGCAGGAAGGATGCATTGTTCAGGACCGGGACGGCGCGGTTCTGCTGTGCAATGCCGAAGCGGAGCGCCTGCTCGGCGCGGCTTCGGGAAGCCTGAACGGGCAGTCAATCATGCGCCCGGACTGGCGGTTCCTGCGGGAAAACGGAGACGAACTGCCGCGTGACCAGCACCCCAGCTGCCTGGCGCTCGAAACAGCCCAGCCGCAGGAGGCTGTCGTGCTTGGCATTCAGTTTGATCCAGGGCAGCGGCCCAGTGACTTGACCTGGCTCGCCGTCTCCGCCGCTCCGGTGTTCCGCGCTGGGCAGGACGGGCCGTATGCTGCCGTTTTGACGTTTGTGGACATCACGGCGAAAAAGAAAATTGAAGCGGAACTGGAGCAGCAGGAAGAAGCGCTGTGGCAGGAGCATGATTTTCAGCAGGCGATGCTGGAAAGCCTGGAGTCGGGAATTGTCGCCTGCGACGCGGGCGGAACACTCACGCTGTTCAACCGGGCCGCCCGTGAGTTCCACGGCATCCCGGAAGAGCCGCTGCTGCCGGAGCAGTGGGCCGAGCATTTTGACCTTTACGCGCCGGACGGCGAAACACTGCTCAAGACGCAGGAGGTTCCGCTGTTTCGGGCGTTCGCCGCGGAGGTCGTGCGGGACGCAGAAATGGTTATCGCGCCGAAGAACAGCCCCAGCCGTATTCTGCTTGTCAGCGGCCAGGCGATTTACAGCAGCACCGGCCAAAAGCTCGGCGCGGTGATCGCCATGCACGACATCACGGCACGCCGCCGAATCGAGCGGGAGCTGTCGCGTCTGGCGGCCATTGTCCAGTCGTCGGAAGAAGCGATTTTGGCGGCGACCCTGGACGGCATTCTCGTTAGCTGGAACGCCGGCGCGGAGCGGCTCTATGGCTACTCCGAGGCGGAGATTATCGGCCAGCACGCTTCCGTTCTGGCATTGCCCGGCGAAACCAGCCCACTGACTTTGGTCATTCCACGCCTGCTGCGCGGCGAGGCGGTCGAGCCGGTCGAGGTCATCCGGCAGCGCCGGGACGGAACCATCCGAAGTGTCGCGCTGACGTTTTCTCCGATCCATGACCCGCAGGGCAAAGTCATTGGAGCGTCCTGCATTGCGCGGGATATCACGGCCCGGCGGCAGGCGGAAGACGCTTTGCGGGAAAGCGAGACGCGCCTGCGTTATTTTTCCGATGCCGCGTTTGAAGGCATCACGGTCAGCCAGAACGGCGTCGTTTTAGACGCCAATCCCGCGTTCCTGTCTTTGTACGGCTACGATACCAGAGAGCAGATCATCGGCATACCGGGCGCTCATCTTGCGGCTCCGCAGATGCGGGAATTGGTCGCGCAAAAAATCGCGTCCGGGGAAGAAAATACCTACGAATCTTTGTGTCTGCGCCGGGACGGCAGCACGTTTCCGGCGGAGATTCGCGGGCGGAATATCGTCTGGAACGGCCAGCCGGCGCGTGTCACCGCCGTGCGCGACATCACCGGGCGCAAGGCTCTGGAAGATGCGCTGCGGGCGGGCCACACCGCCGTCGAGGAAAGCGAGGCGCGGCTGGCGGAAGCGCAGCGCATCGCCAAAGTCGGAAGCTGGGAGTATGACCTTGTGAGCGGCGCTGTCACCTGGTCGAGCGAGATGTACCGCCTGCTGGGCCGCGACTCCGAGGCGGGCGTGCCTCAGTTTGAGGAAGCGATGGCGCATTACCATCCCGAAGACGCGCCGGGGCTGAAGTCTCTCGTTCGGCGGGCCGCTCAAGAGGGCCTCGGCTACGAGCTGGACCTGCGCGGCAGGCCAAGCTTTTTCCAGGCCGGCCTCACGCGGTGGTACCACACGACCGGCGAAGTCACGCGGGAGGCGTCGGGCCGCCCGGTTCGGCTGACGGGAACGCTGGCGGATGTCACCGAGCGTAAAGCCATGGAAGATGCGCTGCGCCGCAGCGAGGAAGCGCTCCGGGCGATGCTGGGCAGCGCCCCCATCATTCTTTACACCGCCGATGTGAACGGCATCGTGACGCTTTCGGAAGGTTCGGGTCTGGCGGCGCTTGGTCTCACGCCGGGAGAGGCCGTGGGCCGGTCCGTGTTTGAGTTCAGCGGCGGCGATCCCGCAGTGGATGCCTTCGCCCGCCGCGCTCTGGCAGGCGAAACCGTTTCTTATGACGCGCGGTACGGGTCCCTTTGCCTGCATGTGGAAATTAAGCCGCAGCGCGGCCCGGAGGGAGCGATCACGGGAATTATCGGCGTCAGCTTCGATGTCACCGAACGCGCTCAGTCGGAGGAGCGGTTCCGGGTGCTGTTCGAGCATTCGTTTGACGGGCATGTGATTTTCGATGACGGCGGCATTATTGACTGCAATCCGGCGGCGCTTGCGCTGATGCGCTGCACGGACAAAGCCCAGGTTGTGGGAATCCATCCGGCACTGCTGTCGCCGGAATATCAGCCGGACGGGCGCTTGTCTGAGGAAAAAGGAGCGGAGATGTGTGCGCTGGCCCGGAAAAACGGCAGCCATCATTTTGAGTGGACACGTAAGGCCCAAGACGGCACTCAGTTTCCGGTGGAAGTCACGCTGACCGAGGGGAAGCTGAGCGACAGGCCGGTGCTGTTTTCCGTGTGGCACGATCTGACGGAGCGCAAGCAGGCCGAGCAGCAGATCAAAGACTACCTGGTCATCCTGGAGTTCCAAAAAAGCCAGCTGGAAGACACCAACAAAGAGCTGGAAGCGCTGGCAACGACCGATGGGCTGACGGGCCTCAAAAACCGCCGGACATTTGGAGAAAAGCTGGCCGAGGAACACGCCCGCGCGGTTCGTTACCATCAGCCGTTGTCCCTGCTGCTGCTGGACGTGGACCAGTTCAAGCCGTACAACGACAGCTTCGGCCATCCGGCGGGCGATGCCGTCTTGAAAAGCGTCGCGCAGACTTTGGAACACTCCGCCCGCGACACGGATGTCGCGGCGCGGTACGGCGGCGAGGAGTTTGCGGTGATCCTGCCGCAGACTGACGAAGCCGGATCGCTGGTCATCGCCGAGCGTCTTCGCAGCAAAATTGCCGCCGCAGACTGGGCTTTGCGTCCGGTCACGGTCAGCGTCGGCGTCTGCACGCTGACCCTGGACACGCCGACGCCCGACACGCTGATCGCCTGCGCCGACAAAGCCCTTTACTGCTCCAAAGAAGCAGGCCGGAACCGGGTCACGCACGGCAACCTCGCCGCCCCGCTGGTCAGCCGTCCGTCCCGTCCAAGACGCCGGTGTGCCGTCCCGCAGGCCGCCGAAAATTCCTAGCGATCAACTCCAAGAACTATTCATAGACCAACGCAAACAGCGCCCCTCTTCACTAAGAAGAGGGGCGCTGTTGCTAAAACGGGGTGGTTCTGCTAGAATGCAAACGAAAAGACAGCCTGGACGGGCTGTCTTCTCAATCTTGCTGAAAGGAGGTGATGCTCTTTGAAGCAAGGCAACTGGCGCTTCACTCTGAAACTCAGAGTGATTTCGCAAATTATCGCCGCGATTGTATCCGCAGTCGCCGCGATCCACCAGCTACTGAAAAAGTAGCCTAACGGCGGGCAGGTGTTGGCGGGAACCAATGCCTGCCCGTTTTGCTGTTCCGATTATACCACAGTATGCTACAATAAAAACGAAAAGACAGCCTGTGCGGGGCTGCCTTTTCAATCTTGCCGAAAGGAGGTGATCTTCTTGAAGCAAGTACCCTGGCGGATAGCTCTGAAACTCAGAGTGATTTCGCAGATTATCGCAGCGGTTGCGTCAGTCGCCGTTGCGATCCATCAACTACTGAAGAAGTAGCCTGACGGCGGTGAGGCATTGACTCTAACCAATGCCTCACCGTTCTGGTAAGGCTATTATATCGCATTTTGCGATATAATCAAACGATTCGTGAATAATATCGGCAGAAAACTTCGTACACGGTAGGGAATACAGCACATGGAAATCCCGACACGGACGCCGCTTCGGACGGCGCGGACGGCAATGGTCGCTTCGGCGAACCCAGTGGCCTCGCTCATCGGCATAGAGATACTTCGGGCCGGGGGCAATGCCGCCGATGCCACAGTCGCGATGGGCGCGGCGCTTGCCGTCATGGAGCCGCACAATTCCCATGTCGGCGGCGATGCGTTTGCCCAGATTTGGGATGCGCCCGCCCGCAAGCTGTCCGCGCTGAACGGCAGCGGGGTCGCCCCGGCGGGCGCGACTTTGGACGCGATGGGCGGGTCTATCCCGGAGCGCGGCATCCGGGCCGTCGCGGTTCCAGGCGCAGTGGACGCCTGGCTAACACTGCTTTCCGAGTGGGGAACCATGACCGCGTCTGAAGTGCTGGCTCCCGCGATTGCGCTGGCGGAGGACGGCTATACCCTCCCCGCCTGGCAGGCCGCGCTGCTTCAGGCGCATGAAGAGCTGTGGCGCGAGTTCCCCGACTCCGGCGCGGCGCTTGTCCCCGAAACGCTGCGTCCCGGCGCAACGCTGTATCAGCCCGCGCTGGCTCAAACCCTGCGGCAGATCGCAGGCGGCGGACGGGCGGCGTTCTATGAGGGCGAGTTCGCGGAAAAGCTGCTGGCGTACTCGGCGGAAAACGGCGGCTTCTTCACGCCCGGCGATTTATCCCTGCACCGGACACTCCTCACCGAACCGCTCAAAACGACCTACCGGGGCGTCACCGTCACCGAAAACCCGCCGGTCTCGCAGGGGTGCCTGCTGCTGCAAATGCTGAACATCTTGGAGGGCTACGATCTCGCGGCGCTTGACCCGGAAGGCGCGGACGCCGTGCATCTGATGGCCGAAGCGAAAAAGCTGGCGTTCGCGGATAGATTAGCCTATCTCGGCGATGTCCCCAAGACGCCGCTTCAAACGCTTCTGTCCAAAGACTACGCCGCGCAGCAGCGCAAGCGCCTTCAGATGACCACTGCCGCCCCGCGCTACTCGCCGGGCCGCCTGCCCGCCGTGAGCGGCGGCTCGGACACGACCTCGTTCTGCGTGGTAGACGCGCGGGGCAATGCGATCTCGTGGATACAAAGCGTCTTCCACCGCTACGGCAGCGGCGTGGTCGTCCCCGGCACCGGCGTACTTTTGAACAACCGCATGACCGGCTTCAGTTTGGACCCCAAGAACCCGAACGTGCTGGCCCCCGGCAAAAAGCCGATGCACACGCTGAACACGTTCATGCTGCTGCGTGGCGACGACTTCTGGGCGGCCGGGGGCACGCCCGGCGCGGACATTCAGGTCCAAACCAACCTCCAGACCGTCACTCAGATGATTGACCACGGACGCAGCCCGCAGGAAGCCATCGAAAGCCCCAAATGGCACGTCGCCCCCGACGGCCCCCATTTTTTCGTCGAAGACCGCCTGCCGCTCGACACCTGCTACGAGCTGCGCCGCCGGGGCCATCATCTTACCGTCGGCACCCCCTGGTCCGGCTCCTGCGCCTCCCAGATTATCACGCTCGACCCCGACGGCATCCTCACCGCCGGCTCCGACCCCCGCACCGAAGGATTAGCATTGGGCTATTAGGACATATCACAAAACTTGAAAGAGGTATTTCAGATGCCGGAACTTGACTGGGAACCGCTGGACTTTTTGCAATGTTTGGGGGCAGCGCCAGAAACAAATGAAGGAGATATTGATTGGGATGGCGATTGGGTTTATGAAATTAAACAGCACGGATTCACTCTTGAGTTAGTGATATGGCCGAATGAGAGCGTAGTTGCCCTGTCACTGACGCTGGATGATCAGAACAAGCCAATGGCTTCCTTTACGGTTGTGGTAAGAGAGCCAGTCGTCTACAAGAACGAGAAGTGGGGTGAATACTTGGTTTTTTCTAAGTGTGTTGTTGTGCCTAGTCGCTATTACTATCATCAACATAATGATGTTTTCGATAACGATAAATACCCCAAATGGGTTAACATGGAGTTGTCGGTTTATCCAACGATCCGCATTGAGTTTAAGTGATGAGGTACAATTAATTTTATGAGCATTACAGAGATCAAAACGGAAATCGCGCAGTTACCGGAGCCGGATTTGGCGGAGCTGGCGCAGTGGCTGGAAGAACTTCAGGCGGATGCCTGGGACCGCCAGATTGAGCGCGATGTGAAGGCGGGGCGGTTTGAGGCCATCTTCAAGCGTGTGGACGAGCAGGCGGAGGCGGGAGTAATTAGGACCATGTCCTGAAGGACACGGCTATTGGGCGCAGACGCCGAGAACTCCCACTTCGCGGGACTAAGAGGAAGATGTTAAGAAAAGATCAATTCAGAATAATCTGAGTGCGCCGAAGGCGTAGTTGTCGGCGTCTGCGCCCAATAGCCGTGCCTTTCAAGGCATGGTTCGGGAACTCAACGCGACAAAAAAGAAACATTACTAACGCAAAACAAAGTCGTTGCAGGTGCGAAGGCACGGCAAATAAAGCAAATTGCGGTCTGATTTAGCGTAAAGTAGTGGAAAAGCGCATTTGCGCTATATTTGGCAGGCCCTTGTGCAAGTGCCACTGAAATGCCATAATAACAATACGTTGCCGAAATTGACGGCGACAAACAAAGCAGCGTAGAGGAGAGCGTCGGCCCGAGGGGTCGGCGCTTTTTTTGTTGCCTGGCCCGTTATCGGGGAACGATAGCCGCCGGGCGTTTGTAATAGATAATGTGAATAAGTTGATGAACAGGCTTCGGCGGGGCTTCTTGCTTCTGCTTTTACTGCTGATTGGGACTGGAGCGCGGGCGGGGACGCTGCCGGTGCATTTCGCGGCGTCGGTCAGCCCCGCGCCCGCGCATCCGGGCGAAGTGGTCACGGTCACGATCAAGGCGCGGATTGATCCGGGCTGGCATGTCTATTCGGTGGTTCCGGCGGCAACGGGACCGGCGGCGACGGCGATTGTGGCGACGGGTGATGCTGTGCCGGTGGGACCAACCACCGAAGATGCGCCGATCCAGCACTTTGACCCCAATTTCCAGACGCAGGTGGCGTATCATGAAACGACGGCGACGTTTACCCGGCAGTTCCGGGTCAAAAGCGCGGCGTCGTCGATCACGCTTCACTACCAGACCTGCAATGACCATGTCTGCCTGCCGCCGACGGATGTGTCCCTGCCGCTGACGCTGGCTGTTGTCCCCGGCGCGGTGCGGGCGGAATACGGAAAGGGAAGCCCCCCGTCTCCCCCATTACTGGCCCCTAGTCACAAAGCCTCCGTAGCGGGGAACAGGGCAGGGGGGGCAGGCAATCTCGGCTTGTTCCTGCTGGCGGCGGTCGGCGCAGGGCTGCTGGCGCTGATTACGCCCTGCGTGTTTCCGCTGGTTCCGATCACGCTGACCTCGTTTGTCAAGCAGGCCGACGGCGACAAGGGCAAGCTGGTGCGGCTGTCGGCGGGCTATGCACTGGGCATTGTGCTGCTGTATGTGCTGCTCGGCGGGGTGGTTACGGCGACGCTGGGGGCGACGGGCATCAACAACATTGCCGCGAACCCGTGGGTCAACTTAGGCATCTTTTTGGTGTTCGTCGTGTTCGCGTTTTCGTTTTTTGAGACAATCCAGCTGACGCTGCCCGCGAACTTGACCGCGCTGCAAGGCGCGGCCAAAGCCAAAGGCGGAGTGGCCGGGCTGGCGCTGCTGGGCGTGACGTTTGTGCTGGCGTCGTTCACCTGCACCGCGCCGTTTCTCGGAACGCTGCTGGTGACGGCGGCGTCCGGGGCGCGTCTGCTGCCGCTGCTGGGGATGCTGGTCTTTTCGCTGGCGTTTGTGTCGCCGTTTCTGGTGTTCGCGGCGTTCCCGCAGTGGATCAGCCATATTCCGAAAGGCGGCATTTGGCTGGCGCGGGTCAAGGCGACGCTGGGCTTTGTGGAACTTGCGGCCGCGCTGAAGTTTTTGTCCAATGCCGACCAAGTCTGGAACTGGCGTCTCTTGACTCAGCCGGTTTTGCTGGCGGCCTGGGCGGTAATCTGTATTTGTGCCGCGCTGTATCTCATCGGCACGTTGCGTTTCGGCGTGGTCGGAGAACTCGAAGAACCCGGCGCGAAAGTGTCCAAGCCTCGCGCCGCGTTTGCGGGTGTGTTCGCGCTGTCGGCCCTGTTCTGCTTCTGGGGGCTTGCAGGCCGTCCGATTGGGGCGCTGGGGACGTTCCTGCCGCCGTCCGGCTATGGCGGCGTAGTCAATGCCGCCGATGACGGCCTGCCGTGGCAGACGGATTACAATGCCGCGTTCGCACAAGCGAAGCTTGAGAACAAGCCGTTGTTTGTGGACTTCACGGGGGTAACGTGTACGAACTGCCGGTGGAACGAAATCAACGTGTTTCCGCGCTCCGAAGTCAAGTCGCAGCTTGCGGATTATGTGCGGGTGCAGCTTTATACGGACCGGCCCGGCGACGCGGCAAATCAGAAGCTTCAATTAACCAAGTTCGGGGATGTGGCGCTGCCGCTGTACGCTGTGGTCAACCCGCAGACGGGCGGCGTCGTGGGAAAGTACGCCGGGACGATCACCAATGCGTCCGACTTCACGCGCTTTTTGTCGCAGTCGCAGACAATACCGGCAGAAGGCGGGAAAAGGCAAGAGGGCGCAGCAAGTCAAGAGAGCGCAGCAAGCAGCGCCTCTACAAGCTGGGGCGCGTATTCCCCGGCGGCAGTGGCCTCGGCGGCGCAAACCGGCAAGCCGATTATTATTGACTTCACGGCATCATGGTGCGTCAACTGCAAGGAAATCGAGCATGATGTCTTTGACAGCCCGGCGGTGGCCCCGACGCTTGCGGGCAAGTTCGTAACGCTGCGGGTCGATCTGACCCAGTGGACAAGCCCAGCAAGCGCGGCATTAGAAAAACAGTATGGCTTCGGCAGCCTGCCGACGATTGTGATTTTGAGGCCGGACGGCACGGAGATCAAGAATCTGCGGATTACCGGGCGGCTGAGCGTTGCGGAGTTCCAGAAAAGAATGCAGGAAGCGCAGACGCAAAGTCCGCCGAAACCGTCTGCGCCGTCTGCGGTTGCGGCGCTGCCTAAGCCGTAAAAGTGAAGGCACAGCCAAAAAGCGCCAGCCTATTTGTCTGCCGCCTTCGTGTCTTCCCCCAATTTCCCGATTTAACCCCCGTTACTGGTTCCCCTGCTGCCTGAGAGATAACTGTCGTCTCAAAATCGCCCCATTCCCTCAAACCCACCGCCGCCCGGCGTTGTTTCGGACAGGCGGAATTGTGGAACATGGGGTAGGGAACGACAACCCAAATTGTAATTATGGCAGTATGCCAAGAAAATGCCTGCCCTGAACGGCAGGGCTTTAGGAGTGCAAGCCCCCGCCTCTGCACTGGTATCATTCTGATTACTGCGTATCAGCACTGGCTACCCGGAGGGCAGGCCCGGAGGGGCGCGGGCGACCAACTTCGTTGGATTTT
>JAABUZ0100008041.1_pt1 | contig 12550 bp, 9 predicted proteins | sample 5562091 | NCBI WGS metagenome assembly JAABUZ01 (sample SAMN12813069, study PRJNA571459) | rock metagenome | isolation source: Antarctica rocks | place: Antarctica: Victoria Land, Linnaeus Terrace sud | collected 2015-12-21 | reverse complement strand
GGTTGGGATGCGGCTGTGGAGACTCGCGACGGCGCTCGGCGCCCTGGTGGCGGCCTGGTTGCTGGCGAGCGCGGGCCTGGCCTACCAGGAGACGCCCGCGGCGCCACCCGCGCCGACGCTCCAGGAATATCCGGTCCCGAGCGGCGACGGCCCACACGACGTGTGGCCGGCGGCGGACGGCGGGGTCTGGTACACCGCCCAGCGGAGCGGCCAGTTGGGCTGGCTGGACCCGAGCACTGGCGAGACGCGCCGGGTAGCGCTGGGGCCGGGCTCTGCACCGCACGGGGTGATCGTCGGGCCGGATGGGGCGCCCTGGGTCACCGACGGCGGGCTCAACGCCATCGTGCGCGTGGACCCCGCCACGCAGGCGGTCCAGGTGGTCCCGCTGCCCGGGCGCCCCGCGAACCTGAACACGGCCACGTTCGACCCGTCCGGCGTGCTGTGGTTCACTGGCCAGAACGGGGTGTACGGACGCCTGGACCCGGCCACCGGCGGCGGCGTGCAGGTCTTTGAGGCGCCGCGCGGGGCGGGGCCGTACGGGATGGCCACCACGCCGTCGGGCCAGGTGTTCTACGCCTCGCTGGCCGGCAGCCACATCGCGCGGATCGACCCCGCGGCGGCTGCGGCCCGCGCGATGCGCTCCTCGGGCGTGGCAACGCGCTCGAAGTAGGCGGCGCGCCCGGGCATGCGCAGCTATCGTCGTCGCGGTGCAGCGCTTCAGGGGTCCAGCGCCCGGCAGGCAGCGCGTCGTGGGCCGCTCGCGCGTCGGCCTCGGTCTCGTACAGCCGGCTATAGCGCCACCGCTGGTAGTCCGCGAAGAAGAAGACGCACTGCCCTACGCCGCCAGGATCCCAGGCGAGCTGCGCGTGCTGTACTTTCCTGACCGGCTCCGGCCTTGGCTGGCTCCGCCACGGCTTCCAGATGGCCGGGTTGGAGCCAGGCGCCCCCTACCACGTCACCTTCTGGACCCGACCAGCGGTCGCCAGTACGAGGGCGGCGTGCTGCGGGGCGACCAGGCTGGCAAGGCACAACTGCCAAACCCGCCCGCGATGCAGGACTGGTCCTGGTCTGTGAGCAGTCCCGCGCCACGGCGTGACGCCACCATTGAGGATCGGGAGACCTGTGCCATGAAGCTCGCCTGCGCCGACTTCGCCTGGCCCCTGTTGCCCCACGCCGACGTGCTGCGCCTCATCCGCATGCTGGAGATCGACGCGCTCGACCTGGGTGTCTTTGCCGCCCGCTCGCACATCAGGCCCGAGATCGTCCGGCAGGACATCGCCCTGTGGGCCGGCGTCCTGCGCGAGCGCATCGCCCAGGCCGGCCTGGAGCTGGCCGACGTCTTCGTCCAGAATGCCCTGGACTTCGCGACCCTGGCGCCCAACCACCCGGACGCGGCCCAGCGGGACGCGAGCCTGGCGCTGTTCCTGGACATGCTGGAGCTGGCGCGGCTGCTGGAGCGCACCCCGGGCTTGACGCTGACGCTGGATTACACCCACTTCACCTACGTCGGCATCCCGGACGCCGAGATCGAGCCTCTCGTCCCGTACGCGCGGCACGTCCAGGGGCGCGGCGCCCGGAAAGGCCGCCTCCAAACGCGGTTTCAGGACAACGCCATCGACTACGGTCGCCTCCTGCGGCGGCTCCAGGAGACCGGGTACGCCGGCTACTTCGCCATCGAATACGTGTGGACCGCTTGGCAGAGAACGTCTGCGAGACGATCCTGCTGCGCGACTTCGTCCGGGCGACGCTGGCCGGGCAGGCGTACACGCCACCAGAGGCGCGCGTTGAGACTGTCCCGGTCGCCCCGGAAGCGTCATGGCGCGCCCGTCGTCGATCTCGGTAATCTTGGATGAGGTGTTGCCACCACACCAGTTGCTACGGACCGGCGGCGGTGGGAAATTCGAAAACGGCGGGTGCGCCGACGCATCCGGTTCCGCGACGGGCTCGGAAGCGGTCGAGCTGGTTAGGTCGGTATCGAGGCCAGTGCCGGCGCCGTTGCCTGCTCCGCGGCCATGCCGTCCGTATAGAGGTGGCACTTGACCATGCGGCCGTCTACGTCGATGTCGGCTGGCTCGACGCCGCGGCAGATGTCCATCACGCGCGGGCAGCGATCCGCAAAACGACAGCCAACCCGCAGGAACGTGGTGTCGTCCGAAGCTGCCAGAGACACCCGATCGCTCGACTTCTGACGCGGGTCGGGCTCCAGAACCGACGTCTTCAGCAGCTGCGTGTACGGGTGCAGCGGCTCACCAAGAACCTTCTGGACCGGTCCGAGTTCGACAATCCAGCCGCGCAGCATGATCGCCACGCGGTCGGAGGCATAGTACGCGGTCGCCAGGTCGTGGGTGATATAGACGACACTCTGGCGTGCCTTGAGTTCACGGAACAGGTTGACGATGGACATCCGCAGCGATGCGTCAAGCATCGAGACCGGTTCGTCCGCGATCAGCAACGAGGGATCGGTGATCAACGCGCGCGCGATCGAGATCCGCTGGAGCTGCCCGCCCGATAACTCGCTCGGGTAGCGACCCTTGACTTCGCGAAGCGACAGGCCGACGGCGCCGAGCGCCCGCTCGATCGGCTCGTCGGCTGCCCTGCGCGGTGCGACGCCGTAGTTGCCCACGGTTTCGTACAGGTACGACTCGATGCGCCGCAACGGATTGAATGTCGCGAACGGATCCTGAAAGACCGGCTGGACCTGCCGACGGAACCACCCACGCTGCTTGCGGCCCTCAATACGCCCAACATCGCGGCCTTTGAACAGCAGCCGCCCTGCGGACGGCTCGACCAGGCCAAGGATCATGCGCGCCAGCGTTGTCTTGCCGCTGCCACTCTCACCGGCGATGGTCACTATCTCGTGCTGGTCGGCAGGCAACGTCAGATTGGCGCGATCGACCGCCAGCAGCTTGAGCGAGCTCAACCCGCGCCTGGAGCTGAAGGCGCGGCTGAGATTCTCGATGCGGAGAAGCGCGTCAGGCGCTGCCTGCATACGCTTCTGCCCGTGTCGGAGTGGAACTGACGAGATGACACGCGACACGATGGCGCGGCGCGATCTCTTCGAGCCGTGGGACGATAGTCTTGCACACGTCCATGACGTAGGGGCATCGAGGATGGAAACGGCAGCCGGTTGGCGGGTTGTCCAGAGCGGGTGGACGGCCCGGGATGCTGACCCGCTCGGAACGTTCGTCGAGCCTGGGCAATGATTTGATCATGTACTGCGTGTATGGGTGCAGCGGCTGCTCGAACAGGGTGACGGTCTCGGCTTCCTCCATCACCTGCCCGGCGTACAGCACCAGCACGCGATTGGCCAGGTTGGCGTGAACGCCCATATCGTGGGTGACCAGTACGAGCGTGCTGCCCATACGGGTCCGGATATCCTCGAGCAGTTGGATGACTCCCCGCTGGACGACGACGTCTAAGGCGGTAGTTGGCTCATCGGCGAGCACCAGTCGCGGCGACAGGATGGTCGCTAGCGCGATGGTCACCCGCTGGCGCATGCCGCCTGAAAGCTGATGAGGGTACGCCCCGAGTACGTTCTCAGGGAGGCCCAGCTCGTCGAGGTAGTCGCGGACATGCTCGTCGGTCTGGGCGGACCAGGACGGTCTGTGGGCGGCGATAAAGTCTCGGAACGTATCGCCAATCTTGCTGACCGGATTCAGCACGTGCATCGAACCCTGTGGGATGTAGGACACTACCTTCCAGCGCATCGCGCGGAGTTCGGCGTCGGAAAGCGCCAGCACGTCGACGTCGCGTCCTTCGACTCGGTAGTGCACCGAGCCGCCGATCACTGTCAGTGGCGGCGTGAGCATGCCCAGCAGCACTTTTAGCAATGTGGACTTGCCGCAACCCGACTCACCGGCGATGCCATACACCTCGCCCTCATGGATCTGCAGCGAGATGTCGTCCACGGCGCGCACTGTTCGCTGTACGTTGGCTGTGCGGGTCACGTAGTAGGCGCGCAGGTCTCGCACCTCGGCTACATCCACGGCCGGGGGCGTCGGCGGTGCGATCATGCCGCGCTCCGTGCCACCAGAGTCTTGAGCCGCGTGCGCGGATCGAGGTACCGGCCAAGGCTGATCGAGACCAGGTACATACCCACTACTAGCAGCACGGATGTGACGATCGGCGCGCCAAGCCACCAGAAGCGACGCGCGAGCAGCGCCTGGTAGTAACCGGCCCAATAGATCATGGTGCCGATCGTCGGTGAACTCAGGTCACTCAGGCCTAGGACGGACAGCGTGACTTCCATCCCGATGGCGAACAGGAAGCCGCTGACCGCGTCGGCCAACAAGAACGGGATCAGAAACGGCAGGTGCTCGCGGAGGATGATTTTGAAGGTGCCCATACCCGCGAATATGGCCGTCTGGGTGAACTCCTCTTCGCGCAGTGTGAGCACCTGAGAGCGGTAGCGCTTGGATGGCCAGGCCCAGTCGAGCAATCCCAGCAGCACCGCCAGGCCGAGCATATTCAGCGTACCACGGATCATGAACGAGATCAGGATGAGCAGCGGCAAGCGCGGAATGACGATGAACGAGTCGGTGAAACCGGACAATACGCGGTCAACCGCGCCACCGACGTAGCCCGAAAATGAACCCAACAGCACAGCGATCGAGCGCGAGATGATCACCGCCAGACCAGCGATCACCAGCGAATTGCGGATTGCGTAGGTGGTCAGCCAGAACACGTCCTGACCGAGCGAAGTGGTACCGAACACGTGCTGCAGTGAGGGTGGCCGATCGATGGGCACCACACGGCGATCGTTCGGGCCGTACGGCGCGGCAAACGACAATGCTCCGAGGGCAAGTAGGATGACCAGAATGGTGCCGCCTGTGCGGAACGCGGTGTCGGCGCGGAACAGGTCGCGGGCGACGCCCAGCGTGGCGCGGAACTGCTGCATCGCCAGATCCTATCGATAGCGCACGCGCGGGTCGAACAGCGGGTACAAGAGGTCGATAATGAGCGCCGCCGTGGCGATGCCGACGATCGAGAAGATCGTGACCCCCATAATCATGTTGAAATCGGACTGCAAGATTGCGGTGTACAGGCGGTAGCCGATGCCTGGATACGAGAAGACGAACTCGGTGATCAGAGCGCCCTCGAACAGCGCGCCCAGCGACAGGGCGAGGTCCGTGACCTGCGGCAAGAGGCTGTTGCGCAACACGTAGCCGAAAATGATGCGGCGGCGCGGTAGGCCGGCGATCTCGGCATAGGTCACCGCGTCGCTGGCGATAACCGTCGAGGCCAGCGCACGGGCGATGATGAAGCGGAAGGCGCTGCCAAGCAGCACCAGCGACAGCGCCGGCAGGAAGGCGTGCTGGACGATGCTGACCAAATACGGCCCCAGGTTGGCCGGCGAGCCCGTAGCCCCGCCCACCAGCGGGAACAAGGGGATGTAGTACGCAAAGGTTATCACCAGCACCAGCGACAGAATGAAGTACGGCACTGGATAGACCGTCACCAGCAAACCGCCGACGATGTTCGACCAGCGTTTGCGCGGATAGTACGCGGCCATAGTGCCGAGCACGATGCCAAGCACCCACGAGATAAGCGTGCTGGCTCCCAGCAGGCCGACGGTCCAGGGCAAGCCGTCGCGAATGATCTGCGTGACGGGCGTGGGGAAGGCGCCTAGGGATGGCCCGAGGTCTGCTCGCACCAGGCGCGCCCAGAAGCGGCCGTACTGTTCTAACGGGGTGCCTTGCAGGCCGTACAGGTCCTGAAGGGCATTACGGAACGTCTCGACCGCCCGGGGGTCGCTGATGCTGGTCGAAACGCGACGCAACGTTTGCTCGACCGGGTCCGTTGGCAACAGGCGCGGGATGATGAAGGTGACGGTGGTGCCGACGAGAATCACCACCGCCCACTGAATCAAGCGCGGCAAAACGTATGATTTGACGAACCCCATCGATCCCCCAGGGAGTCAGGCGTTGGGTGCTATCTGCTGAAATGAGAAGCGGCCACCGATGAACCAGTACAGCGGTTGCCGCGTCGGCTTCTCGGCAGTCGGGAAGCCTGTCCAGTACTGGGTGTCCTGAGTGATGAACTTCTTGAAGCTGATGGTCTGGATGGTGATCATGTTCTGCACCCACAATTGCATCGCCTGGCGGCCAAGGTCGAGCACCTGCGAATCTTCTGGCGACAGTTTGGCCATCTGCTCGATGATAGCGTCCAGCTCCGGGGACTTGAATCGCTGGATGTTGGAACTGCCGTTACCCGCCGTAGACTTGCCGATGGGCGTGAAGAACCTGGAGTGCAGCGAGTTCAGCCCTTGCCAGATATCCGGGTGCGCGTTGACCTGGAAGGCGCCCCAGGTGGAGGTGGCGACGAAGTCGCCAGTGTTCTGCCGCGTGTAGAACGGATCCCGCTCGAGCGTCTCGATGGTCATGTCGATGCCGAAGTTCTTGAGCTGATCCTGGGCGCCGAGCGCGAGGCGATAGATGTCGTTCTCGTCGGGCGCGGCGATCATCGGGATCGTCCATTGTTTGCCGTCAGGCAACAGCCATTTGCCGCTGCCGTCGCGCTTGAAGCCATTCTTGAGCAGCAGCTTTTCGGCGACTTCCGGCGCGTGCTTCCACGTGCCGACGCCAAAGCGCTGGAGCAAGCCGTCCGGGTCGGTCGGCACCGCGTAGCCCTGCTGAGCGGCCCACGCGGCGATTTTCGTCGGCGCATCCGGATCGTACGGTTGGAAGGTTTCGCCATTTCCGACATCAAGCGTCAGACTCTTGAAGAACGGCTCCATTGGCACGTGGTAGAGCGCCGCGTGCAGCGGTGTGGCGGGGATCGGGATTGGCGACAGCTTCGCCACGCCACCGATGTAGTCGGTGTTCAACGCAACGATGTCCATGGCCAGGGCGAGCGCCCAGCGCACGTCTTTGTTGTCGTACGGCGGAATGGTGTAGTTGAAACCAAACCAACGCGTGTCGAGCTCATTGCCATACGCCCACGGGAAGTCTTTGAACCACGAGCGAGCCGTGGACGTGCTGTCGATAAGTGGCTTGAAGGCGTCGGCGTCGAGGTCGAAGAGCACGTCCAGCTCATGGCGAGACATGGCGATGACCTTGCTCTGGCTCGGACCGTAGAAGATGGTCAGGATGTACTGCGGCCCTGGCTGACCGGTGATGATGCCGGGCGTCGTCTGCTGCCAGTCGTCGCGGCGCTTGAACAGCTCCCAATAGCCATTCGGATCGGAGTCCTGGGCGACATATGCACCCAGTGACACCGGCGGGTAGTTGGTGAACGTCTTGATGTCGCCCGCATTCTCCCAGGCGTGCTTTGCCATCATATACACGGCGTTGTAGCGAGCCGTGAAGTAGAAGTGGAAGCGCGGGTTGGGCTCGTTCAGGTTGACGACGGCGGTGTACGGGTCAGGCGCGGAGACGTCCTTGACGTACAGCTTCATCTCGGCGGAGAACACCAGGCCGGGGTTGTTCATCAGCGAGTTGACGGTGAACACGACGTCGTCAGCGGTGAACTCGACGCCGTCACTCCACATAACGCCATGGCGCAGCGGCACCGTCATCTGCATACGATCGGCGCTGTACGTCGGCCGATCAGTGGCGAGTGAGTTGATCCACTCGCCGGAGTCCTGGTCGATGTACCAGAGGCAGTCCATGACCAGACCCTGGCGGGTCGGGGTTGGTGGACCGCCAGGCACGAACAGGTTGAAGTTATTGGCGACGCTGTAGCGGAAGATCTGGTCGACGACGTAGACCTGGTCACGCGGAACAGTGATGGGCAGGCCACTACCGCCGAAAGCCTGGTCGAGGGGCACAGCCATGGCGCCGCGGGCGACCGCGAGCTTGATGGTGGGCACGGCGGCCGCGGCTGTTGACAGGCGCAGCAGAGGCGACGCAGCGAGCCCGGCGCCGGCGGCAACGAGGCCCCGCAGGAGTGCACGGCGACTGACAAATCCTGGCATTTGACCGAACCTCCCTGACCACGCGCCGTCCCAGCGCCCGTCCAGTCGGCGAGCTGTCTGTGCAAAAGCCTCGCGAAGCGTGGATTCCCCGGGGCTATGCTAGGATGTCGGCTTTCACGTGTCAACAGAAGCGTAAGCAATGGGAGTGCCCGGAAGGTGGCAGGGCTACCGGACGGGGGAGGAGGCCGGCTAGGGTAGGCGGATGCCAAAGAAAAGACCCGCTCGCGGTGAAGCACAGGCGGGCCGCAGGAGGACGACTTCACTGCGTGTCTGGGACGGCCTGCCAGCGCCTATTGTCCCTGCGATCCAGCGTCTCTCCAGCGGGTGTCGGTTCAGCCCAGGCACGGCGGCGCGGCGTCACCGGGCGCCCGCGCCCGGCGTCGGCGGCCGGCGCTTCACGATGTCACCGTCATCACCAATGGCGTGCACACTGCGCTGGAGCTGCTGAACATGCCTGGCGGTCTGGCTCACCGGAGCTCTGGCCGCCCACCCGGTCAGCGTGCCTGACATCGAGCGAGCGGGAGTGGAGGTGCGATTGGTCTGATGGCCCACGCTGCTGACCTGGCAATTGAGGATCTCAACGTCGAGCGTCGAGCCGAGCCGATCGGCATCGATGCCCTTCATCCGCGGTTTGCCTGGCGCCTGGTCGGCGCGGGATCGAACGCGCGCCAGACCGCCTATCAGCTGCAGGTGGTGAATACAGACGTTCCGGGCGCCACCTGGTCCACGCCGACCTGGGACAGCGGCCGCGGCGAGGGCGCCGATTCAACGTACGTGGCATACGCCGGACCAGCGCTAGTGTCCCGCCACCGCTACTCCTGGCGGGTGCGGGTTTGGGATGGCGATGGATTGGAGAGCGCATGGAGCACCCCGGCCCTGTTCGAGATGGGCCTGCTCTCGGCTGCTGACTGGTCCGCGCGCTGGATCGCTCACGTCGTGCCGGATCTCGTGTCCGAGCCCGACGAGATGCCCCGCCAACGACCCGCGCCTGTACTGCGCCGGCGGTTCGGCCTTTCGAGCGTGCCGCGCCGCGCTCGCCTGTACATCACTGCCCTGGGCCTTTACGAAGCCTATGTCAACGGCACGCGTGTCGGCGACGAGCGATTGGCACCGGGCTGGACTGACTACAACCGTCGCATTCAATACCAGACGTACGACGTCACGTCGCTCCTGCACCAGGGTGAAAACATGCTGGCGGTCAGGCTTGGCGATGGTTGGTACACGGGCAGTGTTGGCCCATGGGGCCGCCACCGCTACGGTGACGAGCCAGCCTTGCTGTGCCAGCTAGAATCCCAGCATGCCTCTGGCGAGCTGCTGACGGTCGCAACTGACAGCCACTGGTTGGCTAGGAACAGTGGCACCTGGCTCAACGATCTGCAGGCGGGCGAGCGGACCGACCTGCGCAACGAGCACAGCAACTGGAACACTGTTGCATTCGATGACACGGGCTGGGATCCGGTGTCGCTCCGCGCGGCTCCCGGTAGCCGACTCGTCGCTGCGCGTGACGACGGGATCAAGATGGTGGAGGTTCTTCCCGCGCTGTCCGTTCGCGCCGTCGGAACCGGCTCTGGCAGTCCTCGCTACCTGGTGGACGTCGGCGCCAATGCCGCCGGAGTGGTTCGCCTGCGTACGGCCGGCAAATCGGGCCAGCACGTCGTGATCCGCCATGCGGAAGCGCTCGACGCCACCGGCGAGCTCTACACAGAAAACCTACGTGGCGCAGAACAGCAGGATGAGTTCGTCCTGGCCGACACGGCGCCCGTCACCCTCGAGCCGCGATTCACCTTCCATGGCTTTCGCCATGCCGAGGTCAGCGGCGTCGACGCGCCCATTGCAGCGGGCGATATCGAGTCGCACGTGCTGAGCTCGGCAACACGCCTGGTCGGCGCCTTTTCCTGCTCAGACCCGCTGGTGGACACGTTACAACGGAACATCGTCACCAGTCTGCGGGCCAACTTCATCAGCATCCCAACGGACTGCCCACAGCGCAACGAACGCCTGGGTTGGACCGCCGACCTGCAGATCTTTGCGCCGACAGCCCTCTTCAACGCCGATGTCACCAACATGGTCGACAAATGGCTCGACGACCTCGTGGACACCCAGCTCCCCTCCGGCGCATATGCTGATATCGCTCCGGCGCCCTCCGGTTGGGCCGGCGCCGGCAACACCGCCTGGAGCGACGCGGGTGTCATCGTGCCCTGGGTGCTCTACGAGCGATCCGGCGACGCTGACGTCCTCGATCGCCTGTACGATTCGATGCGCCGCTATGTCGTCTTCCTAGAGGCGGATCAGACGAACGGCTTGCGCTTCGGTGGCCGCTACGGCGACTGGGTTAGCCTCGGCGCGCGCACCGACAAACTGTTCATCGGCACCGCCTACCTCGTGTATGTGTTCGATCTCTTCGCCCGCATTGCCGCTGTCCTGGGCAGGACCGCTGATGAGCAGCATGCCCGAGAGCTCGCGGAAAAGGCGCGCCGGGCGCTACAGCGCACGTTCGTCGATGGCGATGGACGGCTGACTGTCGACACACAGACGGCGTACGCGATGGCGCTGGGCTTCGAGCTACTGCCGGAGTCCATCCGCCCTGCCGCGGGCGAACGATTGGCCCAGCTGGTCGATGCCGCTGACACGCACCTCGCCACGGGGTTTCTCGGCACCCCGCTGGTGATGCCGGCGCTGTCCGACAACGGGCACCATGAGCTCGCCTGCCGACTGCTGCGGCAGGACAGCCACCCGTCGTGGCTCTTCGAGGTCCGCCAGGGTGCCACATCGATCTGGGAACGCTGGAACGGCTGGACGCCCGAGCAGGGCTTCTACTCCCCACGCATGAATTCGTTCAACCACTATGCATTCGGTGCGGTGGGCGACTGGATGTACCGCTACCTGGCGGGTTTGCATCCCGTGGAGCCAGGATACCGCCGCACCGAGCTCCGGCCGCAACCCGGCGGCGGGTTCACCGCCGCGCGCGCGACGCACGAGTCGTTGTATGGCACACACGCTTGCGGCTGGCGGATCGACGATAGAACGCTGCACGTGGACGTGCGCGTGCCTGCGAACACATCGGCCACGGTTGTGTTGCCGGTCGACACCATCGACGGATTGCTAGTGAACGGGCAACTATTGGCCGACTCGAAAGGGGCGGCCGCCGCAGTCGGCGGCGTGCGTATCGGCGTGCCACCCGGCCAGCACACCCTCGAAGCGCCCTATCGGCACGCGTAAGCACCTTGCCGTCCAGTCGCACAGGTCTGGGACGACAAAGGCGTGAGACCGGGCGAGCTGCGCCTGCGCTACCCGTACTGGGGTCGCCCAGAGCCGCTGGCGCGACGACCGCACGTGGCGTTTGCCAGCCGAGCAGCCCGGTGAGCTGCCGCTCTTCTTCTCGCTGGGTGCGCACAAGCCCGGCACTTCGTGAGTAACGGGCGCCCGCTACCCTCGTGGCGGACGGGAAGCCTGGGGGGCAAGCAAGGCGCCTGCAGGGCCGCTCGCACCCTAACCCGGCCGCCCGCGCCGTAGTGGCCCGAGCCTGGCGTGGTCGTGGTTGAGAAGACGCCCCGCGGCTCATCGCGGTGCAGACATGGTGACGGGACGCTGGTAGTTAGGGTGCGCACGAGAAGGCGCGCAACGGGACCGATCGCGGCCGCCAACGCCCGCGTACGCTCACCGTCATGAGCGCTGACCAGCCCGACAGCCTGTATCTGGACCACCAGAGGCCGACATCGGTACCCGAGGCACTGGCGAACCACACCGCGCTCCGCCGACTGCATCTGTGGGGTAATGCTCTGGCATCCCTCCCCGACTGGCTCTGGGACGTGCGCCAACTGGAGCGGCTCGACCTGCGCTGGAACCCGCTCGACCGTGAGCCACGCTGGCTCGCCGACATGGAGCGGCGCGGTTGTACTGTCTGGCGCTGAGCGCGGCCGAGGGCAATGTGGATTGCCGAGAAGTCTCGCTAGACAACCCCCCAGCGTGTCGACTGGTCGTCCTTGCGCGGAGAGCAGACAATGCGGGGCGTGGCCAAACGGCTGGTGATCGTGTCGTACGACCCCCAGTGGCCCGTCCTCTACGAACGGGCGCGGGACACCATCCTGAGCGCGATCGGCGATCGGCTGGTCGCCATGGAGCACGTCGGCAGCACCGCCGTCCCCAATCTGGGGGCGAAGCCGATGGATCAAGGCCGGTGCTTGCGACATGGTTCGGGCCGGCGTCGGCGACGTTGGCGGCATCACGCCGCTGGTCAAGATCGCCCACCTGTCCGAGGCGTTCGGGATGCACATGGAGGTGCACGGCGGTGGGGTCGGCAACCTGCACGTGCTGTGCGCCATGGCCAGCCCGGGCCTGTACTACGAGCGCGGGCTGCTCCACCCCTTCGTCGACTACGATGGGACTCCCGCCTGGCTCAACGCGCCCGTGGACCCGATGGACGAGCACGGCAACGTCCACGTGTCCCACCTGCCCGGGCTTGGCATGGACCTGAACCTGGACTACATCCGCGACAACCTCGTGCGGACCTAAACCAAAGCCAAGGTGGAAAACGCAGGATGATCGCGGTAGGCTCCCGAGGAGGAACGCAAACGGCGAGGTCCTGCGATGGACGAAGTGCTGGACGTACTGAAGCAGTGGAAGGTGGACATCGGC
>JAABUZ0100008039.1_pt1 | contig 12550 bp, 17 predicted proteins | sample 5562091 | NCBI WGS metagenome assembly JAABUZ01 (sample SAMN12813069, study PRJNA571459) | rock metagenome | isolation source: Antarctica rocks | place: Antarctica: Victoria Land, Linnaeus Terrace sud | collected 2015-12-21 | reverse complement strand
CGTGGGGCCTACCGCGGCCGCAAGAAGTCCCTCACCGCCGACCAGGTACGCGAGCTGCACCGACGGGTCGAGGAGGGTGCCGCGAAGGCTGCCCTGGCCCGCGAGTACGGCATCAGCCGGGAAACCGTCTACCGATATCTGCGCGTTGCACCCTGACCGCGCCTGCTCATCGCCTCCACTCTTGTGTGCCTTCCACCCTCCCTATAACATAGGTTATAACGGGAGAGGGTGGTGGCTATGACAATCCATGCGCCGGTACGGCCGGCTGCAGCCGATCCGCTCACTGCTGCTCGGGCGGCGAAGGAGTTGGCGGAGGTTCGCTTGCTGCGTGAGGCGCTGCGTGCTTGCGAGGCTGGGCGTAGTCAGGTGGCGATCGCGGATGTTTTGGGGGTGTCGCAGGCGGCGGTGAGCAAGATGCTGGTCCGCGCCCGGTTGGCGCCGGAGGTTGCGGGTGATACGCCGTGGGAGGTGGTGCTGCGGTACGCCGCGGGAGAGCTGAGTCATGAGGAGATGATCGAGGTGTTGACGGCCTGGCCGTGGACCCATGACCGTTTCCTCGACGCCGGGAGTGTGTGGCCGGAGCGGTATGTGCGGGGGAGCTGGCAGGACTTGGTGCGGTCGGTGGACGATGGGTACCTCAGCGGTGAGGACTACGCGTTGTTGTTCGAGCGCACCGCTTGATGGTTGGCGGTGCCGATGATCTGCGGGAGCGTGTCGCCGCCGAGCTGACCGAGCGGCTGGCCTATGACGGCCCGTTGTCGCCGTCGGGCGCGCGCTCCACGGTGATGGCACCGCAGAACTTCCGGCACGGCGCCGTGACGCCGGCGCGGCTGAAGCTGTGGCAGGACCTCCGGAGCCGTTATTTGGCTCGCCAGCCCAACGTGGTTAGGGAGGGCCGGGCCGCGTTGCTCACGGCGGGAGTGCCCGGGGCCGGGAAGTCGCGGGCGGTCGATCGGCTCGGCGTCGTTGACCAGGGCTGGCGTCGTTTGGATGCGGACGTGGTGAAGGACTATGTGGTCGAGGACCTGGTGCGTGCTGGTCGCCACGATGACCTGCTCGGCGAGTTGCTCGCGGACGGTTATCCGATCATGCCTGCCGAGCTGGCCACTCTTGTCCACCAGGAGTCCGTCGTGCTCCTCGACCAGCTGCGCGTGCACTGTTTGTCTCGGGGGGAGAACGTCGTCATAGAGGGCACGTTGTCGTGGCCGCCGGCGGGGGAGCAGTTGGTGGGTGAGTTGGTGCGCCGCGGGTATCGCGAGGTGAGCATCGTCGACGTCGAGGTTGCCTCCGGGGTGGCGCACGAGCAGGCGCTGGACCGGTGGTGGCAGGATCGCGGAGAACGCATCTCCGGGCACGGTCTCGGGGGCCGGTTCGTTCCGGCCGAGGCGATCGATCGTGCCTTTCCCGACCCGGCGGATCGGCACAGCGTGTGCGCAGCGAACGCCCGCGCATTGTTCGACCCATCGACCGCCCGGGCGCTTCCGGTGATCACGTTGACGGTGTATGACTCGACCGGACCGGTCCCGGTGTCGGAGACGCAGCAGCGGCACTTGGGCCAACTGGACAGCAAACTCGGCCCGGAGCCGTCACCGGCCGACTCCGATGCGCCCCCGTCGACGGCGCAGCTCGCGCGGCGTTCCTTCCCGAACTCGGGACCGCCGCGACCTTCGACGCCGCGTGCGCAACAGTCACCATCGCCGCGCCGGCCGCCTTCGCCGCCGAGCCTGTCGCTGTAACGGACACGGGTGGTTTGGCGGGGTCGAGACCTTGCGCCGATCGGTCATCGGCGTGCTGGGCACCAGCAACCGTAGCGTCGGGCACCTTCGGCGCGTGCTGTCCCGATTGCGAGCAGCACGAGGAGCGCAGCGGCGACCACAGCTGTCAGGACGGGCCCAGCCCCATGGGCGGCCAGGCCGCCCATGGGGCCCCACCACGTCCTGGACGTGGTGGGGCTCATCGCGGGCTCATCCTCAGGGCCTGCTTTCGCCCCGCCCGGTCTCAACCGGGACGGCTGGCACCAGCAGGTGGGTTCACGACGCGGGCTCCGCTTGGTGGTCGGGGCACAACAGGTTGGGGGTGAGTTGCCAGCCGTCGGCGGCCAACCAGTGCTGCACGGGTTCGGGTGGGGTCCCGGCGTTAATCGTCGCGGCGGTGGCGAGGTCGCCGGTGAGGATCGGCCCGTCCCCGCACACCGCGCAGGCGATGTCGACCACGGGGTGATGGGGTTGGCAGTGGCGGCAGTGTTGTCAGAGGAGGAGTCGCCCGGGCTGGTTGGGGTCGGTGCTGAGCCAGGTGACGGCGAGGTCGGCGCGTTGGGTGGGGGCTTCCTCCCGGGTGGTGGGGTCATGCCTGCAGCTCGGACAGGCCCGGGACGTTCGGGGTGCTGACGCGGGCACACGGGTGTGCCCGTCGCCGGGCCGATCAGTATCGGGCGGGGGTTCGGCAGCGGGCGGTGACGGTGTCACGGCCTTTTGGGCTCGGGGTCGGGTACCGATGGTGGTTTTGTTGAGGTGGCCGTAGATGGTGCTGCGGGGAACACCGAGCATGTCGGCGATGTGGGCGACGGTGTGCTCCCCGGCGTCGTAGAGCCGTTGGGCGAGCGTGGCCTGATCGGGGTGAGTTTGGGGGGTCGTCCGCCGCGGCGGCCGCGGGCGAGGCCGTCGCGGGTGTTGGCCACGATCAGTTCTCGTTGCAGCTCGGCGAGGACCGAGAGCATTCCGAACATGGCGCGGCCTTCGGCGGTGGCGGTGTCGATGCCCTGCTCGAGGACCTTCAGCCCGACCCCGCGCTCGCGGAGCTGCGCACCCAGGGTGACCAGGTGCAGCACGGAACGCCCGAGCCGATCCAACCGGGTGATCACCAGCACGTCCTCGTCGCGGAGGAGCCGCAGCACCAGGTCTAGCTTCGGCCGGGAGGCTTTGGCGCCGCTGGCGTGATCGACATAGATGTTCTCCCCGGATGACGCCGGCCTGCAGCAGGGCATCGGTGCCGCGGTCGGGTCGAAGCGGTCCCCTCGCTGGTGCTCGGTTCCCGCTGCTGGGCACCGGCGGTACCCGCTCGTCCCTCACGGCCACCGCCGGTGGTTGTTTTCCCGGCCGCCCGACTTCGTCAAGGGTGCGTGGCCCTGCAGCGGCAAGGGGGCCGATGACGCTCGACAACTTTCCCGGGACCGGGCCTCACCGGGCTCGGTCCCTGCGGGAGTCCCGGAAAACTTCTCTCCCTAACCGCCGCCCCTCCTCGCTGCGCTCGGACCACCTCCCGGGCCCCCCTTCCCGGCCACCTGTCGCAGTTGTTTCAGGAGCGGTTGGGGTTTGGAACAGCCGGGGTTACCGTCGGCATCAGCGCCACCACGGCAAGCACGAACCTTCGAAGGGATATCGGATGACTACTTCAGAAGAGCACCGCCCGCACGAGCATGCTGATCATGTACACGGAGAAGGTTGCGGGCATGAGGCAGTGCAGCACGGCGATCACGTCGACTACCTGCACGACGAGCACCGGCACGCCGAGCACGAGGGCCACTACGACGAGCACGGGGACGCTTGAGCGGCGCAGCGTCGAGGCAGAGGTTAACGGGCGCAGATTAGTGACACTCTGTGTGAGAAAGTCCCCAGGTCGAGTACGTCTCGTATGTTCAGTTTCGGTCCCGACCCCATGATCACCACGTCCCTACGCCTGCCCAAGTCGCTGCTGGACTGGGTCCGCGAGCAGGCCGCCGCCGAGCACACCAAGCCGACAGCACTTATCCGACGGTGGATCGAGCAGCGGCGTGACGATGACAGCCTTACCGCAGGTGGCGCGACCGCCCGAATCGAACGACTTGAACAGGCCGTGTTCCACAAAGCCGGATGATGTCGAGGGCACCCGCACCGCAACTGAGCGGCGAGGATCTGATCGACGTAGGTAGCAGCCAGCCGCCCGGTAGCGGATCGATCACTGGGGCGATCGATCATTCCGCTGATACGGTCGGACCGCCTCTCGGTCTGAGCGCGTTCGCGTCCGCGATCCATCTGGTCACAGAGTCCTCGATGGGGACGGTGCGGAAGCTCCGGGGGCGGTGCGTTGGGTCGCCTACGCCCCGGGTTCGTACTTGAACGAGACGCGAAGCTTTGTCCGATACGTGATCTCGCCGTCCTCTGCTAGGTGGATGTCCTGTGCGACAACTTCGGCGACGCGCAGATCGCGGAGCGTCCCGCTCGCCGCCTTGAGGGCCGTGGACGCGGCGTCCTCCCAGGACTGAGTACTTGTTCCGATGAGGTCTGTCACTCGGTAAACGCTCACGCGACCCTCCTGGCCATGCGGATGGATTGTCTTCCAGTGACAGTCCTACACCGGACTGGATGACAAGAGGTAGTGGCGTCTTAACGCCACTGCACGACGCCGCTGCTCGTGTCAGTTGGCGATCGGCGATCGGCGATCGGCGAGCGGTCGCGGAGGCTCGCCGACCGCTGGTTGCCGATTCGCGAATCAGGCGGGCTCGGGCACGCCGGTAGTGTCGCCGCCGGGATCGTCAGGTGTTGATTCGATCGGCGCGGGGGGAAGTGGCTTCGGTGCCTCGGGAAGCAGCTCAGCCGGATCGTCTGGCACCGGCTCATTCGGATCGATCATCGGGTCCGGCTCCGGGAGTGGTGCGCTCATGCCATGAGTCAACCAGCCCGGCGTTGACAGTGCGGGTTGTGGATCCCGCAGCGGTGCGGTTCAGGCGTGAGCAGCGTTCCTCCGCATTAGCGGATCGACAAGCGGGCAGTTGCCGGCTTCTACTGCCGTCAACGGCCGCTTCGTGGTCCCCGCTGGTGGCCAGGTGGGCGAGCCGGCGGGGCTCATGCCGGCGCGCCGGGCTCGCCGCGATCAGAGCCGCTGACCACGTAGGTCCGGTGGGCTTCGCTGGCGCGTTCGTTGCCCGCCCGCGGGGTGAAGGTAGCGGGACCGCGTTGCTCCGGCGGTGGCTGGCCGCACATCGGCGTCACACAGACCGCGCTGGTCATCGACGCCCGCGACTCGAAACTGGCTCGGTGGTACGCCACCCATGGCTTCCGGCCGCTCGATGATGACCCGCTCCTGATGTACTGGCTGCCCCGCAGTGACACGAGGGATGGCAGTGTCCCGCGCCGGTGAGCATCCGCTCTAGACGTCGGAGTCGGAGTTGCGCGCTCGGACACGTCGGAGGGCACTGACCATCTCGGCCAGATCGGCGGTCGCGCGGTCGCGCGGTCGGTGACTTCATCGTGGGCGATGCCTGGCGGCAACGGCTGGATGTAGTCACGAATAACTCGTGCTCTTCGTCGAGTACGCGCAGGACGGCTGCGCGGGCGAGGGCGACGTAGTTCTCAGCGCCTGCCACGGAGTGCAGTACAGCCGGTTTTCGGTTTCAGCGCGTCTCCTTTGCCGTATATAGAAGTCATTGTGGGGGGGGTGGTGGGGCGTCCACTGATGTACACCCCAACTGTGAAATCACCCAGTGAGTTGATTGGGTCGGTGTCTCGTCACAGCTTGACCGCGCCCACTTGGTGTGCGGTGCCGAGGCTGTTCAGGCGGGTCAGTTGATGAGAGGAGTGCGGCTCGGGTTGAGCGGCGCGACCGCGGTGACGGAGGGATGGCACACGTACAGCTGCACCGGGATGGTGAGTGGGGCGGTCTGAGTGGGGAGGGAAGACCCGGATTTACATCCCGCGCGGTGCGTCGGTGCACGCGGCTTGCGGGTTGACTTCCTGGAACTCGGCTTTCGCACCAGGGGCAAGGTTGACCACCGACTCGGGGGAGGGACGCCGGGTGGCGTCGGATGGTGGCCGTCGGCGACTCACTCAAAAGCTGCCACACTCACGGTTTTCAGTGCGCAACCGCACGGCGTATCCCCTACGTTGGTCGCGGGGAACAATTTCATCAGCTGGGTCTCAGCAGCCGCGTGGTCGTGTGATTGCGGGGATGAGCCCACCGCCGTAAGGAGGAATGGTGAGCAAAATTGTTGTCGTGGCCGCAGCGGCGGCCGGATACGTTCTCGGGGCCAGAGCGGGCCGGGAGCAGTATCAGCAGATTAAGTTCCAAGCCGAACGTTTGTGGCGTGACCCGCGGGTGCAGGACAAGACGTCTCAGGTAGCCGATGTGGCCAAGGCTAAGGCTGCACAGGGCAAGGATCGATTGGTCGACGCGGGCAAGCATGCCGCGGGCAAAGTCAGATCGAGCAGCCCGCAGGATGGGGCTTCCACCAGCGGCGCCCTCCCGGGGGCGATCGAATGAGCAGCGCACACGAGCAGGCCTCGACGCCGGCCGATCCTTCGGTCGGTCAGTTGATGACTCAACTGGCCGAACAGACCTCACGACTGGTCCGTGACGAGCTTCAGCTCGCCCAGACCGAGTTGAAGAACACCGCCAAGCACGCCGGGGTGGGGGCTGGTCTGCTCAGCGGCGCCGGTGTGCTTGCCCTGTTCGGTGTGGGGACCTTGATCACTACGGCGATCGCCGCTTTGGATTTGGTGTTGCCGTTGTGGTTGGCGGCGCTGATCGTGACCGGGGTGCTGTTGCTGGCCGCCGGCGTTGTTGCACTGCTCGGCAAAAAGCAGCTACAACAGGCCTCGCCCACGCCCGAGCGCACCGTCGCGAACGTCAAACGTGACGTCCAGGAAGTACAGGAGGCGCGTCACCATGACGACACCCACCGGTCCTGAAACTCCACCGCCGGGCAAAGATGCCAGCGCTGATGAGCTCGAAGCCGATATCGAACGCACCCGCGAGGACCTCGGGAACACCGTCGACGAGCTGACCGCGAAACTCGACGTCAAGGCCCAAGCTCAGCACAAGGTGCAGGACGCCAAGACCCAAGCTCAGCACAAGGTGCAGGACGTCAAGCACCGCGCCACCGAGCAGGCCCACACGGCCCAGGTGCGTGTCGGCCAAGCCGCGGACCGTGCGAAGGCAACCGCCCGTGATGAGCAGGGCAAGGTCAAGCCCGCCTTTCCCGTCGGAGCGGCGGTACTCGTGGCGGCAGTGATCGCCCTTGTGGTGTGGAGGCGGCAGCGATGAGCCGAACGACGAACAAGCAATCACCGAGCAAGTCCGCGAAGATCCTGTACCGCCCGATCGGCCTTGTCGGCTCGGTCGCTGGGGGCCTCGTCGCCGACATGATCTTCAAAAAGGCCTGGCAGCAGGGTGCCCCCGGTGACCACCCCGACCCGCCCGAAGCACTCGAGACCGGACGTCCGCTGAAAGAAATCCTCATCGCGGCGGTCATCCAGGGGGCCATTTTCTCCTTGGTCAAGACACTCATCGACCGGGGCGGTGCCCGGGCGTTTCAGCGTTGGACCGGCGAATGGCCCGGCGACTGACATCAGCGAACTAGCTGGGTGGGGCGCTACCCGGCTGGTGGTCGCGGGTGTTTAATGCCGCCGCTGTCCTTTCTGGGTCGGCTCAAGCACGCTGTCCGCAGTGGGAGACCGTGTTGCAAACCTTTTTGGGCCCGGGCGAACGCCTATCGTTGCGCCGCTTCATGGTTCACGGCGGGCGGCTTGGGCCTCGGCGACGGCGTTTCTGTCGTGGTCGTTGAGTTTGCGGGTGTCGCGGGGCTCGGCGAAGGGCTGGACGTGTTCGGGCATGCCTTCGGCGATGGCCCGGGCGTGGTCGAGTTCGGCGTTGACCTCCGCCCCGAGCAGGATGGCGATGTTGGTCAGCCACAACCAGACCAGGAAGATCACGACACCGGCCAACGAGCCGTAGGTTTTGTTGTAGGAGGAGAAGGTCGTGATGTAGACCGCGAACAGGGCGGAAATCACCAGCCAGATCAGCACGGCGATCACGCCGCCGGGGCTGACCCATTTGACACCGCCCTGTTTGGCGTTGGGGCTGGCCCAGAACAGGATGGCCAGCAGCGCCGACACGAGCACCAACAGCACCGGCCACTTGGCGATGTTCCAGATCAGGACCGCGGTGTCCCCGGCCCCGAGGACGTCACCGATCTGATGAGCCACCGGGCCGCTGACCACGACGAGCACCGCGCTGAGCACCAGCAGGATCGCCGCCACGATCATCACCCCGAGCCGGATCGGCAGGGTCTTCCAGATCGGGCGTCCCTCACCGATGCCGTAGATGACGTTGGAGGTGCGCATGAACGCCGCCACGTAACCCGACGCCGACCACAGCGCCACGAGCACACCAACAACCGCGCTGAGGCCCGCACCCCTCTTGTTGGACTGGGCCTGGCTGATCAGCGTGTGAACAAAGTCCGCGGTGGAGCCCGGCGCGATGGACTGCACCTGGTTTGTCACCTGCGTGGTGGTGTCCGCACCCAGCAGCCCGAGGATCGAGATCAGCACGAGCAGGCCCGGCACAACCGACAGCACGGCGTAGTAGGTCAACGCCGCGGCCAGGTCCGTCAGCCGGTCGTTGCTGAACTCGGCGCGGGCCCGCTTCACCACGGCGAGCAGCGAGGGTTTGGACAACTCGCGGGGACTGTCCGGCGCGTCCCGGTCGAGGTCGGGACGCACCCCGGTGCCGGACGTGCGCCGGTTTCCGGCGGGGTCATCGATGTCGTCGAAGTGCTCGGCGGAATGACTGCCCCGCCGGAGGGGATCGGCGCTCTCGTTTGTGGCCATGTCGATGTTCGCCTCACTCCCAGTGCACGACACAGTCCCGAAGCCCCTCAGGGCGTTGCCGCCGGCAGTGGGCCACCTCATGATCGCCGCCCCAAGGAAAGGCCGCACCCGAACCCGGGCATCACCGAACGGCGGGAGAGTTGATGCACCGCACGCGTGCAGCTGGACCATCCCGAGGATCTGGTGCGCGGCTACCTCCGGCGCCGGGCCCGCCAGCAACTCGGCTTCCGTCAGCTGTGCGAGCAACGCCGCCAGGCAGCGAGCAACGGTTGCTTACCCAACTTGTCGAACTTCTCCGTGATCCACGCCAAGCGCCGCGACTCGGCAACCGCTTCGTCGTGTTTCAGTGGGGGGTGCGCCAACCGCGCAGGGCCAGGTAGCCCAGGCTGAGTGCGGCGGCGACTGGCCATTCCACGAGGCCGGCGAGGGCGAGGGCGCCGGTGGCGAGGGCGACGGGGGTGGGGCTGGCGGGTAGAAGGCGTTGGGCCAGGGTCACGGGGGCGGTGAGGACACCGGCGAGCTGGTCGGTGCGGCTGGGGCTGAGGCTAAGGCTGAGGCTGCCAGACTCAGCATTGCCCGCCTGGCCGTCGGGGGTGGGGTTGGACATGAGGTGGCTCCCAGTTTGTGCAGTTGGGTGGCGGAGGGGCGAACGCTGTTACGGGGGTGGCGGTGTGGCTGGTGGGTCGGGCTGCGTCAGGCGGCGTCGAGGGCTACGCCGAGGGCTTGCAGGGTGCGGTTGTGGCGGTCGTCGGAGAGGAGGTGTCCGACGCCGGTGAGGACGGCGATGGGCCATTCGATGAGCCCGAACACGGCACCCGCACCGAGCCCGGCGTAGAAGGCGAGGTTGTTCAGTGGGGGGAGGCTGATGTCGACGTTGGTGTCGCCGAGGTGGAAATGCAGGTGGGTGGTGTTGGCGTCGACGGCTTGTTGGGTGGCGTGCTGGTGGGATCCGGTGTGGCCTCTGCGTGGGGTGCCGGCTTGTGGTGCGGTGCTGCGGCTGGTGGCGGGTGTGGTGGATTTGGGGCGGGTCGTGCTGGGGGTGGTCATCGGGACTCCTTCGTCGGCATCAGTCAGCGGCTGGGCTGGTTGGCGGTCAGGGCGCGGGGTGTGGGTGCGGCAGGCAGGGCAGGGGAGGGGAGCACGCGGGTAGGGGCGCTGCTGTCCTCGAGTGCGCCGGGGGTGGGTAGCAGGTGGGGGGCGCCGGCGGCGAGCAGGGTGGCGCCGGTGGAGCTGGCGAGGACGGTGGCCCAGGCCAGCGGGCCGAGAGGTGTGCAGCCGAAGAATTGGCTGAGCCCGGGGGTTTGGATGAGCCCGGCGAGTGCGGCGGCGGAGCCGAGCCCGGTGGCGAGCACGAGGGGGTTGCGACCACCGATGAGCAGGGTCTGCCCGAGTTGGGTGCCTACCAGGGCGGCGAGGGCGATGGTGCTGGCGCGGCGGCGGGTGCCGGTGACCCGGCCGATTTGCCAGGCCACCAGCGCCCCGGCCCCGGTGGTGGCACCCCGGATGGCGATGTCCCGCAGCAGCGGCGCCCCGAGGGAGGGCACGTCTGCGGTGAGGAGGTTGCGGCGTTCGGCGGGGTCGGTGGGGGTGGCGGCCAGGGCGATGGCCATCGAGGGCGCTAGGTCGGTGAGCATGTTCACGAGCAGGAATTGGCGGGTCCCGATCGGCGCGCGCCCGGCCAGGGCGGTCCCGGCGAGGGTGAAGGCGACCTCGCCGGCGTTGCCGCCGAGCAGGATCGCCACGGCGTCCCGGACCCGTCCCCACATCGCCCGGCCTTCGACCAGGGAGTCGAGGAGGAGGCTGACATCGGGGGTGGTCAGGACCAGGTCGGCGGCGGTGCGGGCGGAGACCGAGCCGTGCGCGGCCATCCCGATGCCCACGTCGGCCAGGCGGATGGCGGCGGCGTCGTTCGCGCCGTCCCCGGTCATCGCCACCACCCGGCCCGCGCGTTGCAGCGCGCCGATGATCCGCAGCTTCTGCTCCGGGGATACCCGGGCGAACACACTGGCGTGGGTGACCAGGACGGTGCGGGCTTGCTCGTCCAGGCCGGCCAACTCGGGGCCGGTGACGACCCGGTCGGCGGGGATCCCGAGCCCGTGGGCGATCGCTTTGGCGGTGACGGGGTGATCGCCGGTGATCATGACGGTGCCCAACCCGGCGGTGTGCAGCGCGGTAATGGTGGGTGCGGCTTCGGGGCGGGCGATGTCGGCGAGGGCGATAAACCCGAGCAGGGTGAGGTCCTCGGTGAACTCCTCCGGGTCGGGGCTGGGTGTATCGGGGCTGTGTTCGGGCAGGACCTCGCTGAGGTTTCGCCGCGCCACCGCCAGGACTCGCAGTCCCTGGGCGGCCAGGGCGTGGACCATGGTGGTGGCCCGCGCACGGGCGGCGGAGTCCAACACCCGTTTACCGGTGTCGTCGCGTTCGTGGGTGCAGCGGGGCAACACGGTTTCCGGGGCGCCTTTCACGACCAGGCGCAGCGAGTCGCTGGTGCGGCCGACGGCGGCGGAGAATCCGCGGTCGGACTGGAAGGGCAGCTCGGTCAGCTCGGTCCACCCCTCATCCGTGAGGACGGGGCCGAGGGCGTGCGCGGTGTCCAGGATGGCTTGGTCGGTGGCGTGCGCGGCGTGCTCGCCGTTGGTCGGTTGTGGGCAGGCGCGCAGGGCGGCGCGGAGCACGCGGCGCGCTGCGGGGGCGTCGGTGGCCCACTGCTCATCGAGTCCGGCCAGGCGCACCAGCCGCAGTCGTCCTTCGGTGAGGGTGCCGGTCTTGTCGAAGCAGACGGTGTCAACCCGGCCCAAGGCTTCCACGGTGCGCGCGGAGCGGACCAGGACACCCCGGGCGGACAACCGCCGGGCTGCGCCCAGTTGCGCGACGGTCGCGACGAGGGGCAGACCCTCGGGGACGGCGGCGACCGCAACACTGACTCCGGAGGCGATGGCCCGGGGCAGGGGTTGGCGGCGCAGCAGGGCCAGCCCGGTCACGGCGGCCCCGCCGAGCAGGGTGATGGGCAGTCCGCGGCGGGTGAGTTCCTCCAGGCGGGCTTGCATCCCGGCGGGGGCGGCGGCCCGCCCGGCCAGGGCCAGGGCACGCCCGGCTTCGGTAGCCGACCCCACCGCGACGACGACGGCGCGGGCGGTGCCGGCGACGATGGTGGTGCCCTCGTACAACATGCAGGCCCGGTCAGGCAGCTCGGCCCCGGGCGTGGCCTGGGTTTGCTTGTCGACCGCCCCGGACTCGCCGGTCAACGACGCCTCGTCCACCTCCACCCCGTGCTCGCTGAACACCCGCGCATCGGCGGGCACCACCTCCCCTGCTCGCACCTCGATCAGCTGCCCCGGGCGCAGCGAGCGGGCCGAAACCTGACCCACCGACCCGCCTTGACCCGTCTTGTCGGTGGGCGCGGCAGTGTCGGTCAGCAGGCGGGCGGAAAGCTGCTGGTCGTGGCTGGACACCGACCACGGCCCTTACGAAGTAAGGTAACCGTGTCTGGTGTGGTGTGCAACACGAAAAGATCGGGCCGCGCGGCTAGCGGTGCAGGGTGGCGCCGAGGCGGTCGAGCAGGCTTTCCAGTGATTCCTCGAATTCTTCCGCGGCGTGGTCTTGGCGCAGTTCCGGTTCCAGCCGGGCGAGATGCGGGTAGCTGCCGAGATCCGCGACTTCCGGGGTTCCGGGGTCGGTCTCTTCCACCGGGCCGGTGTCCACCCCTTGGGCGGAGACCTCCAGCAGCAGGTGGCCGAGCAGGAAACTGGAGAACGCCCGGTAGGCGGCCACCGCGGCGGCATCGTCGAAGCCGCAGTTCAGCAGGGTGTGCAGGAAGTTTTCCATCCACCGCAGGCTGCGTAGCGGCGGCTGCACCCAGGGGGCCGCCGGCGGGCGGGTGGCGATGAGGGGAAACACCTGCGGGTGAGCCAACGCGATTCGGCGGACCCCGTGCGCCAGGCGTTGCAGGTAGTCCTGCCAACTGGCGT
>JAABUZ0100008034.1_pt1 | contig 12559 bp, 11 predicted proteins | sample 5562091 | NCBI WGS metagenome assembly JAABUZ01 (sample SAMN12813069, study PRJNA571459) | rock metagenome | isolation source: Antarctica rocks | place: Antarctica: Victoria Land, Linnaeus Terrace sud | collected 2015-12-21 | reverse complement strand
GCCATCGGGCACGAGGCCGGGATAATCGGAATGATCGAAGCGAGATGGCAGATAGGTCTGCAGCAGGGCCTGGCTGAGCGGTAATGGCAACAGGTGCAGCCCGCTGCCGCCTGCGTCGGTGAACAGCCGGGCCGGCTTGCCGGTGACATAGACGAGCGCGTCGATCTCGCCCCGCTTGAGCTTGGCCAGGGCGGTTTCCTGATCCTCGTTGACGAAGACAGGTTTGACGCCAAGCCCCTCGAAGATGACGGAGGCGGTCAGCGCTGTGCCGCTGCCGCGACCATCGACGTTGACCTTCTTGCCAGCCAGGTCGGCCGTGCTGGCGATGTCGCCGCGGGCGAGCAGGTGGACCTCCTCATCATATAGCTTGGCGAGGTAGCTGATGTTGTATTCGAGCCCGGCCAAAGCCGTGTTCTGGCGCAGGAACGACAAGACGTCCGATTGCACGATGCCGACGTCGACATCGCGGATGTTCATGATATCGGAAATGTTCTGCAGCGAGCCGACGCCGACGATCGGCAGGACGCGCAACTGTGGCACGTGGGCGCCGAAGACGCCCGCAATGTCCGCGGCGATCCGGATATAGGTGCCGGAGAGACCGCCGGAGACGATGCCGAGGACTGAGGTCGGCGGCACTGCTTGCGCATTGGGGATCGCCGGCAGCGCCCGCCGGGGTGCGGCGGCCTGGGCATAGGCCTCGCCGCCGCACCCGCCAGGGAGGGGGCCGAGCAGGGAGGCGGCCAGCCAGGCGACCGACAGGAACGGACGGGTCAGCAACTGATTGATCACGGTCAGCGTCCTTGGCCGATCGTCTTCAGCCGCTCGGCTGCGTCGCGGTTGCCGAGCGAGGCGGCGCGCGCATACCACGTTCGGGCCTGGGCCCGGTCGCCCAGGTTCTGCGAGTCGGCGCTCGGCAGGAAGGCCGTGTCGTAGGTGCGGGCAAGGTGGAATGCCGCCTTACCGCTGCCGGATTCGGCCGCGCGCTCGAACAGCAGGCGTGCGGCCGAGAGATCGCCGATGGCGGCCTGCTCGTCGCCGCGGCGGAGCAGGAGCGCGACGATCGCCGGCGACAGCGGCGCGACGGTGACGACGGCCGGAGTCTCCGCTGACAGCCGTGAGGCAGGCACCGACGGCCCGGTCGACGCGGCGGCCGTGTTGGCCATGTAGCCCGACGGCGGCGGGGTCGGGAGTGGTGGTGCCGGGATCGGCGGGGTCGAGAGGATCGGCGCCGTCGCTTGTTGCGCTGCAGCGCTCGAGGGCGCCAGCGGCTTGGACGGTTCGGCGACGGTGGGCGCTCTGGGCTGCGGGGCCGGATTGGCCGCTTGCGGCGGCGGTGCAGACGATGCCGCGGCGGGCGCCGCCTGTTCGGCCAGAGCCGGCGGCAGTCTAGCGACGATCTGCGGCTTGGGCGGCTCGGGTGCCGGACGAGGCGCTGGATCGGGGATCGCCGCCCGCGCCGGCGGAAGGTCGGCGACCCGTAGGTTGGTCAGGGGCGCCGGCGGGCGGGCCAGTGTTTCAGCCAACGGCATCCGCGTGGGCAGGGTGTTGTCGCGGGGCGGGACTGGGGGCGTGACTGGGGGCGGGGCTGGCGGGGTCATTTCGGCGACGACCAGAGGCGGCGCGGCCGGCGCCGGGCTGTTGAGCGGCTTGGCGGCCGATTGCGCCCAGGAGGGCGGCTGCGGCAGGCCGTGGCTCTGCGCCTTCAGCGCCGGGGAGATCACGAACGGCGTAGCGGGCTTGGTCTGCGCCCAGGGCACATCGTCGAACAGATCCGGCCAATCATAGAACGACAGCACGGCGACGCAGGCGACGACGGTGACCGCAAGGCAACCGAGCGGCAGCCAAGGAAAGCGCCGGGCCGTCCGTTCGTGGACCGGCTCGGCGCGGGGCGGCGGGTCGGGAAAGAGGGCGAACATGCTGGGCGGGAGGACGGTCGCTTCGTCCAGCGCGAGGGTGGCCGGATCGATCGCACTCGGGTGGGCGTGACCGTATTGCCGGCCATAGGTTTGGTCGTAGATGGGCTCGTAGGTCGGCTCGACCATCGGTTCGGTCGAGCGGAGCGGCACGACGCCGCCCTCGCTGCGGAGTTGGGAGACTTCCTGCTCGACCGTGGCCCAGGGATCGGTCGCTTCCTCCTCCAGCGCGGGCAGCACGGCGCGGATGGCCAGGCGGCGGGCGAGCGGGGCGTAGGCTTCGGCGGTCAGGCGCGTCCACAGCTCGGGTCGTCCGACGAGCAACACCTGCGGCACGCGACGGCCGGGTTCGCGCATGAGCGCCAGCCGCGTCAGGCAGTGCAGCAGCTCGTCCGTCGCGGTGTGCGCGTCGTCGATTGCCAGGACGATGTGGCGCTCGAGGTTCTCCGGCTTGGCCGCCTCGTCGTAAGCGACCTGCTCGATCTGCGCCGCCAGGCGGGCGGGCACCTTGTCCGGCTCGGTAATCCGGATGCAGCGCAGCGAGCGGTCCCGCCAGTCGGCCAGCACGGCGTTGAGCACCAGGGTCTTGCCGCTGTCCTGCGGTCCCGTCACGGCCGCGAACACCTGGCCTTCTTTCAGAGCGAGGCCGAGCGCTTCGTAGCACGCATGCTGCGCCCGGCGGAACGTGACCGGCGCGGGCACCATTTCGGGGGCTGGGGCGATCAGCCGGGGCGGCTCGACTTGCGGGCCGTGGCTCCGGCTGCGATCAGGAGCGCGGAACGGCGAAATGGCAGGGTCGTCGTCGTCGAGGATGCGGCCGGCAGCGGACGTGGACTTCGACATCACCGGCTATCCTGAACTCATCGAGAGAATGTGAGCGAGGTTAAACGTGAACCAACAATGAAAGGCAAGGGAAAGCTGCTGTTCACGATGCGCCTTGTGGCCCAGACGATTGCTTCTGCTCCCAAACCTCACGCAGGAGCGCGCCATAGCGCGCGGCGGCGGCGCCTGCTCGCGCGCACCTGGCGGGCGAGGCCGCGGTAGGTGTGGAGGTACCAGCTGGCTGGGCCGGCGCGAGGGAGCCTAATCGGCAGCGGGACGACGCGGCGCCGGGATCGTCGGCCGGATCGGCGGTCAGCCAGCGGCCGAATTGGTGCCAGCGTGACGGTACGACGAGCGTGACGTCGAGCGAGCCGTCGTGGGCGAACGGGTGATAGCGCAGGCGCCCTGCGGCGCGGCTGACGGCAGTGTCGGCGATCGAGAGCACGCGCAGCGGGCGGGGGAAAGCATCAGACACGGCGCAGCACCTTGTGCGCCAATCCGCTTAGACCCGTCAGATGGGTGTAGGCGTAGGGGAGTGCCCGGTGTTCGCCATTGATGGTGTTTCGCGGCAGGCGGAACGGGTCGGTGCCGCGTCGCAGCAGCCCGGCGGACGTGGTCGCGGCGGTGTGGAAGCCAGCTGCGCGAGCCAATTCGAAATCGCGCGGACCGCAGTCGCTGGGCTGGCCGTAGGGAAAGGCGAAATGCAGGATCGGCTGGTCGAGCGCTGCTTCGAGACGCGCGCGGCAGCCGGTCAGCTCGGCCGTCGCCTGGCCGCGATCGAGTGCGGCGACATGGGGATGAGAGACGGTATGGCCGCCGAATTCGACCAAGGGGTCGGCGCGCATGGCTTCGAGCATGGGCCAGGTGATGCGATGCTGTGCGTCCAGCGCGTCGGCGTCGTAGCCATGGCGGACGCAGAAACGGACATAGCTGGCGGCGTGGTCGCCCGCCTCGTCCCAGCGCCTGACGATGGCGGCGAAGGCGGCGCGTTTCTGCGCCGGGGACGTGATGTCGAAGCGGTCGTCGTCGTCGATGATCTGCTCCTCGCGCTGGATGATCGTCTCCAGCCCGGCATAGAATAGGCGAAGCGTCTCGTCCGGTATTCCGGTGGTGACGAACAGCGTGATCGGCGCGCCGAGGCGGCGGAACAGCGGCACGACCACTTCGGCGGTATCTCGATAGCAGTCGTCGAGCGAGAAATTGATGAACCGCCGGCCGTGCCCCTCTCGCGTGCGGCGAAGCGCCTCGTCGAGCGTGACGATATCCCACCCGGTGCGCTGCACGTGCCGGATGAGGCGGTCGAGGTATTCGACGTCGAGATAAAAACCGCGGTTGGGGAGGCCGGCCCAGGCTTGGCTTCGCGCCGCCCGGTGGAACAGGAAGCAGCAGCCATAGCCGAGCGCGATCATGGCATAGCACCCCGGAGCCGCGAGAGCACAAGGTATCGTACGCGTGGCACCGTCATCCACAGCGAAAGAGCGGCCGCCAGCGCCGTCACGCCGCCGCCGGAGAAGAGCCGCGGCAAGAGGCCGGACACTTCCACACGAACCAAACCTGCCCCGGCGATCAGCACCGCAGCCGCCGGCAACGCCAGCAGCCGCAGCAGATGCCGGCCGCAACGAAGCGCCAAGGTGACGCCCGTCAGGATCACGGCGCCGCGGATCGCCTCGCCGAACCCGAGCGCGAACCCGCCCAGCCAAGGGCACGGGCGTAATCGAGCGACGCCACGGTGCCGACCGCAAGCCCCGACGCCAGCAGGCGCTCGATCCACACCTGCCCATGCTCCGCAACCGGCTGCAGCATCAGCAGGCGCAAGTGATGGAAATACAGCCGCTGCCAGCATACGTTCCGCCGCTCCGACTGTCACGCGAACGCGCTACGCTTCAGCGAAGCGCGGTTTGAGGCTGAGTTCCGGGCCTTCTTGAATGCTCACTGGAGCCGTCATTGCGAACGCCTTCGTTCTAGCCCTGCTTTGGTGCTGAGCCGCTGCTTAAGGGAGTGCGTTACACGGAAAATTGAGCTAGATGGCAGACATGGACGCCACCGATCCAAGGCCGGCCGAGGCAGAGCCGAGCAGCCGGCCGAACGTGTTAGCCCAGCTATGGCAGCGGCGCGGCGTGTTCACCGTTACCTTTGCCACGGCGTTCGTGCTTGTCGTGTGCCTGCTGTTCGTCCTGCCGGTGGGTTACGTCGCGAGCGGATCGATAATCGTCGGTGACCGCGAACCGCTGATGGGCTCCTCCTCGGCCGCCTGGGTCCAGAAGATTGGCGACCCGGCCGATATGGAGAGCAATATCCTGCTCATCCGCTCGCCGCGGCTGATCCGCACCCTCTTGGCCGAGCCGGGTATGAGTGACGCGGTCGAAGCGGATTGCGAAGCCGTCTCCCGCCAGTTGCTCACCCGGCTGCGGCCGATCGATTGCTCGCGTGTCCGGCAATCCGGAGGCGCAACTGCTCTGGGTGCAAGACCGCTTCGGTGTCGGCGCCGTGGGCCGCAGCCGGGTTATCTCCATCGGATACAAGTCGCCCGTGCCGGAGGTCGCGCCGATCATGGTCAATGACCTGATCAAGGCCTTCCTCGACGACGAGCGCGGGAAGATGCTCCGCTCGCGCGACGAGGCGATCGGCTGGGTGCGGCAGCGTCTGCAGCAGGTCGACGCCGAGATTCAGCATGACGAAGCGTCGATCGAGGATTTCCGCAACCGCCATGGGCTCGTGCGCGGCGTCAGCGGTACCTTGACAGCGGAACGGCTGCGCCAGGCGGCGCAGCATTTGTCCGATGCGAAGGGAGCCGAAGCGGAGGCGACGCTGCGGGTGCAGGAAGCGACGGGCGGCGCGTCGTCGCGTCAGGCGCTCGATTCGCGTTCGATCGCCGACCTCAAGCAACAGCTGGTGCAGGCACGTGCACAGCTTGCCAGTGCCTCGCAGCGGCTCGGACCGATGAACCCGGAACTGATCAGCGCGCGACGGCTGGCTGCGGACTTGTCGGGCCAGCTTGCGGCCGAGACCGCCAGGGGGGTCGACTCGGCGCGTCGCAATCTCGAGGCCACACGGGCCCGTGTGGCCAATGCCCAGCGTGAGCTCGACCGCCGGAGCGACGCAGCCAGCCAGGCGGCCGATGCCGAGACGCAGATCGCCGCGATGGTGCGCGAGCTGGACATCAAGCGCGGTACGTTCGTCGACATGTCGCAGCGGCTCAGCCAGTTGGAGACGGAACGGCGCATTATCGAGCCGAGCACGCAACTGGTGAGCCTGGCTGAGCTACCGACCCGACCGGCGTTCCCGCAGCGCACGCCATTCCTCGTGGGCGGACTGGCCTTGGCCAGCGTGCTGGCGACGGCGGCCGGGTTGCTGACGGCGCATGACGGAACTGCTCGAGTGGGCGAGCAGCTATGATCTTGTGCTGATCGATAGCGCCCCGGTCGGCTCGCTGATGGATGGTGCGTTGATCGCGCCCCATGTCGAGGGTGTGCTGTTCTGTCTGCGCGCCGGACGCCAGCCCACCACGGGCGCACTGAACAGCCTGCCGGGATTGCAGCGCGACAACGGAAACGTCGTTGGTCTCGCGCTGACCTTCGTGGCTGACGATCGGGTCGCAGCGCCGCGGGTGAGTGCGCCTCCTTCCCGGCAACTCGTGCAACCGGTGTCTGCCGGGAACGCTTAGGCGTGCCGCCGACGCGGCTCCTCTTCGTCAATCACGCGAGCCGCCTCTCTGAGGGCGAGCTGGTGCTGCTGGATATTGCCAAGGCGTTTCGCGGCGCGAGCGCGTTCTTGTTCGAGGATGGTCCGCTCCGGCCGGCACTCTTTGCGCTTGGCGTCACGTCGATCCTGCCCGCGCGGGCGGCGCCGTTTGCCGGAATCAAGCGGGACCGCAGCCTCGTCCGCGCGTTGCCGCATCTCGGCGGCTTAGCGCGGATGTGGCTGCGACTTCGCTCCGCGGCGCGGCGATCCGACCTGGTCTATGCCAATTCGCAGAAGGCGTTCGCCCTGGCAGCCCCAGCCTGCGCCGTGGCCCGGCGGCCACTGATCTGGCATCTGCACGACATTCTCTCGACCGACCATTTTGGCCGGGGACAGATTGGGCTCACGGTCAGACTGGCCAACGCTTGTGCCGCCCGGGTGATCGTGCCGTCCGAGGCCGCGGCGAAAGCGTTCGCCGACGCAGGGGGTAGACCGTCCTTGTTGCGGGTGATCCCGAACGGGCTGGACGATGTGGGGCCGGGTCGCTCCTCTTTCGGCGAAGGGCCGCTTCGCTCAAGTTTCGCCGAAGGGTCGCTTCGCTCGAGCTTCGACTTGCCGACGCCGTTCATCTTTGGGGTCTTCAGCCGCCTGTCGCCGTGGAAGGGCCAGGAGGTGGCGTTGCGCGCACTCGCGGCGTTGCCGGACGCGGGATGCATCATCGCCGGTGGCGCCTTGTTCGGTGAGGACGAGTATGCGCGGTCGCTGGTCGCCTTGGCGGCGGCGCTGGGCGTGTCCGACCGGGTGCGCTTCCTGGGCCAGCGTGACGACGTTGCGGCGTTGATGCGGGCGGTGGACGCGGTGGTGCATCCGTCGACGGAGCCAGAGCCGTTCGGACGCACGCTCGTCGAAGCGATGCTGGCGCGACGGCCGCTCATCGCTGCCGATGCGGGTGCGGTGCCGGAGATCATGGATGGCGGCCGGGTCGGGATGCTGTTCCCGCCGGGCGATCACGCGGCGCTCGCGGACCGCCTCGCCCGGGTGAGCGCCGGCGAGGGCTATGCATTCCTCGACCCGGCCGAAGCCCGCGCGCGCGACGTATACAATGCGGAGCGGATGCGAGCGTCGATCCGGGACGTCGTGGCCGAAGTGGCGGGGGCGTGGCACTCGGACGGGCGCCTGCTCGGTTAGGGCGGATTGAGGTCCCGGACGGCTTGGGCCGAGGTGGCTCGGATGGTCGGTTCCCATGTTAGATGCGAGCCGTGGAAGACGAGCATGACGATCGCGGTGACGCTGAGGAGCGCGGCAAGCGGCCGGCCGGCGAGACGCGACCGGGCCCACGACGTGAAAACCCCGGCGCCGACCACGCCCACGATGCCGCCGACGACGACTTCAGCCAGCGTATGATCGCCCAGGGCGATCCGCGTCAGGCCGATCAGAACAGCGATGCCGAAGGCTGCCAGGCTGGCGCGGCGGGCTGAGCCGAACACCAAGCCGATCATTCCGCCATACGCAGTGGCGGCCGCGGCGACGTGTCCGCTGGGGGTGATGAGGCCGAGTTGGATCAGGGCGACATCGGGCGCTAGGTGCTCGCACGTATATCCCACCAGTTTCAATACCAGCATCGTTGCCCAGACGCCGGCAGTGACGGTGGTCCAAACAAAGGCAACCCGAGTACGCCCGAGCAGGGCGAGCGTGGCCGCGACCGCGACGCAGAGCGGGATGACGACGCCGCCATCGGCGAAATCGGTGACGAATTTGGCGGCTTGGACCACGCGATCGCTGACTGTCTCTGAAGGATCGATGCGGCTGTATCAGCCGACGTCGCTCAGCCGCAAGTCGCTGGCGCCGTTCGCAGCAGCTGTGCCGACCGCGAGCTTGCCGTGCACGTCGGCGAGCGAGAAAAGGTTGGGCCGGCTGTAGGTTGGGCCGGCTGCTATGGGCTGGCGACCAGTGCGTCGACTGCTGCGACGCGACGGAAGTGGGTTTGCCGCGTTGTTCGACCATGTGCGAGCAGGGTGGGCGCGATGATCGATAGCAGGAGCCATGCGATGGTGGACGCCGCGCTGTGTGCGGTGCTGGGCGGATTGGCGTTGTGTCCGGCCGTCTCGCGGCGGACGCGGGTCGCCTCGGGCGTGGCGGCGTCGGTCCTGGCCGGCATTTCGGCGCTCACCGATTACGAGGGCGGCGTGGCCCCGGTCCTGAGCCTGCAGCGGCACCGCGCGGTCGAGGCGGTGAGCGGGACGGTGTTGCTGGCGGCCGGGGCCCGGCGGGGCGGGGGTCTGTTGCTGCTGGCCGGGGCGGCGCAACTGGGCATGGCGCTGTCGAGCGACGGGACCGCGCATCATGGGGCGCCGGAGACCTGCTATCCACCGCTCGACCTGCCCAAGCCGTTCGCGGACGATCTGTGGATCGTGGACAGCGCGATGCGGCCGGGGCTGCCGGTGCGGATGACGGTGATCCGGCTGGCCGATGGCGCGCTGCTGCTGCACTCGCCGACGCGCTATGATCCGGTGCTGCAGCGGGCGCTGGCCGCGCTCGGGCCGATCACCCATATCGTGGCGCCGAGCCTGGTGCACTGGATGTTCGCCAAGCCCTGGCAGGACGCCGTGCCGGGGGCGACGGTGTGGGCGGCGCCGGGCTTGGGCGAGCGGGGCCAGGTGCGCCGTTCGGGGCTGCGGATCGACCGGACCCTGGACGATACCGCTCCTGCCGAGTGGGGCGGGGCGATCGACCTGGCGGTGGTGCGCGGGGCCGGGGGGTTCAGCGAGGTGGCGATGCTGCACCGCCCGAGCCTGACGCTGATGATGACGGACCTGATGCAGAACTTCGAGCCGCGCAAGCTGCCTTGGGTGCTGCAACCGATCGCGCGCTTGCTCGGCAACACGGCGCCGGACAGCCGGGCGCCGGCGCATCTGCGGGCGGTGGTCGGGTTCACGCCCAACCGGGCGGCGGCGCGGCGGGTGGTCGGCTGGGGCGCGCGGCGGGTGGTGGTCGGGCACGGATTGCCGATCGAGCGGGATGCCGCGGCGGTGGTGACGCGGTCGCTCGCCTGGCTCACGGGTTGAGCGTCAGCCGAAGCGGGTGCGCAGCTCATCGACCCGCTCCGGCGTCAGATGCCGCACCCGGTGACCCTGCAGCATGAGGAACAGGCGGGCGGTTTCCTCGAGTTCCTCGATTGCGGAGGACGCGGCCGCGAGCGAGGTGCCGGCGACGACCGGGCCGTGGTTGGCGAGCAGGACGGCGTGGTGGCGGCCGACGAGCGGGCGGACGGCTTCGGCCAGGCGTGGATCGCCCGGCGGGAAGTAGGGCACGAGCGGCAGGCGGCCGATTCGCATGATGTAGTAGGCGGTGATGGGGGGCAGCGCGTCGGCCGGGTCGATGTCGGCCAGGCAGGAGACGGCGACGGAGTGGGTGGAGTGGAGATGGACGACGGCCTGGGCGTCGTCGCGGCCGTCGTACATGACGCGGTGGAGGAAACCTTCCTTGGTCGGCTGGTCGCCGGAGCGGAGTTGGCCGTGGTGGTCGATGAGCGAGAGCCGGGCCGGGTCGAGGTCTGCGAGCGAGACGTTGGTCGGGGTCATGAGCCAGCCGCCATCGACGCGCTGGCTGATGTTGCCGGAACTGCCGAAGGTCAGGCCGCGCGAGAACAGGCTCGCGCCGAGACGGCAGATGGCTTCGCGTGCACGGGATTCAGGCAGCAAATCGCGGTTCCGTTAACATATGACACATAGGCTGGCCGAAAATGGACGCCTATAAGGCATGAACGGCTCGGATAGGACCCTGTCGAACTTGCAGGAGCTGATCGGCGAGGACGGGCTCGACAACCAGAGCGGGACGGTGACGATCCTGGTCATGGGGCAGCATGGGCTTTTGGGCGAGGTGCGGGCAAGCGTCGATCTGAGTTACCTGGCCGCTGTCGTCTTGCTGCTGCGCTTCTTTGAGGTGGACGGCGCGGTGCGCAAGGCGATCTCGGTGTTGAAGACGCGGACGACGGCGCACGAGGCGACCATCCGCGAGTTCAACCTCGGTGCGTCCGGGGTTCAGGTCAGCGAATTGCTGGTCGGGTTCCGCGGGGTGCTGTCGGGGCATCCAGTGTGGGTCGGCAACGAGACCGACTTGATGGTGCCGCAGGCGGCGAGCACGGATTGAACAAGCCGATCGCCATCCTGGCGCCCCGCGGGCGCGACGCGGTCGTCATCGCGCATGTGCTTGAGCGGGCCTCGATCGCGACGCGGATCTGCACGGACATCGCCGAGGTGGTGGCCGGGTTGGACGAGTGCGCGGCCGTGGTGGCGACGGAGGAGTCGCTCGTGTGCGACGAGATCGACGGAGTGCTGGCGTGGGTCGAGCGGCAGAAGCCGTGGTCCGACCTGGCGTTCATCGTGCTGGCGGCCAAGGCGGGCGGGACACCGCATGATGCTCGAGGCGCTCGGCAACGCCGTCCTGCTCAAGCGTCCGCTCAACGCCGACAGCCTGGTGAGCGCCGCTGGCGTGGCGTTGCGGGCGCGGCGGCGGCAGATCGCGCTGCGCGACCTGACGGACACGCTGGAGACGCGGGTGGTCGAGCGGACGCAGGCGCTTGCCGAGAGCGAGGAGCGGTTCCGGGCGACGGTCGAGGGGTTTCCCGAATGCTTGTTCGTGGTGCGCGTGGGCGACGCGCGGGTGGGCGACGGGGGTCTGTTCCTGCTCGAGAGCTTCAACCCGGCTGCCGAACGCGTCAGCGGTTTGCTGTCGGCCGATGTGCGGGGCCAGACGCTGGAGCGGCTGATCCCGGAGGAGGCGAAGGCGGAGATCATGGCGCGGCTGGGCGCGTGCGTCGAGCAGCGCAAGAGCCTGACCTTTCCCGACCCGGTGCTGCGCGGCGACACGGGGCGCAATTTCGAGACCACGATCACGCCGATGCCCGACCCGACTGGGCGCATCACCCGGCTGCTCTGCGTCAGCCGGGACATGACCGAGCGGAACAAGCTCGAGGACCGGCTGCGGGCGGCGCAGAAGCTGGAGGCGGTCGGGCAGCTGACGGGCGGGGTGGCGCACGATTTCAACAACCTGTTGCAGGTGGTGATCAGCGGGTTGACGCTGCTCGAGCGCACCGAGGACCCGGGGCGGCGGGTGCAGCTGCTGGACAGCGTGCGGCGGGCGGCGCAGCGCGGCGGCGAGCTGATCAAGCGGCTGTTGACGGTGGCGCGGCGGCAGGCGCTGCGCCCGGAGCCGATCAATCCCGGCGCGTGGGTGCGCGACGCGGCCGACACGCTGCTGGCGCGGACGCTGCGGGGGGACATCACGGTGGTGGTCGACATCGCCGAGGCGTTGCCGGCGATCGAGGCGGACGCGTCCGAGCTGGAGCTGGCGGTGCTGAACCTGGCGGTCAACGCGCGCGACGCGATGCCGGCGGGCGGGACGCTGACGCTGTCGGCGGACCTGGTCGATGTCGACGAGATGACCGATCCGGACGAGCTGAGCGGGCAATTCGTGCGGCTGCAGGTGAGCGACACCGGGCTGGGGATGACGCCCGAGCTGCAGGCCAAGGTGTTCGAGCCGTTCTTCACCACGAAGGAGATCGGCAAGGGGACCGGGTTGGGCCTGGCCCAGGTGTATGGGTTCGCGCGGCAGAGCGGCGGCGGGGTGCGGCTGCGCTCTGCACCAGGGCGGGGCACCAGCGTGAGCCTGCTGTTGCCGATCGCGCGCGATGCGCCGGCGGCGCCGGTGGTTGAGCGGGGCAGGGAGCAGCCGGGCCAGGCCGAGCGGGCGGCGATCCTGGTTTGCGAGGACGACGACGAAGTGGCGGCGCTGGTGGTCGACATGCTGCACCAGCTTGGGCACGTGCCGACCCGGGTCAGCACGGCGGCGGCGGCCCTCGGGGCGCTGATGGATGGGCGCCGGGTGGACCTGCTGTTCACCGACGTGATGATGCCGGGCGGGATGGATGGGCTGGCGCTGGCGCGCGAGGCGGCGCGGCGGCGGCCGGGTCTGACGGTGTTGCTGACGACCGGATACAATGGCGATCCCGGGGCGGAGCCGCTGGGCACGCCGGTGCTGCGCAAGCCGTACACGCTCGACGAGTTCGCGCATGCGCTGTCGCGCGTGCTGATGCCGGTTCCGTAGTGGACAGCGGAAAACAGGCGCGGTTGGTGCTGTAGCGG
>JAABUZ0100008031.1_pt1 | contig 12560 bp, 2 predicted proteins | sample 5562091 | NCBI WGS metagenome assembly JAABUZ01 (sample SAMN12813069, study PRJNA571459) | rock metagenome | isolation source: Antarctica rocks | place: Antarctica: Victoria Land, Linnaeus Terrace sud | collected 2015-12-21 | reverse complement strand
CTAGATATGTGTACTTGCCTCTTAAAGGATACCTCTTCTTTGCCGCTCGTGCTCTTAGCTTTACGCTATCGCTTGCTAGATGAGTTTTATCGCATTGAAGAGCAGGCATATAAACTGATGAGCCTTATCAACAAGTACAATCAGATCAATAGAACTTCAGTGTCTGGTACCTCTCAACAGTACCAAGCGATTGATAGATTATTCACGACACTACTACAAGATGTTAGCAATATTCCTCAGAAAGCATCCTTTTTAGTGGACGAGGCAAAATTTCAAGAGAAAGGCTTGCCACATCTATAACGTGTTGCCATTCAAGGCTTATTTGTTCTTCTGACAAAACCCGCTCTCTACCGGCTCTACACTAGCGTCTGCGCAGCTTCATGCTGATGCGCTTGAGATGGCGTTTCATAGCTTCGGGATCGTCGAGGTCAGAAGAGGCTATTTCCAGGACGTCGATGCCTTCTTCTTCGAGGCTTTCGCGGATCATGCGGTCTATCTGTTGCTGGTTTTTGTTGCCGTGGATGCCTTTCGATAGGCCATCGAGGTAGAGGGCGAGCTGCGTTCCACGTGCTTCGTCGATGTAAAAAAGGTCTGGGGTTGTTGTGCCAAGTGGCTTGCCAAGGTCGATGCGATGCTGATGAGTAAATTGAGGCAGGCCAGCCTGGACGAGCAGTTCGGCTAGTGAGTGTTCACCGCGATTGGTTGCTTGCTGCGACGATGGATTGCTTGCACTGTTCTCCTGGATTGGCAGCAGTTCGCGTTCTCTATGGGGCATCTCCAGGTGATCCTGTAAGAGGCGGATGGCGAGATGGCGGTCTAGCAGGTTGTGATAAAAGACGTTGCGATACATGCGCATGCAGTTGTAGCAGCTCTTCTTACAACGGCTCTCGCAAGCTCCCAGACTCTGTACGGCAGCATTCACAATGGTTTCCCATTGGTCCAGGAGTTGTTGCAGGAGTCCAGAACCGCCGGGCATGGGATCGTAGAGGAAGAGGTGATAGTCTCCATCGGCCTGTGGCAAGAGGAGAATTTCCAGGTCCTGTACCTCCATCTCTAGTACCTGAGCAGCTCCGATGCGCAGAGCTTCGCCCAGATTGACGGCGGCTTCGCGGTCAATGAGGCCCTGAAAGAGCAGACCATCGACGTGACTATCGGTGGTGACGGAGATATTTTCGGGTACCTTGCCGCAGCGTTCACGATGGATCTCCAGAAAATGTTCGATCTCTCGCTCGGAGGCGTAGGGTGAGCGAACAGCTCCGCAGACTGTACAGATGGGATAGCCCAGTTTCCCGTTGCGCACACGATCCGCTGGGCCGACGTTGACGAGGCGGACGTGTTGACCAAAGCGATGTTGGATCTCCTGATTCTGCAAGCTGTAGATCTGACCCCCACGGTGGGTCTGCTTGAGATAGCCCAGGACGGCGACCGGAAGCTGAAAGCGGTTGGCCTCTTCGTCGCTGATGCGCGAGACATAGGCGAGATCCACGTCGCTGATCGAGAGTCCGCTGAGCAGTGAGCTTTCATTCCCTCCGTTGTACTGAGTCGCGCCCCTGCTTGTATTGACCTCCGTGATACGTTCGCGTTGTATATCAACCTGGTAACGCTCCATATCGTTTTGTCGCTCGCCAACGGGGAAGTGATAGAGGGCGAGCTTGAAGCGGCCACTGTTGGCGTAGAGCATGTTGCCGGGCACGAACTCGCGCAGTGCCATGGATGGCGCACGCGCCAGCTCAAAGTCTCGTTTTCTGGCTTCAAGGCTCGGGCCGATGTTTGCTCGGCTGGCAAAAGCTTTGATCCCCGTTTCATAGGTGCCATAGCCTGGCAGAAAGCCTTCAATCGCCAGGACGGTCAGGGTGTAAGTGCTCAGATCATTGCGAGCAAGTTGTTGTAAGTAACGTTTGCAGCGCGCGAGCATGCGGTCCTCGTCGGGCTCCAGAAGGCCGCACAATTGCGACTCTAACAGCCGCTCTTGCACTTTGACGGCCCACATCAGGCGTCCGTGCAGACGGTCGATTACCTCTTGCAGACGCATAGGCAGTTCATCGATGTAGCGCAGCAATGCCTCGTCGTTGACGACGTGGCGGTCAGACTCGGGCCAATAGTGGGCAAAAATTTCTTTGACGATGCCGAAGAAGTGCTGCTGGTGCTTGCTGATGATGGTGTTCAGCTCGCTTATCTGGTAGGGCTGCTGGCGATAGATGTTGCCTTCGTCGAACAGGTAGGTTACGAGGTAGTTTGGGAAGGCGAACTCTTTTGCCTGCTGCAATTCTTCGAGCTCGAATTCGTCGAGTTGATACTGTTCGTTGCGCTGTTGCGAGAGGCGGATGATTTCTGAGAGGATGGCAGCATGGACGTGCTTCCTGAGCATGATCTCGTTGTGCAGGTTGAAGCGTGGAGTCTCGATACGCCCATCGAGCATGCGGGTTGGATCGTCGAAAAAGTAGCTATCGTGATTGCTGCGGCGACAATAGGTGTAAATGACGGCCATGCGCTGACGACGACCGGCTCGACCGGCGCGCTGCCAGTAGTTCGAGGGCTTAGGGGGAACGTTGCGCATCAGAACCATGTCGAGCGCGCCTATGTCGACGCCCATTTCAAGGGTGGGGGTGGCTATCAGACAGTTGTATCTGCCATTGGGCTTCTTGAACTCATCCTCAATCTTCTCGCGCTCCTTGGCCGGAACCTGGGCGGAGTGCTCCTGGGCGGTGAGCATGGCGAAGGGTCGCTCTAGCATGGCGATGTCGTAATCGTCGCGCGATGGCTCCTCTCGTTGCAGGGTGCCTTTACAGTGCATGGCGGTACAGGCACAATTTGGACCGACGCGCGTATGCACACGCTGGCAGACGTTACAACGATAACGCAGATGCTGCGTTTGCAGACCGCATTTTGCCGCCGCAACCTGGTAGACACCGTTGGCTCCCGCTAACGTTTTTAGTTTGGGACCGACAAGCGTTACGGGCTCCAGGACGTTGATGTCGTCGCTTAAGAACGTCCAGAGGGCTTTCATAAACTCTTCGCGCTGCTTCTCTGCTAGCTTCCACTTGGAGATGTAGTTCTGAGTGAGCGTCTGGCCGCGTTTCGAAACGAACTGGACGACGTAGGTGTCGCGGTCCCGGTCTTCGCGCTGCTCTTTGATGCCCTTGGGCGGAAAGTCGAAGAAGGGAAGATAGCCCTGTTGTACCTCGTGGTCGCCTTCGCGCCAGTAGCGCCCAAAGATGGGACTGTAGTTGTCGATGGGCGCATTGCTGTCGCTGAAGAGACGATTGCGGCGATACGCATCCAGTAAGGACGAGATCCCTTCCGCTAGTTCTTCAGGCGCAAGATGCAGCCGTTCAGACCATTCTTGTATCCATGGATCGGTCCCTTCGACTCCGGCATAGATAACGCGAACTTTGCCCCAGGATTCCAGGCTGACACGCTGCTTAAAGCTGGTCGTCCATTCGAGCATGAGCAGGATATGAATGTACTTCTTCAGTTCTTTTTCGAGGGCATGTCCAAAGGCTTCATCGGCGCGACCACTGTAGACCTCCGGAGCCAGCATGCGCGATAAAGCACGGTCCTCGCGGAAGCGCTGCATCAGGTTCTCGCGCACGTCACTGATCGAGGCAGCGTAATCGCACTGACGCAAATAGTCGTAGATCAGATGGCGCAGGCGATAGCGGCGCGCGCGATCTTGCATCCATCCAGCCTGGAAGGCGGCATCCTGTCGATTATCTGTGAAGACGATGAGCTTCTGCTGCGCACCCTCCAGGGCGTTGATCATGTTCTGTGCCAGAATGTGTACGTCGGCGACGGTAATTGCTCGCAGGGCTTTGATTGGCTCGTTGATGCGGTCGCCGATATTGTTGCTGCGCTGCCCACAGCTCGGACAGATCTGCATGCGTCCATTCTCGCTCAGTTGGATGATCCAGACGGGAACGAGGGGACCCTGGCGCTTGCAGACGGGTGATTGGCAATTGCCCTGCTCTTTGTGCAGCGTACCACAGTAATGGCAGAAGTAGAGCTGCTCACGCTTCTTGTTCAGGCGTGTGGTGACTAAGCCCTCGTCGTCATCCAGTTCAGTAGAGAAGCGATTGGTGAAGATGACGCGATTGCCGCCATCGCTCACATCAGCGACCTGCCAGAGCGTGTTGTCTCCTTCAAGGGCACCACCGTAGAACTTGCCATCCACAAAACCAAACTGCCGGTAATAGCCCTCCAGATAGTGCTGACCACAGTTCTTGCAGACGAGTAGGGGCGGACAGGCGGCGGGATCAACGCTGTGCCGCTGAGTGGCATTGAGCTGCGAAAGGTACAATTCGGCGCGAAAACCGCTCTCGTGTTCAGGACTGCACACAAAAGTGAGAACTGCACCTTCAAGTCCCTTAATAAAGTAGTGAACTTTGGGCCGCATCAAAGGATTGCCATCTGACTCAGCCGCTGCGCCCAGAGCCAGGTAGCACAGCAACTCCCCCTTTGCCTGCTCCGAATGAGTAACCGCCGGGCGTCCCAGCAATGCGTGAATGCGCTGCACCGCTTCGGGCAGGTAGAGGGGATGGTCGAGATGCTGGAAGATGGCATAGACATACTCGTTCTCTTTGAGATGATCGTAGAGCATCTCATTCCAGGAAGAGTCGGTCCCCAGCGGCTTGCCAGTCAGGATTTCGACGACGGAACGGATCGACGGCTCATCGTTGTGCTCCAGCGCTTGCAGTGTCTCATCCAACAACGAGATACTATCGGCAGGCATAGCAGGAGCGTGGCGCAGCCTGGGAAAGACCGTTTGCTCATACTCCTCCTGCACCAGGACCACGCGGCGAGGATCGACGCCGAAGAAGCGATGAGCAAATTGATACGCCGCCTCCGCACCATTCTCGTCCTTCAGATCAGTCACCGTCGCGGAGGTGCCGATACAGATCACATCATCAGCCCCCTTGCCACAAAAGGCGCGCAGACGCCGGATCAGGCACGAAACCTCGGCTCCGACTGCCCCACTATAGGTATGTGCCTCGTCGAAGACCAGGTATTTCAGCGGAGCATTGATAAACATGCCCAGATCCTTGCCACGCGTCAGCAGCAGCTCAAGCTGGTTGATATTGGTGAGCAGAATGCGTGGTGGACGCGCCGCCATATCCTGTTCGGTCAGGCGCTCCTCGTAGGGCGAGATAATCGTGCGCTCGTGGTTCTTGTGGCGCTGCACCTGCCGCTCAAACTCCCCGCGCCCGTCGCCCTCTTGCAGTCGTACAACCTGGCCCAGGTCTCCGGCGTCGGCAGGTGTGGTGCCGACATACATGCCAAAGGAGATGCCGGAGCCGACGAGCATCTTGCGCAAGCGGCCAAGCTGATCGATGGCCAGCGCGTTCATGGGATAGACCAGGACGGCGACAACGCCATCGGGCGCTTGCTCGTCGCGCAGACGCAGACAGTGATCGAGGATAGGATAGAGAAAGGATTCGGTCTTGCCGGAGCCAGTACCCGTCGCGATCAAGCAGTGCTTATCGGCGCTGATGGCGCGCAGGGCTTCATACTGATGGGCAAAGAGGGCGGGATAGGGAGCCAGGCCCGGCAAGGCAGGATGTACACTGCCCTCACGTGCCAGATCGCGCAGGTCACGGCCCTGCTGAAACGCCTTGCTCAACGAGACATATGGACCCTGGATTAGCGGCGAACGGCCCAACAGCATCGCCCGCGCCTGCTCCGCCAGATCGGGATCGGTCAGTGGAAAGGCCGACAACTGATAGTCCAGGAACTGCTTATTGACCTGGCTGGCAAAATGAATTGGATTAATCGTCGTCATCGTCATTGTCTGTGTCCTTTTCGGCCCTCGCGACATGGTCTTCACCCTCCATCCCTTCATCTTACTACTTCAATTGATTGTTATTCGTGCTGCGTTACCCGCGTAGCGACAATCCCTTGCGGTTGTCGTCCTCCATCCGCTCTCAAGCTCACTCGTCCCACAGGCCAAGCTGCTCATGATCTGGCTCAAACAAACTCTGTTGCACAGCCTTTCCGCCTGGAGCCATCCCATTCACCCGCCCATTTTCATGCTCATTGCTCCCTGGCTCATCATCTATGGCTATAGGAATAAACTCAGGTGGCACAAGCTCTTTCATACGTTGCGCATGCATCTCGCACTCCGCCCAGCTCTCCTCAACCGTCCCCTCCTCCTGCCACGGCGTAAAACGTGGCCCAAGCTGCGCGGCAATCCCCGGCGCAAACTGCCAATCCTCCTGCTGAAATGCCTCCAACCCAACCTCCTTCAAATGCTTAAAGGCGGCGAGGGCGAGCGTCGTATGGCGCAGCTCCTTGGGCTTCTCCTTATCCACCCGCCAGAAGCCTTTCGGATTCGTCGGATCATCACGCAAAATCCAGGCGAAGTCATCATAATCCAAACCATACAGTTCTGCAACAATTGCATCAAGAATGCAACGCAAACGCAGGCGCTCATGTCTGGTGATAGCCCAAAGTTTGCGACAGTGTTGCTCAGCAAGATGGGGATAGGTTTGGCGCATTTCTAACCATTGAGGGGCAAAACTTGGCATTATAAGATTGAGTTGAGCTGCCAGTTGAGCACAAATCGTCGAATGTATGAGTGCAGGAGAAATAAGTGGTGTTTCTTCGAGAAGAAAAAGGCTCAGATGTAATCCACCAAGGCGACTACGTATTACATGATCATAGATAAAAGAATTAAGTATAGAGATTAAAGACAACACATTTTGTACACTTCTTTTCCCTGGCTGAAGGATAGAAACTGTATGACCACTAGGCATATCATTTATAAAAGTCGCGTACATCGAGCGAGCATTAGTGGCAGACCCAATATCCATAAAACCGATTTTGTTCCCTCTTAACACTTTTTCCTGGTCTTCATAAGACGGTAAAGAGACGAGATACTGAGGTTCAAAAACCTTATGCTCAAATGATATATTTCGCCAAACTGCTGTTCTCCCTTTACCATTAACCCAACCTTTTGATGAGGGATCAAACGCACCAATCATTCGTCCTTCATCTAAAGGTAACGCAACCTCTCCATCATCATTAATCCAACGGCCATAGCCATCAGGTTGATATCCTTGTTCTTGCCATTTGGGTATAGGAGGAAATAGAGCAGAATTGTTTGTCATATGAAACTCCGTTGCATACTGAATCTGCCATCCATCAATACCTTGATGCCCAAATAGAATAGTATTCGCGTACAGCTTTTCCAAAATAGCAAGATCATGTGCCGTTTGAATTTCGACAATTGCTAACGAATTGGGGCTGAACCTATTGACCTGGTTACGTGGATAGCCAAAGAGATACTGTTCGGGCTGCTCCAGGTCTGCAAGCACTTCTTGATTGAAGGTCGCTTGCAATTGCTTTGTCTTGCCACCTTTCTCTATCTGTAAAGCGACAAACTTAAAACGCCCATCAATATCAAAGATTCCTTGCCGATTGATAAAGCAGAAGAGCATTGACCAGTTACATTGATCGAGGAAGAGCCTGCGTAAATCAGCAGACCCATAATCTGTATAGATACCAGAAGGTACAAGTAGACCCATATAGCCATGCTGCCGCAACAGATGGTAGGAGACCTCTAGAAAGAGTTTATAGGTATTTAAATCTGCCGATCCCTGATAGCGGAATGGCTCTTGTTGATCGAGAAAGCTATGGTACCTGGCACGACGTTTGCGCCAGATAGAGTGAAGCTCTGCACCTTCTTTTCCAATCTTTAGACTAAAGGCGTCTTCTTTTTTGACCGCAGGATCACCGAAAGGAGAAATAGTGCGTTTTACCCAGTTGCCCATACTTTTAAAATATGCCTGATAGAGTAACCAGTCGCGCTCAACCTCCTTTTCGTACTGAAACAGGCCCTCTTGTTCGGCCAGAGCTTCTTGTTTCCCATAAGTGCGATAGAGCGGATCATAGTCACTGAAAAACTCTTTAGAATAAGGCTTTGCAGTGTCCCAGGGGGGATTTGCCAGCACAGCATCAAATCCATGCACTGAGCGCCTGAAAACCTCAGGAAACTCAAGCTCCCAATGAAAAAAATGGAGTTCGGCAGCCAGTGCATCCACTTTTTCTTGTGTTGCAGGAGCGAGATTATAGAGTGACGCCGGCGATGGAGCTGCATTTAAATCATCGGCAGGCCAGAACCACATGGCACACCAGCTATCGAAGGCGCGTTTCAGTTCTTTATGCTCGGGTGTTTGCTGCATCTTCAGATAACGCTCTTCGCGCTCCCGGACGGACTCGACGGGCATCAGATGGATCTGTTCCATCTCAGTCGTGATTCCACCATGGTAGTTTTCAGGCGTTGTTTGTTGCTCTTCGTTCAGCAGGAAGAGCTGCTGGCCGCTCGACTCGATCTGGCGAATGAGCTGCGGCTTGATAACTTCGTTGCGCGTTCTGACGAGTTCTTTGGTCCATTCTTTGGCTTTGTAGTGCACGCCGTTGGTGTGATTGGTGTCGCCGCCATCGCGCATCCAGGCCATAATCGGATATTCGCGGAAAGTGTTGAACCAGGCTCCGACGAGTGAGTTGCCAACCCTGATTTTGTGGTCGAGGAAGGTGAAGGGGAAGCGGTCATCCATCGTCTCGATCCAGAGGCTCATACGGGCCAGCTCTACGGCCAGCGGAGAGAGATCGACGCCGTAGATGCAGTTCTCGACGACGTAGCGGCGCAGGCGGCCCTTGGTACGGCTCTCAAAGTTTTTGTCGCTGGGACGTGTGGGCAGTAGCTCCTCTTCAAGCAGGGCCTGCGAGTCGATGCCGAATGGCAGAGTGGGGATGCGGCGCGGCTGTCCGGGCAGTGGGGGCTTGTCGATGTCGTGGTAGTAGACAAGCGAGGCGTAGAAGGCATCGGTCAGGTAGTGCAAGGCGGCGACGAGGAAGGAGGCCGAACCACAGGCGGGGTCGCAGACTTTGAGCGAGAGAATCTCTTCGGGACGGCGCGGAATCTTTGTATCATCTTCCGTGGTGGTGTAGGCAAGTGGTTCCAGGGTGCGCCAGGTGATGGGGACGGCGAGCTGGGGGCGGGTATAGAAGGTGCCGGAGCCCTTACGCGTGCCGCCACGGCGGATCAGATAGAACTCACCATCCTCCAAGGTCTGCTTGATCAGCTTGCGGGCACGCTTTGCGCGCTCCTCTTCGTAGAGATGGAGCGAGTCCTTCTGTTTGCCCTTTGGTTTTGCGACCAGTCCCGCGAGCTCCACCGCTTTCTCAGCCCAGGTATAGGCCCGGCGTCTCAACTGCTCCTCTTCTGAGAGGGTCAATTCCTCCTGCTCCTCACCTTCTTCGTCCTCTTCACTCTCTTCGTCCTCGACGGCCTCCTCCTCTTCCATCTCAGCCTGGCCTTCCTCTGCGCTTCCCTCGTTCTCTTCTGCACTCGCTTCATCTTCAGTCGCCAGAGAAGCTGTGCCCTTTTCAGAACTTAGCTTCTTCAGGAGGTCTTTGAGGCGTGCCTCAGGCATCTCTTCCAGCAGTTCCAGCGGCAGCACCGGCTCCTGACCAAGATTGAGGAAGATCATCGGCTGATTGGTGGCGCGCAGATTGAAGTCGAGCAGGCCCTGGTACATCAGGCCGATATATTCGGTGCGCAGCTCGGAGAAGTCGACTGGTCCAGAGACCCAGCGGCTCGTGCGGCCCTGCTTGATCTTCAACTTCCCGTTTTTGAGCAGTTCGAGCAGGTGCAAGATGGTCGCGTCCGAGATCGTCATATCGTCAAGCGACTCGAAGAGGGCGATGGCGCGCAAGGTGGCATCAGGACTCTCTTTATCACCGGGTCGGAAGAGCAGCCCACCGTAGGCCTGGACGGGCAAGCTAGAGACGCGCGAGCCTTCGTAGATCAGAGAAAACAGTCCAAGCAGCCGCACCCAGGCGCTTTCACGATCTTCCAGTTCTTTGCGTCCCTCCGATTGGGCGGCACGGCGCAGTTGCTCGTACAGGCCCTCAAGACCATAACTGGACTGATAGAGGGGCAACGAACGTGGGAGCATATCGCGCGCCTCCGCAAAGAAGACGATCACCAGGCGCATAATGATACGCACGGAGGCCTGATAAAGTGCCTCAAGCATGCGGCGTTGCGAGAGCTCACCGCCCTGCGGGTTGTGGCGCACGACCTTCAGCAGCTCTGGCTGCTCGCGCAGCGCACGATTGAGTTCGCGCAACAAGAGCTCGACCGATTCACGGACCTGTTCGCCCAGCACAGCAGAGAGCTCGCCCTGGCGCGAACGCGAGGCCTCGGCAGCAGCCAACAAGGGGAAGCTATCATCGCCCGGCTCACCAGTTCCTATACCAGCCTGGCCCAGCAAGGTATAGAAACCATAGAGCTGTTGCCGCCACTCTCCCTCGGCGAACCAGGACTCGACATCCCACTCGACCCAGGAATCATAGTCCAGCCCCGCGTAGCAGAGGCGGAACTGCCGTCCATTCGTCAGCAGACCAAGCTTGACATTCTTCGCCCGCAGCAGTTCCAACATCTTGCCATACGCAGTACGCCCCCGGCCCTGACCAATGTTGCGCGTCTTCTCGATACAGACAAACAGAGCTGGCTCCTGATGGTTATTTTTCGCGCGGAAAAGCACGCGATCGGGCGAGGTATATGTCTGCTGCAGCGTCTGATACTTCCAACGCGAAGAGACATGTACTCCCTTCTCCCAGCGCGCACCATCGTGGCCCAGAAAGGTATCAAGGACGCCATCCAGCCAATCGTAGAGCGGCTTACTATCGCTGCCCTGTTCATACGCATTCTCACGCCTCAACCATGTCTCGAAGGCCGAGTAGCGCTCACGCAGGCGCTGGTAGCTGTACCACTTTGGCTCGACAGGGCCGCTCGGAAAATATTCTTCCAGGAGCGCAGGAGCAACCACCATTCCGCTGTGACGCAGCTCAGCCCACCAGGCATGCTTCGTCGAACTCGTCATTACAGGCATACTACTACCGCTCCTTTCCTGTTGAGCTCATAATGTATTCAATCGTGAGGGGCTGTAGATCTACGGCAGCCAGCGCATAGCGTTTCGGAAGCACACGCTCTAACACGCGCACACGCTCTCTTTCAACAATATCTTTCATGCGTGTGATATGAGCCTCCGCACGCTCCATATCGAAATTCAATTCACGGAGGCGCTGCATGATCTGCGTCTGCTCTTGCAAACGCTCAAACTCGATATCTGGCAACAGGGCAAGCTGCTGACGATCCAGCAGGACTTTGCGCAACTTCTTTTGCTCACGCTCAGACTCATGCTTCAACGCCTCTAACTGCTTTGGCTGCTTCTGGCGCTCTAGCTCTTTCAAACGGGTGGCAAAGACAGCCTGCTCGCGCACATACTCTTCATCAAAGCGTAGCTGCATGCGCCGCTCAAAATCCTGCCGGATCTGTTCGCGCAATGCAAAAATGTGCTTGCTAATCTGGTCTTGATGATGCAGCCAGAGTTCACGGACACGATCTGTCTGGCGGCCTAATTCATCATCCCGAAACGTATGGCGGGGATGTACTTTGAGCATATTCCAGAGGTTCGGGGGCAGATCAGTCAGCTGATAGCCCCTGACATCAAAGGGAATAGTGATTACCTCTTGATGCGCCACCTCGCGAAACTGATTGGTCACTTCAAGGAAAAGGTTGAGCACGAGGACCGCATCCATGCCGTGGGGCAAGCGACAGCCCTGCACCGTCCAGCGGAAGAGTCCTTTGTTGTCCCACAGGCGTCGTCTCAGCACGCCTAGTGCGCGTTGCATCAAAGGGTGTCCCAGGCGAATCAACACTGCATCAGTGCGCGGCTTAAAAATGCGGCGTCCACCGTGCTCAAAGTACGCCGGATCGAAGACCAGCTTTGGTAAACTATAAGCATTGCCTGACTGGCGTTCAATCGTCTCCTTGACCAGCTTCTTCCAGCTCGGCGGCACCTGAATAAAGCGATACGCTTGGCCATCCTCAATCTCTTCCAGGCGACCCTTCTCGTGATCCACCGCCATCATCAGCAACTGGGCACAATGTTCTGGCGTCAACTCTAGCGTTGTCTCAGTCTCCTGCAACTGATGCATCGCCTTTGTGTACTTATCGAGGTCGCCACGGTCACGCCCCTGCATATCGGCTACATCCTGGGCGTCAGCCTGCACCTCAGCTACTCGAATGTCCAGCACCTGCTCAGGATCGGTGATACCCTGCGTAAAATACTCTTCAATCGTATGATCAATCACCTGTCCCACGCTGCCCAGGTCGGCCCGCGCCTGCTCCACCTTTCTAACCACCACTTGCATAAAGCGTAGATCGGCCTCATCATCGCTGCTAAAGTGAAAGATCTTAACGTCGCGCTCCTGGCCGTGACGATCCACACGCCCGTTGCGCTGCTCCAGGCGCATCGGATTCCATGGAATTTCCTGATGGATCACATAGCGACACGTCATCTGCAAACTGATCCCTTCAGAGACCGTATCGGTCCCCACCAGGATACGCAAGGGATTGCGAGCGTCATTGAACGCCGTCTTTATTGCCTCGCGCTGCTCGTTAGAAGCACCACCGAAGAGACTCCTCACTTGATCACGTGTAAACCCCTCGTGGTACAGCCGCTCCATCAGATAATCTAGCGTATGCTTATACTCAG
>JAABUZ0100008030.1_pt1 | contig 12560 bp, 13 predicted proteins | sample 5562091 | NCBI WGS metagenome assembly JAABUZ01 (sample SAMN12813069, study PRJNA571459) | rock metagenome | isolation source: Antarctica rocks | place: Antarctica: Victoria Land, Linnaeus Terrace sud | collected 2015-12-21 | reverse complement strand
TCGATGTTCTCCTGCACCGACTTGAACCCCACTCCCCTGGCCTGCAATTCACCGATGGTCTCGATCAGGTGCGGCAACGACCGACCCAGCCGGTCCAACCGCCACACCACCAACGTGTCCCCCGCCCTGGTACCGCTGGCGGTGTCCGACCAGATCCGGGAACACCCCGCGGCCCTCAGCGCGTCCTCCTGCAACACGGCGGTCTGCTCGGCGGTGGACACCCTCGCATAGCCCAAAAACTCGCTCATGACCACGCACTGTTGCACAACCCGCCGACAAGCCTTCCGGTGACACTCGGTTAAGCAACAAGGTGGGGTGTTCGGTAGCCGAGGCGACGTAGTGTTGCAGGTGGTGCGGCGTTCATGGTCAGTTTTTCATCGCCCGCGGAACTTGTGGAGGCGCGTCTTGGCCCGCGATGCCCGCGGCTGCGGCTGGTTTGCGGGGGCGCAGGTTGTCGGGGGCGGTTCTTGTGACTGTAGGGAGTGACACGGCTCCGTCAGGTGGCTCAACCTGGGGGGTCTTGATCTTCCCTGAAACCTGGGCTGTCCTGGTCTTTTCTGAAATGCTCATCCGCGACAATCGTGAGGCCAACAACGAGGAACGCGGCTCCCACGTAAATGCCCAAGCGACTCCACGAGGTGAACCCCCAGAGCACGGAAAGCCCCAACGAAGCGACGACCAAGCACGTACCAACACCATTCAGGGAACGCGCAATCTCCGCCCAGCCGTTCCGGCCCATGTCCGCCTCCGCACTCCGCACATCGCCATCAGCCCGTCCACCACAGGGTGCCTCCTGCAGCCGCATCCCGCCCATTCTTTATCAGGACACCCGGGTGCCGGCGTCACCAACGCAGAGGGGACCACCACGGTGATCGGCTCGGTTCTCACACCTGCACCGTGGGACCGTGGGACCGTGTCCTGGGTGATCGCGGAGGTGGTGTCGGGCACACCGCTTTGTCTAGCTTTGCGGTCGGCCATCGCCCAGTCCAACGCCGCCGGCTGGTCATGCCCGATCAGTGAGGTGAAGGGCACCGTCACCGGAACCCTGGGCGCAGCCACCGCAATCCAGTCATCGGATGCATTGGATGTGTCAGTGGCAACCAGCCGGACCGAGTCCTTTCCGGGATACTCGCGGCCGGCGTCGATTCGGGTATTCACCGGTGTGGTCCTGCCCGCTGACGGGTCCTGCGGGGTGGTGGTGTCCACGGTGCTGGGCCGGAGGGCGGGGCGGCCGACGGGGTCTTGCTGTCTCGGAGCTCCAGCGTCGAGCTCACCGACGCCGAGGTGCGCCCGGCCGCGGAGACGACGAGTGGGAAGTCACCGCGCAGGGCGGCGGAGGGCAGCGCGTACTCCCAGTGGTCAGCGACCGAGGCGCCGCCGCCGCAGCGGTCGCCGGCTGCTCGGCAATGTCGCGCGAGTTCAGCGTGGACATTGCGCCGACGGTGCGGTCGGGCACACAGCCGACGGCCCCCGTCGTACCGTCCGTCACGGGCAAGTTGCCGGCTTTGCAGTCCCGCTCGACCATCAGCGAGTTCTCCAACAGACAGGAGTCGCCCTGCACGCTGGCCACTTCGGCAGGGACCAGAGCTCGCTCAACAACCAACAGCCTGTCGCCTGTGGGTGATCAGCGGCTGGGTGGGGAGGGCTGCCCGGTGCATCCTGGGTGGGTGGATGCTGGTGTTGTGGGGTATGTCGGTCCGCCGCCGTTGACGCTGGTGCGGGTGTTGACTACGTGGACGGTGAACCCGCCGGTGTTGGTGACGGTGCTCGTGCTGGTGGCCTACCAGGGTGGGGTGGTTTCACTGCGTCGCCGGGGTGGACGGTGGCCGCGGGCACGGTCACTGTGCTTTCTGGGCGGGGGGCTCGGGACGATCACGGTGGTCGGGTTCTCCTTCATCGGGGTGTATGCGGACACCCTGTTTTGGGTGCGCGCGCTGCAGAATTTGGTGCTGATAATGCTCACCCCGTTGTTTTTCGCCTTGGGCGCCCCGTTGACCCTGCTGCGGGAGTTGCTACCCGCTCAGTCGCGGGCACAGGCCGGTGTCCTGCTGCACAGCGTGACCGCCCGTGTGCTCACCTTCCCGCTCGTGGTCACTGTGGTGTTAGTGGCTCCCCCGTTGGTGCTGTACCTCAGCCCGTTGTACGAGCTGTCCCTGCGCAACACGGTGGTCGGTGGGTTGGTGGGCGGCGGACTGGTCGCGACGGGATTCATCTACTACTGGTCGCGGCTGCGGGTTGATCCGGTGCCCCAGTCCAGTTCTTACCTGGTGACCATGTGGATCACGATGGTGGAGGTGCTGGTGGATGCGGTGCTCGGCCTGACGCTGTGGCTTGGACCGGTCATCGCCACCGGGTACTACCTGGGGATGGCCCGCACCTGGGGCCCCGCGCCACGAATTGACCAAGACATCGGCGCGGGCATCCTTTGGATCGGCGGAGACATCATCGGCCTACCCTTCCTGGCGACCGTCGTCGCGCGGATGACCCGCGAGGACGAAACGCGGGCCAGCGTCATCGACGCCGAACTCGACGCCGCAGAAGCCCGGGGGGGCCCCGTCCCGGGCACCCCGGTTACCCAGAACGAGCCCAGTGCCGCACCTGCCCCCGATAACACGGCAACCCCGCCCCAGCCGCCGCGGCCTCGGCTGTGGTGGGAAGATCGCCCCGAGCTGGCCGAACGCACCCGACGCGGCCGCTGATCCCCCTCGCACCCGGGCGCACCGTTACCGCGGCGATTCTCCGCGGGCCGACACCCGGTTCAGGCTCTCCGACTCCCCTCACGGTCCCGCCACCAGTGATGGGTGGGGCGACCTGCGAAGCACCACGTTGGTGCCCGTGCCCTCGATCACAATATCTGCGTTTTCGGCGTGCACGGTGGTGGGGGTAACGGCGAAGGGTAGACGGGTCGAGTCGAAGGTGAGGGAGAACTTCTGCATCGCGATCGCCGTCTCCGGGCCCGGGGAAACCACGGGGCTGGTGAAAGGCCCGTCCAACGCGAGGGGCGAAGTTTCACGGGAATGCGTACCGGGGGCGAGGCTGGTCGCGATGATCCGCACCTGCCCGCCCTGCAGGGCGAGATCGGCGTTCACGCTGACCCGCCGGCTCAGCACACCCCCTAACTTCACGGTCCCGGTGAGCACGATGCCACTGCGCGGTGCCCCGTCGCCGCCACCAGCACTGGTCCCCAACAAAGAGTCGGCCACCGGTGCCGACACCTCCAAGTCAGGGATACCGAGGAGCTGACCGAGCTGGGTGTCGCTGATACGAAGCCTGCTGTCCAGCTCACCGACACCAATGTGGTTCAACTTTCCCCCAAAGATTTGCGAGGGTGACACCGTGACGTTCCGCAGGGTCGCCCCGACGCTCACCGTGCCCAACCCCGGCATCGACACACCGACAGCACGCACGTTCACCTGACTGAAGCCGCCGGCAGCCACTTGGGTGAGGAAAGGGAAACCGGTGATCCGCACATCAGGGTCCGTGTTCAGCGCCAACTCATGCCGGACCTCCCTGGACACCCGGTACTCCGCATACGCAGCAGTGCCGTAGTCCACCAGCACCGCCACCAAGAGCAGACCAACCAACGAACAAACGAATCTGCGCACACCCCATCTTCCACAACACTGCCCGCACCCGTGCCGCTCCCCGAACAAGGACGCTCAGCCGATGAGACCCCATCAACCTCGGCGGGAACTCGTACACCGGTGCGTACGCGCTGCAGCCCGGGTCGGTCCACACCACCCTGCCGGTGATGACAAGACTGCCGCCTCATGCTGCCACCGTGCCTGGTCGCCGATCGAAGTCCTGGCATCACCCCGAAATCAGCACACCCGCCAGGTGCCACCACGGTGACCGCCGTTCTGCTGCATGCACATTCAAGAACGAGGCGAGCCCCGGAAGGCGTTCCACGGCTCCGTGGATGTGCTCAGTCTGCGCTGTCCTGGTCTTCCCTGAATCGCTCATCCGCGACAATCGTGAGGCCAACAATGAGGAACGTGGCCCCAACATAGATGCCCAATCAAGTCCACAAGGCGAAACCCCGGACCACGCAGCGCCCCACCGGAGCGGCGACCATGCACTGCCGACCCCGTGAAAACCCTGGGTGCGATGGTCGGACGACAAACACCGATCCTGGCGTTGTTCGTGCCGTACGTGCTGGCCGGTGTGGTGGGTGGGCTACGCGGGCTGCGCGACGTCTGGCCGGCCGCGCTGACCGCCGGCGCGGTCTTCGCCCTGTTCCAATACCTGACGTCGAACTTCATCTCGATCCCGCTGACCGACATCGTCGCCGCCCTGGCCTCAGCCGGCGCGGTGGTCCTGCTGCTCCGTTTCTGGGACACCGCCCGGGCTTACGCCCCCTACGCCATCATTATCGTGCTGTTCGGGCTGGAGCAGATCCCGTTCATCAAAGACGCCCTCGCCCATACGTCCCGATCGTTTTCCTGGCCCGGGCTGCACGTGCTCACCCCGCAGCACAAAGCGGTGGGCAGTGCAACGTTCGTGTTCAACTGGCTCCCCGCGGCGGGCACCACACTCCTGGTCGCCGGTCTGATCACCATGATCGTGCTGCGGGTGAGCCCGGCTCGTGCCCTGCGGGCCTACGGTGCCACGCTGGCCCAGCTGGGATTCGCGATCCTCACCGTGATGGCCGTCCTCGCCCTGGCCTACGTCATGAACGCCGCCGGTGAAACCACCACCCTCGGCAAGTGGATGGCCGGGGCCGGTGGACTGTTCGCCCTGCTCTCCCCGATCCTGGGCTGGTTCGGGGTCGCCGTCACCGGCTCAGACACCTCCTCGAACTCACTGTTCGGGGCACTGCAGGTCGCCGCCGCCCACGACGCCCACCTCAACCCGATCCTCATGGCCGCAGGTAACAGTTCCGGCGGTGTCATCGGCAAAATGATCTCCCCGCAGAACCTCGCCATCGGCGCGTCCGCCGTCGGCCTCGCCGGACGCGAAGGAGAACTCTTCCGCAAAGTGCTGCCCTGGAGCATCGCCTTCCTCCTCGGGTCCTGCCTCCTCGTCTACCTCCAATCCACCAGCCTGCTCTCCTGGATGGTGCTCACCCACTGACACGCCGTCAGGACCGCGGCCCCTCGTGGAGACTTTTTTATGCGCGTCTCACCGTTTGGGTGGGTGCGTCTGCGATGGGCGTGGCCGCACCCACCCGGGGCGTGCGGGCAGGGGCGGGGCGGCGGGCGGCGTCGGAGATGCGGAGCAGGATGGCCACCAGCACGTAGTTGGCCAACAACGAGGAGCCGCCGTAGGACACGAAGGGGGTGGTCAGCCCGGTCAAGGGGATGAGCTTGGTGACCCCACCGACCACGACGAACACCTGCCAGGCGATGGTGAACGCGAGGCCACCGGCCAACAGCTTGCCGAAGGTGTCGCGCACGGCGATGGCCGCACGCATCCCCCTCATTACGAGGATGGCGAACACCATCAGCACGGCAGCGATCCCGATGAGGCCGAGCTCCTCCCCGATCGCCGCGACAATGAAGTCCGTCTTAGCGAAGGGCACCGTCTGCGGGCGCCCCGCGCCGAGCCCGGTTCCCCCCACACCACCGGTGCCCAGGCCGAACAGCGACTGCGAGATCTGGTAGCCCGTGGTGTCGTAGGTCGCGAAGGGGTCCAGCCAGGTGTCGAAGCGCACCCGTACGTGGGCAAAAAGGTGGTAGGCCGCGTAGGAGCCGACGACGAACAGGACACTGCCGATGAGCAACCAGCTCACCCGTTCCGTGGCGATATAGAGCATCACCAGCACGGTCCCGAAGATGAGCAGCGCGAACCCGAGATCCTTGTCGAACACCAGCACGCCGATCGAGACGCCCCATGCGAGCAGCATGGGCGCCAGGTCGCGGGCCCGCGGGAGGTCCAGGCCGAAGATGTGCTTGCCCGCGGTGTCGAACAGATCGCGCTTGGCGACGAGGAACGAGGCCGAGAAGATCAGCAGCAGGATCTTGGCGAACTCTCCGGGCTGGATGGAGAACCCGGCCAGCAGAATCCAGTTCTTGCCGCCGTTGACCTCGGAGAACCGGGCGGGCAGCACCGCAGGGATGATCAACAACACCAGGCCGGCCAGGCCGCACGTGTAGCCGTAGCGGGCGAGGCTGCGGTGATCACGCAGGAACCACAGCACCCCCAGGAACAGGACCACGCCGATGGTGGTCCACACCACCTGGTGCGGGGCGTCCCCGGCGGGAATCGGTTGCCCGCTTTGGACCGCACTGGACTTGGCCGACAGGTCCAGGCGGTGAATCATCACCAGACCCAGGCCGTTGAGCAGCGCCACGCACGGCAGGATCAACGGGTCTGCGTAGGGCGCGAGCTTGCGCACCGCCAGGTGCGCCACGGTGAACAGGCCGAGGTAGGCGCCCCCGACGTAGAGCAGGTCGGTGGTGAGCTGCTGCTCCTGGTTGGCCTCGACCAGCACCAGCGCTGAGGTGGTGCTGACAGCGGCGAAGACCAGCAACAGCAGCTCAGCCCCGCGCCCGGTGCGCACCGCCGCCCCTGCCGGGATACCTGCAGGGGGGCTCGCCGGCCCTGTGGTCGCAGTCATGAGCCCTCGCCTCCCGCCGGCGCCGATGAACTCCGGATCGGCTCGACCACGCCCGGTGCCGCCAACCCGTAGCCGAGGGCGATGAGAGGTCGCTTGCGCCCACGGTCAGCGAGGCGGCCGGCGGCGATTTTGCTCAGCGCCACGACACCTTCCGCCGCCCCCTCGACCGCTCCGACGCCAGCGACCGGGGCCCCGAGTATGACGGTGAGAAGGATTGGCAGGATCGGGTGCAGTAGCTCACTGGCGGCGTCCTGGAAAGGACTCACCCCACACAGCACCCTCACATGGGGGGTGAGCCACCCCGCCCGACTGCCTGATCTGGGATGAGCGCGGAACCGCGGCTGCATCACCACGACCTCCTTCCGCATCATCACCGGGCAACGTCGCCCGCCCTGCCACCGCCGCATTCTGTGCGGGTCTCGAATGCGTTCGCCTACCCAATGTCGGTAGGTGAACGGACCCCCGGCGTCACTGTCCCGGGGGCGCAATCCCGGGCACGATGACGCCGGGCGGTAGCACGATCGGTGGCACTCCGGGTATGGGGACCTGAATTGTTTGCCGCCCTTGCGGCGCAGGCTGCAGACCTTGACCACTCGGGGCCTGCCCGGTGCTCACAGACAAGGTGACGGTGGCCCCAGGCGCGGCGGGGCCGGTGATGCTCTGGCTCACCACCGTTCCTTGGGTGCTGCCGTTGGCCTGGCTGGTTTGGGTGACCGTGAAGCCCAGATCGCTGAGCTGCTTACTCGCATCCGAGGACGAGATACCCACCACGTTGGGCACGGTGCCTACCCCGGAGCCGTTCAGGTACGTCGAGTCGGTGGGGGGCAGCGCCACCGGGCCGAAGCTGTCGATGATCGGCTTCATCGTCGCGAACCAGGTTCGGGCCGGTTCTTGACCGCCGGTGAGGTTCGCCGCGGAGCAGCTGCGCAGCGGGTCATGGCAGATCCCACCAGGGGTGTTGGAGTCGTCGAAGACGAGGTTCGCGGCGGCCAGGGTGTTGGTGAAGCCCAGGAACGCCGAGGAGTACTCCCGCTCGGTGGTGCCGGTCTTGCTCGACATCGGCAGGTTCCAGCCCACCGTGCTCGCCGCGCCGGACGCGGTACCACCGGGGAGGTGGTCCTGGCTCAGGGCGTTGGCGAGGGTGTTCGCCAGGCCCGGCGGCACCACCTGCTCGCACGGGGGCGTGTTCACCGGGACCGGTTTGCCGTTGGCGTCGGTGATCGAGTCGATGGGCGTCGGCGGGCACCACCTGCCGCCGGAGGACAGTGTCGCCGCCACGTTGGACAGCTCCACCGGGTCCACAGCCTCCGGTCCCAGGGTGAACGAGGCCAAGTTCTGCTTCTTGTACTTGTCCGCGATGGTCAGGCCCGGGTCCTCGCTGGGCTGGGTGGCGTAGGAACGCAGGCCCAGCTTGACGGCCATGTCCACCGTCGGGGTCACCCCGGTAGAGGCGATCAGCTTGACGAACGCGGTGTTGGGCGACTTGGCCAGCGCTTGAGTAACCGTGTACTGCGGTGCATAGCTGCCGTCATAGTTCTTCACGCAGTAGCCGGCGCCGCCGCCGCAACCGCCGCTGCCGAAACTGCTCGGCAACCGCACGGTTTGGGGGGTGTCCAGGATGGCGTTGATGCCCAGTCCTTTCTCCATGGCCGCCGCGGTGGTAAAGACCTTGAAAATCGACCCGGCGCCGTCACTCTCCAGCTTGGCCGTCTGCAACAGCGACGTCTCCCCCGAGCTGGCGTCGTAGCCGTAGGTGCGGCTATCCGCCATGGCCAGCACCTTGTGCACGGTCTGGCCTGGTTGCACGATGTCCATCACGTTGGCGATGTTCTTGAGGTCAGCCGGAGCGTACTTGTTGGTCGCGGCCTTCGCCGCGGCCTGCACCTTCGGGTCCAGGGTGGTTTTGATGGTGTAGCCACCCTTGTTCACCTGATCCGGGCTGATGCCGGCGTCGGCGAGGTACTTCAGCACGTAAGAGCAGAAGAAGCCGGTGCTCTGCGCCCCGGCGGCCCCGACACAGCCGTTGGGTACCGACTGCGGCTGAGGCAGCACCCCTAGCGGGGTGGCCTTGGCACTGGCCGTGTCCGCGGCGTTGAGCACACCGTTGGCCTGCATGGTGTCCAGCACCACGTTGCGGCGGGCCAGCACAGCCTCGGGGTCGGTGTAGGGGGTGACCGAGCTGGACTGCACCATCCCCGCCAGCATCGCCGACTGCGGAACGTTCAGGTCAGCGGCGTTGATCCCGAAGTAGGTTTTAGCGGCGCTCTCGATGCCATAGGCGCCGGAGCCGAACGGCACCAGATTGAGGTAGCGGGTGAGGATCTCCTGCTTGCCCAACTGCTGATCAAGCGTCAAGGCAATCCGAATTTCCTTCAGTTTCCGGGCATAGGTTGGGTCGGTCGCCGCTTGGCGCTCGGCGTCGTTTTGGGCGACGACCAACAACTGGTAGTTCTTCACGTACTGCTGATCAAGCGTGGAAGCCCCCTGCTGCGTCGAGCCCGAGGAGGAGTTGGTGAACAGCGCGCGGAACGTGCCCCGCCAGTCGACGCCGCCGTGCTCGTAAAAGCGTTTGTCCTCGATGGACACAATGGCCAGCTTCATGGCTTGCGAAATTTGATCCCCCGCCACCACGGTGCGTCGCCCGTTCGGGTCATACAGGTAGGCGATCGGTTTACCCGCCGCATCCAACATGGTGCTCATCTGCGGCACCTGGCCCTGGGCGAGCTCCGTGGACACGCCGGCGATCGAGTCGCTGGCCTTGTTCGACAACAGACCGATTCCACCGACCACCGGGAACATCAACCCCGCCAACAGCACACCGGCGATGACACAACAACCGCCGAGCCTCGCGAAGGAGGAACTCATGTGCTCACCCCGCCACGGCGGTGACCCCGAGCCGACCACCACAGCCGAACCCCACCAGCACAGACACCCACCAGTATTCCGATGCTGAGCAGCTCCAACCGCTTGTCGGCGATGAACACCCCGTGCCCCGAATAGTCACACAGCGCGACCGGGATCACCGTGAAGATCAGCCCGAGACCACCTCCGCTGAGCAACACCCCCCACCAATCACCATCAAGCCCGCCATCTCCTGTGGTGCCCGCGCGCCGAACATCCTCGCTGTTCATGCAGCGTCCTCCTCGCGGGTGTCGTCGGCCCGATCGGGTGCCCGGCCGGGTCCGGTGCGCGCTCCGGGCGGCGATCGTCCTCACCTGCTGCTACCGCTGCTGGCGGGCTGGGCGGCCGGCGCGCCCAGCAGCGGGCGCAGCCGGGTCTCGCACAGCCGCTGCACCAGCGTGCTCGCGTAACGCCGCAGCAGCATCGCGGTGGCCAAACCCATCACGATGCCCACCAGGAACCCGGCGGCGACGTCGTGCGGGTAGTGGGCACCGACGTACACACGGGAAAAACCCATGACCGCGGTGGCCACCACCGCCAGCACGCCGAGGCGCCAGCTGATCAGAAACAGGGCGGCGGCCATGGCGGCGGTGACGACCGAATGGTTACTCGGGAAGGCGTAGTCACTGACCGGCGGACACTTCGCGAGGAGGAAGTCCCGGGGATAGGCGTAACACGGGCGGTGTTCGGCCACCACGGCTTTGATGACGTCGTTGACCACATAAGCCACGACCGCCGCGGCGGGCACCGCCAGCGCCGCGGTCATCATGGCGGTACCGCCGGAGCGGGCAAGCCACCACGCAGCCAGGATGAACACCACGAACAGGGCAATGCCGTAGCTGGTGTAAGCCTCCATGATCCCGTTGAGCCACGACGTGTCGCGGGCGAAGTTGGTCACGCTGGTGTACCAGGAGCCGTCGATCTGGGATCCGTCGAAGCCCAGGATCGTGGCGGGATCAGACAAGGTCATAGCCTCGGCTTTCCGTCGTGGTGAACAGTTCGGTGGCCCGTATGGGCGACAGTGTTGAGCTCGACCGGTTAGTCCCGCGGCCATGCGCCTCGAGCAGGTTCAACACAGGATGGCCTCACAGGCTCGGGTACAAAACACCTATCTACTATTCTGTCGATAGTAGCGCTTGGGTCTGGCTACTCTTACGCAACTAGCAGTGAGGAGTCCGGGTGTCGGTGATGCGGCGGCGTGCTCGGGGCTCCCTGGAGCATGAGGTACTTGCTGCGGTCAGCGCTGCGGCCCGTCCGGTCACGGTGGCGGAGGTGGTCGCGGCCCTGGGAGGCCCGACGGCTTACACCACCGTGATGACGACGTTGGCGCGCCTGCGCGAGAAGGGTGCGTTGATCCGGGAGCGCCGCGGCCGGGCATTTGTGTATGCCCCGGCGGCGGCACCAGAGTTGGTGGCCGCCGCCCGCACCGCCCGACAGATGCGACGGCTGTTGGAGGGGCAGGGGACGCGAGCTGATGTGCTGGCCCGGTTTGTGGCGGAGCTCGATGCCGACGATGGGGCTGTGCTACTTGGGTTGCTCGCCGACACCGGTGGACACCCGACACCGCCGGGCGCGTCATGACGATTGCGGTGCTGTTGCCGCTGGTGGTGAGCCTGCTCCTCGGTCTTGGTGGTCCGCACCTCGCTCAGGTCATGCACCCGGCTGCGGCGGTGCGGCTGGTGGCTCTCGGTGCTGTCATCGCTGCGTTGGCCATGGGTTTCTCGCTCACCGTGGTGGCCATGTTTCTGCTGGCCAGTGTCCGCGATATCGCGGTCCTGGGGCATTGGTCGCCCACCGAGTTGCGGGTCTTCCCGATGTGCCGTGGCTGCTGGGTTTAGCGGCCGCGGCCGTCGTCGCCGGACTGCTCGCCGCCGCCGCCGCGCATACCATCCGCGCCGGGACACAGTTGTGGACCGCGGAGAGTTTGTGCCGCCGACTGGGCGCAACTCAACGCGGGCAACGATCGGTCCTGGTCGAAGACGACACCCCCGATGCCTACGCGGTGCCCGGGATCCGGGGCCGGATCGTGGTCACCACCGCCATGTTCGCCGCCCTCACCACACCGGAGCGGGACGTTCTCCTCGCCCACGAAGCCGCGCACCTGACCCACCGCCATCAGCTGTGGATCCAACTCAGTGAACTCGCCGCGGCCGCGAACCCGCTGCTGCGACGGTTGCCCCCGGTGGTGCGCTACGCCGCGGAACGCTGGGCCGACGAAGACGCAGCCCGCGCGGTCGGTGACCGTCGCCTCACCGCCCGCGCCATCGCCCACGCCGCCCTGGCCGCCGCCGCACACCGCCGTGAGCCGCACCCAGGCCATGACTCGGTGCTGTTGGCGGCCACCGGCGGGGACGTCCCCCGCCGGGTACGCGCCCTGCTCAACCCCCCACGACTGCGCTGGTCTCGACCCGCCGCGGCGGTGCTCACCGCGATGGCACTAACCGTGCTCACCTCCAGCGTTGTTGTGGCATCCACCACCGAGCACCGCTTCGAGCGTGCGCAAGCCGCCCACCCCCAGCACCTGGCCACCACGAACACCGACGCACCCGACGCACAAGCAGCGACCGCCGTCGTGCTAACTCGGTGAGTCCTTGCGGTGGGATTCCTCGCGGTGCTTGCGGATGCGCCAGATCAGCAGGACCAAGAATACGATGACCGGCCCGGCGAGGGGAAAGCCATCCCACATCCTGAGCCTTGGTCGCCCTTCGCTGCCCGAACCCGGTCGTGACCGGTACCGCGCGGCTCGGGGCGCCCCGGAAACTGGACGCCCGCATCGCTTCGTATCCGCCCGCGACGACTGACCCCACGAGCGGGGGAAATCACCATCAGGGCATTCGTTGGGTGAGGATGAGCGCCGAGCCGGCGGAGGTCAGGGCGAGGAGAGTACCCAGGATCAGCCACCCTCGGCTTGCGTCGCCGGACACCGTTTGGTAGCCGATCTGCTCGGCGAGCGTGCTGTAAATCGTTTTCAGATCCGAGACGCTGGAGGCGGTGTAGAAATCACCGCCGGCGATCGTGGCGATCTGACGCATCGAGGGTTCATCGACAGGCACCGGCGCCCGCCTCCCGTCGATGTTGACGGTGCCATAGCGGGTGCCGA
>JAABUZ0100008029.1_pt1 | contig 12562 bp, 6 predicted proteins | sample 5562091 | NCBI WGS metagenome assembly JAABUZ01 (sample SAMN12813069, study PRJNA571459) | rock metagenome | isolation source: Antarctica rocks | place: Antarctica: Victoria Land, Linnaeus Terrace sud | collected 2015-12-21 | reverse complement strand
GTAATCGACGCACGCCTCGCGGCCCAAGTCATAGATCGCCTCAGCCTCCGGCCGCTCCACGCCAACAAGGTTCGCCGCCCGCCACCGCGGACCTTGTTATGGAAAGCCCGGAGGACTGAACGCCTACGCTAAATCAGTACTGTCTGGCTTGCCGGCCTTCCACTCGCTGTGCGAGCCGTGAGCCACCTTCACCCACTCTCCGAGGGAGGGGGTTGCGGGCGGCCTTCGCACTCACATGGATCCTGCTCTAGGCCTGATCGCATGGCAGCTCAACCTGGTGAGACGCGCCTATGAACTGAAGTCGTCGGGATAGTCTCTTCAACTCTTCCCGCCTGTCGTGTCTCGGCTGCGAGGTGCATACGCGCTGCGGACAAGCTCGGCTAGAGCTAGACCGGGACGAAGACAATTCCCCCAAGGTCTCGTGAGCGCCGAGCTACCCGGGCGCCTGGCTCGCGTTGGGTTCGGTCGCGCGGTCAGACGAGCCACGGCGCGACGCCTGCATGACAACGAACATCGTCCGTCGCACCTAGCGCAACATCAACCTGGCAGGACGGCGACCTGCGCAAGCTCCAGAACGCCGCGTCTATTCGCCGATGCGCTTGTCACGTTCGCTCAGGCAGATTGTCAAAGAAGGCGTCAACGCCTCACGACTCGTGATGGCGTCAGCCCTGTATCTGTGTCGTCTCTCACATCGATCCCGCCGAAACCTATAAGAACGGCCCCAAACAGGACCGCTCCGTCGTCAGATCACCGGTCGCGCCCACATCAGCGGGCGTCACACGCGCCGGAGCGGAACGTCAGATTTCTCAAGGATCGCACGGACTCGTTTCATGGTCTCGGCCTGTCCCCCGAACGCAACCAGGCGCTCCGCCCGTGATGCAGCCACGTACAGCACGCGGCGGGCCTCCGTTGCCAGTCCTTCATCCCAGTCATCCAGGACATTCCGCCCACCGGTACTGGGAAGGCGGTAGAGCGCGACAAGGACCGCGGGAAACTCACGCCCCTTCACCTGGTGCACAGGGTCGGCGGCGAGTCGCGCTGTAGTCGTGATGCCGCCCACTCCGCGGTCCCAGACCGCCTGATCCGGGCGCTTGACCCGGGAACCGAGGGGAACGACCGCCAACGGAAGACCGGGCAGCGCCTCGGCGAGCATGGTCCGCGCCGCTTCGCCGAACCTCTGTGGGTCCAGTGTTCGCTTCAGCCGCGCCAGGAGCTCTCCTGCGATGCTGCGAAGCCAATACGCATCGCGTTGGATTAAGTCGAGCTGGTGCTCCCTGGTCCGCGCTTGATCTTTTGGCCAGTCGAGAAGGGAGAGGATCACGCGTTCGGCGTCGGTGATCGCGGCGAGTCGAGCCTTGGGCGGGTGACCCCGTTGAGATAGAAGGAATGCCGCCTCGGCAAGTCGATTGCCGGCCGCCTGCGAGCCTTTCGGTGGAGGGTGGCCCGCGACCTCGAACGCGACCTTGCCGTTGTGCGCGATCACGATCGCCTCATCGTTTGAAATCCCGACTCTGTCGAGTTCGCCGACGAATCTCGCACCGACGTCCAGCTGCTTTCCGGGGATGAGGAGGACCGGCTCACATGGCCCAGGGCAGACCGAGGTGATCTTCCCTCTGCCGTGTGAACGCAGCGAGCTCACAACCTCGCAAATCGCTGACGACGAGCGGTGATTCTCGAGGAGGGCGCGCTGACTTTCGACGGGGTAGCTGTCACGCAACGCTGCAAATGCATGTGGAGCGCTGCCGCGGAACTCATAGATCGCCTGGTCGGGATCGGCGACTAGGACGGTCGGAATGTGCCTGCCGAGCTTCCCGAAGACCTCGGTCTCGGCTTCATCGCAGTCCTGGGCCTCGTCGACGAGCAACAGGTGGAACCGCGCCGACAGACGTTCGAGAATCACGGAGCCTCCCGAGCCAGCGAGGGCGGCGTAGGCGTAGGTGCGCGCCGAAGCAGAATCAAAGATCCTGCCCTTGTGGTATCCACGAATCCGCCGGGCAGCTCGTGACAATAAATCAACGCGACCGCTAGCCAGGCCGACCTGTTCTAGGTATCCGCGTTCTTGATTTCCCAGGGCGCCGACGATCCTCGCAGACTCCCCGTCGAGCGTGAAACGGGCGAGTTCGATTCCGCATCCTGGTACCCCGGGAAGGCGGACGGTCGTGTTCAGGTGGCTCGGGAGATCGTTCCAGCTCGAGAGATAGGTCGGCGCCCGTCCAAGATGTGCGACAACGGTCGGGGTGACGATGAAGCGGTGCAGGAAGCTGTCAATCGTGCCGATGAAGTGCGGAGCGAACCGTGCGGCGGGAAGATGTGCAGTGCGGGTCCTCACCTCTTGGACAGCGGCGTTGGTAAAGGACACAAAGGCGACCCCCAGTTTGTTCCGCTGGACCTCCGTGATGAAGCGCGCGGTCAGCGCTCGGGTCTTGCCCGCGCCTGGTCCCGCTTCGATCACACGGACGGCGGGGTCAAGGACTTCTGCCTGGCTAGGCGTGAGTTCAGGGACGTGGCGGTCCGTCATGAGGTTCCTCCGGCCCGAGCAGAATTCCGGCGATCGCGCGTTCCAGGTACGGAGGCATCTTCAGCGAGTGCCCGTTGGCTTCGATCAGTTCCGCGACGAGGTGCGCAAAGTCGCCCTTCCCGAGATCGAGGTCGGCGTGAAGCGCTTTAGTAAATGCGGCTGCACGCCCCTGCGTGCTCGCTTCTGGCGCAGCGATGTCGACCCACTTCTTTAGCGAGTACTTGTGTTGCGCAAGAAACGCCTCTTGGAGAACGGGCTCGTTCTCTGCGATGGCATAGAGATCTGCCTCAAGGGTCGTGTCACCGACCTCTACCCGCAGGACGCCGCGCTCGGCGTGGGCCCCGAAACGTTCGTAGATACGCTTGCGACGATTCGCACCCGCACCCTTGTCGTCCGCGTCGGTGACGACCACCACGCGGTCGACCAGCGCCCCCTCGGGGTGGAGGAGCACGCTGAGGTACGGGATGAAGTCGACCCCGCCGACGGGCAGAATGGAGATCGCCCGGAACTGTTCGCGCTTCACTTTGTTGTCCTCCCGGCCCGGGGTCGCGTCGTGAGTTCGGGGGAACAGGATGTGGTCAGCCAAGGTGCGCAGCAGCACAATCTCCGCGATCCCTTCGACGAGGATGACCTGGCGCGCGAACAGGAGCGAGGCCCGGGTCGCGTCGAGGTACCGATCGACCTTCCGGCGTTCAATGTCCGAAAGTTCCAGGGCTCCGAGCGCGAAGGCCTGCGTTCGAGGGAACGCTCGCGTGGACTCATCCGGTGGCTGCTCAGCGGCCGGCCGCTCTTCCGTACGCTCGCCGGTCGACTCGTTCTCCCGCTCGGATGTTGGCTCGGGAGCCAACGTGCTCGCGCGTACGACGACAATGCTGCGTGTCGAGACCCGACTGGCGAGATGCGGCGAGTGTGTCGTCGCGATCACCTGGATACGGCCGGTGGGTTCTCCTAGCGCCGGTGTGGTCTGAGCGCTGCGTCTCGCGCGGTCGTCGAGGTAGTCGAGCAACACCGTCTGCAGCTGTGGGTGGAGGTGAGCCTCTGGCTCCTCGACGAGAAACAGCATTAGGTCGAACTCGCCAGCGCGCTCGAGCCAGAGCACGACGGTCGCGATATAGAGGAGGTTTGCATACCCGAGTCCCGAGCCCGCAAGTGCAGCGGGAAGTAGATCCGTTCCCGCCAGATGGAACCGCAATGCGCGTACCAGGGACCGGAGGTCTTGCGACCGATGCTGGAGGTCTACCTGCCGATGACGGACTGGCTGGGTGAGCGGGCTCAGATGCTCTTGGACGCTCTTGACTACTCCACGAGCTGGCTTGAGCCCCGCCAATCCGCCGAGACTCGTATTCGCCGCCGTCTTGAAGTCCTCGAGATCTTCCTCAGCAGTCAACAGCTCGAAGATCTCAGCGAGCCGCTCGGCCCTCCCGGAATCGAGCTCCGCTGTCGCATCGCGAAGCGCGGGCAGATACACATGCGCGACCCTGCCGCGCAGCTCAGGCTCCGGGTCGGCGATACGCGCCTGTCCGACTGATCGCGCCATCCACTGACGACGCGGCACCCCTGAGTCGGGACGAAAGGCCACGCTGTGAACGAGTCGATCGTCGTCGTCTACGAGGACCGGCATGAACAGACCCGCCTCGCTCGCTGTCAGTGAGTCGTAGGTCAACGTCACCTCAGCCTGGGTTCCCGCCTCGGAGTCGTAGGGAAGATCGCGCTCGCGGTCGAAATAGATCGAGCGGCGCCCCGATACCGGCGGAACGGCGAGGCGAACGGCATCGAGCACGTTCGACTTGCCAGCATCATTCTCGCCGACGAGTACCGTCAGGTGGTCGCTCAGCTGCACGACGACGTCGTGGCACGACCGAAACCGGGACAACGACAACTCAGCCAGCCTCATCCTCGCTGCCCCGTCACCGGCAGGAGCTGAAGCCGAGGTAGCAGCTGAGGTGGAACATCTGCGGCCTGCCTCCCGGCATTCGTGGATCTCGTGCTGACCATGGCAACACCATGGCAAGCGCGGATGACGGAATGCTCGCGTCGAAAGCCACTCCTTGCTGCACCTCCCCGTCGTGCGGATCAGCCTCAACCGCGCGACACCCGAGCGCTAAGTAGATAGCTGACCTAGCCTGCCGCGATCGCAGCTTCGGTCGCGTCTTGGAGGAGGAGCGCTTGCCGTTCGGCATCGTCGAGCAGGTGGATGTCTGAGCCTTGTGGCGTTTTGGTGACCTGGAGGATCTGGTCGATTCGCTCGGCGACGGCCGGAACGTGGCTGATGAGGGCGATAAGGCGGCCCGCACGGGCGCGCTGCTCGAGCTCGTTGAGCGCCTGCTCGAGTGCGTCGGGGTCGAGACTGCCGAAGCCCTCGTCGAGGAACAGCGCCTGCAGCCGGCCGCCACTACGCCCGGCGAGCTCGACGAGGCCGAGCGCGAGGGCGAGGCTGGCCAAAAAGGTCTCTCCGCCCGACAGCGTGTCGGGCGAGCGCGCCGTGTCGGAGCGGCGGTCGATGATCTGGAAGTCCTCGGTGAAACCGAACTGCCGGGAGGTCATCTGCGAGAGGATCCCGCTGGCAGCGATCAGCAGCGCGCGCTGGCGGCGTTCGACGACAAAGCCGACGAACTTCGCGTCGGCGAGCTGGCGGGCGAGTTCGCTGAGCCCGTCCCGTAGGCCGCGGGCTTTGGCAAGCAGCGCGTCGAGCTGCTCCGTAGGCTCGATCTGGTTGGTCGCGCGCGTGTGCTCGCGGGTGGCGGCGATCTGCTCGGCGGTGATCTCGATCAGCGCGTGCTGGAGCTGGCGTGAGTTCGCGAACCCAAGGGCGGCGACGGTGGTGCGACCTGTCTCGGCCTTTTTGCTCGCGGTGGCGGTCTCTGACGCTGCGAGCCCGCGCTGGCGAGTGAGCTCGCGGTCTGCCGCATCGCGCACGGTGGCGGCCCATGTGCTCAGGTCGGCGATCGAGGCGGTCAGTTCCGGCGGAGTGGGCAGCTCGAGCTGGTGGCGGGTGAGCTCGCCGGCGAGGTTTGCGACGGCAGTCCGCTCGGTGCCCGCCGGTTCGCGGATCTCCTGCCGGATGCGGTTCTCGATCGCGCGTACTGTCTCCTGTGCACTCGTTACAGCCCGCTGGGCGCTTGTCGCGGTCCGCTCGTGCTCCTGGGCGTCGGCCAGGCGGGCAGAAAGCCGCTGCGCGGCGGCGTCGAGCCCGGCGTTGTCGTGGCCTTCGTCTAGCTCGAGCCATACGGGGAGCTGTGCGAGCCGTCCGCGCACAAGCGTGCGGCGGCGCTCGAGGCCATCGGCGGCGGACGCGAGCGCGTCCGCGCGCTGCTTGAGCGCGTGGCTCGTTGCCTCGCAGCTCGCCTGTAGCCGGGTGTGCTGGCTGCGAGCGTCCTCGAGCTCGCGTCCGGCGGTTTCGAGCAGCTCCCGGGCGGCGTGCTCGGGGGCCCGCACCTGCTGGCTTGTCGTCTCGTCGAGCTCGACGGTGTCGGCGTGCAGGCCATCGGGCAGGACGAGGGCGCGCTGCGCGTCCCAGGTCGCGCGGCAGCTGGCGAGCTGCTCGCCGGCGGCCGCCAAGGCGCGCTCGGTCGTGACGGTCGCGCCGCTCTGGCTGCTCGCGAGTTTGCGGGCAGCCTGCTCGGCAGTCTCGGCGTCAGCGAGCGCGGCGGCCAAGGCCTGCAGGTCGTCGGGCAAAGACGGCGCCGCGAAGAGATCCGGAAGCGGCCGGGCGCAGATCGGGCATGGCTCGCCGCCGTGGCAGCTGTGGGCGAGCTCGGCTGCGAGGTCAAGCCGGCGTCGCGAGGCCAGTGCGACGCGCGCGTCCGAGGCGGCGAGCTCCGCCTCGCCGAGCGTCTCGGCTGCGGTCGCCGTGGCGGTGAGCTGGACGGCGTGGTCGGCCTGCGCGCGCTCTTGCTGGCCGCGGGCGAGCTCGAGTGCCGTGCGCCCGCCAATGGTCGTGGTGATCTGCGCGATCAGTTCCGCGCACGACTGTGCGCGGGCGGCCAGCGTCTGCTGGCAAGCTGCGAGGGTCTGCTCGCGCTCGGCGACGGTGTCCGCGAGCGAGGCGAGCCGGACCGTGTCGGCGGAGTGCGCTTCGAGATCGGTGGCGAGCTGGCCGCGTGTGTTTGCGAGCTGGAGTGCTTCCTCGGTGATCGCGGCGAGGTCCTGCTGGGCGGTGGTGAGTGTGTTGATGGCGGTCATGATCGAACCGCTGTCGCTGCTCTGGGCCTGCAGAGCAGCGACGGCCTCTCCGGCGCTGGCGGCAGCGGCAGCGGCCTGCTCGGCAGCCTCGTTGGCGGTGAGCTGCTTGGCAGCGAGCTCTCCGTCGAGGGTGTCGAGGGTGCGGAGGCGTCCGAGGAGGTCGGGGTCGATCAGTTCGTCGAGGCGGTCCGCTCTGGCTGTGGCGTCGCGCGTGATCCGGGTGTGCTCTGCGACCTGCTCGAGCAGCGTCTCGACGGTGGTTTTGGCCTGCTCGAGCGTGTTCCGCCTTGGCTCGAGCTCCTGTTGGCGTGCCGCGGCGTGATCGCGGGTGCCAGCGGGATCGGGGAGGAACTGGGCGCGGGCCTCCTGGATCTCCTCGCAGCGCGGGGTCAGCCGCCGGGTTAGCTCGCTGGCGCGGTCGCGCATGAGGTCGAGCTCGTCGAGGCGCAGGATGCCTTTGAGGACCGCGGCGCGGTCCTTCTTGGTCGCCTTCAGCAATTGCTCGAACTTTCCCTGGGGCAGAAGGACGCAGGCGCAGAACCCGTCGTAGTCGAGACCGACCAGTTCCTCGATCCGCGCGTTGACCGCACGGTCGCCGTCGACCTTCGCGATCTCCGGATTCGACAGGCAGATCAGCTCGTGGCTCGCTCCGGTCTTGCGGGAGATCATGCGCGTGACTTGCCAGCGGTGGCTGTCGGCCTCGAACTCGAGGCTGACGCGCATTGACGCGGCCGCGTCGGAGATCAGCTCCTTGACGGCCCGCCTGTCCCAGGTCGAGGCGCCGTAGAGCGCGTATGTGAGCGCCTCAAGCAGGCTCGACTTTCCGGCGCCCGTCGGGCCGATGATCGCCACCAGGCTGAGGCCGGTGAAGTCGACGGTCCGCTCGACGCGGTAGGAGCGCAGTCCCGTCATGCGCAGGGTCAGGGGCCGCATCAGACAGTCTCCTGCGGGGTCGGGAGCGGAACATCCATGATCTCAGCCAGTTGCTCGAGCGGCAGGTCGCCCTGGTCGTGGAGGGTGTCGTGCAGTGTGGCGAACAGGGCCTTCACCTTCGCGGCGGGGACGGTCTTGTCGCCGGTAACGGTGTCCTGGAGGTAGAGCTCGAGCAGCTCCAGGTAGGTCGGCTCTGGCGCCTCGTCGTCGGTCTCGGCTGGATCGAGCGCGACCAGCGTGCGCGAGGCGATCCGCTCGTCAACCTCGACGAGCGTTGCGTCAGGGAACTGTTCGGCGAGCGCATCGGCGAGGTCGAGGATCGGGTCTTCGCTCTCGACCACGACGCGCAGAAGTTCGGCGCCGACCTGTGGTGCACGCGCCGCGATCTGCTCGAAGCTGCCGCGGAGCTCGAGCAGACCGCGCCCGTTGCTGAGCGGCAGCCGTCGCACCTCGGCCGGACGGCCCGGGAGTAGCTCCACGACGATTGAGGACTTTGCCTCCCCCGCCTCGCCGAAGTCCAGCTGCATCGGCGAGCCGACATAGAACGCGTCGCGCCCTGGTACCTGCTGGGGCTTGTGGATGTGCCCAAGCGCGCTGTAGGAAACGACGGGCAGCCCGGCGGACTCGGCCGCATAGGTCTCACTGACATGCACGAGCCGTTCCGAACCTGACAGGTGCGCGCCACTGACGTGGAGGTGGGCGGCGTAGAGCAGCACGTCGCGGGCCGGGTCGAAGCCGTCTTCGAGTCCTTCGCGCAGGATGTCGTTGATCAGTTGCATCCGCGTCGCGTAGACGGCCATGAATCGCTGCGGATCTCCGAACCAGTCGATCTGCCGGTTGGCATGCACGAACGGCACGGGCGCTAGCCGCAGCCGGGTGCCGTCGCGGGCAGGCACCTCAACGATCCCCCCGTTGCCCGGTACGCGGGCCTTGGAGACGAACCGTACCCGCGAACTCGGTCCGAGCAGCATCGCAAACACCTCGAACAGCGCCCCGGAATCGTGGTTGCCCGCCAGGACCACTGTCGGGGCGATCGCGCCGAGCTCGTTGAGCGCGCCGAGCGCCAGCCGCAGGTCGGCGGTCGCCGGCCGCAGCCCGTCGAAGACATCGCCGGAGTGGATGATCAGGTCGGGCTCAGCGGCGCGGGCTTGGGCGATGACCTCCGATAGGACAGCTTCGTGGTCAGGCGTGCGACTGACGCCCCGCAGCGACTTTCCGACATGCCAGTCGGATGTGTGGAACAGGCGAGCCATTCAGAGCGCCTCGAGCGCGGTGGCGGCCTCCGCGCGTTGATCAGGGGTCAGCTCGGCATCCCCGGAGTTCGTCGCGTACGACGGGAACGGGAACCGCAGCGGGATCGGAACCGGGATCCGCGGCTGAGAGCAGATCATCGTGCCGGGGAGAAACCGGGTGGCGCGCTCCCGCAGCTCGGGGCTGAGGAACCGGTACTCGGCCGCCTCGGTCGCGTCGAGGCGGCCGCAAATCTTCAGCGCCGGCTGGCGCACCACCGGCTCGGCGACCCGGCCGGCGGCCTGCTGGCAGCCGATCAGCAGCACGCCAAGCGAGCGGCCGCGCTCAGCGATGTCGACGAACAGTTCGCGGAGCGGGCCGTGCCCCTCGCGGGGTGCGTACTTGTTGAGTTCGTCGAGCATCACGAACCGCAGCGGCAGGCGGCCGGTGCCCTGCTTCTCCTCGAACACCCGTGAGACGAGCGAGCCCACCACGAACCGTTGCGCAGATTCGTGCAGGCCGTGGATGTCGACCACGGTGACCGCGCGGCTCAGCTCCACCGATTCGACCCCCACGCGGATGAGGTGCCCGAGCCGCGGCGCGAGTGCCATCAGCCGCCGCAAGAACGCCATCACGGTCCCCTGCTGTGTGTTCCCCGACCACTGGTACGGCCCGTCCAGGTCAACGCGGGTCTCGAGCACATCCAGGAGGTCGTAGAAGTTGCGCACAACCTGACCATCACCGGCGGATTTCTCCGTCGGGCGTCGAGAGACGATCCGCTCGAACGTCTTCGAGCGCGAATGCGGGTCGTCGCAGATCACCACGGCACCCGGCTCGTTCTCGAGCGGATAGGCGTGGCGGGCCAGTTCGGCACGGACGACCTGCTCGACAAAACCAACCTGGGTGCCGCGATCGTCGGCGTCGGTGAAGCAGAAGCGCAATAGCCCGTCGCGGATGAACCGCTCCGGCGTCCACCCGTAGATCGCCGCGTCCTGGCGCGACTGGGCGGCGGAGACGAGCTGATCTGTCTCCTCCCCGCCCGGCGCCGGCGGCACGAAGAAGTCAGCCGAGCGGAACGGACCTGGATCGGGAATCCCGACCGCGGTCCACTGCGCGCGACGCTCGTCGGTGAGCCCGCGGTGCGGCTTGTCGAGATGGAGCAGATCCTCACCCTTGACGTTGAACACGAGCGCCCGCGTCTGCGCCGCCGCCGGCCCGAGCAGCGCCCGGCCCTGAGCGCTCTCGAGCATCATGTAGAGCAGGAACAGCGCGTAGCTCGTCTTCGCCGCCACGCCACTGATCCCGCTGATCGAGACGTGGCCGCCTTGCACGCCGTTCATGAAGTCGAAGTCGCCGTAGATCGGCTGGAGCGCCTGGTCAAAGCCGATCGCGAGCCTTCCGCCTGCCATCTGATCGAGAAACAGTGCAGATTCCCGGTCGGCGCTCACGGCCCGCTCGACCAGTCCGCCCGGGGCCGGCGCGACCCACTTCTCGGGCACGGTGCGCAGGACACTGACCTGCACGCTGCGGCTGACCTGTCCGGGCATCGTCTGAGACAGGGCAATGTGGCGGGTGTCAGACGGCAACTCCGCGCCCTCGATCCGGCCCGTCTGCTCGGTCACAATCCCGTAGTGGGCAACCTCCTCGCCAGACGGCAGCGTCTGCCGCGTGACAATCAGGTCGTCGAGCTGCACGGTCGCGCTGTCATCGAGAACGACCTCAAAACCGCGGGTAGTGAGCTCGGCGGCACCGTCGATCGCTCCGATCTGCAGGTCAGTCATGAGTGCGGTGATGTCCCTTCGGCAGTCATCGGTGGCCAACTCGATTCGCGCAAGCAGCGGCCGACCAGCCAAGCTCGGCGCTCGCCCCTAAACGGTAGTGCTCTCCGCGAGCCTTTGGCAGGCATTCTCTGCCTGGGCGGTCGCCCCCTTGCAACCGAGACCTGACACGGGCGGTGCAACGGCCGCGGAGTGACCGCCGCGCTGATCGTCGGACAGTGCAGGGCCGCCGGATGTCACGCCTCAGCCTGAGCGTCGTAGAGCTCGACGGCGTGGCGGGCGGCGCGGGCAGCCAGGCGCGACGGACCGAGGCGGTGGCGCAGCTGCTTCTCCAGCGCCCCGACCGGCTGCAGGTTCTGGGGAGCGCGCGGATCGCGGTGCGGTATCCCCGCATAGCGCGGCAGCACACAGGCCACTTCGTCGACGGTGGCGCGAGCGGCGTTGAGTCCAAAGGACTGCGGCACCTCGATTCGCACGATTCCGAACCAGGGGCTCGAGCGCGGACCAGGCACGGCGATTCGCACATAGCAGGAATAGCGATCCGCGCCAAGGGAGAACACCGGGGTCCGCTCGCCGCACGCGAGCTCTGAAACCCGAGCATGATCGGCGGGTGCCAGCAGCGGCCGATGGTGGGTCTTGACGAGTCCGACGACGGTCCGATCGCGGGAGCGAACAAAGTTCAGCGGCCCGTCCAGCACCGCCAGCCACCCATCGCCCGCGAGACGCTCAGCCAACTGCCCCTCGGCCATCCGCATCCGGGTCTGCAAGTCCTGCAGCGGCGCCTCCGGCTCAAGTGACGCAATCGCCGCCGCATCCCATCGATAACCGTCGACCTCCGGCAGCGCAACGGGCACGCCCCCGCCGAAGATGACGAGCCGACGCGTCTCGATCGGCCCGAACGCCGCAGCGATCCCGGGAGCGCAGAGAACCGCGCCGCATGCGTGTGCACCCACCGTCCCGCGCAGTAACACGCCCGCCTGCGCCTGACGGTAGAGCAGCCCCTCACCCCGCCTGACCCCATCGACAAACGCAGCCGGCCGTGGCTCGCACGGCGCCGGCGCCACGCGGACCCCGTCTGCGGCCTCGGCGAACTGCGCATCGCCATCCGCCTGATCGGACGAGATCAGATAAGGGGACCCGTAGCTCGCATCCCAGTCCTCGAAGTAGAGATCGCTCATAGGGCCCAACCAAGAAAGATCTCAGACAACGCAGTCGGACCTGGGGCATGGCCCAAATGAGGCCGAATGACCAAGAGCGGCACGCCCTCCCGCGCCATCTCGACCGCGTGAGCATGGCGCAGGTGGTGCGGCGCAAGCCGGCGGCGGCCGCCGCGCGTCGTAGCTGCGTCCGGACCAGCGGCTGGCGCCCACGGCCACCCGCCGCCAGGGCCATGCAGGATGCAGACCGTGGTTCGGCGGAGCAACGACTTGGGCGACTGAGGGGTAGTTACTCGGGACGGGGTAAATATCCCGACTCGCGGAGCGCCCCGTCCCAGGAGTCACGAAGCGCGCTCGCAAAAGTGGGCTCTACTCCCTTTGCGAATGCGATCCCTCCATCGACGTGATTGATCAACGACAAGATGGAGTTGAAGCCGCGATGCTCCGCATGCTGAGTCAACCCAAACTGGGCAACGCCCCGGATATGCACCTGAAGGCGACGTTTGTATTCGGGGAGCAAGTTTGACTCGGTCGTCCGCAAGCAGCAACCCCAGGAGCACCCGTCGGGCACCAGGAGTAATCACCCTCGTTTTCTTCCGATGCACACGGAGGCCATAAGCCTCCAGGTAGGCGTTCAGGTGGGGTCGGGGTGATTGGGAGGATTTCTGCGCGATGCACGGAATCTTGCGTTCGTGCATGTTGCGGATGCCGAACGGATCGCTCGGGCGGGTGGGGAGCCGGCGGTTGAGCTGGTCCTCGGGTTG
>JAABUZ0100008027.1_pt1 | contig 12567 bp, 20 predicted proteins | sample 5562091 | NCBI WGS metagenome assembly JAABUZ01 (sample SAMN12813069, study PRJNA571459) | rock metagenome | isolation source: Antarctica rocks | place: Antarctica: Victoria Land, Linnaeus Terrace sud | collected 2015-12-21 | reverse complement strand
ACTGGGCGTGGGCGCGCGACGCCATCCGCGGCGGCGTGCTCGCCCAGCCGCTCGACCCGGACAAGCCGCTGCAGCAGGTCGCCGTCGACGACATCGGCGCGTTTGCCGCGCTGGCCTTCGCCGACCCCGCCGCGTGGCGCGGGCGCGCGGTGGACCTCGCCGGAGACGAAGTGACCATGCCGCGGGCAGCGGAGGTATTCGCCCGCGTGATCGGCCGGCCGGTGCGCTATGAGCGGACGCCCATGGATCAGTTCGAGCAGGCGATGGGCGAGGAGATGGCCACGATGTTCGCGTGGTTCAACGATGTGGGCTACGCGGCCGACATCCCCGCGCTGCGCGCCGCGTACCAGCCCCTCACGACGCTAGAACGCTACCTGCGCGACGCGGGATGGGCCGACGACACGGTTGACGTTGCGCGTCCGTAGGGGTACGGCGCATACGAACATGAGACGGAGGGCACGAGGAGGAGGGTAACCTTGCGCGCCGTTGCTGATGGCGACGGCGCGATCCTCGTCCGCGTCCAGGACATCGGGATCAACACCATCGACGGTGCACCCCTGTGTTGGCTGAACCGGCATCCAGCGCGATCCGCAGCAATGGGTGTCGCGTCACAGAGAATCGCGGGGATCACGCAACGTGAGCTATGCGCGCATCTCACGCGCCCCGACGGCCCGCCCACACGTCCTGTCCGCCATCCTCGCCGCGGCTCTCACCAGGTGGCGGGTGCAACACCGACTTGCATGCTTATGCAATCCTTGCGCGAGCGACGAGGAGCCTGTGCGGCAGGCGTTACCGACAGCCCAGGTCACTCACCGCGGGTCGCCGATGGTGGCCTCGTGCTCAATGCTCGTAATCGTTGCGCCCAAACTGGGTAGGAGGCTAGCGAGTTGCCACACGGCACTTTTCTATCCTCCCCCCGCCAAACGGGACGTGCGCCTTTCAACGCATCCAGCTTTCCAGTGGCCTGCCCTTCTGTGTGGTCAGCCTTGCCCATCTCGGACGCTTCCACACTCCCGGCAGGCCGCCTGCCACCCTTCCCCCTGTAGAGAGGTTTCCCTCTCCGCCCTGGTGGGTCGTGATTCCCACAAGTACTATGGTGGCTCTGTCACCCTGGGGTTCGCACCCTGTAGGCGATCCCGTCATGCGGTCTCGTTGAACGTCCGAGCGCGGTGTAGGTGCCCCGTTCGGTTCGTGATAGTGCCCGTCGCACATCGGTCTGCTCACGGAAGGTACCGTCCTCGGTTACATAGAGGTCGGCATAGGCAGTAGCGGTTTCAAGCGTCCTACCGCCAGGTCCCCAATCGACCACCTTGAACCTGGGATTCAAGCGATCAAGCTTTCACCCTGCCACGCGGGTCTTGCGGAACCTCCTAGCCTACGACGCTTTCGGCCGTTTTCCGCTTCCTGCACCGGCTGTGCGTCCCCTCGGCCTTTCGGCTCTGGGTAAGTGCAGCGACCCAGGTATCCCCTCCCGAATACCTCCTATCTCAGAGAGGAATTCAACGAGCCGTTGGACGGCGCGAGTAACCCTTGGGCTCGTGCGTTACCGGGCGTCCGGTGCGAAGCCTTCACAATGCCGCCGGGGCGGCACGATCATGGCTATCAGCCCGACCAGGCAAAGAGTGGAACATACTGCCGCCTGGTACCCCTGTCCGTGTGGATTATGTCGAGTGACGCCGGCCGATCCTCCAGCCGTCCGCGCCTTTGGTCAGACGGCTGCCGTCGGCGAAGACGGCGACGAGGCCCCGGTACTCCGGGTCGGCGGCGTCCGTCGCGGCGGGGTCAAAGTCCTCGTCCCCCTGGATGAGCGCCCAGGAGTCGCCGGCGGTCCAGCCGCGGGCGGGGCTGCGCTCCCAGGACCGGAGCACGGCCAGGACGCGCGTGGTGGCGGACTCGTCCGCTCGGCTCACGGGGCGGTCGCCGCCTGGGCGGTCGCCGCCTGGGCGGCGCGCGCGGCCGCCTGCATGCGCTTGGTGGTGACGCCGGTGGCGTAGACGGCGATGCCGTCCACGCGGGGGTCGAGGGCGGCGTAGCCCTCGATGAGGGCCGCGTCCTCCGGGTCGGCGGCGAGGGCCGCGGCGATTTTGGCCCACTGCTTACGGGCGACGAAGACGGTGTAGCGGGTGCCAGCGGGCGGCTCCGGCAAGCCCTTGGGCAGGTCCGGGACGGCCTGGCTCACGAGGGCGAGGGCGACGGCGGTGCCCTGCTCGACGGTCGTGTCGGGGCGGCCGATGACGGTGATCTTCACAGTGGATGTCCTTCCTGGGTCCTGCTGGAGCTGCGGCATGAGCGCGCGGTAGGTCTCATCTGTCCATGTGAGAGGGGCCGGGGGCGCGGGGGCCGGTGTGCTCCCGGCCGCAGCGGCGCCGCCCGTCGTGACGGCCCGGCGGGGGAAGATGTACTCCTTGTCGGCGCGGGTGATCGTGTCGCTGGTGCGCACGAGGAAGAAGAAGACGCCGCCGGGGGTACGACGGGTACCGTCGGGGAGGGTGAGGCCGCCCTGGGCCTCGACGGTGAGGGCCTGGCCGAGGAGGGCGCGGGCACGGTCGGGGCCGAGGCGGTCGACGACGCGGGTGATGATGCGGAGGGGCGGGGGCATCGTCTCGCCGAGCACGGCGGCGAAGGCGCGGGCCAAGGCCCACACGTCGGGGGGCACGGCGACGTACGAGACGCGCCGCTGCCCGTTGGTCTCCGCCTCTCTGGCCGGCGCAGCGCCTGCCGGGACCGCGCTCCCCTCTCCCGTCGCGTCCGTGTCCGTCGTCGTGATGTCGTCTTTCGCGACCGTCGTCATGCTAGTGCGTTCCACGGCATCCCCCCTCCACGGGTCGATCATGGGTCGATACGCCAGACATCCTCACTATAGACGAGCCGACGTTCTCCATGGCGTGTGTCCAGGCGCGCGAACTGGGCCGGGAGCGCGTCGAGGGCCTGCGTTATGTCGCGTAGGTCCCGGCCTCTGAGGGAGACGAACACGTTGTCGGCCTTGAGTTGGAGCGTGGCCGGCGTCGAACGCTCCCCATCCCCAAGGGCGGCGAGGGCTGGGGCGACGCCGGCCGGGGCTATCGTGGGAGCAACGAGCCGGGCTAGCGGCAGGGACGGCCCGTCCGTGGCCAGCAGGAGCACGCCCGAGGGGTGCTGTTCCTCGCCGCGCACGGGCAAGAAGGCGTGTCGCTCGACCACGACGCCAGCAGAATGCAGCGTGTCGGCGAGCGGGCCGGCAGCGTCGGCCGTGACGTGATCTGTCGTCAGGGTGACGTACGCCGGTCGGCTGTCATTTGTCGCGCCGTCCCCGTGCGGGTCGGACCTATCCACCACCTACGGGTCCACGATCTCTAGGTCCGCCCACAATGCGGCCCGTACTTGTTCCCGCGTTGCACGCCCATGAGCGGTACGGGAGAGGATGACTGTCTGCAGGTCATGCATGCGTACCCACTCTTCATCGGTATGTGGTTCGGCCGGCAGTTCCACGTTCACGTCCACAGGGGCGCCAGGCGCATCGTCACGCTCTTCCTCCTGTACATCCTGGCGCGGTGTCAAATATTTGACAGCCGGGACGTGAAGGCTGGCGGCGGCGGGGTCGGCAGCGACAGTCTCGTGCAAGGATGTGGTGCTGTCGTTCTCCTTTGTCGGTTGTGGCGGTGTCAAATATTTGACAGACGGCGCGTGCGGCGGTTGCTCCATCTCGTCGGCTTGGCGCGCCGCGCGCGCATCGGCCAAGGTGGGGGCGCCCTCGGGACGGTGACGGTCGAGCAGCGCGGCGCGGCGTCCGGAATCCTTCACACGGTCCACCGAGAGCGCCACGGTCGGCGTGAGCCAGCCGTCCGCGACGGCGGCAGTGATATCGGGGTTGTCCAGCAAACGGAGGCGCTGGGCGACGTGCTCGTGGCTCTTATGCACCAGGTCGGCCATGGCGCGCAAGGAGAGCGCGCGTTGCGTCATAATGCGTCGGTACGCGTTGGCCTCGTCGAGGGGCGCCAGGTCGTTGCGCTGGGTGTTCGCCAGTAACGCCAGCAGTTCCATGTCCTCGTCGCTTGTCGCACGCTCGACGCCGGGTATGGTGGTCAGGCCGACGCGTTGCGCGGCCCGCCAGCGTTGCTCGCCGTCGACGATCTGGTACCGGTCGCCGGCCGGCCTGACCGCGATTGGCTGCAAGACGCCGTGCGCACGGATTGAGGCGTCCATCTCGTTGGCCGCGCCGGGGTCGAGCGGTTGTGTCCGCGGCTGGTACGGGTTAGGATCGATGCGGTCCACCGGGAGGAGGCGTGCTCCAGGGAGGTTATCGACCCCGCGGGCGACGGCGGCTTTGAGGTAGCCGACAAACTCGTTCTGGCGCGTGGCCTTCGCCGCGTCGCGCGTCGTCCTATCCACGGCCGCCTCCGATCGGAACGGCGGCCCATGACGCGGTCAGGGCAGCGGCGATATCCGCATACGCGAGCGCGGCAGCATCGCGCTTCGCGTAGTCCAGGATCGACTGTCGCGCCTGGGAGGCTTCGTTGACCTTCGTCGACTTCTTGACCTCCCCGAGGATAGGGATAGCGGTGTCCTCGAAAGCGGCGCGGACGCCGGCCACGATGTCGCGCCCGTGGCGATTCGTCTCCACCTTGGTCAGGATGACACCGCCCACGCGCAGGTCCGCGTTGATCTCCTCGCGGCGCACGTCGGCCACGGTGTCAAGCAAGTCCCCAAGGCCAACGGCGGCCAGATAGGCGCCCTCGACAGGAATGAGCACTTCGTCGGCCGCGGTCATGGCATTGACGACAAGAACGCCCATGCTCGGCCCGCAGTCAATAAGCACGACGTCGTACTGCACCCGCGCGTCGGCGAGCGCGCCCGCGAGGACGTGCTCGCGCTTGAGCACGGAGGCGAGCCTGATCTCGGCGCTATCGAGGTCCGCACTACCCGCAAGGAGGTCGAGATGCGGGGCCAGAGAAATGACCATGGTAGCGAGCGGCGCGGGCGTCCGCTCCTTGAGGTAGTGTGAGAGGGCGTCCGCCACGGTGTAGTCGGGGTCCTCAATGCGAGCAAGATGTGTCAAGCTGGCCTTCTGCGGGTCCAGATCGACGAGGAGCACCCGACGCCCGCCTTTAGCAAAGGCAGTACCAAGGTTGAAGGTGGTCGTAGTTTTGCCCACGCCGCCCTTCCTGTTGACAATCGCGACAACTATGCCCATGTTTGTCCCTTTACTCATAGTGTGGCCACCGTGGTCAAGGTATGCTTCCAACTTTGGTAGTTCACTGGGTCCTCCTTGGGTGCTCTCGTCCGCGTTGCACCGTGGTGCTTAGATTTATACACCTTGGCCGTACTCTTTTGTCGTGCCTTGGCCGTGCTCACGCAGGAAGAGGCATCTCGTCCGCATCATCCTCGCGGCCACACGATGCGTCTAATCCGCACTCGCGGCCACACGATGGTTCCAACTCCTCGCCGGGCCTGCTGATAGTCACGCCTGCGAGACGGCCAACCTATGCTTCCAGCGCGGCCAAACTATGGGTTAAGTGACAATGTTTGTCACCTCACCCATAGCTTTGCCGCCACGGCAAAGCTATGTTTCCAACTATGCTGTTTCATCGGCTCTCCTCAACTGCGTGTGCCTACTTCTCTGTCTATTATGTCAATTATCGTCGTCGGCGTGGGCTTCTCTGTCCCAGCGGCACTGATCCTCATACAACCCACGGAGTTCGTTCCGGCAGGAAACGCAGGTCTTGATGCCGGCAGGGACATCGGCCTGGCCACGCGGCCACAGCGTCGCGGCGTCCTCGTCGGCCAGTGCCCACTCGACGGGGATGGGTTCCAAGTCGTCTCGTCGGACCTCGGCGCCGAAGCGCGGGCAGGGGCAGCGGGCGCTGGGGATGCGCCAGGCCATCAGAGCCCTCCGTCCGCGTCGTCATTGTCGGCCGTGGCGTCCAGGAGCAGCGTGTCGACCTCGTCGCCGTCGCCGTCAGGCGCGGGGTCCAGCGCGTCGAGGCGATCCAGCGCCGCCACCTCGTCGTCATCGAGCAGCTCGTCCGGTGTGTCGCGCGCCGCCAACTCATCGTCGGTGGGCTCACGGAACGGGTCGCGCCTGTCGGTCATTGGATCACCTCACATAGTGTACGATCGGTGGACAGCGGCGTGGACGCGGTCCCTGTCAGGTCCGTGCATGTCCGGGCTCGGTCGGGGCCGGGGCGTAGGTTGCGCGTCCCAGGGCGCGTAGGTGGTCCTCCAGGGCGCTCAGGGCGTCGCGCACCGTCCGGACCAACTCCTCGGCGCGCTCATCGCCGAGGGTATCGACGTGGAGTTCTAAGGGCAGATACGCTTGACGAACGGTCGCGGCCTGAGACAGGGCGGCGGATAGGATGGCGCGTTGCTCGTCCGGTGTCCGTGGCATGTCGATCTCCTCTCGTAGCGTGCGGCGGCTCATCTCGGTGGATCGGGCTCGGCGGTCCTCACCGCTGGCGGCAGCGGTGCGCGGCAGCGCGGCTGTCACAAGGGGTCGTGCCCGTGCGCGATCAAGGAGCGCAGCGGCTCGTGCTCCGTCTCGTCGAAGGTCGAGCGGCAGAACGGACACCACTGCTCGAAGATGTTCTGATCGTTGGTGTAGCCATAGTAGGCGCCATAGGGGATGCGCTGGCCGCACAGGGGGCAGCGGGGGCGGTCATCGGGGCAGCCGGCGCGGCAGACGAGCAGATCGCCGACGGCGAGCGTGCCCAAGGGGACGACCTCGCCGCAGCGATCGCACACGGTGGGGGAAGGGCCGGCGCCCTCCCGCGATGGGTCCACAGTCCTGGCGTCCATTGCTCACACGAGCGGCCCCGGCCCGACGGCCTCCTCCGGGTCGGACCGGTGCGGCTCCGTGTACAAGTGGTCCAGCTCCCGCCGCGCCGCAATCACATCGTCGAGCACGTCGATCATGTGGTCGAGAGACGCGGCCGGGTCCTGCGGCTCGCCGGTCGCTTGCGCCTCGCGCGCCTCTTTCACTTTCTCCAGCACCTGGCTGACGAGGCGCATGAGCACGTTGTCGATGGCGGCGCCGCGCTCCTCACGGTCCTGCTCGTCGCCGTCCTTGTCGTGGTCGATGAGGTCGCGGGGGATCGTGACGTTGATCATCGGGTCATCTCCTTCTGTGCATAGAGCGTGCGGTAGAAGCGCGTGGCCAGGTCCATCTCTAGCGGCTCATGCTCGGCGTCGCTCGGGGCGCGCTGGCGGTAGAGTGCGGCCGCGTCGATCTCGCGGAGGGTCGAGCCGGCCGCCTCGTCGCCGTCGTCTGCGGCGTCCTCGTCCTCGCGACGGGCGTCGGCCAACGGCGGCGCGATGGGGATGGGCAGGGAGAGCCTGCCGCGATCGTCCAGGTCGTCGTAGACCTGACCGCGCGGGACGGGACGGATAGCCCACTCACCGGTCTCGTAGACGACGAGGGACGCATCCTGGCCGCGCCGGTCCCACCAGACGGCCCAGCCCAGCACGTCCTCAATGTGAAGATCGCGCATCTCCTCGAACGTGCGGGACAGGCGCTGGTCGTCCAGCAGCCGGCCGCGGGGCGACGTCGGGAGCGGCCAGAGACGGGCGAGCCGCCGGCGCTGGGTGTCCATCTCCTGGGCAATGGCGGCGAGCTGCTGATCGCAGTCGTCGCAGATCGCCACGCGGCCGTCGGCGGTCGGGCGGTCGTAGCGCGCGACGTGCGGGTCGATCAGGCGCAGTTCGGCGAGGGGCTGGGCCAGGAGGTCGGCCGGGTCCACGTCCCGCTCACAGCGTGGGCAGCGCGTCGGTGGGCTGGAGCGCGCGTCGGGGGGGACGGTCTGCTGCATGAACGCGTGCAGATCGGCCCGTGCGGCGTCATCTAGGGTCATGAGTGATCTCCTTGCCGTGTCTCTTCACGTGTCTCTGGGGCGGCTGCGGGCGTTGTCCCCGCGGCCTCGGCGGCCTTTCGCTTCATCCGTTGCTTCTTGCGCGAGGGCTTCCCCACTTGCCCCAGGTGGTCCGCGCGGTAGGCGTCGATCGCGGCCTGTGAGACGAGGCGGACACCCACGCTGGCCAACTCGGACTCCAGGGTGCCGCGCTGGATCGCGCTGTGAACGGTGACGCGCTTGATGCCCAGCAACTCGGCGACCTGGGTCGTGGTGTACCGGGCGACGGTGTAGAGGGGGTCATCCTGCTTCTGTTTCTTAGCCATGCCCCTAGCGTACCGCGTGGCCGTCCGTTCCAACAGGAAAAGCAGACCGGATGATGCTAGTGCGGGGGTCATTGTCGTCATGATGGCTGCTTCCTCTCTCCTCGGGCGGTTGTCAGGCCGAGGGTCAGAGGGGCCGCCACGCCGGCAGCCCCTCCCCGTGTCGTGGCTAGGTGGTGTGGCGATCAGTGTCGTCCTCGTACGTCGCGTCGCGCGTCGCGCGGATCGACCGCACCATGTAGCGGAGGGTGTGATCGCCGGCCAGCCGTGCCGCGATGGCCCCGACGCCGTGCAACACCGTGGCGTGATCGCGCCCGCCCAGCAAGCGGCCGATCCGCTGAGCGGGGAATCGCTCGTTGCGCGCCCGTGCGCCCGTGCCCAGGGGCCAGCAGAGGTCCACGCGGATCAGATACATGGCCACCTGACGCGCTTCGGCGACCGTGCGCTGACGGCACGGGGAGCGGAGTTGCGCCGGGGTCAGCCCGTAGCGATCGGCGACGATGGCCCGGATGCGGCGGGCCTCAGTGACCTGAGCGCGTTGCAGGCGCCGGACCGCGGCCACGCGAGTGGCATGGGCGCGCTCGTCGTCCGCACCCCCCAGAGACGGCGAGATTATGTCAATGGTTTGCATCGGGTGTCCCTCCTACCAGTCCCCTGCATTGGTGTTGTCGGCGTCCTCGTCCGTGTCGCCCGGCTCGGGCATCCCCAGCACCTCGCCCACGGAGCGCAGGCCGGCGAGGTCCTGTAGCTCCCGGCTAACCTGCCCCGGCGCGAGCGCGCACAGGGCCTCGATCAGCAGGGCGAAATGGTGACGGTCGATGGCGGCGAGGTCGCGCAGTTCGGAGCCCTGGGGGGCCTGCGGCTCCAGTGCGGCCCAGGCATCCCTGGCTTGCGCGACCCAGGTGTCGCGCGGTTTGACGATGGCCCACGCCATTGATCTCTCCTCGTCCTGTATTCGTCTGTTAACCGCCACCGTCACGGCATGGTCCCTTCATAGCGATAGTCGTCGGGGCGCTGGCGGGCGCCCACCAGGTCACGGGCATTGCCGGTGATGGCGGCGGCGAGCGCGGCCAGTTCGTCGGCGTACGTCTCGGTCTCGTCGTCGCCGATACGCACCGGGTCGCCGCCGCCCGTGTCCCGCTCGACCGGACCGGGCGCATAGCGGGCCAGGGTGTAGCCGGAGTTGGAGCCGGTGCCCTCGATGTCGGTCCAGGTGGCCCCTAACGCGGCCAGGCCGTCGATGAGCGCGTCATGCTCCCGCCGGGCCGTGTCGAGGTCCAGCAGGCGCGGGGTCAGGTCGTGGGCGTGGCAGGCGTCGCAGGCGACGGCGAAGGTGGCGGGGTCGATGTCCACGAACGCGTCGGCCTGGTAGGAGGGCCAGGGGTCGGCGCCGTAGAGGGCGTTGGGGTCATCGGTGGCCAGGGCGCGGGTGGTCACGCGACACGCGCGTCGCTCGCTGTAGAAGATACGCAGGTCGGCGCTGCCGCAGTGCGGGCAGACCAGAATTATGTCAGAGGGCACAGGCCGTGTCGCTGCGGTCTCGGTCATCGTCACATGGTCCTTTCGGGAGAAACTGGGGGCGGGACGCTCCGTACAAGGGGGCGTCCCGCGCCGGGGTGATCGTCGGTCTAGGCGGCGGGTCTAGGCGGCGGGTCTGTGCGCGCCGGGGGCGTGGAGCTGAGGCGCGCATGGGTCGGGCGTGGCGTCGAGGCGCGCGGCGAGGTCCTGGAAGGCGTCCCGGCGCGGGTCGTCGGCGAGGTCGCCATGGGCGAGGCAGCAGCGGAGGGCAACACCGGCGTCTCGCAGGCGAGCGGCGGCGAGGGCCAGGCGGGTGGGGCCGTCGTCGGGGCGGAAGGGCGCGCTGTCGTCCGGGTCGTGCAGGTTGCGCGGGTCCGTGGCGGGCGGGGTCATGAGCGGGCGATGGCAGCCAGCGCACGGGCCAGCCGCGTCGGAGGTGCCGGCGTACATTGGCTGCACGTCCACAGCGGTGCCCCTGGCGGGCCAGGGGTAGGCCAGACCGTCGCTGGCAAGAAAATAGGCGTCGTCGAAACAGGCCGGACAGACCGCGTGGCCGTGGATGCGGTAGGAGATCGGTGTCATCGTGGGTGGTCCTCCCGGCTGGCTGCCGCTCGCCAGAAGCAGCAGCCAGCCCCGTACTCATTGCTCATTGATCGGTGGTTAGAAGGGGACGGCGTTGTCCAGGCCGATGCCGATAGAGAGGGCGACGGCGCGCGGCGTGACCGGATCGGCGCTACGGGGTCGCCACACCTTGCGCGTGGCGCGGTAGGCGCGGTCGAAGGCGTCATGGTGCGCCGTGCAGAGGCCGGTGGTGTCGGCGCTGACCTTCCAGCCGTCGACGTGGTGACGCTCGGTCGCCGGGGCGGTGCAGGCGGGCCACTGGCAGGCTCCAAGGGTGGGCGTGGCGCGGCGGGCCTGGGCGCGGGCCGTGTCGCCGGCCTTGTTGCGGCCCACCACCGGATCGCACCCGAACTTGGCGCGGTAGCTCGGGGCGAGCTTCGTCAGCAGGTACTCGCCGTAGCCCAGGTCGAGGGCGGCCTGAAAGCCTAGTTTGCCGATCTCGCTCATCCAGGCCGTCCCCTTGGCCTTGACGGTGGCCTGGCCGCCCAGGCTGGCGATACGACGGCAGTGGGCGGCGCGGGCGGCGTGCGCTTCGGGAGAGAGCGGGGCGCGGCGGGTGTGCGCCGGGGGCGGCATGAGCGGGGGGACGAGGGATAGACGCGGGGCGGGTACGATGGCCTCTGCTACCATGATTGTGGACCTCTGTGTAGGGGTCTGCCGGCGGGCTGCCCAAAACTCTTGACCGGAGGGGGCAGCCCGCTTCTTTGTCCCTACACTCTCATTATAGCATAAAGGCTAATGCTATAATAGGGGATAAGCAGGGCTTTTTTACCGTGTATCGCACGATAAAAGGGCAGCGTGATGGGACCGGGAGAGGGGCGCGGTGTGGCGCCCCTCTCCCGAAGACTAGGCGGCGCACGCAGCGTCGAGCGCGGGCGCGATCTCCTGCATGAGGGAGGCGACGCCGGCCCGGATAGCGTCGATATTGGCGGCGAGGGTCGCGCGAGAGACCCTGTACAACGCGAGGTAGGTGGGCGTGTTCGGGGTCGGGATGGAGAGCGCGGCGCACACGCAATAAGCGACACTTTCCGCTTGACACTCGGCCTGCTGGATGGTGAAGGTGCGGCGCTCCTCGGCCCGGTGCATGCGCTCGTGGGCGATCTCATGGATGAGGGTCTTGCACATGTTGCCGGCGGGGCGGCTGGCGCTCAGCGCGATGCGGCCGTCGCCGTAGCTAATGCCGTTGGCGTCGTCAGGGAGGCGGTGCTTGAACGCGACGGAGAGGCCGCCGCGCTCGGCGACAGTGACGAGCTGGCGGAGCAAGGTATCATAGCGCGGGCCATCCACGGCGTGGACCGTCAGCGCGGGCAAGGGGTCGCCCTCGGTGTCGGCCACGTCGAAGACATAGCCGGTGCGGAAGCGCAAGGCGATCACGGTGTCCTCGCCCGTGTCGGTCTTGGCGCGGATCGGGGCGGGGCAGAGAATGGCGATGCCCTTGGCGCCCTTGGTGACCTGCCGGCCGACGGCCTGCCAGGCGCGGTAGCCGGCGACGCGGCGTGCGTCGGGGCGCTGCATGGCAATCAGGGCGCAATTGTGGGCGCTGTAGGTATAGAAACGGCTGAGGGTCGTGAGGTAGCGGGTGAGGTCGGAACTGTGCGCGGCCTGGTCCGTCTCGTCGGCAAGGCGCTGCATCCAGGCATCAATGCGCGCGAGGTGGTCCGTGGTGGGGTTGGTGCGCTGCTCGGTGGTCATCGGCGGATACTCCCCTCAGTAGCTGCGGCATCAGCATCAGCATCGGTGTCGCCTTCGACGGCCGCGCGGTAGTCGGCGGCGTAGACAGCCAGGCGCGTGGCGGCGTCGTCGAGGAGCTGGAGGTAGTGCGTGATGCGGGGCTCATCGCCGGCGATGTCCACGACGGTGAGGCTGACGGGATCGCTGGGGGTAAAGGTGACAATAAGCTGCACGTCCGAGGTGTCGCGGTGTGCTACGCTGGGGCTAACGGGTGCGACTGCAAGGGCCATGGCGATGTGTCCTTTCGTGCTCGGGCCGGCTTCGTCCTGACAACGAAGCCGGCCATTTTTTGTGGGCGTTGTTAGGCGAAACACTCTTGTAGCGCGGCCATCCCGCGCGGGCGGCGGCGGGCATGGAGGCGGGCCAGCCGCGTCCGTGCGGCGTCCTGGCGTTCCTCACAAGCACGTACGTGCCAACAAAACCGCACGCGCGTGCAACTCTCGAAGTCGTGCTGACCGGCCGGGCAGGTGCATGTGGGGTGCGCAGGGTCGCGTAGGTCCGTGGTGTAGACCTCGCCCGGATAGCTCTTGCTCGGCACCTTAAAGATGCCTTTG
>JAABUZ0100008025.1_pt1 | contig 12568 bp, 14 predicted proteins | sample 5562091 | NCBI WGS metagenome assembly JAABUZ01 (sample SAMN12813069, study PRJNA571459) | rock metagenome | isolation source: Antarctica rocks | place: Antarctica: Victoria Land, Linnaeus Terrace sud | collected 2015-12-21 | reverse complement strand
GCCCCGCCGGCGCCGCGGCCTCGGCCGCGCGCAGGGCGGCAAAGTAGGGGTGCTGCAGCGCGCGGCGCGCGGAGATGCGCTGCGCGGGGTCGAACGCGAGCAGCTGCGCGAGCAGGCTCACGCCCGCAGCCTCCAGGCGCGGGACGACGCGCTGCGCAGGGCAACAAGACCGGAGTTAGGTTATGAGGCAACAGGTTTGCCCCACGCCCATTCTGTGCGGGGCAACAGCGGTGGCGTGGGCGCAGGCTCGTCGAACTGGTGTTGCGGCAGCAGGCACGCACCCGCGCCCTCCCGGTCGCAGCACAACGCGGATAGACTGGGGCCTCGGTGTGTGTTTGGTCACATACGTGCGCGCTGACCTCTTTCTGTCCACCAGGGAGCGGAACCTCGCTGCGCACTTGGCAGGCCAGGGGGCGTTGCAGCGTGACAATAGGTGCTGCAGCCTGCTGGCATGTTCAGGCCTGCATTAAACAAGCCTGTCCCCCGCGCCGCCGCAGGGGAGGCCGCAGCACGCGGCCCGAGCCCGCGCTGCCGGAGGCGGGCGCGCGCCTGCGCGAGCCCCAGCGGCGGCCACTGCGGGAAGAGTGCCTGCCAGTGCGGCAGGCCGCTGACGCCGGGCCAGTGCGCCTCCGTCGGCGTGCCCATCACCTGGAAGATGGCCAGCAGCTGCCCGATCTGCGCGCTCGCGCCGGACCAGAGAGGTCACCTGCAGTAGTCACCCCTGCTCACTGCGCCACCACACCACCCGGGCACAGTCTTGCTGCAGCCCTGTCCGCGCCGGCAGGGTGGCTGCCGGCGTCGGCTCAGACGTGCGAGACCCCTGAACCCTGCCACAGTCCGGCACGGCACGCGCGCCGCGGCAGCGGCGCGGCGGGCGGCGCGCGCCTCCAAGTCGCCCAGGAACAGCGGCTGGCTGTTGACCAGCTCGGCGACCCTAACCCCCTGCCACAGACCTAACCCCGACCCTGCCCAGCACAACAGCGGCGCGGCGGGCGAGGCGCGCCTCCGAGTCGCCCAGGAACAGCGGCTGGCCGTTGACCAGCTCGGCAAAGATGCAGCCGAGCGACCACATGTCCACCGGCGTGCTGTACAGCGGCGAGCCGAGCAGGATCTCCGGCGCGCGGTACAGCAGCGTCACCACCTGGCGCCGGCGCGGCTCCGTGCGTGGGGGCCCAGCCAAAACCTCAGCATGTGCGCCATGCACCTGGGCCTCAATGCAAGGGCTGTGCCTGTGATGCTGAAGACTTTTCCTTGTAACACCTAACACAGCTACATCAAGCTCGAAAAGAACCCAGCCTGACGCGGCAAGGGATGTTCAGGTCCGTCAGCAGGACGCGGCGGCACACGCCGTGTGCCAGGCGCGCGGCCTCGCCAGGTCACCGGCAATGCGCTGGGGAGGGGAGGAGCAGGGAGCCCGGCACCACCACAGCAGCGTGGACAGCCAGGTACAGGCTAAGGCCACCGGCGCGGCTTGCCGTGCTGTGCACGCAGGGGCAGGCAGCCGGGCCCCGCGGGTTCCGGGCCAGCATGAGCGCGCGCCGCGCGCCTCGTGCGTGTAGGGCCGTATGGGCGGCGTGAAGCAGCGCGCGAGGCCAAAGTCGGCGACCTTGAGCGCGTTGCGCGCGCGGTCCACCAGGATGTTCTGCGGCTTCAGGTCGCGGTGGATGACGCGGCGCGCGTGCGCAAACGCGACCGCCTTGAGCATTTGGTACATATACAGCTGCGCGCGCCGATGCACGCACGTCGGGCCCGCGCTGCCCGTGATGTCATTATCGTGCCAAGGTACCGGTTGTCGGCCTGTTCAGGCTCCGGTGAAGGCTCGCGTGCCAGGCTGGCGCGACCGGCCGGCGCCGGCGGCTGCGTGGCTGGCGCGCCCTCACGGCGGCAGGGCTGCACGCACAGGCACGCGAGCCGACAGCAGACGCGCCGCCGCGACGCCCCGATGTGCCGGCCAGCAGTGCGGCCATGGCGGGCGGCGCGCGCCTTTACGTTGGCGAGGTCGCGCGCGGAGGGGTCTGTGTCCAAGTGCTCGCGCAGGTCGACATCGAGGTAGTCCATGATGAGGTACAGGCGGCTGTGGTCCCAGAGCACGTCGCGCAGCCTGCGCCGGGCCCCGCGCGCGTCAGCCCGCCTGTCGCCGGCGCGTCAGCCGGCGCGTCAGCCCACCGGGCGCATCAGCCCATCAGCCGCCGCCGAGCGCCGGTTCAGCGCAAGCTGCTGTGGCAGCGCACCCGGCGGCGCACGCCTTGCGCAGAGATGTTTGCGCAGAACGCACCCAGGCACTTGAACAAGTAAGCGGGTGGTGCGGTCACAGCTTGTTGCGCAGCCTGGCCAGAGCTGTCCTCTCCGTGCATACTTGCTGGTAGGGGCGGCGGCGCATTGCACTGGCAGGAGCCCGCGCGCCGCAAGCTGTCAAGTCCCCACTCACCGTGCCTAGGAAATGCAGCGGTGTGTTGTGCATCTGCGGCATGAGTGGGCCCTGGGGGGTGCCCCAGACTGTGTGCCCGGACATGCTAGAACATGGGTTAATGCGCAACCCGGGCCCCGGCCGCAATCCTAGTGCTTGCCCAGCAGCTTGAGCACCAGCACAGCTGTTGTGTCATGCAGGCCACCCTGTGATACACTTGGGTGCGCAGAGGCGCAGAAGCGATCAAGTGCTGCAGCCCACGCGGAGCACGAGCACACCCGAGTCGCACAGCAACCGGGCCAGCACTCTTGAACGTTGCGGGGCGGCATGCGGGGCAGCACCGGACAATGTGGGGATGCTGCAGCTCCCGCAGCAGCGACACCTCCCGGATGGCCGAGCTGGGAATGCCCTCATCCTTGCGCTCCAGCCGCAGCTTCTTCAGCGTGACCACGTCGCCTGTGAGCCGGTCGCGCGCCTGCGAGCGCGAGCAGCGCCGCGCCTGATTGCACCAATCAAGCGCGGCCGCTGCGCCGCCGGCGGACATGGCAGGCAGGCTGATTGCCCGGGGCGCGCTGGGGATCAGGGGGCCGGGGTTACCTTGTACACCACCGCATACGCGCCGCGGCCCTTCTCCTGCAAGCCCTCCAGCGTCAATGCCTTGAGCCGGCTGCCCAGCTCACGTACATCCACGGCCCGCGTGAAGCGGCCGGCCTCCCAGCCGAAGGACGCGAGGAGCTCGCCCAGCCAGGGCTCGTCGCTGGCAGCCAGGGCACTGGTCACCAGGTGCGCCAGGCTCTCGTTCACGGAGGCCGAGAAGTTGGTGGTCAGGGCCTCCGTCGCAGCCAGCAGGCGTGCCAGCGCCTGGTCCTGCGGGCTGAGGCCGGCCATGGCCGGCACGCCCCGGTTAGCAGCTTTGCATGCTAGCCGTGGCGCTCGCCGAGCAGAGCGGCTCGAGGCGTATCACGCATTCTGCATGTCGATGCGCCTGCTGAAGTCCGAGCGATGGATCACCGGCCTCTGGCTCCTCAATTCTCAAGTAGAGGCTGCCCCTGGACCCTGGCAGGGGTCTAAACCCGCACTTACGTACAAATTAGTAATTACACACATAGAAGGAAAGGAACACGGGGACTGCTACAGCAAGCCCAGGCACAGCTCCTCACGCTTCGTCCGCCAGGCTCAGGCGGTGCAGCAGCAGGCCGCTGCGCACGCCGCGCGCGACCGCCCAGCGCCCCAGGCGCGGCTCCGCGCCCAGGCCCGCCAGCGCAAAGCGCCCGCTGCGCGCCAGCGCTAGCCCGTTGACAAAGCCTGGCGCGCGCAGGCCGCCCAGCGCGCGCAGCGCCCGCTTCCCCGGCGCGCCCTCCACCGCCCACAGGCGCACCGCGCCGTCGCCCGCGCCGCTGGCCTGCGCGGGGGCGGGCGCCTGTCGGGCGGAGCGAGGGCCTGCATGGGTGGCGGCCGCCCCGTGCAGCAGGCGCTGCTCGCACGGGCAGCCCGCGCTCTGCCCCGCACACAGGTGGCCACAGAGCGGGGCTTGCGGGCAGGGCACGCCACCTGCACCCTGTTTAAGGTAATGGAGAGGCCACACTGGGGCGGTGAGCATGGTTGCGACGTGCGTACAAACAGCAGCTGCCTCAGCATGCACGCATGCACGCTGCCGGCCCGGCGCCCAATGCTTCCGAGCACGGGAGCGGGCGGGGCTGGGGCGCACCACGAGGTCGGAGCCGCGGCACACGGCCACCGACTGCACCCACGCGCTCGCCTCGGCGCCCGCCGCAGGGTCGTCGCCCTCGGCTGCCGCGCCCGCGCCGCCCGCGTGCGCGCCGCGCACCACGCAGACCGGGCGCTTCTTCATTTGGCTGCAGCGCGCCCCCCCATACACCCCCTTTGAGGGCGGTTCTGGCTGCTACTGAGCCGGACCCGTCGACGCCTGTGAGGCGGGCAAAGCAAGCGAGGCACGGGCTCGCTGCTGTGCCGCCACCCGTGTCGCAGGACACATACGGATCGCCTGCAACAGGAACGTGCTACCAGATGCCGAGGCAGGGGCCGACAACATCGCATGCGAGCCAGCGCCACCATGACCAGCACTGCACGCCGCTCATAACAACACGCTGCAGCCCCGACAAGCCAGCCAGCATGCCCGCAGGGCGAGCGGGCTGCCAGCCCGCACTGTGGCAGCCGGCGAGCTTGAGGCTCCGGCCAGCGAGTTTCAGGCTCCGGCCTGCGTCAGGCACGCACGGCGCGCACTGCAGGCCGGCCAGCGGACGCATCCCCAGGCGCCCCTGGCGCCGTGTGCGGCGGCCGCGCGCGGCGGGCGAGCGGGAGGCGCGCCTCCACAGCGCGAGCGCGCCGTCGGCGCCGCCGGACAGCCACTCGGTGCCGGTGACGTAGCGCACGGCGTCGAGCGCGGGCGCGCGCGCGCGGAAGATCAGCTGGCTCTCCTCCGGCACCTTCCAGACGCGGCAGGTGTGGTCGTGCCCGGCCGTCACCGCGCGCTCCTGCGCGCCGCGGCCGCGCGGCGCTCGCAGGGCCTATACCTCTGTACGACCAGGGTGCGCTTCGTCAAGGGTTTCGGCGGGGGTGGCACGCTTGCCGACGCCTATTGGGCGGGGGTACAGAGACACGGAGTGCCCCGGCTTACGCAGCCCTGCCGGCTTGCACTCGACTGCGCGACGACGGCAGCGCTCGCGGGCGCCCAGCGCCGCCGCCCGGCAAGGATAGGCATACGCACCGCGCCGCGCCGAGGCTCCCCCGTGGGGGCCAGCAGGGGGCGGCAGGCCGCTAGCCTGGCTGCGCTGCGCCGCGCTGCTGCCTGCAGCGGGAACACCTCATGCACAAGCGCGCGGGAACCTAGAGCGCGCGGGGCCCTGCGCGCCTGGCGCAGGAGGTCCACGGCCAGCACGCCGGCCTGGTGCCCGTACAGCGTGTCCACGTATGCGCGCTCCGCGAGCGACCAGAGCTTGACGGTGCGGTCCAGCGACGCGCTGAACAGCTCCTGCGTGCCCTCCCGGAACGCCAGCCCCGTGACCGCGTCCTTGTGCCCCGGGAAACCCTGCCGCGCGCGCGGGCGCTTAGTGTGGACCTAAGCGCGGTGCAGCCCCGCGGACCCTTGCCGGACAGCCGTCTCTGGGAAGCAACACCCGCCACTAAGACGTACAGCTTTAAAGGACCAGGCAAAACCCAGGCGGGCGGCCCCTCGGCCCGCGCCCGCTCGCGGACAGAGCCCCGCTCCGTGCGACCCGCGCGCTGCGTGTCACAGCAGCGCGCCTCTGCTGCCTGTCAGGGCGCCCGCCCCACACGCGTACAGGCCGGCAGGCAAGGCCGCGGCGCGCAGCGCGCAGACCGGGGCGCCGTGCGGCAGCCGGCGGTGCCGAGCTTTAACTGCTTCATCAGGATGTGCCTGCCACCAGCCCGACAGGGTCTTCAAGCAACCAAGGTAACCCTACCCTACCCTAACCTGCTCGGGGGCGCAACACACACCGGGGCCCCGCACCTGGATGTACTCGCGGCTGCGCGCGTCCCACACGTGCACGACGCGGTCGCCGCCGCCCACGGCCAGCAGCCGCGCGTCGTCGCTGACGGCCACCGCCAGCAGCGCGCCGCGGGCCTTGCGCGCGCACACGAGCGCTCACAGCCTGGCGGAGGCAGCGCCCGGCGCGGCGCCTGTGTCGCTGCGTCAGCCGGCGCCGCGCCGCCCAGGCAGGGAACTGTCAGGCCATCCGGGCTGCATTGGGTGTCCGGCACACCTACATACACTTGAACGCTCCATCCCCGACTTGGGCATGCAATCAACCTTCGGCCAAGGCGGGTGAGGTCCTGGCTAGTTGACGAGCATCGGCCCCGCACGCCGCTAGCAGGCAGCCTACCAAGCCCTCAAGTGTCAGCCCTTGAGCCCTTGAAACAGAGCGCGTGCAGGACCATACATATCGAAATGTAGGACGGCCTCCAGGCTGCGCCCACTGGCGTGAAGAGGTTGGAACCTCCCATGAGAGGCTGTTGCGCTGCGGGCCCCGGGCGCACCTGCCCACGCGGCAGGCGGCGCACCCAGTCGGCGGCCGCCGCGGGCTCGGGCGCGTCCGCGGGCGCGCCGCCGCCGCCCCGCGCGCCGAACGGCGTCCTGCGCGCCGCGGCCAGGCATGGGCAGGCGCCCGGCGCCGCAGGCGCGTAGCGCCTGCTGTGCCAGGGATGCAGGGCGCCTGCGGGCGCAGGGGTGTGGGGCGCCCGCTCGCGCAGGGCTACAGGGCGCCTGCTGCCGCAGGGGTGCCGGGCGCCCGCGGCCGCAACGCACCGCTTGCACGTCTCCAGGTCCGGGTTGTGGTAATGGCGCCTGCTGGCGCAAGGATGTAGGACGCCTGCTGCCATAGGGATACAGGGCGCCTGTTGCTCGGGGGTTGCAGAGGCGCGGGCGCGGCGCACCGCTTGCACGTCTCGATGTCCAGCTGGCAGATGGAGCCATCCTTGGCGACGGAGAATGCGGTCCTATCGTCCGCAGACAGCGCCAGCGCCGTCACCGAGCGCCTGCGCCCCAGCGGCACACGCCCGCCTGACCCGCAGGGCGCTGCCTCGCCGCCGGCCAGCCGCACGCCAGAGCTCGGGGATGTAGCACGCTGGCTGAGCGGCATGCTTGGCGCAGCGGCGCGTCGTCAGCGCACCAGCGTCGTCAATGAGCCAGCGCGCCGAACGACGTGCATTGAAGCAGGAGCATGGTGCAGCATGTGTGTGGCACGCAGGCTACGCAGAGGCTGAGGCAGGACCGGCGCCCCTTCCCGCACGGGCGCGGGCGGCAGGCAGGAGGCTGCTATGCTCGGTGCGAGCCTGACACGCAGGTGGCGGCACCTGTGACAGCGCATGAAGTGGCCGGCGGAGGTCGAGGCTGCCGCGCCGCCGGCGGCGGCTTCAGGCAGGCGCACTCGCGCCGCCAGCTGCCGGTGAAGCCGGCCGGCCGCCTGCGGCAGTCGGGCGCCACGGCGTGTTTCACTGTGCCAACACCCTCCTCCAGGCAAGCGTGGCACACCAGGCTGTGCCCAACAGCGCCTGTCGCTAGTGGTTTCCCAAACGAAGCTTGCTATCTTCCCAGCTGTGTCCTGCTCCTTGAGACGAGGGCTTACAGTCCAGGACAGCAGCTCCGAAAAGGGGCAGAACCCCACGCGCGACGCACCTCCGCCGCCTGCTCGCGCAGGTGCTCCGCCAGCGCCTCGTCCGCTTCTTCGTCGTCGCCTGCGCGCCCGCCGGCAGCCGTGTGCGCCTGCAACAGCTTGGCCGCTCGCGTCCAAAGAAAAAGGCATGTACAAGCCAGGCGAGCGGAGGCTGTGAGGGTGCGGCACACGCACCGCTGACGTCGCCGCGGTCCTCCGCCCTCGCCTCCCGCAGCTGCTGCAGGTACGCCTTGGCTGCGCGCCGAATAGTTGCTTTCAGTCAATGCCACAGCAGTCACCACCTGTCTTATAACGCAGTCACGCGGTTCTTGCCTGCAGACACTCTAGCAAGGAAACTGAATCCACAAAGCTGCACACTTCTTGCCCGCCTGCAAACATGTTGGCAAAAAACCAGGCAGGCCGCCGCACCAAGCCGCAAGCGCTTGGCCTCAGCAGTCTCCGCCTCTTCAGCGTCGGCGTCTGGCTCGCTGTCGGTGCCGCCAGGCTGCGCTGCCTCGTCGACAAAGAACTCATCTTTGCTGCCGTCCTCTGTCAAACGGTCATTGGCTTTCCTGCGCTTGGGCTTACCACTGGCAGCTCCTGCCGCGCCGCGCTTTGGCCTGCGTCGGTCAGCGGCTTTCGCCATGGTGGCCGGTGCAGCCGCCGCCCCTACTGCGTGCCGCCTGAGTAAGTGACCGGAGCAGCCGGGCTTCAATTTTTTTTCTGCAAGGGCCTGGTACTTTGCTCTGGGGCCTGCTGCGACTGCAAACCGGGCCTGGGGTGTATAGCAAAGGAAGAAAAGGAAGAGGAGAGCTTTAGCTGCCTGGCCAGCCAACGGTTGCAACTTGCAAGTTTGGCACTAGTAAGTCCAAGGCTCCGACAGCGCACTTGGTAGGCAGCACAGGCGCTACAGCACAATGCGTCGTCCTGTCAAAAAGCCCACCCCGCGCCAGTCTGCCACACAACACCGGACGTACAGCTGACAACGTGCTACGCATAGACAGGTGAGGTGCTCCACACCAGCAGCCCCTCTCTGCTCAGGTTCCCAAAGGTTCCCTCCAGTTTGTGGCAGTTCATGGACGCCACCAGCAGGCTGCCTCTGCACAAGCCCACTCAACTCGGGCCTGCCAGCAGGAGGCAGGGAGGCAGCGCCATATTTGCGCGCGCGCATGGCGGCGTTGCAAATAGCGTGTAGCGCAGCGCTGTCAAACACAAGCCATGACAACCAGGGTGACAACGCACAACAGCACGGAAGCTCATCAGCTCGGCGCTGACGCGGGCGACCGTCCAAAGCGCTTGCAGGCTGCAGCCGGAGCCCTGCGGTGCGCAGCAGGGCAGCTGCCGGCGCAGGTGTGCCCGGCAGCGTGCAGCGGTGCGCCAGCGCCGCTCGGCAAGCAGCGCTTCACGACTGCTAGTGCACTCCGCGGCCACCCCGGCCCCCTGCGCCGCCAACTTTTGGACTCATCCCGGGTCAGCGTGGGTGTCACTGCTCTGCAGCTCTTGCACGGCCTCCCTTCTGCTGGCACGTCTGCTGGCATTGCCGCAGCAGTTCTCTGGGCTTGTAGCACGTTACTCGGCACAAACACGCCCGCCAACACATGTCCTCACTGACACTGGGTCAGCGCATATACTTCGTGCTCGAGAGCCGCCCCTCACCTCGGCCGCCGCCGCCGCGTTCGCCCTCGCCACGCCCGCCGCCGTCCCCGCGACCCTCCCCACGACCGCCGCGTCCGCGCATGCCACGCCCGCGGTTGAACACGTTTGGCCGCTTCTCTGCACGACAACCATGCGTCTCAGGGGAGCGCTACTGTGGACAGAAGCACTACCGGACGTGCGCGAGGGACGCGAGCGCACTCCAGACAGCCCTCTTGCTGCCGGTTACGTGTGACAGCAGGGCGCACCATCGCGTTTGTACGCCTCCTCTTTTACCTTGTCAATCACCTGCCGCCAATTTACCCCACAGCTCAGCGTGCAGGAGGAGGCCGCGGGTTTCTGGAGCGCAGCAAGGCACAGCATGATAGGTGCAGCTTCAGCCAGCGCGCGCACTTCGTCGGGCACCCGCAGGTACTTTATGGTGTTTCCGCGAATGTACGTCTCTGGGATGCGCCAGAAGCGGTCGCCGTCCTGACGCCCGTCAAGGCCGCAGCTCAGTCCGTGCAGACGCACGCAGCGGCAGGGCGACCTGCAGCTAAGCTGCGGCGCGCGCACCTTTGACGTGCAGATCACCTCGCGCAGGTGCACGTTCATCCAGCTGTCGCACTGCACCATGTGGCCATTGTATGTCTCGCCGTTCTTCAGTTCCACAAGCTGCGGACAGACGCCGCACTCAGCAGCCACGCTACAGCCAGGCCTGCGCAGGTGAAGCCCGGGGAGGCAGCACACCACGGGGTGCTTCTGCGCGGTCTTCAGCAGCAGCAGAGGCAGCATCGGAGCGCAGAGTGGCCCAGCCTAGCCAAGCAGTGTGCCAGAGATGTCTCGCGCATACACGCGTACAAAGAGGTCCGAAGCCAGCCTAGGTGCTCTGTTGTTCCTGGGCCTGCCCCCTGCTCTTGCTGCTCCAACAAGAAACAGCTCCTGAAGCAACCCTGCTGCAGGGTTATTTTCGCTCTGGCTGCGCTCACTCGAGCGATGCCTGGGGCCAAGGGCAGGCTAGCAGGTACAGTGCTCGGGGCCAGGCGGGGAGTCTCAGCGTTTTCTGGGTCTGCGCAGGGAGCTCGCGCACATGGCGGACGACAGCGCGCCTGCCGCGGCTGCGACTAAGCCCAGGAGGAGGGGGGACAAGGCCAAGAAGGCCGAGGCTGGACCGGGGAAGGAGGGGCTCATCATGGAGAAGGCCGAGTCGAGGGACATCGAGGAGGCGAGGGAGGGGAGCGTGCTGACAGTGATCAGCAAGCGGCTGCGAGCCGCGAACAAGAAGATAAAGCGTTGCGAGGAGATCGAGCAGGCCCGGGCGGAGGGCAAAGAGATCAACGACCAGCAGGTGGGCCGGGCAGCAGCTCAGACGGCTGGGTGGCTGGGCATGGGACAGTCTGTGTGGGAAGTGCCTGCCCTCCAGCTCTCTGCGTGCCTAGGGCTGCAGGGAGCACGCTGGCCCTTACGCAGCCTCTGGTTGACAGACGGCGCCGCAGTGTGTCGCGATGCGCATTGCGCATTGCAATCCTTGCCTGCAGCACTAGAGGGTAAGGGCCGTTCAGGATAGCGGAAACCTTGCAAAGTTGCCGTAATGTGGCTTGCGGCAAGACGCGTGACAGCGCGTGCGCGTGAGGCAAGCACGCAGCAGCACCACGCTGGTGCGGCCCTTTGGGGAGGCACAGTCGTGATCCGCGTTTCCCACTTTCACAGCCTGGAGTGGCAGCGGGGACGTTCATGCTGTGAAGGGGCACGGTCCGCGCGACGGCTTGCCAGGCGGTGTTGGGGATGCGCCGCCTCGTTTGCGCTGAGGGTCTGTTTTTTCACACTGTGTCCTGTGAGCCTCGGCAGCACGTTCAAGTCCGAACAAGGGCCAGGTGCAATAGCCGCAACGCCGGCGAGCGCACGCCGCTGTGGGTTGCCAGGTCAGCAGCCTGTCCTCCCCAACCGCCACAGCCCTGGGTAGTCTGGTCAGGGCGTACTCGGCCCTTGTATGCAGGGTGGCCGCCGCTGGCGGCTCAAGCGGCAGCAAGTAAGTCTGGATTTATTGTGCTGCGGCCCCTTCCTTGGCTTCCCGTGGAGGCTGCTCAGGGAGGTTGGACTGCACGGGGCCGTAGCGCTGAGCCAGCGCACCGTCCTGTCGTGCCGGCTGCTGCAGTGACCAGAGCGGCAAGTGACGCGGGGACCTGTGGGGGCGCAGGAGGATGCACTTTTTCAGCCAGAGCGCCTGGCGTCAGCGGTGAGTGGCCCAAGCGTTGCCTGACTTGGGGGGGCCCCGCCGGCGCGCAGGAGGAGACGCTGCAGGGCAAGGCCAAGGCGCTGGCGAACGTGGAGGAGCTGGAGCGCCTGACGCCGCTGCTGAAGGAGGCGCGCGCCCCGCTCTGGCCTGCCCGCCAGCAGGAAGGCGCGGTTGCGGCCAGGCGTCCGCCTCTCCAGTGGTGCACAGGCGGACGCTGGCCGGCGAGCGCGCCGTCAAGACCGCAGGCACACGCTGCCCCGGCTTGCCCATCAGTCCGCCCGCGGGCCTGTCTGCTGCAGCGTGTGCCTGCGCTCTCGGCGGTGCATTCGCCGGCCAGCGTCCGCCACTGTGCACCACTGGAAAGTTGAATGCCCTGGCCGCGACGGCGCCTTCCCGCCCGCGGCCTGCTGTCGTGAGCATGCAGCCCAGATGCAGGGCTGTCCGACTGGTCACAGCCCGTCACCCAACAGCACAATGTAATTTGAGCAGGTAAGCTAGGGTTACTCAGGTTTTCAAGCAGGCGCATGCACGCGGCGCGCAGGCGCTGGAGGAGGACCAGAAGGCGGCCGCCCAGAGCACTGCTGGCTGAGCAGATACTCTAGGGTTTTCCAGGGTTCCCGAGCGGGCGCACGCGCGCGGCGCGCAGGCGCTGGAGGAGGACCAGAAGGCGGCGGCCGAGCGCGCCGCCAAGGCCGCCGCGGCGGACGCCGGCAAGCTGGTCGACGCGGCCGTGGCGGCCAAGGAGGCCGAGCTGCGCGAGCTGCGCGAGGCGCGCGGCCCGCGCGGCTGCCGCCCTGCGCCCCCTCAGGCCACATATGCCCCGGCCGAGCGCGCCGCTGCCCGCTCCCCGTTCCCGCGCTGCGTCTGCCGGCCCTGCGGCAGGCGAGCGTGGCGGGTGGCCGGCAGGGCCGATAGTGACGCCGCAGGGACGCTGGGAGGCGCTCGCACGCACACGCGCCTCGGTTGAGACCGGCCGCTGCACCGCAGGCGAAGGAGGCCGCGCAGGAGGCGGCCGCAGCAGCTGCGGCTAAGGCGGAGGCCGAGGCGGCCGAGGCGGCGGACGCGCTGGCGGCCGCGCGCGGCGCGCAGGCCGCCGCGGAGGCCGCGCCACCGCGCGAGGAGCGCGTGGCGCCGCTGCTGGCGCGCCTGGTGCAGCTGGTC
>JAABUZ0100008022.1_pt1 | contig 12571 bp, 10 predicted proteins | sample 5562091 | NCBI WGS metagenome assembly JAABUZ01 (sample SAMN12813069, study PRJNA571459) | rock metagenome | isolation source: Antarctica rocks | place: Antarctica: Victoria Land, Linnaeus Terrace sud | collected 2015-12-21 | reverse complement strand
GAAAAACCCGACCAGATCATCCAAACCCGCATCATGACGCCCAGCTACCACCGTCCCAATAGCAACGTCCGTACCCGCCCCCAACCGGGTCAACAACGCCGCCACCGCAGCATGCACCACCATGAAAACCGTGCTGCCGTGGGCGGCCGCGAGGTCCTGGACGAGGCTGTAGGTGCGAGCGTCCAGGTGCAGGCCGACCACATCGCCCTCGCCGCTGGGCGTGGCCGGTCGAGGCCGGTCGGTGAACGGCAGCGTCGGGCCAGACAGGCCCGTGAGCGTGTCGCGCCAGTAGTCGAGGTCGGCCTCGACCGCGCCGCCGGTGAGCTGGGCCCGCTGCCACACCGCGTAGTCGGCGTACTGCAGGGGCAGCTCGGGAAGCTGCGGCTCACGACCGCGCAGCCGGGCGTTGTAGGCGGTGGCCAGGTCGGAGAGCAGCGGCCCGATCGACCAGCCGTCACCGGCGATGTGATGGAGCATCAGAAGCAACACATGCTCGTCGGCCGCGGTCCGGATCAGGCGGGCTCGCACCGGGATTTCGACGGCGAGGTCGAGCGGCGCCGCCGCCAGTTCCCCCGCCAGCGCGGCGATCCGGGCGTCGAGATCGGCCACCGCGACATCGGTGAGGTCGAGGATGTCGCCCCATACCGGTGCCGCACCGGCCGCCAGCACCTGCTGCCACGGCGTGCCGTCCACGACCGGAAAAACCGTGCGCAACGCTTCCTGGTGGTCGAGCACGTCCCGCAGAGCGGCCACCAGGGCCGCTGTCGCCAGCTCTCCGCTGAGCCGGAGGACCAACGGGATGGAGTACATGCTCGGGCCGTGCAGCTGGTGCAACAGCCACAGGCGCGACTGCGCCGAGGACAGCTCGACAAGCGCGCCGCGCTCGACCCGCACCGGCCCGGCGCTCGGCGTGATCGCGGCACCGCCCTTGGCCAGCGCCGCCTCGATGCGCCCGGCCAACGCGCGGGGGGTGGGGGCGTCGAACACGTCCGCGGTGCGCAGCACGACGCCGAACTCGCGGCGCAGCCGGCCCAACAGCGCCATGATCGTCAGGGAATCCGCGCCGAGGGCGAGCAGGTCGTCCTGCGGGCCGGCTGCGATCCCGAGCTGCTCGGCGGCCAGTGCACAAACGCGTGCCTCCGTCGCGTCCCGCGGCTCGTCGTTCGTACCGCGGTCGCCTAGGCCGGAGTCCGGTTCGGGGAGCGCGGCGACGTCGACCTTGCCGTTGGGGTTGAGCGGCAGCGTGTCGAGGGCGACGTAGACCGCGGGCTGCAGGTGCCGCGGCAGCAGCAGCGCAGCATGCTCGCGCAGCTGCGCCGCGCCGATCGGGCGGCTGGTCACGACGTAGGCGACCAGCCGGGTGTCGCCGGTGCGGGTCTCCCGGGCCAGGACATGAACGCGGTGGATATCCGGGTGGCGCAGCAGCGCCGCCGCGACCTCGGCGGGCTCGACGCGGAAGCCGCGGATCTTGAGCTGGCGGTCCGCGCGGCCGTGCAGGGTCACCACGCCGTTGGCATCTCGAACGCCGAGGTCGCCGGTGCGGTACATCCGCCCACCGGCCGTGCCGAACGGGTTCGCGACGAACCGCTCCGCGGTGAGCGCGCCTCGACCGAGGTACCCGGCCGCGAGGCCCGGGCCGGCCATGTAGATCTCGCCCTCGACGCCGTCGCGCACCGGGCGCAGGCTCTGGTCGAGAAGGTAGCTGTCCTTGCCCGGCAGCGTTCGCCCAACCGGGACCGCATCACGCTGCGCGTCAGCCGCGGTGATCTCGTGGCAGAGGGTGAAGATCGTGTTCTCTACGGGCGAGTACCCGTTGACCAGGCGCAGGCCGGGTCGGGTTTCGAGCAGGCGGCGCACGTGGGTCATCGAGGCGGCCTCGCCGCCGGTCATGACCTGCTCCAGCTGATCGAACAGCTCCGGCTGGTCGTCGACCAGGAAGTTGAGCAAGCCAGCCGAGAAGTACGCGGTGTCGATGCCGTGGCGCACCACCAGCGCGCCGATCTCGACCGGCTCGGGGGTGTGGCCCGGCTGCAACACACAGCTGGCGCCGTGCAGCAGCGGGCCGAACAGCTCCAGCGCGAACGCGTCCCAGGACACCGGTGAGCTCTGCAGCCAGACCCGGCCGGCACCGAAGTCGACGAACTCGGGCCCGACAAGGGTTTGGACGATCGAGCGATGGCTGGCGAGCACGCCCTTGGGCTCACCGGTGGAGCCGGAGGTGAACATCACGCAGGCGAGGTCGTCGGCGCCGACGCGGAAGTCGGGCTGGAACAGCGGGTCGAGCGCAGCCGCGCCCGTGGACTGGCCAGCCGCCGACGGGATGACGATCCGCGACCCGGCATGCGCAGCCGTGCTGTCGCTGACGACGACCTCCACTCCGGCCCGACGGCAGATCTCCTCGCGCCGCGCGGCGGGCAGGGCCGGGTCCAGCATCGTGTAGGCCGCACCGGCCTTGAGCACGGCGAGCAGCGCGACCACCATCGTGGCGTCGCGGGGCAGGTCGACGGCGACGATGTCACCGACCCTGACGTTGCGCGACAGCACCCGGGCCAGCCCGCTGGCACGCGTATCCAGCTCGCTGTAGGAGACGTGCTCATCGCCGCTGATCAGTGCCGTCGCCTCGGGGTGGCGGTCGGCCCACTGCGCGATCCGCTCGTGGATCGCCGTGGAAGCCGTCGCCGGCGCGGGGATCAGCTGCTGGGTGGTCGTCACGATGTGCGCTCCTGTGCTCTGGGCTGCGTGGGGGGTCGGGCTCGGCGGGACGCGTTCAGCCGCGCAGGGCGATAAGGCTGGCCGGTCGCAGGTCCGTCCACGACGTTTCGACGTAGTCCAGGCACGCCGCGCGGCTGTCCTCGCCGAACACGACCCGCCAACCGTCGGGCACCTGGATCTGGACGGGCCAGAGGGAGTGCTGGTTCTCGTCGTTGACGAGCACGACGAAGCGGCCGTCGGCCCGGTCGAACGGGTTCTCGCTCATGAATTCCTCCGCAATCTCGGTTTGCCCGGGGCTTTCCCCGTGCAGCCGACGCTAGGGAGGTACGACGGCGGAGAACGGCAGTCGCGGCGGCAGATCGACCGGCAGAATGGACGCTTGAGGCGCCCGAACCCGGCGCGCGCGGTGGTCAGCCGGCGGAGATGTCGCGCAGGCCCGGGGTGCGCCGGTCTCCGGCGAGCTGCTCCACCAGGGCGGCGACGGCCAGAACCGGGCCGACGCTGGCAGGCCCGAACACTGACACGCCGGTGGGTAGCTCAGCGGCGGCACCGGTCGGCACCGTGACGATCGGGTAGCCGGCGAGAGCGGGCAGCGTCGAGGACGACGGCGCCGCCGGGTCGCCCGCGGCCGGATCCAGTGGCCAGGCCGGCGGTGCGGTCGGGGCCAGGATCACGCTCAGGCCGTGCTCGGCCATGACCGCGCGCAGCTCGGCCCGCGCCCACCGGCGTGCGGCGACCCCCCGGGTCCGAGCCGCCGCCCGCTGCGGCGGCGAGAACTCGCTGGCGTACTCCATAAGGTCCTGCCCGAAGAGCGACAGCTCGACGGGATCGGCACGGTTGCCGGCAAGGACGGCGTCGAGATCAGGTGGCGCGCCCGGACGCGTGCGCAGGTACCGGGCAAGCGTCTGCGGGTACTGCGCGATCATCGCGTGCAGACCGTCGTCCAACCGCTCGCGGTCGAAGGCAAGCGCCACGGTGACGGTCACCACGCCGGCGGCGCGCAGGGTGCTCACGACCGCATCCAGCGCGGCGTGCGCGGCGGGATCGAAGCGCCGCCCGGTCCACACGCCGAGCCGGACGGCGGGCGCGTTCGCGACGCCGGCCGGCGAACCGCCGCGCAGTGCGGCGTAGGCATGGGCCGCGTCCGGCACGCTGGTGCACAGCAGGCCGGCGGTGTCCTGGACGGCTGAGATCGGGACGATGCCGCGTCGCGGCAGCGTGCCCGGCGCGGGTTTCAGCCCGACGACGCCGCATACGGCCGCAGGGCACACGATCGAACCGTCGGTCTCGGTACCGAGCGCCAGCGGCGCCATCCCGGCGGCGACCGCGGCGGCCGAACCGGCCGACGAGCCCCAGGGCGAATGGCCGAGTGCATGGGGATTGCGCGTCTGTCCGCCGACCGCGGACCAGCCCTCGGGTGCCATCGTGCTACGGAAGTTGCCCCATTCCGACAGGTTCGTCTTGCCGAGCACCACCGCGCCGGCGGCGCGCAACGCGGCGACGACACCGGCGTCACGGCGCGGCGGGCACCCGCTCAGCAGCCGGGACCCGGCGGTCGTCGCGAACCCGGCGGTGTCGATGTTGTCCTTGAGCAGGACCGGAACACCCTCGAGCGGCCCGGCGATACCCGCTCGCAGCCGGCGATCGGAGGCCTCGGCCTGCGCGTCAGCGCTCGGGTCGACTGCGAGTACCGCATTGACCAGAGGATCGACCTCGGCGATGCGTCCGAGCGCCGCCGCGGTCAGCTCGACGGCGCTGACCGTGCCGGCGCGCAGCAGCTCGCCGAGCTCGGCCAAGCCGGGCCAGTCGCCCGAGCGCGCCCGGGCGGCGACGTTGCCACTGGTACGCATCGTCATGGCTAGGCCAACGACGCGCCGCGTAGCGTCCGGTTGGCCACGAACAGCAGCGTTGCGACCAGCCCGAGCGCGCCCTGGACGGCCATCGTCGTGGGCACGCCGAACCACTGGATCAGCACGCCGATGCTGAGGTTGCCGAGCGGGACGGCGCCGAAGATCAGCAGCGACATGATCGACATGATCCGTGCCCGCGCGGCCGAGGGCAGCCTGCGCTGCACCATCGAGGTGAGCATGAGGCTTTCCTGCGCCGAGACGCCGCCGAGCAGCCCGTAGAGCACGACCGCCACCCCGATGGAGCCGGCGTGCCCCAGGGCCACCAGCACGGCGGAGTAGGCGAGCATGGATCCGGTCGCGAACGTGCCGGCGCGGCGTTCGACCGGCAGGACCAGGCTGAGCAGGAAGATCGCGGTCGCTCCGACCGTGTAGGCCGTCAGCAGCAGTCCGGCGCCCGCGGCACCGGAGCCGAGGTTGTCGGAGATGAGGATGAGCCCGATGTTGAGCGGCCCGGACCCGGCCAGCTCGACCAGGCCGATGACCATCAGGAGCGCGCGGAGATGCCGGTCGGCCAGGACATACCGCAGGCCCTCGCCGATGCGGCGCAGCGCCCCCGGCTCCTCGGCCTTGCCGGTGCCCTCCCCGGCCGGTGCGCGGAGCACAGGCGGCGGGTCTTTCGGTGCGCACTTGAGGGTCGCGAAGGCCGAGACGAGGTAGCTGACCGCGTTGGTGATCGCGACCGCGCCGACACCGCCCAGTCCGAGCAACCACGCGCCGACCGGTCCGCCCGCGGCCTGGCCGGAGCGCAACCCAATGAGATAGAGCGCGTTGCCCTTGACCAGGTACCGGTCGGGCAGCAGGCGTGGACGCAGCGCGCCGGACGCCGGGATGAAGAACGAGCCGAGGAACGCCAGCAGCGCGGCGAGCACTAAGAGCAGCGGGATGTTCGGCGACCAGATGGCGACCGCCGCCGCGGCGACGCCCATGACGACGAAGCGGAGCACGTCGGTGCGCACCATCACCCAGCGAGCGCCGCGGCGGTCTGCCATCGCGCCACCGCCGAGCATGGCGACCACACGCGGCACGCCGGCCAGGGCGAGCACGGCCCCGCCCACCGCCGCGTCGCTGAGCCGGGTGAGCGTCGCGGTCAGCGCGATGACCCATGCGGCGTCGCCGAGTGAAGACAGCCCGGTGGCGGTGATGAAGGACAGGTAGCGCGGGGAGAACGGGCCGGTGGCGTGCGGCCCCGCGGCATCGTCCCCGGGGGATGCGGGGGCGATGATCGCGGGATCCGCGGCGACCGCGGCATCCGCAGCGGTCGCCGCTGTGGCCGGCCCACCTGCATCAACCGAACCGGCCCGCGGGTGCGCTCCGGTCACCCTTTGCGTGTCCATCATCGACCTCCGACTCCCAGCGGTGATAACGCCTCAGCGACAGTATCGCCGGGGGCGTAGAGATCGTCTCGTGTGAGATCTGCCGGCGCGTACTTGCCTACCGCGCTGACGAGCAGTTGTGCCTCGAGCGCGAGCGCCTCGACGAGCCGGACCAGCCCGCGCTGTGGGTCCTCGTCGGCGGCGAGCAGCGCGGCCCGGCCGAGACCGACCGCACGCGCGCCGGCCGCGAAGCACTTGACGGTGCGCAAGCCTTCCCAGATCCGTCCGGACACGAGTAAGCAGCCAGCCGGGTCGCCGATCCGGCGCAAGCACTCGGCCAGCGGCAGGCCGAGTCCGGCCATCGCTGCCAGCGGCGCCCAGCCCGTGCCGCCCTCCGCACCGTCGACGGTCACCGCTTCAGCGCCGGCCGTCCAGGCCACGCGGGCCGCCTCGGCAACGTCGCGACCCGGGATGAGCTTGACCCAGACCTTGGCCCGGGGGAAGTTATTGCGCATCAACCGGATCTGCTGGCGCAGGATCTCGTCGGTGAAGGTCCCCGGCGTCGCGAACCGCATGAGCTGCGCGGAGTCCGGCCCGTACACCGGCTCGACGGTGAACTGGTCGGCGAGATCGGCCGCGCGAGCCCGGTCGATAAGGGTGATGCCGCCGAGGCCCGGCTTGGCGCCCTGCCCGACCTTGAGCTCGAAGCCGAGCCGTCCGCTCTCCAGCAAACCGAGCGCGCCGGGATCGCTGTAGACGAGATTCCAGACCTCCGCATCGGCGTCCTCGGTGCTCTGCTGCACCACGACGCCGCCGACGCCGTCCGGGACGTTGTCGGCGTAAGCGCGAATGCGGTCGAGCAGGCCGCGTCCGGCGGTCTTTTCGATCCGTCCGTAACCGTTCACCGACACCACGTTCTCGCCGATGACCAGCGGGATGCCGAGCGCCGCGGCCTGCCGGCTGACCGTGACACCCAGGCCGGCCGAGGCCACCTGCGTCGACCCGAATGCCGAGACGTACCAGGGCGCCCGGGACGCGAAGCCGCCGATGTCGGTCCGCAGGTCGACATCGGAGTGCAACGGCTCGCGGCCGAGCTCGATGAGTTTCTCCAGCCGCCGTGGCATGAACACCGGCGGCACCAGCCGAGTCGCGTCCAGCGCGTCACCGACGGCTGCCGCCGGATCGGCGCCGAACAACGCGTGGCCGTACTCGCCTCGGTCGGGGAACACCTCGGCCACACCGTGACGGGCGCGGGCGCGGACCGCGGCTTCCGGAAACGTCGATGCGCGCAGGCTGCCGGTCACGGTGCGACCATCCCCGGGACCTTGGGGAAGGCGTTGGCCTGCCACACGTAGTCCAGCCCGGCGATCCAGCGGGTCAACCGCTCCAGGCCGATGCCGAACCCGGCACTGGCCGGGATGCCTTCGCGCACCATGTCGAGGTACCAGCGGTACTTCGACGGATTCTCGCCGGTCTCGCGCATACGCGCCATGATCGTGCGGTAGTCCGACTCGCGCTCACTGCCGCTGCACAGCTCGCCATAGCCTTCGGGGGCGATGAGGTCGAAGTTGCGCAGCTGCCCGGCCTGCTCCCGCGACTCCTTGTCGTAGAAGCCGCGCGAACCCTTCGGGTAGTCGACGAGGAAAAACGGCCGGCTGGCCTTCTCGGAGATGATCGCCTCGCCCTGCCAGTCGATCTCTGCGTCGGGGCTCTGCGGGTGGCCGATGTCGTGCAGTTCGGCGACGCCGTCGGCGTGCGTGCGGTGCTCGAACGCCGCGCCGCCGAGGGTGTGGGTGAGCGCGCCGACATCGCGGCCGATGCCCTCGAGCTCTCGCGCGCAGTTGCGGGTGACCCGCTCGACCACGTGCCGCACAACGCCTTCGGCGACCCCCATCGCCTCCTCGCGGCTGGCGCCGGCGAGCTCTACGTCAATCTGATGGAACTCGGCCAGATGCCGGCTGGTGTTGCACGTCTCGAGTGGTTCGAGTCGGACGTTGGATGCGATGCAGTAGAACCGGTCGACGGCGACGAGCGCGGCCTGCTTGTAGAGGATGGCGCTGGTCATCAGCTTGTACCGGTGCCCGTAGTAATCGATGTCGACCTGCTTGGCGCCGCGGGCGCCCGGGTCGGTCACCGGCCCGATCACCGGCAGCAGCATCTCGGTGCAGCCCTGCTCAGTGTCGAGGTATTCGCGAACCGCAGCGAGCACTTCGTGCTGGATACGCAGCACCGCACGGGTCGTGGCGGCCGTCAGGTGCTCGCGGGTACCTGGGGGCCGGCGGCGGCCGTCCTCGGTGAGGATGTCGGGCGCCGTGTCGGTGATATCGGTGATATCGGTGATATCGGTGATCATGATGTGCTCCTGTCTTGGGGGAAGGTGTGCTGGCGCGGGGAAGGATCAGCCGCTAGCGGCGGCGTGATCGAATCGTCGCTGGACGTGGGTGAGTGATCGGAGCAGTTCCCGCGAAGTGGCGTCCTCGGCCCGGGTCACATCCACCTTGGCCGCGTCGCCCGGGAGGGCGCCGGTCCGCGTCCAGTAGAGCCGGCCGTCCTTGCCAACCGTGGCGCGCGTACGGCCCGGGTTGTCAGGGTGTAGGCAGTACGGGACGTCGATCAGGCCTCGCTTGAGCGCGCCTACGAGGGCGCGGCCGATGTTCGCGTCGATGTTGAGGACTGCCTCGACGATAGCCCGAGCGGCGGCGAGGATTCCGCTGTCGAGAGCTGGTGGCGAGGCGTTGGCCAGTTCGGCTTGTCTGGTACTCGCCGCGGCGTCTCCGGCCGCCTCCAGCGCTTGGACGTTCTCGGCCATGGTCGGGATGCGCTGCGCCTCGGCGACGGTCTTGACGATCAACCGGTGCGCCCCACCGCGCAAGCCCAGCGCCGCGGCGTCCCGCAGGAGCTGGGTGGCACCGCCTGGGCTGCGCGGGAAAACCCCCATGTAGGCATAGATGACGACGTGCCAGCTCAGGTCCGGGATGAACTGCTCGGCCAGGGCGCGCACCGCCGCGACCGCTTCGACGTCCTGGTCGGGGTCGGTCTGCTGCGCGTAGCTCAAAGAGACGCTGGTGATGCCGTGCTGGCGGAAGAAGCAGGCCTCCAGGATGCTGATCGCGACCAGCAGCGAGGGCGGGCAGAGCTGGCCCATCATGCAGCCGCCGAAGGTCTCGAGGTGGGCTCGCGGACCGCGCTCGCCGAGATCGCTGAGCACCAGGCAGGACTCGGCCCACGCACGCACCGACTCGGCTATCGAAAGCCGACTGTAGGGCAAGCAGTAGGACAGCGGCCCACCCTCGGTCGCATGCAGGCCGACCCGCACGAGCGCGTTCATGATGTGCTGCGGCGCGGCCGAGCCGTGGCGCACCTGGACCGGGAAGTCCGGCGTACACACACCGTCGAGGACCTTGCGCGTGACCGCGACGGTATGATCGACGATCGGGTAGCCGTTGAGGTCCACCCCGCCGAAGAGCGCCGCGCGGGCCGACTCGTGGTCACCCACCCGGGTGTAGCTGTCCAAAGTGATGGTGCCGACCGTGTGCGCGCGAGCGGTCCGCGTCGCGAGCAGGCCGCGACGCATCACGTCGGGACGGCTCATGCCCATGCGTGGCTGCACGACCAGGTTGTGGTCGGCCGCGGTGGCCAGGACGACGTCGCCGAAATTCGGCGCGCTCATACCGCCTGCCTGCGCCTTACAGTCGCGAGATAGTCGGCCAGCGCCCCGGGTCGGGCATCGTCGGCGAACACCTCGTCGAATCCGGCATCGAGCAACGACTCGCGCAACTCGGCGCCGAGCGGGCCGTCGATGCTGAGCTTGCCCCCGATGATGGCCGGGGTCCGGGCGAGTTCGGGCACAGCGTGCAGCGCTCGAACGGCGCGCGCACCGTCGGTCCAGCCGTGGCCGTTGACCGAACTCATCACCACCAGATCCGGTGAGATGTCGCGGCACCGGTCCACGAGCAGGGACTCCGGCACACATGCACCGAGATTGGTGACCTGGTGACCCATCTCCTCCAGCAACAGCTGGAGATACACGAGGTTCCAGGTGTGGGAGTCCGACGACACGCTGGTGACCACCAGGCGCAGTTCGCCGACGTCGCTATACGAGTCGTCCACGTCTTCACTCCAGAGATTCGCTAAGGCAAGCCGGCGGCTTGCTATGACCACGACGCTATGGACGCAGGCGGTCCGCGGTCGGCACTCGAACCGGCAGCTGCCCGGCAGATCGGCGCGAGCGGTCACGCAGTCGCACCGGCGATCCACAGGGTGCCGCCGCGCAGCGGTCCGGCGACGATCCCGGCCGCTACTGCCGAGGCATGGACGGTGGGCTGTTCGGATGCGCGAACGGCGGATCGCATCGTTCGGCACGGTCTTAGGTTCTGGCGCGGATGGTCAAGACCGAGTCGCTGCTGGCACGCCCCTGCGACTTCCGCCTGTTCATGGAACCGCCGCTGCCGCGGCGCCCACTGACATGGGCCCGGCCGGCGTCAACGATGCGCCTAGGCCGGATTCGGGTCAGTTGTCAGCCGGGCAGGCACGCCTGGTGACCCCCTCCGGATACCCCAAAGGACGGCCGGACTGCGGCGCGTGTCTCCGGACCGTGTGTGAGACGGGGTCAGAGTTCGGTGTGGGGGTCAAGCCGTCGGGTCAGCCTGCGAAGCCCGAAAATACTGGCCTAGAGACACTTGGCCACGCTAATGGAGCCTCGATTTGCCAGACCGAACATCGCACCTCTACAGGCCCCATGTTTACCGGGGTATACCTGTGGTGGGGCGGCGGTATGGGCCGAGCGCCCGAGACGCGACGGCCGCTGAAGGGTTCCAATGGATTTGCCGCTCCTGTGCCGTGACTGCCACTTCGACCGGACCAAAGGGTGCCGGCGATGCGATGGGAGAATGCCATGGCAGGCTCGGGTGAGGTTTACCAGCGGTCAGACGGCAAGTACGCGTTCCGGGTGAACGCCGGTAACCACGAGATTGTCGCCACCGACGGTGGTCAGGGCTAAGACAATGCTGCCGCTGCCAAGTCCACGCTGCAGAAGCTGATGGCAGGCGACTACGACGGGCCCATCTCCGAAGCCTGAACCACGGTCGGCATGGCGCCTGCGCTCGCGCGCCGCCAGGTAACGCCACCAATCGGATGGTCGCTCAGGGCTGTCGCGGCTCGGAAAGTTGACTCAGGGCTGCGACCCTCGCAGCGGGGCTTCTTCCGAAGCGACGACTCGCGTACTCGATCCCCGCTGGGGCGGGCGGCCCAGGAGATTGATCTGCGGACTCGCGCAGGGCAGAATCTGGACGTGAGCGTCGAGGACGAGATCCGGGCCGAGGCCATGCACTGGCTGGAGCAGGTCACCCTCGCCGGCACGATCCCAGTCAGCCGCGAGCAACTAGCCAACGATTTCCGTTACCGGGCAAGCCGATTCCCGCTTCTGGACCGCGGGCGAGGCATCCGCAAACCCCAGGGCTGGTCCGCAGCACTGTCGATCATGACCGCCGCGCCGGCACCTAGCAAACCCAGCCCGTACGACGACGTGATCGGTTCCGATGGCCTGCACCGGTACAAGTTCCGCCGGGACGAGGGTGGCCAGGCCGAGAATCAGGGCCTGCGGGTAGCGATGCGCGAACAGGTTCCGCTGATCTGGTTCGTCGGTCTGCAACCCGGCCTGTTCCAGCCCATCTTCCCCGAGTACCTTGTCGCGGAGGAAACGTTGCTGGAGCAGTTCGTGCTGTCCCCCACCCCAGCCGGTGCCGAGTTGGCCACCGGCAGCCCGGTCGAGTCCGAGCTTCGTCGCTACCTCGTCGCCGAACGCACGATACGGCTGCACCAGGCCAAGTTCGCCGCGACCGTCATGCGCGCCTACCAGACCCAATGCAGCGTCTGCCGGCTCGGGCACCGAGAACTTCTCGACGCCGCGCACATCACCCCCGACATCGAGACCGGTGGCCAGCCGATCATCACCAACGGCATCGCTCTCTGCAAGATCCATCACGTGGCCTATGACCGCAACATCCTCGGTATCCGCCCCGACTACACCATCGAGATCCACTCCCGGCTCCTGCACGAGATCGATGGCCCCATGCTGCGGCACGGCCTGCAAGCACACCACGGCACCCAGCTCATGCGGCTACCCAGCCGAATCAACGAGCGACCCGACCCCGACCGGCTACAAGACAGATGGCGACGCTTCCAGGCCGCGTAACGAGTCCGACCCGGCCCCACGGCGCCGCTCTCGGACTCGGCATCCTGCCCTCGCCTCGAAACAGGGTCAGCCGGGGATGGGGGTCAGGCCCCCCAAGCTCCAGCCCCCTGCGGGTGCAGCTCTGCGACGTTCAGCACCGTTCTAAGCAGTTGACCCTCGAACGTCCCTGACCCTGTTCTGAACCGGGTCAGCTCGGTGCGGGGGTCCCCCGAAAGAGGGTCGACACCGAGGCCCCATTTATGCTGGCCGAGACGCCCCCACACGCGCCGCACCGACCCTCGATGTAGCCAGGCCGAACGCTCGGCCTTCTACAGGCCCCGGATTTGCTGGGGTATCCGCATCTACCGGGACACACCTGGTGCGGTTGACTGCCGTTGAATGCAGTCCAGAGCGGTTGCGCGCAGATCGATCCTCCGGAAATCCTCCACCGAGAATGGTGTGCG
>JAABUZ0100008021.1_pt1 | contig 12571 bp, 7 predicted proteins | sample 5562091 | NCBI WGS metagenome assembly JAABUZ01 (sample SAMN12813069, study PRJNA571459) | rock metagenome | isolation source: Antarctica rocks | place: Antarctica: Victoria Land, Linnaeus Terrace sud | collected 2015-12-21 | reverse complement strand
AGGGTGGCCAGGGAGCGCGGATCCGACGCGGGAACAGCGCCGCGTATGGCGGGCAGCAGGAGGGCGGCATCGACGCGCGGGTCGTTGGGCGCGCGCTGCCAGCGCCCCGAGGGATGTATCCCGTGGGTGGCGGTGTCGGCCACCAGGCGATCGGCGAGGGCGACCCAGCGCGCGGCCTCCTCACCGCCGGGGCCGCACCCGGCGATCTGGCGCAGGCCGGCGGCACAGATCAGGCGGCTGTGGGTCCACGCGGCGGGTGAGAGCTCCCAGATGCCGGCATCGGTGTCGGTCTCGCGCCAGCGCTTCTCGATGGCTTCGACGGCGACCTCGGCGGCCCGCCAGGCGTCACTGTCGAGGTGGTCGTGGCGCGCCGCGCTGGCCAGGAGCAGCAGCGACTCGCCGAAGGCGTCGAGCTGAAACTGCTGGTTGACCCAGTTGCCGACGATGTCCGAGCCGCCCGGGTAGCCGGGCAGCCCGAGGGGGCGCTGGTCGGGAACCGCTCCGCCGGTGGTGGTGTAGGCGGGCTTGAGCTGGGCCCCATCGGCGAGCAGGCGCTCGGAGACAAAGCGCACGGCGTCGTCCATGAGCGGGTGCGGCCCGTCCTTGGCCACGGCCTGCCCGGTGAAGGCCTGATCGCGAATCCAGACGTAGCGGTAGTCATAGTTGCGTCCCTGGCGGGCGCGCTCGGGAAGGGAGGTGGTCGCCGCGGCCACCATCCCCCCACCGGAGCTCGTCAGCCCGGAGAGGACCGCATAGGCGTGGCGGGCGTCGCGCGGCGCCACGGTCTGGTCGAACTCCGGTACCCGGGCCTGCCACTCAGCCTCCACGCCCTGCCAGGCCCACTCGGAGACCGGGGGCTGCTCGTCGGAGCCGGCGGTGCTCAGGAGAAGCACGAAGTCATGGCGAGAACCCTCGGCGAGCTCGAGCTCCATGGTCAGAGCCCGGCCGCCGTGTCCGTCAGCGCGCGCAGTGGCGGCCTGGCCTCCGGTCCAGCACATTTGCATCCCGTCGCTCCCGCCCACCCAGGCCCCGTCGTCGCGCTGGGTGAGGCCACGCAGGGGGTGATCTCCGAACTCGCCGCGGGGATTGAGCACCACGTCGAGGCGGGCGGTGCCCTCGCAGGCGGTGACGCTGCGCAGGATGACCGCGCGGTCGGGGCGGGTGGGCAGCGCCAGCGCCTCCCGGCACTCGATGGTGGCATCGTCGGTGATCCAGCGGCTGTGCCAGATCAAGCTGCCCGGCTCGTAGTAGCCACCCCAGACGCAGGGCTGGCAGGGAGTGATCGCGTAGCGCCCCGATCCGCCGATCAGCGACGAGAACACCGCGCCGGAATCCCAACGCGGAAAGCACATCCACACGAAGTCGCCGCGGGGGCCCACCAGGACACCTCGTTCGCCGTCAGCCAGCAGCGCGTACTCGCGCAGGGTCTGCGGAGCCTGGGCGCCGAGCGGGGCCTTGACCGACGCGGTTGGGCTCATCGGGCGCGTCGCGCCGCTTCGGCGGCGGCGGCACCGACCCCGGCCAGGGCCCCGAGCAGGAGCGGGCGGTGGGTGTCTGCCCACAGCAGGGGACTGGCGGTCTTGGCCTGGGCGTCGAAGATGCCGTGGGTGGCCGCCTCGGGCAGCGCCTCGAACAGGTTGCCCTGCCGTTCGGAGCCGATGGGCATGTCGTCCACCTGCTGGCCGTCAAAGCCGGTCCTGGCCAGGTACCAGTCGGCGAAGCTGGGGGCGATCTTGTTGCCGAGGATGGCCTGAAAGGCGCTGTAGCCGACCCACAGCTCGCGGCGGCGGTGATGTGCTGCCCAGTAGACCGCTTCCGCCGGGATCTCGGGCTGATAGATGGGGGGGACGGGCATCGGGTGCTTGGGCAGCTTGGAGCGACACCAGTTGAACTGGGTGGTGTTGACTCCCGGCAGCTGGACCATGGTGATGTGGACCTTGCTCTTGTCGTGCTTGAGCTCGGTGCGAATCGAGTCGGTGAAGCCGCGAATCGCGAACTTCGAGCCGCAGTAGGCCGCCTGCAGGGGGATGGCGCGGTAGGCAAGCGCCGACCCCACCTGCACGATCGTCCCCTGGTTGCGCGCGGTCATTCGCTTCAGTGCCGCCATGGTGCCGTAGGCGGCACCGAGGTAGGTCACCTCGGTGGCGCGCTTGAACTCCTCGGGCTCGGTGTCCACGAAGCGGGCAAAGACCGTCGCCATGGCGTCGTTGACCCACACGTCGATGTCTCCGAAGTGCTCCTGCACCTGTTGAGCGCCGGCCTCCACCTGGCGATGATCAGACACGTCGGTGGGGACCACCAGCGCCTGACCGCCAAAGGACTCGACCTCGCCGCGAGCACCCTGGAGTCCCTCCTCGCCTCGGGCGAGCAGGCCAATGTGGGCGCCACGCTTGGCGAAGGCATGGGCGATGGCCCGCCCCACGCCACCCGAGGCACCGGTGACGACGACGACCTCGGGCTTTGCCTTAGTGCTCAATTCGAAGCTCCTGTTCCGGGGGGAGGGACGTCGTCTACCCGCCCTGCGCACCCGACGAACGGGGCGGGCCTTCTTGGCGTCAGGCTCCGGACACCGGTGCAGACCAAGTGAACCATGGGGGTGAGGCCCGGGTAGCGTATTCGCGGTGTTAGACGTGGGAGCGCTCGAGGCCGATCTCGACGTGTCCGTCGCCTGCGGCGAGCGAAAGCCGCCCCCGGTGCGTCGGAGCGCACCGGACACGATCATCCTCGCCGACGACTTCTCCTGCCGGGAGCAGATCCGCCAGGCCAGCCGGCGCCGTGCTCTGCATCTGGCCGAGATACTCGGTCTCGCCTTGGTGGCTGACCTGAGGTCAACGCCGGCCTGAGCTCCCGTGTCGGTCCAAGCCCCTGCCGGACCGGCGACCGGCCTCCTTCCGAAGCGCCTGCGCGTCCGCGCCGAGCGTCGAGGCCGCCAAGACGTAGCTGTCCGATCCGCCTGTACTGCGCGGGGCGTCAGGGAGCGGGGGGTCCGGTCCAGCCGAAGGCGTAGCAGGGGCGCGAGCCGCAGGTGTTGGTCACCTGGCCACCGATCTGCAGGAAGTCAGACTTCATCTGGCGGGCCTGCACCGAGTTGCGCGGGGCCTCGTGGGGGTCGGTACCCTGCTCGGGCGGTACGTTGGCGATGGGATCGGGGGCGGTCCCGCACCGGCCGTTGGTCGCCTCGCATCCAGGCGTGGCGGGACGTATGGGTCCGATGTCCCAGGTGACGATGGCCGAGCCGTCAAACGGGTAGCGCGTAATCGGGGGCAGGCCGTAGGTTGGGTCCTTCTCATAGAAGCGACCCGGATCGGCCCAGGGCATCCGCGCGCTGGCGCCGATGGTTCGGGCCTCGGTCTCGGCGGCATAGTTGCTGACCTGGTGGTCACCCAGCCCCAGATGCATGAGCACGTGATGGACCGGCGTATCGGGAAGGGGGTTGGTGGTCATGTGGGCCGCCAACCCGTCGGGGTCGGAGTGATCCCACATCTGTTGCATCAGCGAGAGGATGAGCTGGCGCTCGAGCTCGTTGGGGTAGGCCTGATACAGGGGGTAGGCGTACTGGGGCAGCACGGACGTGGGATCGGACGGGCTGGGGCTGGGCGGCTGGCCGGTGCCGAAGTCGCTGGAGCGCTGCAGGAGGACGGCGTAGTTCTGGCCGGGGACGCCGATCACACCCCGGTCGAGGTCAGGTTCGAGGGCGATGAGCGAGCCGCCGAAGATTCCGCCCTGGCTGTTGCCGTCGTAGAACAGGCGCCGGGTGTCGATCACGCTGGCGCCGTGCAGGGCGCTGCTCTGAAACGCAGGGCTGGAGCTGAAGCCGTCGGGATGGATCATCAGCCGCCCCAGGTACATGAAGTTGACGAAGCTCTGGTCGACACGATCGACGAGGGTGGGAAAGTTGGACAGGTCCCCCTCGGCGGCGATCGCCGTGGGCACGTCGCAATCGGGCGAGGCTGGGGCTCGACGTCCGGTGATCAGGTCGGTGAAGACCGATTGGGCTCCGTTGAGATCGGTGGGAGGCAGGTCGGTGCACGCCATTCCCACCCAATCGGTAGCGCAGTACATGAAGTCGTGCTCCTGGTCCATGGCCTGTGCCTGTCCCTGATTGACCTCATCGCGACTGCCGAACAGGCCGTGACCGTAGAGCGACGGGCGAGCGGCCCCCCGCGTCATCGCCACCTGGGGGATGTTGCAGGTGAACTTCGCCGTCTCGGTGTTGCCCGGGATGGGCATGGGTGGTCCGTGGGTGGATCCGGTCGGATAGAGGAAGCGCGAGCCGGTGGGACACCCAATCAGGTTCAGGTAGCAGGGCACGGTGTAGGTGCCCTCGACTCGGCGAGCGATGGCGGCGTTCTGCTGGGGGGTGAAGTCCGTGACTTTGGTCACGGTGAACGGTGGGGCCTGGCCCTGGACCTTCCCGTCGGCCAGGTTGGTGTCTCCGAGCTGTCGGTAGGCGTCGTTGCGAATGGCCAGTTGACGCTCGGACAGGCTGCGTTCGCTGGCCACGGTGAAGTCCCAGGCCAGGTTGAGGCCCTCCCTGTTGATACCCGCCGCGGCCAACGTGTTGAACAGCCCCTCGAAGTGCGCTCGGCGCCTCTCGACGGCCGGATCGGTGGTGATGGTGGCGTCGCGGTAGTCGCGAAAGACGGGGCTGGGGGCGATGACGTGGCCCCCGGCGTCGCGCATGTCGCGCAGGGCGACGATGTAGCGCGTGTTCTCCTGAAGGTTTACGGCTGGATGGATGGTCAGGGCGCGATTAGCGGGGTCGGTGGGATTGGCGTCGATCTCTGACCAGATGAGCTGGCGCTGCAGGGTGCGGGTGTTGATGAGGACCACCGGCTGATGGTCGTCGTAGGTCCGTGCCAGGTCGGTGAGAGGCACCGCTCCCGTTCTGGCAAACGCCGCGGGGGTGTCCATCCCGGGAACCTTGGTCACGATCGGCGCGCCGGGGCTGAAGCCGTCGTTGCGGTTGATGTCGGCGGGGTCGATGGGCTTGCCCGCGCGGTTGGTGGGCATCGAGGCGAGGCTCAGGTTCACCCGCCGGCCGGTGTCGGTGCTGGGATCGGCCACCGTGAAGTAGTCGTTGGGAAACGGTTGCAAGCACACCCGGGGGTCGATCGGGTCACAGCTGCCCGAGCCCTGGCCGGGGTTGGTCTTGGCGTCGGAGGCTCCGCCCTGCCGAGGGCCCTGACCGAGGCCGGCTCCGTCGGACCCACCGCCCGTCCCCGCTCCCGTTGAACTCAAGCCCGAGCGTCGGGGACAATGGCGCAGCAGGTTGCTCAGCACGCGGCGGGCCCGGTAGACGTGCAGGGGGGATTGCCCGCGGGGACCGCCGAGGAGGACCGCCCGGACCTCCAGGACTTGGCCGCAGCGCCTGAGCTGGGTGTCCGCCGCGGCGATCAGCCTGACGATCACCCGCCGGGGATGCTGTGGAGTCACCCGCAGGGTCCGAGTGCTGGTGATCACCACCGCGGGGCCCACGGACCCTCCGGTCTGGGCGGTGACGAACAGGCGCAACCGTGCGGGCCGGCGCACCGACACGCGGACCCGTATCAGTCGGGCTTGGAGCAGCCCCCGTTCGCTGTGGGCCAACGGCCGCAGGGTGACCGTCCGAGCGGTGTGATGGCGATGCGACGCCAGTGGGTGAGCGACAGTCCGATTGCGGCTGGGAGTGGCAAGGGTGGGCACCGCCAGCAGAGCACCGGCGACCAGTACGGCCGCGACGATCAGCCAGCCCCTGCCCAGGAACCTCCCCATCCGGAAGACAATAGACGCTGCGGGCTTCTCCCGCGCCCCCCCGGAAAGCGGATGAAGGGACTCGAACCCTCGACCTTCTCCATGGCAAGGAGACGCTCTAGCCAACTGAGCTACATCCGCAGAAGGGGCCGAAGTATACCCTCGCCTGCGGCCCGGGTGCGCGTCGAGGACCACGCGGAGGACGGCATCGCCTCGTCGCGGCTCAGTGTCGCGATCTGTCGCCCCCGGCCAGGACGCACTCGAAGCGTGTGTCATCGTCGAGCCAGTCCTGCGCCCGCTTGGCGGGTTGGGGAGCAGAGAACAGCAGGCCCTGGCCCACATTAAACCCCGAGCCCTGACAGGCGCCGCAGATGAGCTTCGGTCTCGATGCCCTCAGCGACGGCGTCGAGTCCGAGGGAGCCGGCGAACTGGGCGACCGCCCGGGCGACGCTGGCCTGGTGGCCGCCGCCGTGCATGTCGCGCACCAGGCCCTGGTTGACCTTGACCTCGCCCAGCGGCAGGCCGGTGAGCATGCTCAGCGAGGCATAGCCACTGCCGAAGTCCGCCAGCGACACTCGGCTGGAGAGCCCGCGCAGGCGCTGCGCGGCGCTCGCACGCCGCCCCTCGGCGCGGAGGATGCTCGCCTCGGTCAGCTCGGTGGTGAGCAGGCCCGGGCTCACTCCGGCACAGCGCGCGCCGTGAGCGAGGCTGGCGGGCAGGCCCCGGTGGGCGAGCTGGCGCGCGGAGACGTTGATGCTCAGGCGAGGTGTCCGCGCCCGGCCGGCGATGTCCCATGCCCGCCCCTGGCGGCCGAGGCGCTCAATCGTCCAATCGCCGAGCCTGACGATGAGATCGGAGCGCTCGGCGACGGGAATGAACTCGGCGGCGGCCAAAAGCCCGCGCCGGGGATGGGCCCAGCGGATCAGAGCCTCCAGTCCCACCACGCGTCCCGTGCTGAGGTCCACCTGGGGCTGGTAGTGCAGGATGAGCTCATCGGCATCGAGGGCGCCCTGGAGATCGCGCTCCATGTCGAGCTGACGACGGCCCAGCTCCTGCATCTCCTCGTCGTATACCTCACAACCGCCCGCCCCCTGCTTGGCCCGATACATAGCCGCGTCGGCTTCTCGGAGCAGGTCTTCATAGCGGCTGGGGTCCCCGCTGGAGACGGCGATGCCGATGCTTGGAGTGAGCTGGAGCTCTCGGCCTTCGAGGGCCACCGGCGCGGCGATCGCCTCGCCGGCGCGTTGGGCGATGTGCAGGACCTCGTCGACGTCACCGATGTCCTCACAGAGGATCACGAACTCGTCACCGCCGAAGCGCGCGACGGTGTCGGTCGGACGCAGGAGGCGGCTCAGGCGACGGGCGACCTCGACGAGCACCTGATCGCCGAGCTCGTGACCGTAGGAGTCGTTGACGGACTTGAAGCCGTCGAGGTCGAGGAAGAGGACGGCCACCTTTGATTCCCGGCGCCGGGCACGATCCAGCGCGAGGCCGAGGCGGTTCTCCAGCAGCAGGCGATTGGGGACGCTGGTCAGCGGATCGTGGAGCCCTCGCTGGGCCAGGGCGAGCTGAGTGCGCTTGCGCTCGATCGCGTAGCGGATCGCCCGGCTGATGGACAGACCGTCGGCGTGGGTCTTGATCAGGAAGTCCTGGGCACCCTCGCGGACCGCGTCGACCGCCACTCCCTCATCGCCCACCCCGCTGAGGATGACGATCGGGATCTCAGGGGCCACCGACACCAGGCGGTGCAGCGCATCCAGGCCATCGCTGTCGGGCAGGCGAAGGTCGAGGACCACGCAGTCGATCTCGGCCTCGGACTGGGCCAAGCGGGTCTCAGCCTGGCCGACGGTGGCGCAGACGGTCAGCCTGAGCTGGTCGGGCCACTCGGCTTCGAGCACCGCCTGGACGAGTGCGGTGTAGCCGGCGTCGTCTTCGACGAGCAGCACATGGGTGAGATGGCGATAGGGCATCAATGCTCGAGTCACTGGCCACCTCCTGTGACCAAGGCACATGTCCGGACATCCTTGCTCTCGCTCCGGACGCGACTGCGACCTCCTTCGCTGCCCATCTTCTCACCTTATGGTCCCCGCGTCCACCAACCTCTGAGCACACGCGGCTGCCCCTGCGCAGGACAGATTCCGCGTGCCCGGCTGGGCACCGACCGCGCCGAGCGGGGTGATCCGGGGCCCACCGCGACCGGATCACCCCACTGGCCTCGGCTCTTGCCTACTTGGTGTAGCCCGACTCCTTGAGGTAGGCGCTGGCCACCGCGGCGGGGGTCTCCTTCTTCAGAGTCACGCGGGCGTTGAGCTCCTGCATCGCCGGACCGGTCAGTCCCCGCTGGACCTGCTCGACCACAGCGGGCAGGTCGGGTCCCGCCCGTTTGAGGGCGGCGTTGCGCACCACGAGGGAGACGTTGTCGGGCGGGAACAGCATCTTGTCGTCCTTGAGCAGCACGTACTTGCCCGTCGACAGGGGCCCGTCGGTGGTGAACACCTCCGAGGACTGGGCCTGGCCGCTGTCCAGGGCCGGATAGAAGGTGGCGATGGACACGGGCTTGAAGTTGAACTGCACGTGGTAGACCTGCCGAAGTCCGACCAGGCAGTCCACGCGTTGGCGGCACTCCGGCGCGCCCGTGTCGGTGAGACCCTTGGATTTGGCGGCGAACTCAGACAGGGTGGTGACGTTGCCGAGCTTGCGCGCCTCGGCCTTGGTCACCGCCAGCCCCTCCCCGTCGGAGAACGGCGACGGTGACAGGGCGGTGAGGCCCTGCTTGGCGTAGTCGGCCTTGGCCAGGGTGTAGGCGGCCTGGTTGGTCTTGGGCACGGCGGCCACCTTGACGTTGAAGAACGAGGTCAGCGCGGTGCCCGTGTACTCGGGGTAGGCGTCGACGGTCCCCTGCTTGAGGGCCTTGAAGGCGATCTGCTCAGAGCCCAGGTTCAGCTGGGTCTTTACGTTGTAGCCGGCGGCCTTGAGCGCTTGGGCGTAGATGTTGCCCAGGATGAACTCCTCGGTGAAGTCCTTGGAGCCGATGGTCAGGGTGACCTTGGCGTTGGCGGGGTTGGCCTTGATCAGCGAAGCCGAGGACCCCGCGGCGCCAGCCGACGAGCCCGGGGGAGTGCTCGAGGTCTTCTTGGTGCTCGAGGAGCCACAGGCGCCCAGCGCCAGGACCAGGGCCGATGCGAAAGCCACGAGCAGCGATGTTCGTAGTCGTTGGTGAGTCATGGGGTTGCTCCGATCCTCCGGTTGCGGGGTATGAGAATGCCGCGCCGGCGAAGCCGTCGCGCTTGGGGTGCAAGCTTCAGTCCCTTGGGGGTGACGGCGCGCTGAAGCAGCGCGAAGGTCACCTCGGTGGCCACGGCGAGCAGGGCGACGAGGATGGCTCCGCCGAGCTGCCCCGCGCCCCGGTAGATCTGGGGTGACAGGATGGTGTCTCCCAGGGTGAGGTAGCCCGCCAATGGCGCAATCGTCGCCGTGGCCACCACGTTTACCGCCGAGGTTCGGATGCCGGCGAAGATCAGGGGCAGGGCGATCGGCAGCTCGACCCGGGAGACGATGTGACCCATGCCCATACCCATGCCCCGGGCGGCGTCGACGACGTCACGGTCGACCTCGCGCACCGCCACGTAGGTGTTGGTGAGGATGGGGGGGATGGCAAGCAGGGTCAGGGCGGCAGCGACGTTGGTGAAGCCGATGCCCAGGTAGGCCACGAAGAAGCCCAGCAGGGCCAGGCTGGGTACCGCCCGCCCCACGTTGGCCACGCTGGAGGCGAGCACCTCCCCGCGCCCCTGATGGCCGAGCCACAGGCTCACCGGAATGGCGATCAGGCACGCCAGCGCCACCGCGGTGAAGCTGACCAGGAGGTGGTTGCCCAGCAGTGCAAGCAGGTTGTGGCCGCCGATCTTCACCCCGCCGGTCGGTGCCTCGCGCTCGTGAAAGATGAAGCGGACCGCATCTCCGAACGGACCGAGGATGGCGGGGACGATCACCGTCATCCGGTCCTCGCCCTCGTCCACGGGGTGAGCATCCGCTCCAGGCCGCGCAACAGGAGGTCGAGGCCGACGGCCAGCAACACGCACAGCCCCCCGGCGACGACGACGTTTGACTTGAAGTTGATGTCGGCGTTTATCTGATCCCCAAGCCCTCCCGCCCCGGCGAAGGTGGCCAGGGTGGCCAGGGCCACCGTGGTGGTCACCGCCACGCGGACTCCGGCGAGGATGGTGGGCGTCGCCAGGGGCAGCTCGATGCGCCACAGCACCTGACGGTCGGTGAGCCCCAGGCCCCGCGCCGCGTCGACGGCGTCGCCCGAGACCCCGCCGAGCCCTCCGGTGACGTTGCGAAAGATGATGAGCAGCGTGTAGGCGATGAGAGCGATCTCCGCGGTCACGAAGCCGTAGCCGGTGATGGGCAACAGCAGGAAGAAGGCAGCCAGGCTGGGAACGGTGTAGAGCACGCCGGTGAGCCCGGTGACCGGACCCACCAGCCAGCGGCGTCGGTGGGCGAGCAGGCCCAGGATGAACGAGATCGCAAACCCGATAGCCACCGCACAGACGACGAGCTCGACGTGGCGCAGGAAGGGCTGCCCGTAGCGCGAGAGGTGCGAGACGATCCAGTCCGGGCAGAAGCCGCGCCGGCTCTCACATGTCCCGCCGGTGAAGTTGTGGATCTGCAGGGCGCCGAGCGGCGCGAGGGAGAGCATCGGAGTCGGGGCTCAGAGGAGGGCGGGCTCGTCGGCACCCACCGCGTCCCTGGTGGCCTCCGGGGTCAGGAACTGAGAGATGACCGCCACCGAAAGCACTCCGGCCACCGCCCCGGTGTGATCGACCACCGGCCCGTACTGCATCCCGCTCTGAAGCAGGTCGGCCAGGGCGTCGCGCAGGACGTCATCGAGCTCCACCGTCGCCAGGCGGGCGCTGAGCAGCTCGGGGCGCACGCGCTCGCCCGTCAGTCCCCGCTGAGACAGCCATCCCAGGGGACGGCGCCGGTCGTCGACGAGCAGGGGATGGGGAAGATCGGAGTCCGCGATGATCGCCCGGGCCTCGGCGCTGGACTGGCCGGCGCGCACGATCGGCGGCTTCCACAGGTCGATGTCGCGCACGCGCACCAGGGCGAGGCGCTTTAGGGCCCGATCGGCACCGACGAAGGACTCCACGAACTCATTGGCGGGGTACATCAGGAGCTCCGCGGGGGGTGCGTACTGGGCGAGCACGCCTCCCTCCTTCATGACCGCGATCCGGTCGCCCATCTTGATCGCCTCGTCGATGTCGTGGGTGACGAACACGATCGTCTTGCGGATCTCGGCCTGTAGGCGCAGGAACTCGTTCTGCAGACGCTCGCGGTTGATCGGATCGATTGCCCCGAAGGGCTCGTCCATGAGCATGAGCGGCGGGTCGGCGGCCAGCGCTCGCGCCACTCCCACGCGCTGACGCTGCCCGCCTGAGAGCTGGGCCGGGTAGCGAGCGCCGAGCTCGGCGTCCAGGGAGACGAGCTCGAGCAGCTCGCGCACCCGGTGGTCGATCCGAGAGCGCTCCCAGCCCAGCAGGCGAGGCACGGTGGCGACGTTCTCGGAGATGGTCAGGTGGGGAAAGAGCCCCACCTGCTGGATGACGTAGCCGATCTCGCGCCGCAGGGCGGCGGGTGGGCGCTCACGGATGCTCTGACCGGCCAGGAGGATGTCGCCGTCGGTGATGTCGATCATCCGGTTGACCATGCGCATCGCGGTCGTCTTGCCACATCCCGATGGCCCCACCAGTACGCAGATCTCCCCCGCCGGTACCTCCAGCGACAGCTCGCGCAGAACGGGCTCGCCGTCGCCGTAGCGCTTGGTCACCCGGCAAAACTCGAGGGAGGCGGCCTGCGGAGACGAGGTCATCGGCGAGGATGGGCCAAGGTCGGGTCGGACGTCGCGTAGGGGGCTGACCTAAAGGCACGGTAAAGCGCCCCAGATGTGAAAAGCATACGCATAACCGTCACGTCTCGTGGACGTGCTCCTGATCGGCCGGTCAGCAGTCGGCGATCTGCAATTGATGCAGCAGCCACCCGCTGGTGGGGGTGGGACGGACGGTGAGGATCGTGCCGTGGCATTTGTGGACCACCCCGGAGACCACCGAGGTGTCGGTGAAGCCGACGGCGGCGGAGGTAGGGGCCGTGTTCGTGGTGCTGAGGCTGTGGAAGGTGATGGAGCTCACCCTGCTCTGGGATCCCGAGAACGAGGCAAAGCCCGCCACCTGCTGGCGCAGCTGGGGGTCAGCCAACGCCCAGGCCGAGGCGAACTGATGAGCCGCCGCCCGCTGATAGAACGCCTGGACCGCCCCCGCCGGGGTGTCCGCGGTGGGCGTGGCGCTCACCACGGGCGTGCTGGATGCCGGGGCCGGCGGGGTCGTGCTCGCGCCGCCCGACCCGCTCGACGCTCCGCTGGCGCCCGGGTGGATCGCGCTATGGCGCGCCTGGGCCACCTCCGCTGCGGGGCCGCTGGACGACGGATGAGCGCGCGATGAGCCCGATCCGCCCGAGCCCACCGTAAGTGCGATCAGGGCGGCCAGCGCCGCCGCTGCGACGAGCACTGCGGCCAGCCCCGTGTCCCGCCGGCGCGTCGATTTCCCGGCCGGCGGGGACGCGGGACGCTGGGCCTCCTCCGCGGCAGGGCCGGGAGCGGTCCGGGGGGTCCGGCTGGAGGCGGACCGGGGGGCAGCGGTGAGAGCGGCCCGAGATACAGGGATGGGAGCGGCCCGAGGGGCAGCGGTGGAGGCCGCCCGAGGGGCAGTGCCGGAGGCGGCCCGAGGGCTACGCGCGGGCAGCGCTGACAGCGAGGGTGCCGGGCTGCCCACGGTCTGTGAGG